>Ga0209056_10002907_pt1 | contig 18357 bp, 17 predicted proteins | sample GraSoiAngelo_114_FD_185876 | JGI IMG/M metagenome (GOLD analysis project Ga0209056, IMG submission 185876) | Grasslands soil microbial communities from the Angelo Coastal Reserve, California, USA - 14_0903_13_40cm (SPAdes) (version 2) | ecosystem: Environmental > Terrestrial > Soil > Grasslands... | reverse complement strand
TCGTCAGCACCGGGATGAAAGGCAGAGCCAAGCAGACCGCCAAGGAAATCGCCGATGTGCTCAAGAAGCGATTCGAAGAACAGGGGTGGATCAATTGAGTCATCGGTCCGGGTTCTCGGTCCGCCGATCGTGCGCCGGCGTGCTCGTCGACGAAGTGGCGGCTCGGCTCATCTGCATCCCCACCAGGCGCGCGACGAGAATCGCCAGATAAAACTGCCCGGTGATCCCTTCGGCGACGGCCGCGTAGCGCGCCTGCAAGCTGAGGGGTGTGATGTCGCCGAAACCGATGGTCGATAGGGTCGTCAGGCTGAAATAGATAAAGATGGGGAACCGGTACGCCTCACTGACCCCGCCAGGAATAGGAGTCGCGAATTGGAACGCCTCCGGGTGGCGGGTGAAGATGATGACGTACACCAGCGCCCAGCTCAATCCGAGCAGCAGGTAGATCGAGATCGACATGCTGATGGTCTCGCCCGTGACCTCTCGCTGCTTCAGCACGCCGCGCAACTGGCTCCAGGTGACGTAGGAGAAGAACATCAGCCAGGAGACCGCTCCCACCAGGACGAGCCGCGGGTCCGGGGCGATGAATAGCCACAGTCGCACGGCGAGTGCCGGCACGCCGAGCGCCCAGCCGACGAACGCTCTCTTCCGCTGCTGAACCAGGAGAGCTTCTCGTTCGCCCACCAGCTCGTCGACCTGGATGGTGAGCAGGGCGACGAGCAACGTGAGGAAGGCCGCGAGGTTGAAGACGACGGTAGCGGCGCCGGCATCGCCGAGGAACGGCCTCACGGCGAGCAGGGCGACGATCGCCAACAGGTCGCCGCGTGCGGAGTTCACGGCCGATCGCTTCCTTCAGTCGCATCACGACTCCGTCACCAGACCGACGCGATCCCATCAGAATCCCTGCCATCGTGTCCACTCAGGGAACGCAATCGTCATTGCGAATCGCACGGTGGTCTGGGGGGCAACCGGCGCGTTATGGCGATAGGCCATCCGCGCTCCGCTCACGGAGACGTTGATGGGTGTCGCACCCTCGCGGGGGATCACGCGAAGCGGCAGCACGAAGCCCGCGACTGCGGTCGGGACCATGGCGACGAGCAGGACCTCGAGCGCCAGGCTGGTGGACACCACATCAGGTCGCACGGCAGCGATGTAGTAGATGAGCAAGAAAAAGCTCACACCGGTTCGAGCCGTCAGCTGCGAGAACGCATAGAGCAAGTCGAGTCACCAAACGCGAAGGCATCGAACGACCAGCTCGTGTGAACATGCTGTTCCCCGAAGTAGACGTTGCGCTCGGGGTTCTTCTCCGGGCGACCGCTGGCGCCATCATCAAGCCCGAGAGCACAGCTCCCAGCAATGCCGCCTTGGCATGGTGTCGGCTCGTCTTCATAGTTTCCCTCCTTGCGTAGGCATCGGACGCGACGGCTCGTGGTCGCTGGTCGGGATCTCGAGGGACCCGTCGCTCGTGCCGAGCCCGACGTGCAGCCGGAGGATGCGACGCACTTCCTCGATGGTGTGCGGGTTCCCCTGGCACGAGTGCGGGGACCGCACCACCATCTCGGACTCGACCGGTTCGATGTGGGCGCTGGAGTACGCCACGACGCCGTCGTTGCCCCGCTCGGAGTCAAAATATCCATCAGACCAGTACTTCGCCTCAACCGAGATGATCGAGTGCACCCGGATGGACGGCGCGACCGGGATCTCCTGCAGGCCCCGGATGAAGGGGCTTCGCGGCGACATGTTGTCGGTCGCCGTCGGCACGAAGGGGCTTCTCGCGGCATCGGGATTCCGGGCGAGGTCTGCGGACACGCCGGTGAGTTGGAAGGGCAGGGTCGTGAGCCGCCGGGCCAGGTTGGCGATGATCCGGTACCCCGCCACGAAGCTGCCACGATGCGGTGTGGAGATGAACACCACGCGAGCGACCTCCGGCAGCGGCTCGACGAACAAGCCGCGTCGGAAGAGATTGCGGGTCTTGTCCGACAATCGGAGCTGATCGAGCGGCTTCCGGCTGACGGCGTTCCAGATGCGATCGCCGGAGCTGATGCTCTGCATCTTGACCAGCAGGCCCCCCTGGCTGTGCCCGATCAGCACCATGCGGCGAAGCGCGGGATCCCTGCCTTCGGGATCGAGCCGCGCCACCGCGCCCTCCAGCGCATCGCGCAGGTGAAGCGCGGACAGCGCGATCGGGTTGTCGGAGTCGTACTGGAAGAACCAGAACTGGAACCGGCTGCGGATGTCCCGGTCGGCCTGCAGGCGGTTGAGCATCTCCGCCCAGCGCACCGCGCTCGACGCCGTGCCGTGGACGAAGACGACGGGGATGAGCCCCGGCCGGTAGGGCGTGGTGGAGACGAGCGGAGGGCGCTCGGCCATGAGACCCGAGAGTCGGCCGAGGTAGCCGAATAGCTCGAGCTCCGTGATCGGCACGCCGGTGAACGTGAGCGCCAGCGCCGCCGTCGGCTCGCTCTCGAGCGGCACGCGCTCGCCGGCGATGGAGACGGCGTCCTCGTCCCAGGCCAGGTGCAGCTCCAGCGTGGCCGTGATCGCTCGCCCCTCCACGAGGGCGTGCCGGGCGTGCGGGATGCGGAGCAACGCGGTGAGCGGCACCCTGAGCCGCGGGGCAACCATGTCGCCACCGTCGTTCGCGCCGGCGATCGGCGTAGTCGCCGCCGCGAGCGGTGCGCCGATGCCGGGCCAGCGATAGTGCATGGCCAGACCTTCGACCTTCAGCTGGGCGACGGGGACGAAGTGCTGGAGCTCGCGGCTACCGGCACGCAGCTCGGCGGCATCGAAGGCGACCGTGATCCGTCCGAAGGGCAGCGCGAACGTGCCGCCACGCGGTACGACCTCAGAGCCGTCCTGCGAGGCGAACGCCGCGGTGAGCGACCAGTTGTACAGGTCTGCCGCGCTCCGGAAGCGAGGATCGAACGGACCGAGGCGAGGACCATCTTCCGGAAAGAGAAACGCGTAGGCGTAGATCGCCGCCGCCATCTGGTACTCGCGCGTCCTCGCTGCCTGCCCGTGCAGGAAGGACGCCTCGGCGAGTGCATACAGGAGGTCCTCGTCGCCCTGCGCGTCCACCATGGCCCGGTGGAGCTCGGCAATCGCGACCTCGGGGCGGTCGTCGAAGGTGTCGTAGAGGCCGCGCTCCCGGAGCACGTCGCGCGTGGCCCAGCTGAGCTGGCCCGTCGTGACCACACTGCGAGTCAAATCGCGGTGTGCGACCGTCCGATCCACGCGGACCGCGCGCACGGGACCGGTGCAGGCTGCGAGGGTGACGCACAGGGCGCCCAGCAACAGGAGCCGACCGGGAGCATCCCGTCGTCGTCGGGCACGCATGCCGCGCGCGACGTGGTTCATGTGGTTGCTCAAAGGGTGGCTCCCCCCGGGTCAGCGCGGCTGCGGTGGCGCGCCGGGCTGGTCGAAGCGCAACGGTACGACAATGCCCTCGCGGATGCGGCTCGAGAAGTCGGGGGCCTGATCGGCCGCCTTCGCGCGCGCGTCGATCAGGCTCGACGCCTTCACCACGTCGAGCGGACGGCTCGTGTCGATGACGTTCTTCTCGTAGAGGAGCTCGTTCAGGTAGCCGTTCACGAGCAAACGCCAGTCGAGCGGCATCGAGATGCCCATGTGTTCCAGGTTCGTGCGGATCGTCGTCGTGCAGTTGCCGGTGCCCTCATTGTAGAACTCCGGAACGACCGCGAGGCGGTTCATCGACTCGGCGTACTCCAGCAGCGCGCGTCGCACGCGGTCGCGCGGCGTGCGGAGCGGATACAGGTAGACGTCCTCGCCGCGATAGTTGGTACGCACCCGGATGACGTCGCGCTCGTCGGCCGCGACGTAGTAGAGCTCGTATTGTCGGAAGAATCCGGCGACGGTGGAATACGTCTCGCCGACCTCCTTGCGCGTCTCGATCGAGATCGCGAGATGCTGGCCGTCGGTGAAGGCCCAGCTCATGATCGTGTGCGCGATCGCCGGCGAGCCCCAGTACGACATGAAGAAGTCCAACCGGTCGAGCTTCGCGAGGTCGTAAGTGCGCGTCTCCCAGCGCTCGCTGAAGTCGGTCTCGGTGCGATAGTCGAAGTTCCGGACGTTGTGGATCGTGAGCTCGTCGCCATGGAGCTGCGCATGGGGCGGCTGAGCGACGTCGGGTTGCCACTGGCGGTCGTTGCTCGGCCGGATCGTGCTCCACCAGGCGAAGAGCGCCGCGGCCGCCAGCGCGAAAACGACCGCGCGCCGTGCGAACGGCCCGACGAAGAGCAGGATCGCGAACGCCCCGACCGCCCATACGACGGGCAGGACGGTCGCGGCGCTCCGGGGTCCGGCAAAGTGGAGCGCGAGCGCGCCCCACAGGGCGATGGGGAAGGCGACCAGCGCGAAGAGCGCTCGCAGGACCCACCCCGTCGCGGTCGTCGGCCCCGAGGCACGTGCGGACGCAGCCAACGTCCCCTGATGATGGAGTCTTGTCGTCAGCGCCTCCTCAGCTCACAGCTCTGGCCGACTGTGGCCCCGCTTCGCCATGGGATGCGGAGTCGAGCGGGATGGCGTGCGGGCGCGATCGAACGCGGGCTCGCCGCCGTCCCAGAACCCGTCCTCCTCGCAAGGTCGTCGCGCCTGCTGCGCGTTGGGGGTCATGAAGGTTCCGGCCGCCATGCTCATGCTGGCGTCGTACGGGCTCGCGCAAGGTCGCGCGCGGTTTGCGCTACGAGCGCGCGGTCGGCGGCGCCGGGGCGGGCTTATGGACGGGCCGCGGGCTAATAGACAGCGATCGGGGCGACTACACCTCTTTGGCTTCGAGTCTGCTTCAGGCGGCCGCGCATGTCGCCGCCGGCGATCGGGCGCGGCTGGAGGCTCTGTCGCTACTTCTGCTGGCCGCCGCCTGGGGCAACGAACGAGCGTCATGCGAGATCCGGCGACGTTCAGATTGGGAACCCTTCTGGGCCCTTGTGGGGCAAGGGTTTTCCCGCGGCGGTAGTGTATGACGTTCGTGATCCCGACGCTGCGTCCGGCGAACGCATCCTCGCCGCTCTCGGCCCATCGGCGCCCGAGCCGGAGTTCTTGTGCCTGCCGCTCCGCGCGAACCCGCCTCAGGGAGTGGGCACCACACGGTAGGAGACGCCGTTCGCACCATAGAACGGCTGGAACCAGGTGTTGCCGCACAGGTAATAGGTCGTGCCGCCGACGTTGGGTGTTGCGCAGCCGGCAGGCGGATTCGCATAGATCGCGCCCATCGCATACGCGGTGTTGGTGCTGCCAGCGGCGTAACCCGCGGAGTAGGCATTCGAATTGGCGGCGCTGTTATTGGCTGAGGCGACGGCCGACCCGGCGACAACGCCGACCGCGGCGCCTGCAGCAGCAGCGCCGGCGGTGGACCAGCCCCCACAGTTGGAGCACCCGGATCCGTAGTAGTTGACGGTGGTGGGCGGATGGTACGCTGGGTAGGAGCCGCCGTAGTAGGCGCCGGACACCGTCGTAGTGCCGCCGTAGGTATTAGTGTGGGTGGCGCCCTGCCCGTAGGCGCCCGATGTGGTGCCACCGTAGACGTTGGTGTGGGTGGCGCCCTGCCCGTAGGTACCCGACGTGCTGCCCCCGTAGGCGTTGGTGTGGCTGCTCCCTCCCCCGTAGCTGTGCGACGAGCTGCCCCCGTAGGCGTTGGTGTGGCTGCTGCCTTCCCCGTAGCTGTGCGACGAGCTGCCACCATAGGCGTTGCTGTGGCTCGTGGACCCTCGGCTGTGCGACGTGCTGCCGCCCCAACTGCCCGAATGCGAAAAGGCCCCGGCCGGCCCGGGCGCGAGCGCCGCGATCAGGAGACCCATGAGGCCAATGACAGTTCTTTTCATGATGCGGCTATGCCTCCTCAATTGGGTTTGGACGCCTTGGCTTTCGTTCGAGGCTTGACGCCCGGCGGGAGCGCCGGGAGGTCCGGGCGGGCGAACGGGATGGGCCTTGCTGCTGCGCTTGGCGAGGCGAAGGCGTCCGCCGCGACCGTAGGGTCGAGTTGCCAGTTGGAGAACTCTATCTGGTGGCGCAGATGCTGCGGATCTGCGTGGAACACTGCCCGGGCCATTCGGGGCAGCTTGTCGTCGGCCCCGATCCAGATCTGTTCGAACACCCAGTTGTTGGCGATTGCCACCATGTCCGTCGTCGTTCCGCCGACCACGTGGGATTGGCCGATGTAGAAGGCATGCTTCAACCCGTCGGCGATCCCCTCGTAGGGGTCGGCGACGATCACGTCGGTGAAGGGGAAGTAGACCGCGGCGGAGTCGTAGGCCACCTTCAAGGCGGCGTCGATCGTGGGTGGGGCCTCGGCGGTGGAGACGAGGTTCTCGGCCGGTGCGAAGGCCACCATCGTCTTGCCGTTGTAGTAGAACTCGCTGGCGGGACCGTCGCCCGGCGTGATCACCCGGAGCTTGTCGGGTCGCTGCAGGGTGACCTCACTCCTCGTCGTGTAGATGAGGGGAGGCCCGAGGCGGCTCGGGCTCTCGTAGCTGATCACCGTCGTGAACGTCATCGAGTGAGCAGCGGCCAGGCGGCTGGACGAGGCCTTCAGGAGGTCGATCGCCTTGGGTTCGAGCGCCGGCTCGACCGGATGTGCGGCTGCCTTGCTCGACGGCTTGGCTGGCTTCGAAGCCCGCGGCGCTGGTTGCGGCTGGGCCTTCCCGGGCGCCGCCAGGAGCACACCCAACGCGAGCAGCAGCGCACCGAGCGACTGGCCTCGCATCATCGTGGCGCCCTTCCGACGAGCATCCGAATTGAGTCCTCGCCCAGCGACACTCATGGGATCATCCCGCATTCGAACATCTTGTTGACGATGGGAGCCGCTACTCGGTTGATGAAGGCAGTGCGCAGACCCGGATTATCGCGAAGCTTCTGTATGGCTTCCTGTTCCATCGGTGGTTTCTTCTGGCCCTTCCTCTGCCAGAGCTGCTCGCAGCTCGCTTGCTGGTATTTCTGGATGACCTTGTCGGCGATCATGTCCAGCATCGGGTCTTGTTGAGCGCCGGCGACGCCGGCGAAAAGCAGCGCGGGTACCAGTCGTTTGATCATGGTCGTTGTCATCCGCATCCCGGATACTCGCATCCGCGGCGTCCGTCTTGCCATTTGACGCCAGGCGCCGGCACATCGAAGTCGGGCGCCCGGGGCTGGCGCTGGCGCGAAACAGCGTCGGGGCCCCTGGCGTTCGCCTCCCGGTGGGGTGGGCCCCCATGGCGCGGAATGGCAAGACGGACGGCCCGAAAGAGTCTCCGATAGCCTACATCAACTTGGGCCGAGACATGGTCGCGCCGCCGTCGGGTGTCGCGGACGCAAAAGGCGATCCACCCGATCGTCGGGAGCGGCAACGCAAGCCGGCGTGTGCGCGGGGGTGCAGGGCGCTGCGACCCTCCTCGCGCTTCTGCCGACGACGCTCGAGACGCTCAGATCACGCTCTCGACCATCGGCTACGGCGACATCACGCCCGTCAATCCGATCGCCCGCTCGCTGGCGGCTCTCGAGGGATTCACCGGACAGCTCTTCCCGGCGCTCACGCTCGCCCGGCTCGTGGCGATGGAGCTCTACCACAGCCAGCAGCGCGGCGACTGTGCCCGGCCCGCGACGGCGGTGGGCGTGGGTTGCGCGTCGATCACGGCCGCATGCTCGGAGCGGTTGGCCGTCGACGCCGGGTCACGACCGGCAGGCCGCCGACCCGAGGTAGACGTTGCGCTCGGGGTTCTCCTCGGCGAGCGCGGGCGTCGTCTCAAAATACGAAGCCTCCGCCGGCGAGCGGGCCGCGAAACTGCAGGTCGATGTTGCCCAGGCTGTTCGAGCGGTCGAAGGCGGTCGCGCGGTAGCCCAGATCGGCGAAGGGGTGGAGCGACTTTACCGGCGTCCAGGGAACCCAGAGCCGCACGGTGCCGAGGAGGCCCCAGATGAGGTCCGAGCTCGCCCCGAAGCCGCCGATGTCGCCGCGGAAGTTGAGCGAGAGAAAGTCGAGCAGCGGCAGCGACCAACGGACCCCGATCAACGGATCGGCCCACGCGAAGCTCTCGAAGACGTTGGCGCTGCCCTGCTTCCCTTGGACCACCCCCCCGGTCGCGTTGAGCTGGTTCCCGAAGTACATGTAGCGCGTCCCGGCATACACGCCGAGGGTGAAGGGCCGGCGCCGGTACGGAAGGGACCACTCTCCGAGCCGATAGCCGAGCGCGAAGTCCGCCATCGCGAACGTGACCTTGTCCTTGGCCCTGAACGACAGGGTGCAGAACTTTGTCGGGATCGTCTCCGTGACGGATTCCTCGGCATAGCCGCCGATCGAATCGGCGAAAACGCTGAAGCGATCGTAGCTCACCGAAAAGTAACCGGCGGCTCCGAACGCGTTGCCGTCCTCCATCAGCTGGTACAGGTCGATCGGCGTGACCGTGATGTGTGCGGTGCGCCCCTTCACCGTCACCGACCCGTAGTTCCCGGTGACCCATGCGTAGGGCTCGACCTCGAACTCCCACTTCGACTTCTCGTCCGCCGCGCCGACACCCGATGCCCCGATCGCCAGCAGGACGAGGGTCATCCGCACCAAGCGCGTCATGCAGCTCCTTCCTTTCCCCGCGGCCTCTACGCGGCCGGACAGGCCTTGACGCAGCCGACATACTGTTGCGTACAGGCGGTAATGCCAGGCCCTGCGGCCTGGAGCGCGGCTTCGCGGCAGGCGAACGCGTTCGCCTGCGCGGTGGTGAGGCACTGATCGAGGGGCGAGCCGCCGCCCGGGTTCGCCTGCACGCAGGCCGCCGCGGCCGCCTTCTCCTGCGCCGTGCACACCATCATGGCCGCCGCGAGCATCGACTGTGTCGGGGCGCTGCACGCATCGCGGGCATCGCCGCATCCCTGGACGCACGTGCCGTCCTTGTTGATGCATCCACTCGCCGTCACCTGGTAGGTGGCCTTGCAGCTCGCCAGGTCTGCCTGGAGCGCGGCCTTCGCATCCGCCTTGCACGTGTCGACGCCGCCCGGCGGCCCGCCCGGGACGCATGCATTCGCGCACTGACCGAACGCCGAACGGCAGTCGCGCAGCGCCCGCCGGAGATGCCGGAGGACGGCCCGGCGACACCGGAAGCCCGCGATCTGCGCTCGGTCGATGCAGATCTCCCGCCTCCTCGACCCGAGCGGAAACTTGTTCCGACACCGGTCCTTCGCCGCCTTCAGCTCGAGCTGGCACGCGAAGAGATCGGCGCCCGCCCCGGTGCTGTCGCGGCACTCCCCCAGTTGGAACCGGCACGCGTCGATGCATTCTTGATCGCGTTCGAGACACGCATCGAACGCGTCCGTGAACGCGCCGGACGCACTCGACAAGCACTCCGATCGTGCGTCCCTCGCCGCCTGCAAGCATGGGTCGCTGCACTGGTGGGCAGGAGGGGTTGGCGCAGCGATGGCTGCCGACGCGCCCAGAACGGCGACGAAGAGCGCGAGGACCGGCCACTCTGCGTGCATACGCCCCTCATGGGCTCGCTGCGTCATATCATCGTCATGCATCGCCGCCTCGCCCTCTCGTCACCCGCGCCCGTCCGAAGTGAGCCAGACCCTTATGTGCAAATTCTCGCAAATTTCAAGCGATCTTCCGTGGCGAACCGGTACGCGTCCCGCGCGCCGAGGCGGCAGCCGAACGCCCCCGCATCCATCGAGAACGACGTGTGCAGGTGCGTGTCGCCGAAGAACGGACGCGGCGGGAAGCTGCGGCCCGCGTACGGCGATCATGGGATCATGCCGTGCCGCACTCGAACATCTTGTTGGCGACGGGAGCCGCTATTTTGTTGATGAACGCGGTGCGCATCTGCGGCTCGTCGTGCATCATCTGTATGAGGTTCCTTTCCTCCTCCGGTTTCGGCTTGCCTCTCCGCTCCCACAGCTGCTCACAGGACGCCTGCCGGTACCTCTGGATGACGCGGTCGGCGATCATGTCCATGAGCGGGTACTGCTGGGCGGCGGCGACGCCCGCGAAAAACAGCGCGGGCACCAGGGCGAACGGTCTTCTGATCATGCTCTTCTCCTTCCTCGAGTGAGGATTTGGTCTGACCCGATCTCTTCATCGCACCAGCCCGAGGAGGATGGCCGTCCGTTGGACCGCGTAGCCGGGCAGGGCCGCCACCCAGCTTCTGAGATCGAATCGGCGCCGCTGCAGGGCCGTCTGTACCGTTCCGTCCTGTGGCGCCTGGAGCTGCTGGTGGGTCGCGCAGCCGCTCGCGCTCAGCACCGCGGCAAGCAGTGCCGGGGCCGTCAATGGCTTCGTCCATCGGTCGCCTCCGCCCGAGCGGCAGTCTTCCCGATCGGCGCCCTACGCTTCTTGCCATTTCGCGCCAGCCCGTCTGCCTGGCCCCCGGCCGATCTGCGCTTCGCAGGACCGCCGCCGGCATGTGCGCGTCGTCTCCCGTGACGTCAGCGGAGACGCCTACATGGTCGAGGTCTGGGTGGACGGCGCGCAGCGGGTCTGCCAGGCGCGGGGTCCCAATCTCGATGACTTCGCGCGGATCGCCGTCCTCGATGGCGGCATGGCGCCGAGGCGCACGAGTGGGTCGGTAGCGTCGGCCGCGCGCCGGATCGCTTCGAGTGCGAACGGGGCCGGCTCGCCGCGGAGCAGCTCGACGGCGGTCGCGCGCGCCAGCCCCGGCGCGTCGGCGTCTTCGGCAAGATCCACGAGTGCGCGGGTCGCATCGGCGGCGCCGTGCCGCCCGCGCCAGATCGCCTCGCCGTAGTGCGGCGTACCGAGGCGGTGCACACCGGGCCGGTGAGCGATCACGTCCGCTGCCCAGGCAGACGTGCGATCGCCGTGGCAACCGGTGCAGACGTCGGGGGTGCCGAGCTTCGTCACGAGCTCGGGCCGCGGCACCCGGAAGCTGTGGTCGCGACGATCACGGTCGGCATCCGTCCTGCGCGATTTCGAGGAGCGGCGGGCCTACCTGGCGGCGTGCGGTGTCTTCCGTCTGTCCGACTACCTCGACGAGGTCGTGCAGCCGCTGTGGTCCTACTGGGCGCTCGATCGCTGTGCCTCGCAGAACGAGGAGACGAGGAAGGCGCATGCCCAGCTGCGCCGCTATCGCGCGGCGTTGCATAGATTCGCGCGGAGCGAGCGTCAGCTTCCCAGGTAGTCCCGGCAGCGCGAAGCGATAACGACGCGCCGATCCGGTAGATCCCGCCGGCGCGACCGGGAAAGCGGTTCCTACCGACCCGGGGTGCCCGCCTCGAGCCGCTGCCAGTACGGCACCCAGCGGCCGAGGATGCGCTCCCGCGTGCCGTCCGTGCGCCAGCGTGCGAGCACCCCGTTCACGGCGGCGCGGAGCCCGTCGTCCTCGCGTCGCATTCCCCAGCCGAGGTGCTCCTCGTCGAGGAGCTCGAGGAGCACGCCGATGTTCGCCTCGTCTCCGGCAGCGAACCAGATGGCGACCGGAGCGTCGTGCACCACGAGCGTCACGCGCCGTTGTCGCAGCTCGTCGATCGCCGCCCTCGCAGTTGGATAAGTCAGCACCGACGCGTTTGGGGCGTGCTCGCGCACGAAGCGGTCCCCGGTCGTCCCTGCGACCACGCCGATCGGCTCGCTGGTCCGTAGGACGCTGCTCGCACTCTTGAAACGCGGGACGTCCTCGCGACGCATGGCGGCGAGCAGGCCGGAGCGAAGATACGGGTCGCTGAACCCGATCAGGACCTGGCGCGCCCGGGTGATCGTCAGCCCCGCCATGGCGAGGTCCGCGCGTTGCTGCTGGACGGCGGGGATGATGTCGCCGAAATCCGTCTCGACGAGGTCGAGCGGCCGGCGGAGCGCCGCCGCGAGCTCGCGGGCGAAGTCGACCTCGAGGCCGACGAGGCGGTTCTCCTGCCGGAAGGCGTAGGGCGGAGTGTTGAGGGGGACGACGACGCGAAGCGCCGGCGCAGCCGGCACCGTCGGCCGCTGCGGCGAGCAGGCGGCGAGGCCGATCACGCCGAGGCATACGACCAGATGCGCGAGTCTCATGGCGATGCTTCTTCACACATCGACCGTGGCCGTGTCCACTAGGAGGCGCGGAATGGCAAGACCCGCGCAACCGGCGGTGGGTATGGACCGTTCGTTCCCTAGTCGGACAGCCCCTTCTTCAGCGCGGCAGTCTTGCGTGAGACCTCGACCTCGCCCCTGTCGGCGGCCTTCACCTCCTGCAGGTCGATTGTCACCTCGTCTATCGTGCCGGTGAACTTCGCCGGCACGGTGTAGTCCTCGGTCACCGGCGTGCCCTCGTCGGCGCCCACGTCGGCGCCCTCGTCTGCCGAGAACGCGCAGCACTGGGTTCGTTCGATCCGTCCCGACGCAACCGCCTTGCCGTCGACCAACAACTTACCCGTGCCGCCCTTCCCGACACCGCCGCCGTCATAGGCGAACTCGAAACGGATGGTCGCCTTCCCGGGCGGCAGCGCCCGCTCGGCCGCCACCGTGTACCGCTGCAGCCCCAGGAAGTTGTAGATGTACGTCGGCTTGCCGTTTTTCAGGTAAAGGCTCCAGCCGCCGAACCGACCCGCCTGAGCCAGGACCACGCCGTTTGCCCCGCCTTTGGGAATCTCCACGTGTGCGGTGATCGCGTGCGACCGGTTCTTCACGTTGATGAAGGCATTCTCGGACATCCCGGTCATACCGTCGTAGACCGTCAGTGAGGTCCGGCCCGCCATGAGATCGGGCCGCCCGACGAGTGCGGGATTCAAGCGTTCCAGGGTCCGGTCATCGAGGGGCAGCACGTGGTACTTCGCCGCCTCCTTGAGGAAGAGGTCCTGCAGCTCCTTCAGCTTCTCCGGGTTCTTCGCGGCGAGATCGTTGGCCAGGCTGAAGTCCGTCCGAGTCTCGTACAGCTCCCAGGTGTCCTTCTCGAGCGTCGTCCGCGGCTTGAACTCCCACGCCGCGCGGTGGACGGTGCCCGCGAGCCAGCCGTCGTTGTAGATCGATCGATTGCCGAAGATCTCGAAGTACTGGGTGGTGTGCCGGCTCGGCGCCTTGGCGTCCTTGAAGGTGTATGCCAGGCTCACGCCTTCGATGGGGATCTGGACCGTTCCGTCGACGCTCTTCGGCTCGGGCAGGCCCGCCACCTCGAGGATCGTCGGGGCGATGTCGATGACGTGATGCCACTGGGATCGCACCTCGCCCTTCGCCGGGATGCCTTTGGGCCAGCGGATCACCATCCCGTTGCGCGTGCCGCCGTAGCTCGACGCGACCTGCTTCGTCCACTCGAACGGCGAGTCACCCGCGACGGCCCACCCGGCGGCGTAGTGGCCGTACGTCTTCGGGCCGCCGAGGTCGTCGTAGTGCTTCAGGATGTCCCCGACGCTCTCGTGCACGCCGTTGAAGTACGTCATCTCGTTGAAGAGCCCGACCATGCCACCTTCGGCGCTCGCCCCGTTGTCGCCGACGATGTAGAAGACCAGCGTGTTGTCGAGCTGACCGACGTCTCCGATAGCGTCGATCAGCCGGCCGATCTCCGTGTCGGTGTACTCGCCGAACCCGGCGAAGACCTCCATCTCGCGAGCGAAGAGCTTCTTCTCGTCCGGGGTCAGCGTCGCCCAGTCCTTGATGGCCTCCGGCTTCGGCGCGAGCTTGGTCTCCGGCGGAACGACGCCGAGCTGCTTCTGCCGTGCGAGCGTCGCTTCGCGCACCGCGTCCCAGCCCTGGTCGAACTTGCCCTTGTACTTGGCGATCCACTCCTTCGGCACGTGGTGCGGCGCATGGGTGGCACCGGGCGCGAAGTAGATGAAGAACGGCTTGTCCGGCGTGAGGGACTTCTCGTATCGCATCCACGCGATCGCCTGGTCGGTCATGTCAGTCATGAGATGATAGTGAGGGTCGTGCGAGGGCTCGACCTGAATCATTCCGTCGTAGAGCAGCGGCGCCCACTGGTTGGTCTCGCCGCCGATGAAGCCGTAGAACTTGTCGAAACCCGAACGCGTGGGCCAGCGATCGGTCGGGCCCGATGGACTCACCTCCCACGCAGCGGTCTCGTGCGACTTTCCGAAGGCAGCCGTGCTGTAGCCGTTCAGCCGCAGCATCTCTGCCAGTGGTGCGACGCTGTTCGGGCGCTGCCCGGTTTGGCCTGGGAATGCCGTCGCGGTCTCGGCGATCGAACCGAAGTTGTTCACGTGATGGTTGCGGCCGCTCAGCAGGGCCGAGCGGGTCGGCGAGCAGAGCGCTGTAGTGTGGAACTCGTTGTAGCGCAGCCCCTCGCCCGCGAGGCGCTCCACCGTCGGCATGTGGATGGGCCCACCGAAGGCGCCAGACTGTCCAAACCCCATGTCGTCGATCAGGACGATCAGAACGTTGGGCGCGTTCTGCGGCGCCTTCACCTCGAACCGTGGCGGAGGCGTGGCGTTTCGAACGTCGAGCACAGTGATGGGCGGATTCACGGGCTCCGGGATCGGCAGTACGGTACGATCCGTCGGATACACTACCCGTGCAGCGGCGGCATCCTCGGCAGCGGCGGGGACGACTGCAACCGGAGAGAACAGCGCCACCAGCACGAGTCCGACGGCGCGAATCGTGTGCTCTTGCTTCATGGGTTCACCTGCTCAACCTCGTAGGGGGCCTGCATGATCCGCGTCTCCTATCCGGCGGCTGGGGGTCCAGAGCATGACCGCTACCGCGCATCGTGAGGACAGGAGGAGGATAGGCGGTCTTGCACACCCGCGGCTTGCCATTTCGCGCCAGAAGGCGGGAGCATGCGTGCGCGATGTCGCCGTTCGCGTGCGCTCGGTCCGCCTCGCTCGCCGCCGTCCGCGAGAGGAGCCCTTCACGCCTAGCGCCTGGGGTCCGGCCGCGATGGAATCCCCTCGCGAATCAGATCGGCGAACCGGGCGTCCTGATCGGCGGCCCGGGCCTTCGCCGTGATGTCGCTCCGCGCGCGAAGCGCGGCGAGCGGCACGCTCCTGTCGATGTCGCCCCGCTCGTAAAGCAGCTCGTCGGCTCGGCCGTTGGCGAAGAGGCGCCAGTCGAGCGGGTTCCGCACCGCGGCCTGCTGCGCGTGGAAGCGGATGGTGGTCGTGCAGTTATGCGTGAGCGCGTTGTACCAGCGCGGCGTCTGCGCCAGCCGATTGATCTGCTCGAGATACGACACCAACAACCGCCGGGCGAGCTCCGGTGAGCCCCTGAGGCGATACAGGAACACCCGCTCGCCGCGGTAGTTCGTTCGCAGCCGCACGACGTCGCGCTCGTCGGCGACCACGTAGTAGAGCTCGTACTGGCGGAAGAACCCGCGCAGCGCTGAGTACTCCTCGCCGCGCTCCTTGCGCGTCTCGATCGAGATGGCGAGGGGCTTCCCCTCGTCGAACTCCCAGCTGAGGATCGTATGCGCGATCAGCGTCGGCCCCCAGAAGGAGAGAAACAGATCGGCGCCCCGGAGGCGCGACAGGTCGTACGTGCGGTCCTCCCAGCGCTCCGTGAAGTCTGTTTCGGACCGGTAGTCGAAATCCCGCACGTTGTGGATGGTGACGACGTCGCCGTGCATGTCGGCGGTGGCGACCCGGGCCACGTCGGGCTGCCAGTCGCGATCCGCACGCGGCGGGATCCGGAGCCACCAGCCGAGCACGGCGAGCCAGAGGACGAGGACCGCTCCGAGCGCGCGCCGCATCGGTCGCACGAGGATCAGCAGCGCGAGCGCCCCGACGACGACGCCCGCGGCGAGCGCTCCCGCGAGCGGCCGTGCGGCCGGTCCGTCGAACCAGAGCGCGAGACCCGCCCAGCCGAGAGCGCCGGCGAGGGCGATCGCGGGGGGCACCAGGAGTGCCCCCCGGAGCCATCTCATGTGAGGCGAGACCCCTGGATGGACTCAGGTCCCCTGGCGAAGCTCGGTGAGCCGCGTCCGCAGCTTGTCGGACCAGTAGTCGAAGGCGTTCTGCACGTCGGACCACTGGCGACGTCTGAATCGCCCGACGTCCAGATCGTCACCGGGTCGATCTCCATCTTGCTGTAGCGTGCCCAGGGGACCCCGGACTTGATGTAGACGAGCTGGCCTCGCCCATCCCGCCCTCCCGGAGCTGCGAGTAGTCGCCGAGAAAGCCGCTCTTCTCGACCGACCTCGTCTGCCGCGTCGTCGGGCAGCCGCTGAGCGCGACGATGCCCGCGGCGACCACGACCGCGAGTCCGCTCCTCATGTGCACCGATCGGATCATGCTGTCCCTCTCTGGGAAATTGCGGGTACGGCGCGGCGACGGCTTCTCGTGACGGCCGTGCCGCCACCTCGCGGGTTCATTTCTAGCTCAACGCCCTTGCCAAAAGTCGGGATACAGCAGCGAGACGCCAAAGTTCACCCCATATCGCGGCGTCGACCCGTTCGTCGAGACGTTCCAGAACGGCTCGACGAAGCAGCTCACGTGCTGCCGACCAATCTTGAACACGCGTCCCGAGCCGAAATCGAGGGGCAACACCTGCTTCCCGGTTTGCCAATCGAACACCATCTGCGGCTGCGATCTGACGAACCACCCCCTCCCGAGTTGATAGGTCGCGAAGGGCTGCAGGAACAGAGCATTCGCATCCTTCCGGTCGGTATCTCCCGCGAAGGAAATGGGATTCTGGGCGAGGATGCCTACCAGCCACCCGGCGGGCGCGAATGCGATCGCTGCGGCCGGACCGGCCTGCCATTTGCCCTGACCCGTCGTGCGCTCGCTCGCCGTCGGGAAGACGAGGGTCGGCCCGACGCCCCAGATGATCTTGTGGCCGGCGTCGAGCACCGCGATGTCGAGCAAGCGGAGGTCGCCGAACCCCGTCGAGCCGCCCGGCGGCGTGATGGCGGTCGGAATCGTCAGCAGCGAAAGCTGGGGAAGAGGGAGCAGGCGGTAAGCGGGGAGCGGCATGGTCACGGCCATCGTCACCGTATTTCCCTGCCCATGGATATCGGTGAATTCGGGGGCGTAGGAATCCTGGATCCTGATCTGCAGAATGCTCGATATGGGCGCGTTGGCCTACTTCACGAGATTCGATTGCGCGGGTCGTGGCGGGTTGCCGTCGTCGGCCCACGCGCCGTTCGCCGCGAATGCGGCGACGAGCACGGCGGCCGAGATCGAGGTTCGCACGCACCGGTCTCATCGCGCCGCTGGCACGCAGTGCAGACCCGCGGCCGCCAGCGCGTCGCCGTGGACGTGCAGGATGCGTCGCATCTCCTGGATCGTCGCCGGCTCGGATTGGGTCGAGTGCGAAGAGCGCACAACCAGTTCCGACGCAGCGCCCTCGAGATGGGCGCTCCGATACGCCACGACGCCGTCGTTGCCGTCCTCGGCGCGGCCGTCGCCCTTCACGGCGATGATCGAGTGATAGGCCACGCCGTCGGCGACGGGAATGGCGGCGAGTCCCTCGAGGAACGGGTTCCCCGGCGTCATGTTCTCCGCCGCCGTCGGGAGCCTCGCCGTGGTGCGCGCGGCGTAGAAGAGCCCTTTTCCCTGCGTCAACGTGTCGCGGGACATCAGGACGAGGTTGCCGGGGAGGCGCACCAGGCGGCGGAGGATGCCGTTCACCCAGGCGCCGGTGCGGAAGCTTCCCCGGTGGGGCGTCGCCACGAACACCACCCGCCGCACGAACGGGAGCGGCTGCACGAAGAGCGCCCGGGAGAGGAGGGTGCGGAACTCGTCCGATGCCGGGACCCCGGCCAGCGGCACACGGCTCACCGAGTTCCAGAGCCGGGGTCCCGTGTCGACGACGGTCAGCTTCGTGAGGAGTCCTCCCTGGCTGTGGCCGACCACAACCATCTGGCGGAGGCACGGATCCAGGTTGTCGGGGTCCAGCCGCGACACCGTGTCGGTCAGCTTGTCGCGCAGCAGCATGGCGGAGTAGGCGACCGGATTGCCCGTGTCGTACATGAAGAACCAGAAATGGCACCGATGGCGGATCCACGGATCGGCGAGCAGGTCGTTCACCATGTCCGCCCAGCGTCCCGGGCTCGACGCCGTGCCGTGCACGAAGACGACCGGGATCCGCCCGCGCTGATAGGGCGTCAGGCTCGCCAGGACGGGGAGCCGATCGCCTGTCTCGGCACGGCCGAGGAAGCCCCAGAGCTCTCGCTTCCAGATCGGGGATTCCGCGAGCTGGGAGGCGATCGTGGCGGTCTCCTCGAACTCCAGGGGAACGGTCCGGCCCTCCACCGCGACCGTCTCGGCGTCGCTCGCGGTATAGACCTCGAGCGTGCTGCGGAGCCGCCCCGAGACGATTCCGTCGTGGACATCGTAGAGCCGGAGCAGCGCCGTCGCCGGGACCCGGACCCGCCGCCCGACCAGGCTGCGCTCGACGTCGACGTCCTCGCGCGGGACGGCGCGCGCGGCGAGCGGCGCGCCCACTCCCGGGGACCGATAGCGATTCCGCATGCCGCGGACCGCCAGCTCGGCCATGGGGACGAAGTCGACCAGGCGGCG
>Ga0209056_10002904_pt1 | contig 18359 bp, 14 predicted proteins | sample GraSoiAngelo_114_FD_185876 | JGI IMG/M metagenome (GOLD analysis project Ga0209056, IMG submission 185876) | Grasslands soil microbial communities from the Angelo Coastal Reserve, California, USA - 14_0903_13_40cm (SPAdes) (version 2) | ecosystem: Environmental > Terrestrial > Soil > Grasslands... | reverse complement strand
CGCCCGCCTCGAGAGATCCCTCAAAAGCATCGACGAACCGCAGTTGCGTCAAGCCCTGGACAACCCGGAACACTATCCTCGAACTGGAATCCGCTAACTGACGCGGGCCCAAACATGAACGAACGGTCTCCCGGTGGCGGGACGAAGCGAAGGGATACCACCTCGGCCGTCCACCTCGCCGAGGAACGCATCCTTCGCCGCCCCGTGGGCGATGGATTCACCCAAGGATGCCCTTGCGCGAATCAAATGCGCCTTGGCGGGGCCCTTGATTGACCGCGATTCGCATGAGGGAATCACCGGACCAGATCCAAGCAATTCCTGGAGCTCGCGCGCCCAATCGGGCTTCCAACGACTCGGCGAGTTGTCCAAGATTCCGTGTTCACCGGACGCACCATGCCCGGAAGCTGGGAGCAAGGCATGGTGTACCTGCGTGGCCGATGCGCGTCTCGCGGGCTGCAAAAAGAGTATGGGTCCGACCGGGATTACTTCGGACGTGGTATCTTCCGTCTTCGCCAGCCGGGAGTGCGGGCTCTTGCTTGGAGACGCCCGAGAAGTACTCCGGACTCTGTTTGATGATTCCGTGGATTGCACCGTCACGAGCCCGCCGTACTACAGCGGACGTCGGCACGTCGGCGACACGGTCCACGAAATCGGAAGCGAAAGGACCGTGGAGGAATACGTTGAAGCCCTCGTGTCTGTCGGGAGAGAGGTATGCCGTGTCACAACGCCCACGGGAAGCTACTGGCTCAATGTCGATGACAGGTGCGAACGGAACGAATGGCTGGGCATCCCGTGGCGAGTCGCATTCGCAATGCGAGAAATGGGGTGGAAAATCAGAAATGAGGTGATCTGGCACAAGCCAAAGCACGTCCGCAGCGTGACCCAGGACCGACTTACTTCTGCGCACGAGCTGCTCTTTCACTTTGTGAAAAGCAAGGACGCATACTACAACATGGATGCGATTAGAAAACCCTCATCGCCACCGATTTTGGGGACGAATGGCGTCGTGAAGACTCCGAGCGGCAGAGTGCCGACAGATGTCTGGACCATCCAAAACGAGGACTCCGTTTATCCTGAGGGTCCCTATGCCGTGTTCCCCGAGGCGTTGGTCGAGCTGCCCATCCGAGCGACATGCCCGCGAGGCGGGACAGTGCTCGATCCCTTTGTCGGGAGCGGCACGACGGCGGTGGTCGCACTGAGACTCGGGAGGAAAGCCATCGGGATCGACGCCTCGGCTGATTGCCTAGAGTTCACCAAGAAACGAATTCTGGAGGTCAGCGGGCAGTCCGGAACTCCTCGACGAGGCCGTTGAATGATGCAATAAAGGTGAGCCATGGGCGCATGCGCTGAGTGCGGAGCAGAAACACGGTTCGAATGGGTCCGGCCGGCTGCATGGAAGCATAAGATCGAGGAGGTCTCACCCCATGACCTCATCTGCCTACGCTGTTACAAGCGCCTCCACTGGTCGTAAGGCCAATGGGGTGAACAATCCCCGGGTCACTTGAGCCTGTGCGAGCGGGAGGAACTCGATCCCGGGGGCTCGAGAGTCGCTGCGCCGCCTTTACAGGACTCACTCCGTTCGCCATCTGTGGCCGCGGACTCTGCGTCCAGCGCCTACCGAGACGAGGATTCCGAAAAGGAGCAGGAGGACGTACCACCCGGGATTCTGGGAGAGTCCCGCACTGCCGGTTAGAAGGGGTGATAGCAGGACGTAGGCCGAAAGACCGATCATGAGTATGCCAGTGACAAGGAGCCCCCAGGCCATCAGGACGTCGCCCGGCGCCCGCAGCCGAATCCCCAGGGCGACAAGCGACAGGGCCAGGACTCCTCCGGCGAGGAATACCGCGGCCTCGGGCGGTCCATGCAAGATCGACCAGACAAGACCATAGCCGAGAGGGAAGACGAGGAATGCGATCGCTACCGATGCCAGCGCAACCCGCGCTCTCCGAGTCAGCCGCTGCTTGGGCGGGGTCGACACCGAATGAACCACGACGAGTGCGCGGTACGCCCGCACCACCGCTTAAAACGCTAGGAACGCCGCGAGAATGTCCGAGGCAGGCGAACCACTGCGACCCTCTCGGCTAACGAATCCCTCCGGGTCCGCTATCCCTCCATGAGAGGACGTCAGAGAGCTTCTTGTCCGACAGTTTTCAGAGGAGAGCGGCGGTGTAGACCGAGCAGAACTTGACTCAGGTCGTCCCGTCCCAGCACGAGTAGGACCAAACGGTCCTTCTCACCTTCCCCTTTTTCCAGAGCGGTTCAGTCCGGACGGACCCATATTCAGGGAGAAGTGGACTGGAATTCGGGACCAAGAACTAGCGACCTCGGCTCCAGTCCCTTCATGTTGGAGCCTCGTGGCCTCGGCCTTTTCTCCATAGTTCGAACCGATTCTGCTCCAATGAGTCCTGTCCCGGCCCTCTATCGGTTCGTTTCGGCGACATGCTCCGCCCTCCGGCGCTTCGAGACGGACCACCAGCTGTAAAGCGTGGCCAATCCAAGAACCGCGTTGCCAGAAATGACGAGGACGACCCATGCGCCAGTGAACGGTCCGAAATTCACGAAAAGGGTCGTGTCAAATATGATAGCCGCAGTCACGGCGGCCGCGAATAGTACGTTAAGACCGCCGGCGAGCAACCGGGCAGTTCGATAAGACGACCCCGCTTGGAATCTCTCGCTTTCGGCATAGCCCTTCCGGCCGACTCGGGGGCGAACGGGCCGCGCAGCCCTCACCACAAAAGCTTAGCCGCGTCGAAGCGATGAAGTTTTCGGGGAAAGTGAGGACCGAGGAAAGGGTAGTCCCTCCGTCGTGGGTTACAGGTGGGTCTGTTGGCCACCACGCAAGCAAGGCGGCGACCGTGATCCTCGCAGGCGCCCTTGCCTTCGGCCTCTTGGCGTTCATCCCACGTCCCCACATCATCCTATCGAACGGGCGATTCAGCCTGTCCGAATGTGACCCTTCCACCTCGAGCCGGGTCGTGAGCGCCACCTTCACGTTGACCAACACGGGCCACGCTGACGGCTTCGTAGACGTCCATCTGAACGTCGACGGCACGTCGGCGTCGATGAACGAATTCGGTGTTCAGGCGGGCGCATCGACCTCGGGGGATCTGACTTCGCCGCTGGCAGATTGCGGGGCTCACACCTACTCGCTCCGCATTTGCGTCCCCCCTATCAGGGGTTATTGTTGAGACGGTTGCATCCTCCGCTTCTCCCGCTGATGCGTGGACCGGGGACGGGATCACCGTTTCGCGGCGAAGGACGGACTCAACTGCTGACCGTGGAATGACGATTTCAACTCACCGAGTTTCGGCAACCCTGATTTCTATCTGTCATGGGAATGGACGACTGCACGAAGAGCACGCGGTCGCACGTAGAGGCATCCGTTGACCGCAGCCGAAGCAAGTTTGAGCTTTCGCATGAACCTCCGATTCGAACTCGAGATTGCCGCCACGGCCGCAAATCCGGCTGGGGTCACCGGCCAGCCAGACGATTGGAACGCGATCGCTCCATCATAGAAGTTGAAAGAGCAACCCTGCCAATCCGAGGATGAAGAACGCGATGAAACCAGCGACGTAATTCTTCTTCTCACCGTGGCTATCCTTTTGAAGGGGATGTAGGAGGGATAGGTTTCATGCCGAAACCCTGTTCCCTTGGCCGGCAACCCGGTTCCACGGAACCATCACCCGTTCTTGGCGCGGTCGATTCCTCCCGAAGTCCAAGGCCGGGAGAGGAAATTCCTGTACACAATAGACAGGACAGTCTCAATCGTGACAAGAGCGAAGATCGCCAGATCGTGGTGGCCGGCTCCAAGTGGAAGAAGGAACCACACCAAGTAGCCCGCGGTGGCTCCGAGCACTGCGATTGCGAATACGTGCCTCCTCGCCCGGATCCTCTCTGCGCCCACAGGGCCACGGCCCTTGTACGGAGCAATGCAAGTTGTCTCCGTGAGAAACGCACCGCCCGAAGTGTATAGGTTTCGTCGCGGAGCGCGGGGTTCGGGTGGTCGAGGTATCCTGGCGAGCAACGATGAAATGGAAACAAGGTCGATGACAATTGGCAGGCAGCCTGTCCCCACACGTTCCTATCGCCGCGAGGAACCGTGGGGGCGAGTCAGGAGCTGGACAACCGCAACGGGCGAAAGCCCGGCCAGGATCACAGAGAACAATGCGATCTCCTATACCGGCGCTCGCACTTGGCGGCATCGATGGTCAGGTCGTTCGCGTCAACGAGAAGACGACCAAGCGAATCCGCCCGTTTGAACGCCAGCAAGTGGAAACTTCGCTGGGCGGGGGCAATAATACGCTAATTCCCGTACCGGGAACCGGCCGTACGTAGGTTTCAAGGCCAAACGATCTAAATTTTCCAGTGGCATAGCTCTTGATGGGCTCGGCAGGTGTGCTTGCCGACGGGGCTACTTCCCGCCGGGAACGTCCCAACACTCTATCCGCCCGTGCTCGGAGGACGAGCCCGCTTCCCTTTCCGGTGGACGGCAAACGCACCGATTGCGATCACCGAAACTGTCGCAACGAGCGCGAGTACGATTATCGGCGCAAACGGGTCGAGGAGACCCGCGGTCTCGGTTCGAACCTGAATCTCGATCGACGCGGTCGCAGAGTTTCCCGCGCGGTCGACGACCGTAACAACTATTGTATGGGACCCGTCGGCGAGGCCATCGAACTGGTAAGAGCTCGCGGTCGGCAAGAGCGACAAAGGAGGGCCATCGTCGATGGCGATTTCGACGTGAGCGATGCCGGACGTCGCGTCGCTCGACGCCCACGAAACCATTGCGGAAGAGGTTGTCACGATTCCGTTCGGTTGCGGGGACCTGATTGACAATACCGGCGCTGTTGTGTCGACGCGTACGACAACTGACTGCGAGCCCGTGTTGCCCAGGCGGTCGACTGCGGTCACCTCGATGGTATGCGACCCGTCCGAGAGATTCGTCAGGCTCGCTGAGGTGGAAGAAGGTGGTAGGTTCATCGGGAGACCGCCGTCGAGCCGCACCTCGATATGATCCAGCCCGAAGCCCACATCGGATGCGCTCCAGGCGACCTCTACGGACGATTGATCGGTGAGCTGGCCCGGGTACGGCCTGAGAATGGTTACGTTCGGCGGGTTCGTGTCCCCCGCGAGCACAAGGTCGCCGTAGGCGTACAGGGGCTGCGGGCCGAAGGTCCACTCAGGCCAGTCGCTCCACCGCAGTTCATAGTCGTCGTACACTCCCGGCGAAATCTGACCCCCGCCCGCGAACGCAATCGTGTCCCCGGCACGAACCCCCAAGAGGGCCAGAGGGACCGCGAACTCGTACATGCGGTGCGGGGTCTGCGAATTCGGGCTTGCTCCGAATCCCCAAGCGCTGGCAAGGCCGGCTTCGTTCGGGAGGCTTGGATCGTACGGCGAATCCTGAAGCCGCCATACCGCGAACGATGCATCGAACACGTAGTGGCCCTGATCGAAGGGCGCCCATCCGCCTTGGACGAACTGGTCCTCGCGATGATCCGAGGCCGTCCGGTCACTGGCCGTGTCGAATCCGATCGACGCGACATCGTATCGATCAATCGTGTCATCCCCGACGGCATCGTACGCGACGTACAGCATCGTGTCGTCGTTCTTCACGTAGAAGAAAGCGGGCATACCATACCCCTCATGGGTCTTTGACAAATCGACGACGGCGGAGTCGTTCCATTCCGAGTCGGCAATGGCGCCGTCGATCATAGGTGTCCGCCAACGCGGTCGTGAGACCAGCGTGGGGATTGCCTCGAAGTCCAGGTGGCCGTATGCGCGCGTCTGGTGCGCGCCGATGTCGAGAAATGCCGGATAGAAGCCCGCAAGGAGCCAGAAGTCCACGAGGTATGGACCATCCGCGCCTGTCCGGTTGATCATCCAGCCTTCGAAGGTCGTCGTCCAAACGGTCGTTCCGGGGGATAGGTCCAGGATGACGTCGCCGCGGAGGTCCAAGGTGAAGGTCGGATCGTAGAGCTCGACGAAGAGCAGGAAGGTCCACGCACTCCGCACGGTGATGGTGATGTTCACGTCGAGCGAATCGAACTGACCGTTCCGATTCACGTCGATTCCGATGTCGGATTGCGGCGGCTCGAACAACGCGATTGGGAACGAAAACCCGATCATCGACGTGTCGTCGATGCTGGGGTCCACGGTCGAGGTCCCGGTCACGTTCACGGTCTGGGAGCCTGTCGCATTGACGGGAATGGTCATTCGCAAAAATACATCGATGGACGCGCCCGGTTCGAGGAACCCGGTGTCCGGCAAGCCGTCGCCGTCGGAATCGCCGAGACGCGTCGCGTCGTCCGATGCGTACCAATCCCCCGACCAGCCGGGCGACGCGGAGAACGCCAGGTCGATTGTGTCATTGGCCGTGCCAGCGTTCGTCACTATCAAAGGGGTGCTCTGCGTCGTCCCGGGGACCGCGCTCGACCCCTGGGCGCATGGGGCGATCCGTACGCCCGCCGAACCCGGCGGAGGGGTAGGGGGAGTGAACCGGATCGCGAGGTTGTCCGTCGGAGGCGTCGGATAGCTTATCCCGGCGAAACCGTTCGCGTTCTCGATCCCGACGAGCGCCGTGTAGTATCCGGCGACCAAGTAGAGGACCTCGATCTCGCCGGTTTCGTAGAAGACAATCTCGAACGTGATCGGGTCCAAGCCGTCGTAGTGTGGGACCTGATTCCATTCGACCACGAACCGCCTTGGGGAGTCAAGTTGTGAATAGTAGACACCCCCCTGGCCAGCAGCTCCTCCCGATCGAAGGTTGCCCGCAGACGCGTAGACAGCGTTGTTCGGGGGAGCTCGGCTCGGAATCGAAGGAAGGGCATAGTTCGTGTACCCGCGGCCGAACGATGCATATCCGTTCGTCCCAACGTAGACGTCGGAATAGACGTCGTCGTAGAAGGGCACTGAGAAGCCGAGGGTCAACCGGAGGAACCCGTCGTCGCTGTTCCCAATCCAGCCGTCTTTGGCGATGCGTGTGTCGTTGTCCTTAATTTCAATCCAGCTGAATGGAATCGTAGGCGACGGGCCGTTGCTGTCCGCCCAGGTGTAACCGCAAGGGTCGGGACTTCCGGTCTGCGCAGCCGCTGTCGCGAAGAGGACTGTTGGGAGTCCGGTTCCGATCAGGACTGCAACCAGCGCCGCGACGCGGAGATGGGGCGTCCGACTCTCGGCTTCCCCCGCCCGACCCGTCGCATCCCCCGTAGGTCATTCGCCCGGCGAGATATTAAACCCGAGGGTCGAACAGCCAGAGCTCGCGTCATTCCCCTTGACAGCTGACAGGTTTCAGCGGGGAGGCTACGGAAACTAAGTATCTAGAGGCATCTCGCCCTCCTGGCGTTGAGCCGCGAATAAGCTGCCCGCAGCTGGCGCAGGATGCACTTCGACGTGACTCGAAAAGGGATAATGGAGTCGACGCATCGAATGAGTCGGAGGAGCAAGCGATTATCCGCCATCGTCCAGACCTGCCAAACACATCGATTGAAGCTTCAGGACCTGCAACTTGTTGTGGAGCTTCTGGAACTGCCCATTCAGGTGGTCGATCTGCCTCCGCTCATCGAGCCGGTTTCGTGAGTGACGTCGCGCCCCCTGGTTGGCTCTGCGAGCGACCGATGAGACCGGTCTGATGATCCTGGGAAGTCCTGAACTCGAGATAGTGCATCTACCATTCCGCAGAGAGGAATGAATCGAACAAGCGAGAGCAAGGCCTAAGTATGACCATCGAGATTTACTTCGGAGGTTGGAGGGTGGGGGAATCCGACGACCACCGCCGATTAAAAGTGGAGATCATCGCCGAAGTGCTGAGGAGCCTCCACTACTCTTGGAAAGACCGGAAGGCCGCGACGCCGTACGGGCTCGAGAAGCACCTCGGCCTTCAGGGCAAACGACTGAAGGACCTGCTCGCAGAACTTCGGCGAATCGGTCTCGTCGATGACCGACTGCGGCCGACGGAACGCGGCTATGCGTACTTGCAGGACTTCGAGAATCGCGTCAAGCCGTTTCTCGAGAAGTATGACCTCTCCAAACATGGGGCCGCGCGATCTCGGAAACACTCCCGGACCTAGGGTCCCAGCCATGGGTCAGTGGCGGGCTAAGTACTGAGCCGTGTATTGACCAGCATCCGGTTGGCGGCGTCGCGGACCGACACCCCGCCAAACCGAAGCGAGACCACGGAGGGATACTCACGTCGAAGCATCGCGTGATTCTGGCTGTCGTCTGTGTTGTGCTCTTTCTACTCGGATCGTTCGCGGGGCTGTCGCGACCGGTTCGAGCGGACACCGCCGATATTCCGCTAGCTTTGGGCGCGAGCATTGATCCCGGCAGTGCGGGTGGGGTTGTTCTCGACCGAGGCGACGGCGTCGCGTCCGTCCGAGACGTCGCGACGTTCCAACGGTGGGACGGCGTTGTGCTCCCCGAGAGTTCTCTCAACAGTTCGAACGGCGACTGGCCCTACATGGTTTCAGACTCGGGGAAAGGCTTCGCGGCCAGCCGTCTGAATGAGAGTTTCAGCCAAGGCATCCTACCGGATTCGGTCCATGAATTCCTGCCCAACCGAATCAAGGAGACTCTGGTGTTCTCCGTCGTTCCGAGTAGCGATCTCATCCTGATTCCGTTCGAAACGACGTACAAGGTCGACGTCTCGAACAGCGTGGTCACGCTCAGCGATCAAACCGGGTCAGCGGTGTGGCAGACGGAGCCTTTCCACGCTTGGGATTCGTCTCTGACGCCGCAGGTTTGGGAGAACCCGATCGCCTCGCTGAGTTACGCCGACGGGCAGATTCTGATTCTGCTCGACCCGACGATGCTCGCGACGGCAGCCTATCCTTTGTACGTGGACCCGACGTGGACGCTCAGCGCGTCACTCGGGTGGGACGCGGCCACGTTCCTGGACGCCACGGAGGACAAGGGCGATCACAATGTCAAGATCGGCTGGTTCGCGGACAATTTCAACGACAATACAAACGAGGGACAATGGGTCGTCGAATCCGGATCTGTGACGTTCACGACCGGCGTCATGAAGCTCTCGACGAGCACGACGGTGAAGGTGAACGTCGTCGGGTCGAACCTGTGGGCGGACTACCGGTTCGCATACAAGATCCGATTCACCCAGTCCGGGACGGCCCAAGCGTACTTCCGCTATCAGGACGCGAACAACCACTACTACCTCGACATGTCGAGCAGCGCGCTGACTTTGAAGAAACGGTTCGTTGGGGTATTGTACACGATCGCGACCATCCCGACGCCAATCGTCATCAACACGGACTACACAGCGAAGCTCCGCGTCACCGGCCCTTCGCTCGAGGTGTGGTGGCAAGGGGCGCTCAAATGGTCCGGCACCGACAACCAGGGGCCCGGCTTTCCGACGAATGGCTACATCAAGTTCGCGACGAACAGCGCGGCGAACGTCAACATCGACGACGTGCGGGTGTGGAACACGGTGCTCGGCACGATGACGACCGCCATCCGTGACGCCACCGCGGGATACCACCCGACCCAGACGAAAATCGTCGGCACCGTGGACGCCTTCAACCAGACGCACGTCCGGATTCAGAGCTCGCCATACACGAACTGGGACCAGTGGACGAATCTCAAATCGGACATGGCGAGCACCGTCTTCTACAAGGTTCCCGACCAAGACATGCAACGATACTACGCGTTGCGCGTCACGCTGACGAGCGGCAACGAAGGCACGCCGGCCTTATCGGAACTCACGACGATGGAGGACAACCAGCCCCTCGCGATTTTGCCGACGTCGAACACGGGATTCGAGCCCTGGTACGCCTACGTGGGCGGCCAAGTGAACGCCGTCACGGGGAACGTCTGGTACTCGACCCGAGACATCTCGATCCGGGCGCGGGCGTTCGACCTATTCATCCAGCGCTCGTACAACAGCCTCCGGGGGACCGAGGCGGGCCCGTTCGGGAACGGCTGGAGGTTCAACTACAATGAGAAGCTGGTCATCAATCCCGACACATCCGTTACGTGGAATGACGCAGATGGGTCCCAGCACACGTTTACGGCGAAGGCCACGACGGGCGGCTACGCGCCGCCGCAGGGCGTCCCTGCACGGCTCGTAAAGAACGGGGACGGATCATTCGCCTTGTGGCGTCTGGACGGCATCCGCGAGGCGTTCGACTCGACTGGAAAATTGAGTTCGGTTACAGACCGAAACGGCAACAAGGTCACCACGACCTACACGTCCGGTCGTCTATCAGCGGTCGCCGACGATTCGGGCCAGACCCTCACTTTCACGTACGACGGCGGCGGCCGTATCACCTCAATCCGGGACCCAATCAACCGGTACGTGAACTATAGCTACGATGGAAGTTCCAATCTCATCCAGCGCACCGACCCGATGGGCTTCCTGGAGAACTACACCTACACAGCGAGCAAGATTGCGTCGATCGTGGACCCGGTCGGCAAGCGGACATCGTTCGTCTACGACGGTTCGAACCGGGCGACGGAAGTTTGGCTGGGATTCTACCAGGCAGGCAGCGTCGTGTGGCAATTCCGTGAGTACGCGATCGTGTACAGCTCGTCGACCACGCGGACGCTCACGAACGCACGCGGTTTCACGACGACGATTACCCTCAACTCGTTCGGCAACCCGACGAATATGTCCGGGCCCTCCATGGGCTGCGCCGCGTGTGACTCGAAGGGGAATTGGAGCGCCTACACATGGGATGGGGAGATGAATAAGATCAAAATCACGGACGGCCGAGTGAACGCCCGACTCCTAGACTTTGATTACCGATCCAGGCCGACGAGCCGCACGGATCCCGGTGGCAACGTGTCCTCCCAGACTTGGACCGAGGTCAACACGGCCACGCAGTACGTCAGCCTGTTGCTCGACCAGACGAACTATCGCGGATACAAGACGAGCTTCACCTACGATGCGAACGGCAACCTTCTGACGACCAAGAACGCCCTGAGTTCCGTCGCGTACCGGACGTACACCGCCCAAGGCTTCCTCGCGACATCGAAGGATTTCCGAGGATACCAGACGAACTACACGTACGACGCCCACGGATGGCTGAAGCAAGTCCAGAATCCAAATGGGTACTCGACGACGTACGACTACGATGGTATCGGCCGCCGACTCAACGTCACGACCCCTCTCGGGTTCAAGACGAAGGATCAGTACGACGGCCTCGATCGCCTGACGAGCGTGAAGGACCCCTTGGGCAACATCACTTCCTTTGGCTACAACGCGCGGGGCGACCGGACCCGGAGCACGGATCCGAACAGCTACGCGACGATCTTTACGATCAACGTCACCTCCAGCAAGGTCTCGAAGACCACGGAGGTAGGCGGCAACTTCAGCTTGTCCGTCTATGATCTCCGAGGCAACCTCGTGCGGTTCACGAACCCGAGCGGGAACGCGACCCTATACGAATACGACGCGTACGAGCGCCAGACGAAGGAGACGAGCGCTGGCGGGAACTATTCCTCATACACGTACGACGCGGCCGGCAACATGGGCACGCGGACCGATGCGAACGGAAACCTCACCAAGTACGCGTGGGACAAGGAGAACCGCCTCATGAAAATCACCTATCCTGGGTCGGTCGTCGCGACGGCCTCGTACGACGCGAACGGGAACACGCTTCGCGCGACGGGCCTTGGTTACACCCGCGACGAGACGTGGGACGCCCTCGACCGGCGCACCTCGACGACGTACAACTACAACGGCATCTTTTCGAAGACGGTCTCCTATCAATACGACGTCGATTCCCATCGGACCCGGATGAACTACTCTGACGGGACGTACGTCACGTATGTGTGGGATCCGATCGGTCGACTGAACAAGACCACATTCAGCGATGGCTCTGCGTGGTGGTACGCATATGACCAAGATGACCGACGGACAAAGCTTACCGAGCCGAACAACGTCGTAACGACCTGGGCCTACGACGCCGCGAGCCGTCTCAACACGACGAGCGCGAAGAAGGGCGCCTCGACCCTCGAATCGTTCACGTACTGGTACGAGAAGGCGGGCAACCGCGTGCGGGTCGTCGAGGCGGACGGGTCGTGGGTGAAGTACGATTACGACAACCTATATCGTCTCGTCAAGGAGTCCTCCTCGGACGGTCGGTACACTTCGTACGACTACGACAAGGACGGAAACCGCCGGCATGCAATCAATTCGACCGTGACGACGACGCTCTCGTACGGGAAGGAGGACCAACTACTGCGGTCCGTTGTCTCAGGCGGCGCGACGACGACCTACGTCTACGACAAGAACGGGAACCTCCGGTCGAAGGCCGTCGCCGGAAACACCACGACGTACGGCTACGACGTGGAGAACCGAGTCACATCGATTGCAGCTGGCGGATCGATGACCTCGTTCGAGTATAGCGCCGAAGGGAAACGCACGAAGCGAGTCGCCGGCAGCACGACGACGTTCTTCGGATACGATTATGCCGGCGTGTCCAGCGTCGACGATGTTGTGGCGGAATTTACATCGACCGGTTCCCTCAACACGACGTATGTCCACGGACCCCGCGTCGACGATCCGCTCGGGATGAAGAAGGCGACGTGGTCCTTCTACCAGCGGGACGGCCTCGGCAGCGTCACGCGGCTCACGGACGGCGCGGGCGGCACGCTCGCGACGTACCGGTACAACGCCTTCGGTGCGATCCGATCGCAGACGGGCTCCTCGAATACGTACGGATTCACGTCGCGGGAGAACGAAGCGAGCCTCATGTACTACCGCACCCGCTACTACGATCCTTCGGCAGGCCGGTTCACGTCGTCCGATTCGGCAGGGCTCTGCGGCGGCTACAACCGCTACGCGTACGTCGGCAACAACCCGGCGAACCGGATCGATCCGAGCGGACGGTTGCCGAGCCACCTCTTCGACGGCGGAGGAGGGGGCGGAGGATGGGGCGGAGGAGGGGGCGGAGGTGGCGATCCAGGATGCAGCACCTGGACCGTAACTTGTGTGCGACAGTATTTGCCGTGTAACTACGACGTTTACACGTACTTGTGGCCAGACAAGTGCACCTGGTGGGAATGCGCCAGAACGATAATCGCCTTTGTGCTTTGCGTACCGGTCTGGATCATCGAACTCATGGCACCTCAGGATGCGAGTACATGTTGGGCGGCACTCAACGGACAACCCTATCCATGCACATCAGGTGGAGTCTGAGGACACTGCTCATCGGCACCAGTCTCCTTTTGGTCGCCGTTAGCACAGCGATTTTTGTGCTACGGCCTTCAGTCGCGATCTATGGGCTCTGTGCGTTGGTCGTCCTGCTCGGCTTTGTTGGGTTCTGGACCTACAGCTTGGCTCATACGACACGACGGAAGAAAGGATTTGCGTAGGCCGAGCCATGAGGCGAGCATTAGGCTGCGATCGGGACGGACCCGATGCCCGTCGGCCTACCGCCCGTTCCCGACTTCCGGCCAGATCCTGTCAATGCAACGCAGTTTATCTCGGACTTTCGTCATCTCTTCCCAGCCATGTGGGAACTGAAAGGACGGATACAGTCGGAAAACGCGCTCGCACTGGGAACTGCCATTACGGTCAGCGGCGTCGTCACCCGAATCTCCGGCAACGATGTCCTGGTCACGACGCCTGATCTCGGTTCGGGATCTGACGCAATCGCCAGGAGGGCGATAGGCGAAGCAGAAATCGTAACTGCAGCGGCGGGGTTTCAGGAACGAAGATCGCTTACGTTCAGTCCTATCTCACTCATGTTCTTCACGTCCGGCATGCCCCCGGCGGACCACTCGGACGCCATTCAAAGAGCCAGAGAAGGCCTCTATCTCGACCTAGCCACTGGGCCCACCAGAGAGATTGAACGTGTGGAGATCGACCGCGGTGACGCTGCCGAAGGTCCGCGTGAGATCCTGCGCGTCAATCATGGCGAACGACCCGCTCGGCTATCATGGCTCGAGTAGGTTTTGAGGAGAGACCTGCGCCGGCGAGAGGTCGAGACCGAGCCCACCCTCGACTCGATTCCCACGAAAAAGCGCAGACGCCTTCGAGATATATCCTCATTTCTCATTCTATTGGAGGCTCGGGATCCGCCTTCGGTCACTTGCGAGAAAAGTCCAGTTCCGCCGCGTCGTGCCTCGAGAGCATCGAATTGGGACGCATTGGTGCCCCGAAAAAAAGAAAGGGAGGAGGATCGAATCAGCCCCCTCATGCTGGGACGAGACGACCTGCTGCTCTTCGGCGTACCTTAACTTACTCCGCTGTCCGTCAGACATTGACTCGTCCGCATAGAGAAACCACGCATCCCTCCGGGTCCGCTGTTTCTCCATTGCGACGTGTCCGAGGGGGGCTTGGTGCTCTTTCCGTTCTTGCGGGGCATCCATGAACGAGAGGTCAGAGTCTTTCCGCGGGCGTGGAATGCTCCGGGGCAAAGTGGCGGTTGTGACCGGAGCCAGTCGAGGTCTCGGCAGAGGGATCGCAAGCGTCCTAGGCGAGGCTGGCGCGGTCGTCTACATCACTGCGAGGAGCGTCCGGGCCACCCCCCGGCTCAAGGATTTCCCGGGGACGAAAGCCATCCGGTTGATAGCGGCCTTGGCAATGTCGTAGAAGAGCAATCCCAGCGGCTTTCCGAGATCTCGGCGTGGCGAGCCGAGCCTCACCGCGAAACGGTTAAGGGCGCCTCGATAATGCGCCAATGAGATACCAGATGCGGACCGATCTCGTTGCAGCCGGCTTCGCGACCGTTATCCTGATGGGAATCGCCTACGTCACATTCAGCTCCGCGACGCTTGCCGTGCCCACCGTCATGACGAACCTCGCCCTCACGGTGGCGGTAGTCGGTGTGGCGGTCACCGCAATCGGAATCGTCTTGCCCAAGCCATCCGTGGTTGCACGGAGGCCCCGTCGATGAGCGGCGGAGGAGATTTCGAAAGGGCCTACGTGACGGGGGACACGCCGTGGGATTCCGGGGTGCCGAGCGCCGAGCTGATCCGGGTCCTGGACGCGGAGTCGTTGCCCGGGAATACGGTCCTGGAATTTGGGTGTGGCAGGGGCACAAATGCAATCGAATTCGCGCGGCGCGGCTACCGCGTCACAGCGGTCGACCTCGTCGACATCGCTGTGAAACGGACACGCGAGAAGGCGCGACGCGCCGGAATGAAGATCGACTTCCGGGTCGGCGATCTGACTAACATGGATCTGGGTCGGCCGTACGATGTCCTGTTCGACCGCGGCGTCTACCATGGAATCCGCACGCGAGACTTGTCCAGATTCCTGAGGACACTCGATCGGGTGTCGCACCGGGGGACGCGCTGGTTATGCCTCGCGGGCAATGCGAAAGAGCCGAGCGAGAACGGGCCGCCGGTCGTGCCTGAGCACGAGTTTCGCGCGGAATTATCGCCCCTCTTCAAAGTCCTTGAGGTCCGGGAGTTCCACTTCACCCTGGATCCGGCGGAGTTTCGCCCGCTCGCCTGGTCCATCTTGATGGAGCGTCGCTGAGCCGTGAGCCGCCCGGGTCACTGGAGATTCTGGGCCAAGACCTCCATCGCCCGCGTCATGTCCTTCCGATCCAAGAGGAAGATTGTGTCCGTGTAGCACGACATTTCCTCCACGATGTTGATCCCACGCGAAGCGAGCGCTCCCGAGAGGAAGGCGAGCAATCCGGGCGTCTTCTCGATCGTCTCGGGGCTCGTGACCGCGATTTCGACGAGGCCGCGCGTCACCCCGATGAGGTGCTCCGACCGAAGCCGCTTCGTGACCCGGGAGAGGGAGTCATCGTCCACGATGATCACGGTCCCCTGGGACACCTGGATGAGACGACACACGCGGTTCTCGTCGAGGAGCTCCTCGACGACGTCACCGAGGCGCTGGAGGACGTCGACCCCTTCGACGACGGTGATCGTGGCGACCTTCGTGCGAGTCTGGATTCGACTCTTCTGGAGCATCCGGCGAATCGCGTCTTCGCTGTATCCTCGGAGCTTTTCCACCGGGTACCGCCGGCACGCCGCGAGGACCGCCTCCTCCCGTCGGATCCCGAGCTCGCGGCCAATCTTCCGAGCGAGGGCGGAGTAGTTCACGATGTCCATCTTCAGCGCGTCGGCTACGCTCGGGTGGCTTGCGATATAATCCCGCACCTGCCTCGCAATGGTCGCCGTGTCACGACATGACAACGTGTCCGGTATTTGACAATTTTGTTCAGAACTGACGGTACGATGTCAATACGTTCAAGTACGGACCGGCGAGTGCTCAAAGTTCATCGGTTGGTGCGATGTCGGCGATGTCACGGAAAAAAGTGGTTCTGGCCTACTCCGGGGGTCTCGACACCTCCGTCGCAATCCGCTGGTTACAGGAACGCGGGTTCGACGTCGTCGCGCTGACCGTCGACGTGGGCCAGCCTGGGAATGTCATGGGGATCAAGGAAAAGGCAGAGCACCTCGGCGCAGCCGCGTACCTCGTGGATGCCCGCGAGGAGTTTGCGGACGAGTTCGTCCTCCCGGCACTCGAAGCCAACGCGATGTACGAGGGGCAGTACCCCTTGAGCACGGCCCTCGCCCGGCCGCTCATCGGGAAACATCTCGTCGCCGTTGCGCGCCGCGAGGGCGCAACCTCCATCGCCCACGGCTGCACGGGCAAAGGGAACGACCAAGTCCGATTCGACCTCTGCACGACCGCCCTTGCGCCGGACCTGCAGGTCATCGCTCCCGCCCGGGTGTGGGGCATGACCCGCGAGCAGGAGATCGCGTACGCGAAGGAGCACGCCATCCCGGTGCCCGTCGATCGCGGTTCTCCGTACAGTACGGACGAGAACCTGTGGGGCCGGTCGATCGAATGCGGCGTACTCGAGGATCCGAGAATCGAGCCGCCGGAAGAGGTGTTCGCGTGGACGACAAACCCGGCGGAGGCACCGGATGAACCGGCGTATGTGACGATCCGCTTTGATGCCGGCAAGCCCGTCTCCCTCCAAAGCCGTCCGATGTCGGCCGCATCCCTCATCGTCGCCCTCAACGAGCTTGCGGGCCACCATGGGGTCGGGCGGATCGACCATGTCGAATCCCGCGTCGTTGGAATCAAGTCCCGCGAGGTGTACGAGTGCCCCGCGGCGACGGTCCTCCTGAAGGCCCACCAGGCCCTCGAGGCGCTGGTCCTTCCTCGAGATGTGCTCGATTTCGGGCGAATCGTGGCGGGGCGGTTCGCGACGCTGATCTACGACGGCCTCTGGTTCACCCCGTTGCGGGAAGGACTCGACGCGTTCGTCGCGTCGACGCAGTCGCGCGTCACGGGCGAAGTGAGCGTGAAGCTGTTCAAAGGCTCCGCATCGGTCGTCGGTCGCGCCTCGCCGTTCTCCCTATACGACCACGCCCTCGCGACGTACTCGCAAGGCGACCGGTTCCGCCAGGAGATGGCGGAGGGATTCATCTACGTCTGGGGGTTGCCTGCCCGCACGTGGGCTGCCGTTGGCGGGAAGGCTGTGTCGCCGAAGCTCGTGAAGGCCACGAAGAGGTCGAAGTGAGCATGGCGGTCACCGTGGAGTCGAAAGGCTCGGCAGGCGAAGCCCCGCCGTCATACGTGCGGACGGCAGCCTGGCGCTTCCTCGCGTCGTTGCCCGTCGACCGAAAGCTCGCCCGATACGATGTGGCGGGGAGCATCGCGCACGTCGGGATGCTCGCCGATGTCGGAATCCTGACCGCGGAGGAGGCCGGAACCCTTGCGAAAGGCCTGCGCGGAATCCATCGGGACATTCAGTCCGGCGGCTTCCCATGGCGGGATGATCTGGAGGACATCCACACGAACGTCGAGGTTCGGCTCACAGAAATCGCAGGGCCGCTCGGCGCGAAGGTCCACACGGCTCGCAGTCGGAACGACCAAATCGCCCTCGACGAGCGCATGTACCTGCGAGAAGCGATTTGCGCGGTGCAGCAGGGAGTGTTGGATCTCCAGAACGCGCTCGTCGATCTCGCGGAGGCCCACGTCGAGACAATCATGCCGGGGTACACGCACCTCCAGCGGGCCCAGCCGGTGACCCTTGGACACCATCTCCTCGCGCACTTTTGGCGTCTGGCGCGCGACCATCGTCGCCTCACGGACTGTTTCGACCGCGCCAACGTCTCCCCGCTCGGCGCCGGCGCGCTGGCCGGGAGCACATTGCCCATCGATCCCGCGATTACGGCCCGGATCCTCGGGTTCGCCACGGCATTCGAAAACTCCATCGATGCGGTGAGCGACCGGGACTACTTCGCGGAGTTCCTGTTCGACCTGGCGCTCCTCGCGGTCCATCTCAGCTCCCTCGGGGAGGAACTCGTCCTTTGGGCCTCGACGGAGTTCGGATTCGTGCACCCGGCGCCCGAACTCGGCTCGGGGAGCAGCCTCATGCCCCAGAAGCGGAACCCGGACGTCGCGGAGCTCGCCCGAGGGA
>Ga0209056_10002895_pt1 | contig 18383 bp, 15 predicted proteins | sample GraSoiAngelo_114_FD_185876 | JGI IMG/M metagenome (GOLD analysis project Ga0209056, IMG submission 185876) | Grasslands soil microbial communities from the Angelo Coastal Reserve, California, USA - 14_0903_13_40cm (SPAdes) (version 2) | ecosystem: Environmental > Terrestrial > Soil > Grasslands... | reverse complement strand
TCCCGGGCTCAAGACGAGTGGCTCCACGTACTTCTCTGTTCCATCACCATAGCCTCCCCAACAGGTCACCCCGTCAGGTTCGCGCTTCATGTCCGGATAATACGTGTAGAATCGCGTCGGTCCCGGGTTCCCTGTCGGTTCTGTCACGAGCATCGTGATAAAGAAGTCGGTGCCATCCGGGCAAACTCCTGCCTTGCCTGAGGCCGACCACTGATTGTCCGTGCGCGCACCCAAAAAGCCAACCAGCTTTGTTCCCCCGCGCCAGTCGGCGGGGAAGCGGACGTAGTAGCTCACATATAACGAGTCATATCCAGGCATGAAGAATCGGGTTAGCCATCCCCCATCACCGCCGGCGGGATACGTCACCTCGAGATAGTGACTTCCCGACTGGGCAAACTCCCGGCCCGTCATCACCCGCTGCCGACTCTGATCTACGCCGTCGGGCCACCCCGCCAACGTCCCGGATTCAAAGTCTTCAACGAAGAGCAGACCTTGGCCTGAAGCAGCAGCGTCGCCGCGTGCACCACAGCCCTGACTTGCGCTCGCGACGACCGTAATCGCGACCATCGTTCTCCACCGTGGGATCATGTGATCAATGCTTGCTGACGTGAACAGGACCGTAGGAGAATGAATCCCGTTGTTTCTTGGTCTCGCCGACGCCCCCGCCCCAGATCGGACGGACAGTGTATTCAATAAATCCAGGATCGGGCGGCATCTGCAGATCGGTGTAAGCGCCCTGCGGCACACCATCGAGCCACCAGCGGACCACGCCGTTGTGACTGCTGGGACTCGAGCTATAGCGAACATACCACTCGATTTGATGCCACTTGCCGAGCACGACGGGCGTCGCCGTCAGATTGGGCTCGAGCCGGCGTGTGTCGGTGTCAAACGTCGTCTCCGTCTGGATGGTGTACTTGTGCCCGTCGAAGAACATCATGATGTAAATCGTGCCGGCCGCCGAAGTCACCGGAAACAGCAGCGCAATCTTGTTCACCCCGCTCGCCTGTGATTGCCAGGGGTTGCTCGGCTTCCACCAGAATCCGAAGTAGGTTTCGGTCGTGGGGGTTGGCAGATCGTAATACGCTCCGCCGGGAGCGTAGCCTGATGGAAAGCCGGGCTCATACGTAAACACCAGCGCTCGGAAAGACGGGGCCGCTGGATCCGTGAGGACCGACACGCCGGTCCCTGCACATTTCCAGCCGTCCTTACCCAACGCCCCTAATGAACCGTCACTCACGACAGTCAATCCCGTCGGCTCGTTAGGCCAGCCGTCGCGCAGGGCAGCTGGAGCCGGCGTGACGGCCGGTTGCGAATCGCACGTCTGGGCCGTTGGAGCCTTACATGCAACTAGTCCCAGTGGTAAGAGCGCGGCCGCGGTGAGATGATGAGCAGTTGACATGACGGGTGGGTGTTGCAAAACCCGCGCTATGGTCGGCACGGAGGGTTACCCCCCAGTGTTGCACGGTCGCAACGCCCCCCTTCCCATCGCCTTGGATATGCCTAGGTCCATGTCTTGCACCTAGCGCCAACCGTGAAGCCGCTTCGGATCGCATTTGTTGGGGCCGGGAACATGGCTCGGCTCCACCTTCACGCCCTCCGCCGGGTGGCGACGCCACACCGCGTCGTAGGTGTTTACGACAAGGACGATGCGGCCAGCCATCAATTGTCTAAGCTGGCCAACGCAACCAGCTATCCGACCCTGGCAGAACTGCTGAGCTCGGCCGAACCGAACGTCGTACACATCTGCACCTCCGCGGGATCGCACTTCGAACCGGCTTGGGAAGCACTCCAGGCCGGAGCACATGTGTACGTCGAGAAACCGTTCGCCGACACCCTGCAGGAGACCGAGGAGCTTCTTGCGATCGCCGAGCGACGGCGGCTGCTCGTGTGCGCCGGCCACCAGCAGTTGCGGGATCCGGCGTATGTGCGCCTGCTCGAAGGGGTACGCGACGTCGGTGAGGTCATCCAGGTAGACAGCCATTTGACGTTCCGCCCTGTCGGATCGAGCGGAGAGCGTGCTGGCGCGCAGGTTCTCGCGGCGCAGCTCGTGGATGTCCTCCCTCACCCGCTGTACACGTTGGTCGACGCGCTGCACCGCACCGGCACCGATCTCACTCCACTCGAGCTTGCGTCGGTGGTGGCCGGTCCAGCGGACCTGCACGCCGTGATTCGCGCGAACGGACGCTACGGACGCCTCTCGGTGAGTTTGCGGGCGCGGCCGATTGCGTCACTGGTTTCGGTCAGCGCCAGCGGTGGAATGTTGACCGCGGACTTCTTGCGCTCGACCGTGGTAGGTGCGGCGAATCCCGGTGTGACGCCCGTTGAGAAAGCCGCCAATCCGCTCGTCGAGTCGTGCCAGCTCGCGCTCCGTAGTGCCACAGGAGTCGCCCGCAGGATCCTCAGCGGGGATTATCCCGGCTTGGCGGAGTTGATCGGAGATTTTTACGCGGCGGTCGCGGCGAGTCGCACCGGGGCCACCAGCGTCGCGTCGCCCGTTTCCCCCGATCATCTGCGATATGTCACGCGGCTCTTCGAGGAGCTCGCCGCCAACGTGCGCAGCGCGGCGCGGACGTCCGCTCAAACACGGCGCTCGTTAATCGCCACTGCGCTGTCCGATGCGCCGCTCGTCGTGGTGACGGGCGCGCGCGGTTTCTTCGGTAAGGCAATCACCAAACAGCTTGCGCGACGGGGCTATCGAGTGCGCGGGATCAGTCGCTCGATTGACGAATCAGATCCACACGTCCACGAGTGGCGCCGTCTCGATCTCAGTCGGTCAGCGCCCGCGGATGCCTTCGCCGGCGCTGAGGCTGTCGTGCACGCGGCGGCGGCATCGTCCGGCGACTATGACACGCACCAGCGACACACGCTGGAAGCGACACGCAACGTTCTCCACGGCCTGCAGGCAGCAGGGGTGTCGCGACTCGTCCATGTGAGCAGCCTGTCCGTCCTGCGGCCGCCGCGAACGCCGTGGGAACAGCAAGACGAGAACACGCCGCTGACGGACGAACGCCCGTTCGGCGCCTACGTCTGGGGAAAATCAAATCAGGAACGGATCGTGACCTCCGAAGCACCGAGGTTCGGAATAACAACACGCATAATTCGCCCCGGCGCATTGGTGGACTGGAGTAACCCGGAGACGCCGGGGATTATGGCGCGGCGACTGTTCGGTGCGTGGCACCTTGGGTTTGGCCGGCCTGCGCTACCGCTGCCGGTCTGTGACGTGGGGACGGCCGCCACGGTGGTTGGCTGGACAGTCGCGCAATTTGCCGACGCACCGCCCGTGTTGAATCTTGTCGACCCCTCGCTGCCTAGTCGCCGGTGCTTGATCGAGGAGTTCCGCCGTCGTGGATGGCGCGGGCGTTTTGTCTGGGTTCCCATCCCTTTGTTCGCCATCCTCGTGCACGCCGCGCGTTACGCGCTCGCGCTGCCGCGGTTACGACGACCGAAGCCGCTCGCGTTGTATGGCATTCTCAGACCTCGCCGATACAGTTACGCGCTGTCAGAGCAAGTTCTTCGGAACGCAATGCGGGACGCCGGGCGCGCCGCGCCGGCGCTCGCCGCTCAACCAGCATGATTGTCCTGACCGCCCTGCTGGGGCTCCTCGCTGCGGTATTGCTGTTGCCGACGCTATCGGATCTTCTGAGTCTGTTCAGACTTGCGCGCGGTAAACGATCGAGCGCTCAGCCTCCTGCCGAACCACCGCGCCTGCTGTTTCTGGTGCCGGCACACAACGAAGAGCGCATGATCGAATCATGCGTGCGGTCGCTGCTGAACCAGCAGTACCCGGAGCGCCTCACAGCAGTCGTCATCGCGGACAACTGCGAGGATCAGACGGCCGGGCGAGCCCGGCGCGCGGGCGCGCAGTGCCTCGAGCGAAACGACGGCAATCTTCCCGGCAAACCGCGCGCCATCGCGTGGGCGCTCACGCAGTTGCCGCTCGAACAGTACGACGCGGTCATTATCATCGACGCCGACACCATCGTTGATGCCCAATTCGGCAACGCGCTCGCGAGCGTAGGACCAGTGTCTGGCCGCGCTTTTCAGGCATACTTCGACGTGCGCAATCCTCATGACACCCTCCTCACCACAATGGCGACGGTCCTTGCCGCGGCGAATTACCGCTTCGCGTATGCACTGAAGCGGAACGTGGGTCTGAACGCGCCGCTGCTCGGCAATGGCATGTGTATTGGGACGCAGGTGCTCGAGCGGCACGGCTGGAAGGCATTCACGATCGCGGAAGATTGGGAGTTGTACGCGCTGTATACGACTCAGGGTGTCCCAATAGAATCGCTCGAGGAGGCGCATCTCTATGCCCAGGAGGCGCGATCGCTCGAGCAGAGCTCGACCCAGCGGCGCCGCTGGACGGCGGGCAAGGTCACCGTGCTGTGGCGGCACCTCGGAAGTCTCCTCCGCAGCCGCAACATCGGCCTCGCGCAAAAACTCGATGCCGTTGCCGAGCTCACGCACCCTGGTCCCGTGATGCATCTCAGTCTTGTGATGGTGTTGGCAGGCGTGACTGCGATTCTGCGACCACCCGGAGCCGAGTGGTTGCTCATTGTCCTGACCGCGTCGCTGATTCGCTTGACGATCTATACCGTGGCGGGCTTGGCCGTGCAGTCACAGCCGCTACGGGCTGCCGGAGCGTTCGCACTCCTTCCCTTCTATCTGGTTTGGCGTGTTGGAACGGCGGTGGCCGCGCTCAAGCAGGTCGGGGATAAACCGTGGCTCGGAACGGCGCGCGACTAGCGGGGGTCGCGGCCGTTATGTCGTCAGTGTCAGGATGACGCTGCTGGAAACGGGACGCAGTGCCCAGAAGCGAGAACGCTCTCGCAACCCGCTGCGCCGCAGATCGTCGCGCAGCTCAGCTTCCACGACCGGGGAGCGCACGGCGCCCGCGGGTTTGCCCGTGATCAGACTCTTGAGACGCAGCAATGCTCCGACTACACCGTACTGCACCACGATGGGCCCACGGCTGATTCGCACCAATTCTTTCAGGACGGCAAGGCGAACGGCGGCGTCGAGGTGCATAAGCAGCCCAATACAGGTGACGACGTCGAATGACTTGTCGCCAACGGGCAGGCGCTGCGTCACGTCGCCCTGGAAAAACGCGATACGAGGGAGGTGACGTTTGGCGACCCCCATCATCGCCGCGGACACGTCGCTGCCGACCACTTCGACAAAACCCTCGCGGACGAGCAGTGCGGTGACTCGCCCCGTTCCGCACGCCACGTCCAATGTACGACTGCTTCGCGACAACGGCCGCAATGCCCGGCGGATCGCGCGCTCTTCCGCTCTGCGATACAGACGGCCCCACGGGTCACCGAAGCGGCCTTGCTCATAGTGTTCCGCATGAGGCGAGAGCTGCCAGAACTCTCGAGGGTTGGTCACGACGTGACTGTCCGTCTTCACAATGGCACCTCCGCCCGTTGCGAGCTTTGCGCAGGCCTGGTCGCACGATGCATGCCATCTGATGACGCTAGGGGACGCCGGTGGGCATGTTGCTTGCGTGCCATAGGAGCTCAACTCAAGGTGCTGCCTGAAGTGCGTGTGTTATCGGCATGGAAGTTGCTCCTCTGCCTGGTGACCTAACTATGGATGTAACTTGAGGTTAGCGTCTCTTTGCTATCGCGCCCTCCAGCGTTTGAGAATCACGGCGTTCGCTCGCCGGCTGTCCAGCCGCGCTCTCGTCCTCTGTTATCACAACGTCACGCCAACGGACGACCCAACGTCGCGCGACAGTCTTGGCCTGCATATGCCGCTCTCGACGTTCGCACGACAGATGCGCTGGCTGGCGCGAACGTACAACGTGGTCCCACTCGCGGAGCTTGTAAACTGTGTCGCGAACAGCTCGCCGCGGCAACGCCTAGCCGCTGTGACCTTCGACGATGGCTATCAGGGCTTCTTCGAATTTGCCTGGCCTCTTCTCAAAAAGCTCGGCATTCCGGCGACAGTCTTTCTCGTCGGCAATGCGCCCTTCGGCGAAGAGGTCTTCTGGTGGGAAAGTCCAGAGGTACGCCGTGCGTATTCTCCATCCCGGCTGGAGAATTGGCTCACGGCGCAGGGCGGCGACGGCGAGACGATCTTGGCGACGCTGGAACGTAATTCCCTTCCTGCAGATCCAGTTCCGGTGTACAAGAAACCCGCTGCATGGCAGACCATCGCCGCTGCCGCGAAAGATGGTCTGCAGCTCGGGGCGCATTCTTTGTCGCATCGCTCGCTCTCCAACTTAGACGACCACGAATTGAAGCAGGAACTTGTCGCGAGCCGCGATGTGATAAGAAAGCACACCGGTGTGACCGCAGAGTTCTTCGCTTATCCATACGGCCTTTGGAATGGCCGCGTGCGCGATGCTGCCTGTCGGGCGGGATACCGGGCGGCCTTCACGCTCGATTACAGCGACGGCTCTTCTACCACCGATCCTTGGGCGCTGCCCCGGCTCAACGTCCCCGCCTCCATCTCTGACCCCGCTTTTCAGGCGTGGACTGCAGGCCTGAACCTACGAGGCAGGCGCGGGGTGTGATGCCAACCGCAGCGAGTCGGCTGCGCGGCATGCGGTTCGCGCACCTAATCGAAACGGACGGTCCCGGCGGTGCCGAGCGCGTGCTCGCCAACCTCGCGACCGAGTTCCAGAGTGCTGGGAGCGACAACGTCGTCATCGTTCCCGAGCGAGGAGAGGGATGGCTAGCACGCGAGTTACGCGGGACAGGCGTGCACGTAGAGTCGTTTTGTCTCGATCGCCCGTTCTCACCGACGTTCGCGCGCCGGCTTGCGGATATCCTCCGTAGTTACGGAGTGGCACTCGCGCACAGTCATGAGTTCACCATGGCCGTGTATGGTACGTGGGCAGCTCGACGGGCCGGAATACCACACGTTTTCACCATGCATGGGAGCCGCTACTACGCCGAACGGTGGCGTCGGCGGATCGCTCTGTGGCTCGCGACGAGAATGAGCGATGCTGTCGTTACAGTGTCTCACAGCCTCGCGCGTCAGCTGCGCCGAGATTTGCTGTTGAGCGCGGACCGTCTGATCACCATTCCGAACGGCGTGCGGCACTTCCCAACGAGCCAATCTTTGCTTCGCCAAGAGCTGGGGTTGGCGGACACGGATCAGTTGGTCGTGGCGGTCGGCAATCTGTACCCTATAAAGGGTCACACCTACCTGCTCCAGGCACTGGCACTGCTCGCCTCTCGCCTTCCGAGACTGCACGTGGCGATCGCCGGTCGCGGCGAGCTGGCCAGTCCGTTACGCGCGCACGCGGCCGCCCTCAACGTCCATGATCGATTCCATCTGCTTGGTCTACGGTCCGACATCGGCAACGTGTTGTCTGCGGCCGATGTCTTCGTGCTGCCGTCGCTCTCCGAAGGCGTACCGCTTGCATTACTAGAAGCAATGCTGGCGGCGAAGCCAATCGTGGCAACCGCGGTCGGCGAGGTGCCTACCGTGCTGGATGGCGGCCGCGCCGGTTTGTTGGTCCCGTCGGCAGACGCCTCCGCGCTGGCGAATGCCTTGGCGAGCGTACTCGTTGATCTCGCTTACGGCCAACGGCTTGGCCTGGCAGCGGCGACCCGGGCTGGAGGAGAGTACTCGCTTGACGCGATGGTAGACCGCTATGTCGCTCTGTACGCGAAGTATCTATCCCCCGCTTACCGCCCCGATCCTCTTTGTCGTGAATTTCTCAACGGTCGCCCGGTGTAATCGGCAGGGCGTCCTCCCGACCACCAACGGTTCGAATCCAGACTTCGAGTCGCTCTAGATCGCTGCCCCGAAGACGTCCGTGGGTCGGCAGCGTACATAGTCTGGCGACGAGCAAGCGACTGCCCGGAAACGCGCCGTTGCGGTTCAAGCATCGCGAACTGAAACGCTCGAGGTCGCAGAGTGGTTGCGGATAGCCAGGCATTATTCCCAACCGCCGCGCCCCGCGCTGACTTGCCAAAGGGCGCACCGCTGGTGAGACGAGAACCGGCAGCCGAAGGTAGCTTGGTCGCGCATGCATCGGCGAACTGATTGTTTTGAAACCAGGTAGCCATCGCAATGCCGAGAGCAGCCGCATGGCGTTGCGGCGGCGCGTCTCGACCTCGCGCTCGGCCAGATGCCAAGTGGCCGCGATAACAGGAGAGGACACCGGAGTAGGCCGCCGCAAAGGCCGCGGCTCACGATAGATGGTCTCGCCGAGGCGTAAAAGCGGGAGCGCTGCCGGAAGGGCGTATAGGCTCGGCCGCTCAAACACCAGTTGACCGGCAATTGTGAATAGTTCAGGCCAACCCCGCCGTGGCACGCCGAGTAGACCTGTCGCCCGCTTCAAGATGCGGACGCCGGCGTCATCGTAAGCGAGCACCGCTCCGCCGCTCCCACCTGTGAGCCCTTTTCCGCGACCGAAACTCATCACCGCGAGCGAGCCGCGCGTCCCGACTGGCCGACCGTCTAGATCTGCACACGCGGCCTGCGCCGCATCTTCTATCACCAACGCGCCCGTCTCCGCGGCGAGACGCTGCACCTCGGCAATGTCGATGGGATAGCCATACGGATGAACGACGACGACAGCTGCCACGCCTTGCCGCAGGGCCGCATGCACCTGCGCCAGGTCTGGCGCCAGCGTCAGAGGATCGAGGTCATAGAAAAGTACTGTCGCATCGGCCCCTTCAGCCGCGGTGGCCAGGTCGTAGCACCCATACGCGGGAACTGCGATCGGCATCCCACGTCGCCGCCGTTAACGCCGTGGTACCGCTATCGGTCAGCAGGACTTCGCGCGGCCCGTAGCGCTTGCTGAGGAGCCCGACAACGCGGGCTTCCTGCCGTGCTGCGGCTGACCCATTGCGCGCGATCCCACTGATGCCCGCGAGTAGCGCCGCGGCGGACAGCGGCGAATGTACTGGAACTTGATGTCGCCAGCTCTTCACGGCAGAAAACGGACCAGGCGCGGACCGAGCCGGTTTGCGACAAAGAGCGGCAGCCGGCGCCACAGTCGGGGCCCCCACGAGTAGACGGGGTCGTCCGGCGACGGAGTGGTCTGCACCCCACCGGCGCGGACATACTGATGCCAGGGCAAGGCGACGTCGTCGCCGCCCCATTGCTTTTTGAAGTGGTGCGTACCGCCACCCGGCGTGCAGCGACCGAAGTTGAAGATGCGCGCGCCACGACCGATCACGTGCTCCATGAATGACCAGTACAGCAGCATATTGGCGGCGATGCTGCGCGACTCCCGCAGCGACCCCGCCCACGTCAGCTCGAACTCCTCGCGCCACGCGAACCCACAACCAGCAGCAAGCGGCTGCTCACCGCGATACACGACGCCGAAGACAACGAGGACCGGCGTGCCCAGGTCCCTCATCGTCCGCGCGAACACCTCATAAAACGGTTCCCGCTGCTCGGGCCCGAACCGGGCCGCGAGCCCCTCCTTCAAGGGGCGCCGAATCTGACTGCGCAGCTTAGAGGAGAATTGCTGAAAGAGCGTCTGGGGGTCAGGTGGCAATGCAAGCCGCACAGTGATCTTTCTCGACGATATCGGCAGGTCGAAGCCACCCGCGTGGCGAGTTCGAAGCTGCAGGAGATCCACGCATTGCCGGCGGGCCTCATTGACCGCCTCCTCCACCAGCCGCTGTCGTGCGACTGCAGAGCCGAGCGGCCCGCCATCGTTGAGAAACGGCAGCGAGATTAGGTAATGGCCAAAAATTCTGCTGCGCACGCGCACGAGCGGTAGAATGCCCTGCCATTCGCCGCTGTCGTCCGCAGCCGCCCAGTACAGGCACTGCGCGCCCAGCACGTCATTGAGGATGTCGCGCCAACCAGCGAGGTGGCAGAAGGTGCTTGTCGGCGTGCGGTTCACGAACTCGTCCCACGCTCGCGTCTCGCCGTCGAGCGGAATCAGGTCGAGCTGCGGCGGAGCCTCCCTCACGCTGGGCTCTCGCTGACGGCGATCCTCTCCGCGTCACCGGTATGTGCGTTGGACATCGCTGCCACGGTCTCTCGAATCGGCCGAAACCGGAATTCCGCCAGCAGTCGGTCGAGTCGCGGGAGCGTCCTGCGGAGACCTCCGTAATGGCGGGCGCGAATCAGCAGCGAGGTGTCGAGTCGTGGCTGGCCGGGGTCTACTTCCCACGGATGGATATAGAAGGTCCCCGCAACGCCGCGGCGCTCGCATTGGCGCAACGCTGTCTGCACGACGCTGTAGGGCAGCAGCCGGAAGTACGCGCCGCCCGCGGCGGGGAGCCGCAAGCCGCACCACCGCAACGTAGCTGGAGGGATTTCCACCAAAGCACCAGCCGGACGCTCGAGCCAGTGCGGATCCGGTAATGCACCGGAATAGCCGTAGCCGGGGCGCCGGATCGGAAACAAACTGGAATCGTAGCGATAGCCTTCTTCGATCAGCAGGTCGAGCGCCCACTCCCTGCCGTGAACGATCGAGAAGTTCGGCGCGCGAAAGCCCAAGACGGGCTCGCCCGCGATTCCTTCCAACACATCCTTGGTTCGTCGAATTGACTCGCGGAACGCGAGCGGCGTTTGCGTGGTGACGCGCGCATGGTCCCAGCTGTGGGACGCGATCTCGTGACCCGCGCGGGCGATCGTGCGCACCAGCGCGGCCTGACGCTTGGCTACCCAGCCCACGACAAAGAACGTGGCGTGCGCGTTGAATCGAGCGAGCAGGTCGAGCAGCTGGGTCACCTGCGCAGCCACTCGAGACTCGAGCCGCTTCCAATCAGACCGCGCCACGCGGGACTCGAACGCCGAGACTTGGAAGTATTCTTCGACGTCGATCGTGAAGTGGTGCGCGATCATGCCGGCGCCCGGTGCCGCGTTAGAGTGGGCCGATGTTAAACGAGCTGCTCTCAGCGCCCCTCAACCCCGAAGCAGCGACCTTCAGCGTATAGCCGTTACCCGGCTGGTCGATGCTCAGGTCGTTGAACGTCGCGACGCCGTTCACGGCAGTCACGGTCTTGGTGCCGGACAACGTGCCCGGCATGACCAAGCCGCCGTTGGTCCCGATTGCGATTGTCACCGGCCCATTGAAGCTCGGGACCGGATGACCCGCACCGTCTGTTGCCGTGACCTGCACGGCCGGTTGTATCGACATGAGCGGCATCGTCGTGCTCGGCTGAACCGTAAACGCGAGTGCCGTCGCCGCCGGACGAAGCACCAGCACAGTGGCTACCCAAGTGCCAGGCGAATTGAACCACCAATTCCATTGCGGATGGATCGAACCCGCGTTGTCCTGTATCGCGTAATCCGGCTCGAGCCACATGTTTGGCGATGTCAGCGGGGTCAGCGAGGTAAAGCCCGCTGGTGCCTCAGCCCCCCCGCCGCCGTGCGCCATCGAGACGGCATACGCGAGCGCGCCCGCATCGATCGGAAGACTTCCGGCATCGGCAACGGTCGGATACGTGGACCCCGAACCCGAAGCCGATTGGTGCGCCCCCAGTGCATCAGCGGTAACTGACACACCGGTAAAGGCAGTCATGGTGATCCCGCCATCCTGAATCGGCGACGCCAGGTCTGCATGTACCACGAGGTCCTGGTCGCCGTTGGGAAACGTTCCCTCTGGGAAATTCTGAACATTGGTGGCGACATACGTGGCCATCGAGTTCACGCCATCGGTGACGTATTCGACGAGAGTGTAGGTATTCCCGACCGGCGTCCACGCCGCGTCACTTAGGTGGTCGTACACCCTCGTGATGATATTCGTCGAGCCAACCCAAACAAACGTCGCCACAATTGCGTCGCCGTGGTGTGGATTGGTAGGACGAAAATCCTGCCAGATCGTCGTGGTCTCACCGAGCTTGCCGCCGTGCTGGTCGAACGCGATACCGCCGGTGCCAGCCGCGGCGACATCCAGCCTGGGTCCGCTGGAACCGTGTGGTTCGGCGTTGGGTGCGATGGCCTCACCGCAACCAACTGCGAGAAGCGCTCCTGCCAGTAATGCCAAGCGCTTCATCACATCGCTCCAATGTTGAAGGGGTTACTCTCAGCGCCGCGCAGCCCGGACGTAGTGACGGTGAGTGTGTATCCGTTCCCAAGCTGGTCGATGCTCAGATCTGAAAACGTCGCAACCCCATTGACGAATGACATGGTTTTCGTTCCAGACAGCGTACCCGGAACGACCAATCCGCCATTCTTTCCGATCGCTATCGTGACTGAACCCGAGAAGCTGGTGATCGTGTGGCCGAGATCGTCCAGCGCCGCAACCCGTACTGCCGGCGTGATGGGCATCAAAGGCAACGTCGTGGTCGGCTGCGTGGTGAACCCGAGGTGCGTCGCTGCCGGGTTGAGGACAACCGCAGTGGCGAGCCAGTTACCCGGATGCGTTGGATCAAAGTACCAGGTCCACTGTGGGCTGACGGTGCCACCATTGGAGAACAGCGCGTGGTCTGCATGCATCGTCAAGAAGTTGTCGGTCAATTGCGCGAGTCGTAGGAACGGCACTCCAGGCTCATCGGCGCCCACCAAGGTGCCGGACATGGTTACGCCGTAGATCAATCCCCCGGCCGCCGCCGACACTTGGCCAGGCGCAGCGACCGTGAGATCGCTTCCGGAGCCTTGAGCAGCCGCAGACGGTCCAACAGTCACAGGGAGTCCGCTATAGGCCGCCATGACGATTCCGCCATCGGGCACGTTCTGGCTCAGGTTGGCACGCACCGCCAGGATCGCGTTGCCATCGGTGCTTGCGTCAGGAAAGTTCTGCACATTCGTAGCTACATACGTAGCCATCGATACCGTCCCGTCGGTGACGTAGCGAACCAGCGTGTACTGGTTGCCCACCGGCGTGCGGTAGATGTCCGTGAGGTGGTCAGTCACCGAGTTTATAATGTTGGTCGAACCGACCCAGAAGAACGTCGCGATGATCGCGTCACCGACGTGCGGATTCTGCGGGTTGAATCCCTTAATGAAACATGGGTTGGCGCCGTCACATGACGCAGGATTCGACGAATTTTCGCTCAGCGAGCCGTTCCACTGATCCAGATCCAAGCCGGGCGCGCCCGGGGCACCAAGGGCGAATCGCGGCGGTCCCAGAATGGTACGGTCGGGGCTGACTGGGCTCATGCAGCTCGCGAGCAGCAACGTGGCCGTCACGAGCGCTGGAGAACTGATGATGGTGATCCGCTTATCCATGATGACTCCTTTTGGCACATCTCAGGGGCAAGCTTTAGGCCAATGGCAAACACATGGATGAATTGAGTTGCGGCGTTCACGCAACACTGCGGCGTCGCACTGGACTAACTCTCTCTGCTCGTCATGGGAGTCTGAACGACGGTCCTTCCAAAAAGACGAACGACGCGGTGAGCGTCGTTCGTGGTTCGTCGGCAGCAGGCGTCGCGGTGAGGCTACAACAGCAGCACCGTCACCTTCTTTGTGCTCGACCCGGGGGCGCCGGCCCCGTCTGTCACGGTGACTTTGACCGTGAAGGTTTTCGGCAAGATCACGACGTACGTGTGTCCATTGGTGAACGAGCCCTCGCTCGAAACCGTACCGGTTGAGGTCGATCCGTCACCCCAGTTGATCTTGTACGACCAGGGCCCGTTGTGGTTGGCATCGGTGAAGCTCCACTGGAGACTGTAGAGAACGCCGGTCAGGGCCGTTTCGTCGGGACCCGCATTCACTGCTGGCGGCGCGTTGCAGTTCACCGAGTAGGGATCCGCCATCGTCTGGCCCGCGATGACGTTGACACTCTTGGACGGTCCTCCGCTCACCGTACAGTTTGATGGGACCGTGAGGAACGTCGTGTGATTCCCCGGCGACAGTGCGGTCCAGGTCACACTGCCATTGTTGCTGGCAATGGTCTTGGTGTTGCCTCCATCCACGCTGACGGTGTAGCTGGTCGGGATGTTCGCGCCGCCGCTCGTTGTAGTCGCGTTGATGTTGCCGGTGATCGGTGTGCACGTCACCACAAAGGGCGCGGTCGCCGTTCCACCGGCCGGTACGGAAACCGTCTGCGGATTCGCGCCGCTCACAGTGCAGTTAGCCGCGAGGCCCGAGAGCTGAACGCTGTGGTCACCAGCCGCCAGTCCGGGGAATGATGCACTTCCGTTGATTCCGATGGGATTGTTCTGCCCTCCATCGACCGTGACCGTATAGCCATCGGGATCGAGGTCAGAACCCGTCGTGCTCGTCGTCGCCGTCAGATCACCGGTCGGTGGCGGCGGCGGTGGCGGCGGCGGCGGCGGTGGCGCTGGCGGGGCCGGTGGGGGCGCCGCTCGCAACGCGAGCGTCGTTACCAACCAGGTGCGCGTGTCCGGTCCGTAATACCAGGTCCAGCCAGGATCGACGGTCCCCGTGGTTGCGGCGATGTTGTACGCCACCTCCTGATTGAAGTATGCATCCGAGCCATACTGGAATTTCGCGAAGCCCGTCGGCTGGTCGAGGCCGGCGAGCTGTCCCATCGTGACCGTATACACAATCGCGCCGGCATCGACGGTGATCGGGCTGGCAGCGGCGGTAGTGGTTGTGTTGCTGGATCCGCTTGCGGAGCCATGCTCGCCGAGCGCGGTCACAGGGTTGTCGTCGATGCCGCTCCAAGAAGAGATCGTCAGCCCGCCATCCGTCACGGGTTGCGTAAGGTGGGCCCGCACGGCAAGAACAACACCGTTGCTGGGGTCATTTGGATCGGGGAAGTTTTGCACGTTTGTGGCGACGTACGTCGCCATCGAATACCCGCCAGCCGTGACATACTCGACGAGCGTGTACGTGTTACCGACGGGAGTGTAGAACGCGTCCGTGAGCACGTCGTCCACGTTGTCGATGATGTTGGTCGATCCTAGCCAGTAGAAGGTGGCGACGATCGCGTCGCCGTGGTGTGGATTGGTGGGGTTGAACCCCTTGATGAGTACCTGGCCGTTTTCGTTGAGTGTGCCGTTGACCTGGTTCAGTGCAGCGCCATTCGGCGAATACGAAAAGGACGGCAGGTATGGTCGGGTGGGCGGGGCGACAGCATCGGTACATGCCGCAACTACGGAGACGAAAACGACGGCCCATGCCGGGCCCGTTATCCGTCTTCCGTTTGCCGTTCGCCGGGACATGCCGCCGCCTTTGCTGTAGGGTGCGCGCCACACTCTAGGTCGTCGACGTGGGGAGGAACTCCCCCGGGCGATCGCTCCCTCAGGGCAAGGTTCGGACCGTGCTCAGATCGTCGTGCGAACGCCACTCTCGCGGAAAAGCGCTGAGTGCTCGCTGCGCCCCGTACGCAACGCGTATGGCCTGCGCGCAACAGCGGTTGGCGGTGAGCTAACTCCGGGCGCTCCCGAGTACGGTGACGAGCTCTCGCGCGCACCGTGCGATCCGCTCGTAGACTGCGTCGAACACCTCGCGCTTCTGATCCACCGGGTCCCGGATCGTGCGTGTATCCACCGGTGTTGGGTCGAAGTCGCCGAGCACTACCACATCCTTCGGCAGTCGCCCGAAGCGCTCGCAGATGACACGGCGCTGACTCGGGTCCATCACCACGATGAGATCGGCGGCGCGGACCAACTCGGCGGTCACGAGGCGCGACCGGTGCGCGGAGAGGTCCACGCTGTGGCGCTCCGCCGCCGCCAACGCTTCGGCGGGCGCTGGGCGGTTGAATCCGATGAAGCCCGCGGACTGCACGGCGATGCCGAACGGTGCGAGGTCACGTCCGAGCAGCTCCGCGGCCATCGGACTGCGGCAAATGTTTCCGTGGCACACGACCAGAATGGTCTTCGGCCGGCGGCGCGCGCGCAGGATGTCGAGCGCCTTTCGCCGGCGCAATGGATGGAGCAGCCGTTCAGGTGTGCGACGTACGCGCAACAATAGATCGGCCATCGCTCAAGGCTCCCGGGAAAACACCTGTGGTCGTAGCGCAACAACGCGGCCGCGCAGAAGGCGGGCGCGGGGGGCTCGCGGCAAGAAATACACCTGTCATCATGGCCCAGTTCGTGCTTTACCGGCGCGCGTGCGCTACCTCGTCACCGGCGGTGCTGGATTCATTGGCTCCCATCTCGTCGAGCGCCTCGCGCGCGACGGCGCCGAGGTCACCGTGCTCGATGACCTCTCCACAGGCCGCCGCGAGAATCTGCGCGCCGTACGGGATCGCATCCGTTTCATCCGGGGCAACGCGGCGCGACTCGAAGTATGCCGGCGGGCGATGCAAGGGGTCGAGTACGTACTCCATCATGCCGCCGTCACATCCGTGCCGCGGTCAACGCGCAATCCGGTGGCGACGCATCACGCCAACGTCACCGCGACGCTGAACGTCTTGCTGGCGGCGCGTGAAGCAAAAGTGCGTCGTGTCGTGTTCGCGGCTTCGACCGCCGCCTACGGAGACGCCGCCGAGTTACCAACGCACGAGGGGATCTTGCCCTGCCCGCTTTCGGCCTACGCAGCGTCCAAACTGGCGGGAGAGGCGTACTGCCAGGCCTTCTGGCGCACGTATGGGCTCGAGACAGTCGTGCTGCGCTACTTCAACATTTTCGGACCCCGCCAGAACCTCGAGTCGCAGTACGGCGCCGTCGTTCCGCTGTTCATTGCCGCCGCGCTGCGCGGCGCGCCTCCCGTGATCTTCGGCGACGGCGGACAGACGCGGGACTTTACGTTCGTGACGAACGTCGTCGAGGCAAACCTGCTCGCCTGTCATGCGCCCGCTGAACAGGCGGCCGGCGCGGTGTTCAACATCGGATATGGCGCTGCCACGAGCATTCGCTCGTTATGGGACCACATCGCCGATCTCGTCGGCGTGCACGTGCAGCCGCTGCACCAGGCTCCCCGCGCGGGGGACGTTCGCCATTCTCTCGCGTCGATCACGCGGGCGCACGAGCAGCTGGGCTATACGCCCGGCATCGATCTGGAAGAAGGGCTGCGGCGGACGATCGCGTATTATCGCGAGCGCGTCCGGGCGCCCGAGCGGCTGCGCATCGCCGTCTAGGCAAAAAAAAGCGCCGTCCAGAGGTAAGCTGTCCGGCGCGCGTTATGGGCCTGGGTAGAGTTGAACTACCGACCTCACGCTTATCAGGCGTGCGCTCTAACCACCTGAGCTACAGGCCCTGAACTTCAGGGCGGTTGGGCGGTTGGGCGGTTAGACTTTGCCAACCGACCAACCGCCTAACCGCTTAACCGCCTTATTCCCACTCCCTTTTCGGTCCCTTCTTGGGCCGGAAGTCGTCCTCGTCCGTGTCGTCGAACTCGTCGTCGAGGTCGTCGTAGTCGTCGTCCTCGAGATCCTCATCGTCGAGCTCGTCCTCATCCAGCTCATCATCGAAGTCTTCGTCGAGTTCCTTGTCCTCTTCGAATTCTCCGAACTCCTCGTCGACTTCGTCGCCCCTCCGCTTGAGCGACCAATCCGTCGACGTCTCGCGGGCCAGCATTGCCACCTCCGGCTGAGGTTTACGTCGAATGACGGAATCTACTCTTCCGACAGCGCCCGCTTCTCACTGCGGGCCAGCTTGCGACGCTCCGTTGCCCCGAGCAGGCGTTTGCGAAGCCGCAGCGACGACGGCGTGACCTCGATCAGCTCGTCGTCCTCGATGTACTCCAGCGCCAGTTCCAAGGTCATCTGGCGTGGCGGCTCCAAGATAATCATCTCGTCCGCCGCTGTGGTGCGCATGTTCGTGAGCTTCTTTTCCTTCGTCGCGTTCACATCGAGATCGCCGGGCCGCACGTGCTCGGCGATGATCATGCCCTCGTAGACCGGATCGCCCGGCTGTACGAACATCGTACCGCGTTCCTGAAGATTGAAGAGGGCATACGCGACCACCACCCCCTCCCGATCCGCCACCATCACCCCCCGGTTCCGCCCCGAGAGTGGTCCGGCCCAGCGATCGTACTCGAAGAACCGGTGGTGGATGATCCCGGTCCCGCGCGTATCGGTCAAGAACTCGGACCGATACCCGAGCAGCCCGCGCGCCGGGATCTTGAAGCGCATCCGCACCATGCCGAGACCCGGATTCTTCATGTCGAGCATCGTCGCACGGCGCGGGCCCAGCTTCTCCATCACGACCCCGACGTATCCCTCGGGGCAGTCGATCATCAACTCCTCGTACGGCTCGAGCCGCTCGCCATCCGGCCCTTCGCGCGGAATGATGCGCGGCCGGCTGACCTGGAACTCGTATCCCTCGCGCCGCATCGTCTCCATCAGGATGCCGAGGTGCAGCTCGCCGCGGCCCGAGACGGTGAACGCGTAGGGAGTGTCCGTATCCTCGACCCGCAGCGCCACGTTGCGCTCCAGCTCTCGATACAGCCGCTCGCGCAGCTGCCGGCCGGTCACGAACTTGCCTTCACGCCCCGCGAGCGGTGAGTTGTTGACGAGGAAGTCGACCGAAATCGTCGGCTCCTCGACCGCGATGCCGGCCAAGCGGTCGAGGTGATCGGGCGCCGTCACCGTTTTGCCGATCTCGACACCCGCGAGCCCCGCGATCGCCACGATCTCGCCCGCCTCCCCCATTTCC
>Ga0209056_10002893_pt1 | contig 18388 bp, 18 predicted proteins | sample GraSoiAngelo_114_FD_185876 | JGI IMG/M metagenome (GOLD analysis project Ga0209056, IMG submission 185876) | Grasslands soil microbial communities from the Angelo Coastal Reserve, California, USA - 14_0903_13_40cm (SPAdes) (version 2) | ecosystem: Environmental > Terrestrial > Soil > Grasslands... | reverse complement strand
GTACTACATGATCCGCCCGGAGCGCCAGGACATCGTCCGCGGTCTGATCTACCCGGTCCCCGATCCCGAGTTCCCGTTCCTCGGTGTCCACCTGACGCGCACCGTGCACGGTGAGGTCGAGGCCGGCCCCAACGCGGTGCTGGCGTTCGCGCGTGAGGGCTACACGTTCGGCCGCGTGAGCCCGGGCGAGCTGGCGGGGACGCTCACCTACAGCGGCTTCTGGAACATGGCCCGCAAGTATTGGCGCATGGGCAGCTACGAGATGTACCGCTCGCTCAGCAAGGGCGCGTTCGTGCAGGCGCTCCAGCGGCTGGTGCCCGCCCTGCGCTCCGAGGACGTCACGCGCGGCGGAGCCGGCGTGCGCGCCCAGGCCGTGAACCCCGACGGCACGATGGTGGACGACTTCCGCATCATCGCCGAGGCCGACGCGGTGCACGTGCTGAACGCGCCGTCCCCGGGCGCGACCGCGTCGATCGCGATCGGCCGCCACATCTCGGCGATGGCCGCAGAGGCGTTCGGGCTCAAATAGTCACTCGCGGGCGAGCGCGACGCAGACGACGCCCGCGAGCACGACCGTGGCGCCGGCGAGCCGCGGGGCCAGCCGCCCCTCGCCGAGCCAGAGCGCTCCGATGAACGCCGAGAACAGGATCGACAGCTCGCGCGACGCGACCACGTAGCCCACCTTCGAGAGGCGGAACGCGAAGAGCACCAGCAGATAGCTCGTCAGGTTCATCGCCGACGCCACGAGGATCTGGCGCCAGTGCAGGCGCCATTCCCGGACGAGCGCGGGACGGTTCGCGAGGACGAGCGGCGCCAGGATCACGCTGAGGCCGAGGCCCATGAGCGCGATGTAGGGCATCGGATGGAGGCGGGCGACGCCGGCCTTGTCGACGAGCGAATAACCGGCGATCGTCAGGCCCGTCACCAGCGCCCACGCGGTGCCCGCGCGCGTGTGCACTGGCGAGCTGCTCGCCGTCGAGGTGACGTTCAAGGACGCGATCCCCAGGACGACGAGGCCCACGCCGAGCCAGCCGAGAACGGCGAGCTGCTCGCCGAAGAGGGGCAGCGCGATCAGCGGAACGAGCGCCACGCCGAGGCCGCGCGCCATCGGATAGACGCGCGAGAAGTCGCCGAAGCGGTACGAGCGGCCGAGTGCCCAAAAGTAGAGCGCGTGGATCGCGATGCTCGCGGCGACGAACGGCAGACCCGCGGCCGGCGCGCGCTCGGAGCGGAGCTTCAGGAGGCCGATGGGCGTCAGGAGCAGCGCCGCGAGCGACACGGAGGACCAGAGAAAGACGAACTGGTTCTCGGCTCGCTTGGCCAGCGCGTTCCAGATCGCGTGCAGGACGGCGGCACAAACGACGAGCACGAGCGCGGGGCCGCTCACCGTGTCAATATTACCCGAGCCAGGTCGTCTGGACGGCTAAAACCCCTCTGTTGACAGGGGTTTGCCTATCAGTTAGACTTTCACACCTATGATTACTGTCCCGACGCGCCGTGTGAAGCAGTTCGGCGTCGAGTTCTACGAAGCCGGACTTTCGGCCAAAGATATCGACAGGTTGGTGAAGTTCGAGGTCCTGGGCTACGCCGGCGGCCCGACGAACGAGCCGGCCAAGAAAAGCCGGATGAACCGTTCGCGGGTCAACTGGGACATGCTCGAGAGGCGGATCGGCGAAAGCGAGGCGGCGTACCAGCGGCCGGTGATCCGCCGCAAGATCGACGAGCTCGTCGCCTACTACCGCGAGTGCAAGGACGCCGCGACGCTGCCCGCGATTCCCGGCGCGGTCATCATCACGTCGGAGAAGCGGTTCACCTTCACGCCCGTCGCCGGCCACCACGATCTCGGCCTGCTGCAGATTCCTGAGGAGCACGGGGTGCTGCGGGTGCTGGACGGCCAGCACCGGCTCCTCGCCCTGCACGCGCTCTCCCAGGCGGGCGAGAACATGAACATCGAGGTCCCGGCGGTGCTGTTCGACTCGCTCGACGCGCGGCAGATCGTGGAGCTGTTCGTCACGATCAACGCCAAGCACACGCGGCTGAACCCGTCGCACATCATCAGCCTCTCCGGGCGAAAGCTCTATCCGGACGCGAACCAGGCGCTGGCCCACGACGTGATCCGCTCGCTCAACGAAGACGACACCTCGCCGCTCCACGGCGAGATCAAGATGCTCGGCACCGGACGCGGCCGCGTGAGCCAGGCACCGCTGGCCGAGGAGATCGTGGACTTCCTGGAGACCGTCGAGAAGGTCGGCAGCGGCGGCAAGCTCCAGGAGCTGCGGAGCGGCGCCAAGCGCTTCTTCCTGAACTACATCAAGGCGCTCTCGACGACCTTCCCGTCCGCGTGGGCGGGCCGCAAGTACTCGATCAAGACGGGCGCGGCGCTCCGGGCGTTCATCCGCGCCGCCCCCGACGTGATGGCGCGCGCCCGCGAGCTGCGGCGCGACCCCTTCGATCTCAATGCGATCCGCGAGGCGATCAAGCCCTGGGGCGAGCGGCTGCGCGATCGGCGCTTCGAGACCGAGGGCGAGTGGAAGTTGAAGCTCGCCGGCGGCACGCGCGGGACCGTCGAGGTCCTCACGCGCGAGCTGCGCGAAGCGCTGCGCTAGACGGCGCCGCCGCCGTCTCGAGCTCGCTCGCCGTCGGGTCGATCGCTACTTCTTCAGCGTCACGTCCTCGTAGGGCGCCGACCACGGGTAGGGATCGATCTTCATCAGCGCCGCATCCCCCACCCGCGGCCCGATGCCGCTCGGCCAGATGTATTCCCACATCGGGGCGAACCGCACGCGCTCGTGCAGGAGCTTCTGGATCTGGTGCAGCATCGCCTCGCGTTTCTTCCGGTCCGTCTCGCGCGCCTGCTGCCGGAAGAGCGTCTCGACATCCTGATCGGCGCCGCGCGCGAACGAGCCCTCGATCGGTACGAACTCGGCCATGCGTGTGGCCGCGTTGCCGTAGGGCGCGTGGACGCAGACGCAGATCCCTTTCAGCTTCTTCTGCAGCCACGTCGTCTGGAACGTCGCGCGCTCCATCGTGACGATCCTGGTCTTGATGCCGATGGACCCGAGATTGGTGCCGACCGACTCCCCCATCGAGTAGTAGGGCGGATACGGATACAGATCGCCGGCGTCGAAGCCGTTGGGGTAGCCCGCCTCGGCCAACAGCTGCTTGGCCTTCGCCGGATCGTAGGGATAGGGCTCGAGCGCGAGCGCGAACTCGAACTTGCGCGGCACCATGCCGCCGGTGAGACGGGACGCGCCGAGGTTCTCGGCGTCGTTGATCGATTTGCGGTCGATCGCGTAGTTGGCGGCCAGTCGCACGCGCCGGTCGTGCCACGGTGATTTCGGGTCCCACTGGTCGAAGAAGTCGAGGAAATGGATGCCGATCGCGCCGGAGAACGCCAGCCGGAAGTTGGGATCGCGCTTCAGCTCCTGCGCCGCGGGCGCGTCCAGCAGGTAGGCGACGTCGACCTCGCCCTTCTTCAGCATCGCCGCTCGCGTCGTCGGCTCCGGCACGCTCTTGAGGACGAGACGCTTGACCGACGGCATCTTGCGCCAGTAGCTCTCGTTGGCTTCCAGGACTACCTCGATGCCGGGGTTGTTGCTGACGAACTTATAGGGCCCGAGGCCGATGGGGTGCTTCTTGAACCCGTCGTCCCCGACCTTCTCGACATACTTCTTGGGCACGACCCAGCTCGACGCCGTCGCGAGCGTGCCGTAGAAAGCCATGAAGTCCGGGAAGGGCTCGTGGAGATGGAAGCGCACGCGGTGGGCGTCGACGATCTCGATGTCGCGCACCTTCTCCTTGAGGACCCGCGAGCTCTTGGCGCGCAGGAAGCTGAACTTCACGTCCTCGGCGGTGAACGGGTCGCCGTTGTGGAACTTCACGCCCTGGCGCAGCTTGAAGTCGTAGGTCTTCTGGTCGGGGCTGAGCGTCCACGATTCGGCCAGGCTCGGCGTCATGATGTTGCCGGGCATCGGCTTCACGAGCGCGTCGTGGAGGGCGTACTGGATCCAGAACGGGGTGATGAAGCCCGGGTCGAGCCACGCCGGCGCGACCGTCACGTACAGCGCCCAGCGCATCTCGCCTTCCGGCCTCGCCTGCGCATCGGCTCGATCGGCGAGGGCGGCGCCGAGCGCGGCGCACACGAGCAGGACGGTCACCGCCACGGCGAACGTGCGGGCACGGGTCCGCGTGATGTCCAAGGTGGGTTCCTCCGTCAGGAGCGAAACGTTAGACGACGGCATCCTTCCGCAGGACGCCGATTTCTTCGGTGGTGTAGCCCAGCTCGCGCAGGATCTCGTTGGTGTGCTCGCCGTGGATGGGCGCGGCGCGGCGGATCGCCCCCGGCGTGCGGGAGAGCGTCGCTGGCAGCCCCTGCACCAGCATCTCGCCGCGCTCGGGATGACGCACGGGCTGCGAGAGCTCGTTGTGCTTCACCTGGGGATCCTCGAACACCTGCTTGATGTTGTAGATCGGCCCGGTGGGCACGCTGGCCCTGTTGAGGATCTCGATCCACTCGGCGCTCGTCTTCTTCACGAGCACGCGATCGAGCTCGGCGTTCATCTGCTTGCGGTTCTTCGATCGGTCGCCGAGCGTCTTGAACCGCGGATCGTCGATCAGCTCGGGCGCGCCGATCGCGGTGCAGAGCCGCCGGTACATGGTCTGTCCGGACGCGGCGATGTTGATGTGGCCATCGGACGTCGTGAAGACACCGGTCGGGATCCCGGTCGGGTGATCGTTGCCGGCCTGCGGCGCGATCTCGCCGTCGACGAGCCAGCGCGCCGCCTGGAAGTCGAGCATCGTCACCATCGCCTGGAGGAGCGAGGTGTGGACCCACTGGCCCTTGCCGGACCGCTCGCGCTCGAGCAGCGCAACCAGGATGCCCTGGGCCAGGAAGAGCCCGGACGTGAGATCGGCCACCGGGATGCCGACCCGCACGGGGCCCTGACCGGGCAGCCCGGTGATCGACATGAGCCCGCCCATGCCCTGGGCGATCTGGTCGTAGCCCGGCCGCTCGGCGTACGGGCCGGTCTGGCCGAAGCCGGAGATCGAGCCGTAGACGATCCGCGGATTGACCTTCGACAGCGCCTCGTAGTCGATGCCGAGCCGCTTCTTCACGTCCGGCCGGAAGTTCTCGACGACGACGTCGGCGCGCGCCGTCAGCTTCTTGATGATCTCGACGCCGCGCGGATGCTTGAGGTCGAGCGTCATCGAGCGCTTGTTCCGGTGCAGGTTGAGGAAGTCGAAGCCGAGCGCGGTCGAGTCGCCCTCGAGCTCCTCGCGCGCTTCGATCTTGATGACGTTCGCCCCCATGTCCGCGAGCTGGCGGACGGCGGTCGGGCCCGAGCGGGCGCGCGTGAGGTCGATGACCGTGAACCCTTCGAGCGGTAGTGGCATCAGTGTCTCTCCGCAGGAAGAATGGCGGAGCCCGTCTGCGACGCGGGATTGCGCCGCGGCCACTTGCCGGCGTCCACCGCCGTGAGGAAGTCGAGCACGGCGCGGTTGAACGCCTCGGGCTCCTCGAGATTGATCGCGTGGCCCGACTTCGGCAGCACGACCAGTCCCGACGTCGGGATCTTGCGCTTCATGAAGATCGCCGGCTCGAGGCAGGGATCGTCCTCGTCGCCGGTCATGATCAGGGTCGGGACCTCGAGCTTCTCCATTCGCTCGCCCAGGTCCATGATGGATGGCCGCCGGAGCTGCACGCCGCGCTGGGTGAGGGCGTGGCCGCGCGCCGAGCCCTCGGCGAGCTGGCGGTGGAACTCGCGCCAGCTGTGCGGATCCTTGTCCATGAGCTGGACGCGGGTCGGACCCTTCGCGTAGAAGTCGGCGGTCTTCGCCATGCCGTCGTCCTCGAAGCGCTTCACCACGGCCTCGGAGTCGCGCAGGAATTTCTCGCGCTCGCCCGATGCGCTGCCGTAGCCGGCGCCGGCGACCACGAGCGAGAGCGCGCGGTCCGGATGCTTGAGGCCGAAGTGGAGCGTCGCGTAGCCACCCATCGAGAGGCCGCAGACGTGAGCCTTGGGAATCTTCAGCGCGTCGAGCACGCCCCGGATGTCCTCGGCGGCGCGATCCTGCGAGTAGGCCTCGGCGCCTTCGGGCACGTCGGACGGCGGGTAGCCGCGCGCGTTGAAGGCGATCGTGCGGTAGCGGCGCGAGAAGAACCGCACTTGCGGATGCCAGCTGCGGTGGTCGCCCGCGAACTCGTGGACGAAGACGAGCGGCTGGCCCGCGCCTTCCGCCTCGTAGTACAGGTTGACGCCGTCGACGCGCGCGGTCGGCACGCTAGGCCCTCACGCTGTCCACGCGAAGTTCGCCTTGACGATCTCGAAGGTCTTCTTGCCGGCGGGAAGCTGGGCGGTCACCCGGTCGCCGACGCTCTTGCCGATGAGCGTGCGGGCCAGCGGGGCCAGCACCGAGATCCGGCCCCGCGCGGGATCTGTTTCGTCGGAACCCACGATCTGATAGCGGATCTCCTTGCCGCCCTCGTCCTCGAGGAGCACCGTCGAGCCGAACGTGACGCGGTCGCCCGACGTCGGAGGCTCGATGACCTCGGCGTTCCCGACCTTCATTTCGAGATCGGCGATACGTCCCTCGATGAAGCTCTGCTTCTCGCGGGCGGCGTGGTACTCGGCGTTCTCGGAGAGGTCGCCGTGGGCGCGGGCTTCGGCGATCGCCTTGGTGATGGCGTGCCGGTCGACACGCTTGAGCCGATCGAGCTCGTCGCGCAGCTTCTCGAAGCCGGGACGCGTCATCGGCGTGCGCTGGACGGACATGGCCCTAACCTTAGCATGAGCCCGTGAGCGGCAGCCGGGGCTCAGCCCCTCCGTGACGCGGGCAGGTGCGTCTCGATCTTCGCGTTCGCCCGCGCGCCGGCGAGCCACGACTCCCACGCCAGGCTCTGCTTCTGGGCGAGGATCTCCTTCAGGAGCTTGTCGCGCTCGGCCTGGAGACCACCCATATCGGGCGGCACGCGCTCCAGCACTTTGAGCACGTAATACCCCTGCTGCGCCTTGACCGGCGCGCTCAGCTGGCCGGCCGGCGTCTGGAGCGCCGCCAGCATCGCGTCACCCGGCAGCCGCTCGGCCGGCTTGGCGCGCGAGAAGCGCGGCGTCTCGCCGGCCGTGGCGCCCGCCTTCTTCGCGGCGGCGCCGAAGTCGCCGGCCTGCGCGTCGGCGGCGAGCTGCTTGGCCCGCTCCATCGCCGCCGTCTCCGCCTTCTGGCGCTTCACCGACGCCGCGACCTTGTCCTTGATCTCGGCCACCGGCGGGACGCCGGCGGGTATCGCCTCGACGCTCTTGAGCACGACGAGCCCCACCGGCGTCGCCACCGGCGCCGAGGTGCCGCCGATCGAGAGCCCGAACGCCGCCTCCTCGAGCGGATCCGGCGCGGCGAGGCCGGCCACGCGATCGACGCGGGCCATCGTCGTCTCGATCGGGCGGAGGCCGAGCTTCTTCGCCTCGGCCACGAAATCCTTCGCGGCCTGCAGGGGCGGGCGGATCTGGTCGGCTTTCGCCTTCGCGGCTCGCTCGGCGGCTTCGGCCGAGAGCTTACTCTTGATGGCCGCCGCGACTTCCTTCAGGGGCTTGCGTCCGCCTTCCTTGACCTCGAACACCTTGATCGCGTGGAAGCCGAACGGCGTGCGCACGGGCTCCGCCGAGACCTCGCCCTTTTTCAGCGCGAACAGCGCTTGCTCGAACTGCGGCACCACTTCACCCTTGCCCACGAAGCCGAGGTCACCGCCTCGCGACGCCGACCCGGGGTCGTCCGAGAGCTCCTTCGCGAGCTTCGCGAAGTCCTCGCCCGCCTTGGCCCGCCGGATGGCGTCGGCGATCTTGGCGCGCGCCTTGTCGTCCGCCTCGCTCCCACCGGTCTCGCCGACGCGGGCGAGGATGTGCGCGGCGTGCGCCTGCCGCGGGCTCTCGAACTCCGCCGCGTGCTCGTGGTAGTACTTCTCGACGTCCGCATCGCTCACCGGCGTCACGAAGTCCCGCGCGCTGATCGTGACGTACTGGACCCGCCGGCGGTCCGGCTGGCGGAACTCGTCGGGATGCTGCGCGAGGTACGCGGCGATCTCCTCGTCGGTGGCGCCGGTGGCGGCCACGATCGATGGCAGCTCGATCAGCGCCCAGGCGACGCGGACCTCCTCACGCCGCAGGCGGAACGCCTGCGCGAGCTCGGTCTCCGACACCTTGACGCCGCTCCTCACCGCGTTCTCGACCTTCGCGCGCGTCAGCTCGCGGCGGATCTCGCCCTCGAACCCGGCGGCGCTGAAGCCGCGCACTTTGAGGATCTCCTGGTACCGCTTGAGGGAAAACCGGCCATTCTCCTGGAACGCCGGGATCGCGTGGATCCGCGCGTTCAGCTCCTCGTCGGTGATCGTGAGCCCCTCGGCGCCGGCCCGCTGCACGATCAACGCCTCCTGGACGAGGTCGCCGACAACCTGCTGCGGCAGGCCGAGCCGCTCGGCCATCTCCGGCGAGAACCGGTCGCGGTAGATCTGCGCGTACGCTTCCATGTACGACTTGTAGCGCCGCTGGTACCGCTCGATCGGGATGACTTCGCCGTTCACCGTCGCGACCGTATCGCGCGGATCGCCGCCGCCGCGTGAGCCGGTCGCGCCGAAGACGAACAGCGAGGCGACGAACGCGGCGATCACGACCAGCAGGCCGATCTGGAGCGCCTTGCGATGCCGCCGCATCAACGTGATCATGCGGCGCCGCTAATCCTCGGGCTCGAGGTGGCGCACCCGCGCCGGCGGCGCGGCGCCCTCCTCGGGCACGACCCGCCGCGCGACCGTGATGAATCCGGTGTGGGCGACCATGCGGTGGAACGGCCGCACCGACTGGCCCTCGATATTCCACGGCCGGTAGAGCGTCTCGAACGTCTCGACCAGCGCCCACTGCCGCTCGCGCTGGAGCGCCTCGGCGATCTGCTGGGACTGGACGATCGTCGGCACGTAGCAGAGGAAGATCCCGCCGGGTCGGAGCACCGCCGCCACGAGGCTCGTGAGCCGCCACGGCTCCGGCAGATCGAGCAGGACGCGGTCCACCGGCTCTTCCTCGGGCAGGCCGTCCTCGACCGGACGGAGCCGCACGATGAGGTTCGCGACCTCGCCGAGTCGCATGTGGATGTTCGCCAGCGCGCGGCGCGCGAACTCGTCTCGCTGCTCATAGGTGATGACGCGCCCATCGGGGCCGACGACGCGCAGGAGCGCCAGCGTCAGGGCGCCGGAGCCGGTGCCGGCCTCGAGCACGCGGCAGCCGGGATAGATGTCCGCCCAGAACAGGATCATCGCCAGGTCCTTGGGATAGATGACCTGGGCGCCGCGCGGCATCTCGAGCACGTATTCGGCGAGCGAGGGCCGCAGCGCCAGATAGCGCAGGCCCATCGAGCTCCGCACCCAGCTGCCTTCCGGCTGGCCGATGATCGCGTCGTGCGGCACCCAGCCGCGGTCGGAGTGGAAGGTCTCCGACTTGCGGAGAAAGATCAGGTGGCGCTTGCCGCGCTGATCGATGAGCAGGACCTGCTCACCGTCTTGAAGCGGGAGCCCGTCGTTCACCGGTCGTCGTGAGCGCGCGGGGCCGGCAGGAACCGGCTCGCCACGAATGCCGCGAGCGGCGTGAACGCGGTGATCCAGAGGGCCGTGGGCAGGCCATAGCGGTCGGCGATCCATCCCAGCACCGTCACGCCCACGCCGCCGGCGCCGATCGCGAAGCCCACGATCAACCCGGAGGCCATACCCGCGCGGCGCGGGAGGTAGGCCTGCCCGAGGACGACCGACACCGTGAAGCTCGAGGTCAGGAGCGCGCCGAAGATCCCGAGGACTACGAACGCGAGCACGCCCTTCACCACGAGGAAGAGCGCGCCGAACGGCAGCGCGGCCAGCAGGGCCCACTGGGTGAATGCGCGCGGGCCCCAGCGGTCGGCGAGTGGTCCGGCGGCGACGGTCCCGAGCGCGCCCGCGCCGAGGAAGACGAACAGCAGCGGCCCGACGAGCCGCACGAGCGGATCGTGACCACGAGGATCAGCAGCGCCATCGCGCCCGGCATGTTCGCGCCCCGCGCCGCGGCGGCCGCGGCGGCCCGAGGCGCGGCCGACTCCGCGAACGAGGGCAGCACCGCGAGCAGCAGCGCGGAGACGATGAGCGTCGGTACCAGCAGCCCGAGGCTTCCGGCCAACCCCACCGCGGTGACCAGCGCGGTGATGACCGGCGGGCCCAGCGCCACGCCGACGTTGCCGCCCAGCGAGAACCAGGAGAGCGCGGTGGCCTTGCGCTCGCCCGCGACGCTGGTCGCGGTCTTGTAGCCCTCGGGGTGGTACGCGGCGACGCCGAACCCCATCAGGAGCACGAGCGCCACCAGCGTGCCGTATCCGGGCGCCAGCCCCATCAGCGCGAAGCCGGCGCCGGTCAGCAAGACCGACGTCGGCAGCATCCAGCGCCGGGCGCTCTGGTCGGCGAAGTAGCCGAACACCGGCTGCACGAGCGACGAGGCAACGTTCGCGGCGAGCACGATCGTGGCGACGGCGGCGTACGACAACTGGTGCGCCGCCTTCAAGAACGGCAACAGCGCCGGCAGCGAGCCCTGATTGAGATCGACGACGAAGTGGCCGAGCGCCAGGAGCGAGATCAGCTTCGCGTTCGCTCTGACGGGATCGGAGGTCGACGCAACGAGCGCCGGTGCCGTGTAGGCGGCCGGCTTTGAGTCCGCCATAACGCCACAATGTTACACTACTCCGCGATGCACGCAGCGCTCCCGCGCGCGACGCTCCGCGCGTTCGGCCACGTCGCGCCCCGCGCGCGCGATCTCGACGTCCACGACGCCGCACCGCGCGTCGCGACGCCCCGGTAGTGGAGGCCTCGGGACCCCAGCTGGTCATCGACGTGCCCGCGTGGGTCGATGCGGTGACCGCGGCCGGCGCGAGCTATGCCACCGACGAGCAGAAGATGGCGCTCGCCATCCGCCTCGCGCGCGAGAACGTCCATCAGGGGGCCGGCGGGCCGTTCGGCGCCGCCGTGTTCGAGATCGGGTCCGGCCGCATCGTCGCGGCCGGCGTCAACAGTGTCGTCCGTCGCCAGAACTCCGTCCTGCACGCCGAGATCGTGGCGCTGATGCTCGCCCAACAGCGCGTCGGATCGTTCACGCTCCGAGCGCCCGGGCAGCCGGCGCACGAGCTGGTCACCAGCTGCGAGCCGTGCGCGATGTGCCTGGGCGCGACGCTGTGGAGCGGGGTGAGCCGACTGGTGATCGCCGCGACGCGTGAGGACGCGATGGCGGTGGGCTTCGAGGAGGGCCCGGTGTTCCCCGAGTCGTACGCGTACATCGCCGAGCGAGGCGTCACCACGGTGTGGGGCGTGGGCCGGGAAGAGGCGGCGAGCCTCTTGCGAGGGTATCGCGACGGCGGCGGCGCGATCTACAACGCCGTCCCGCCGCCGGGCCGAGCGGGCTAGCTGTCTCGGCTCGACTCGAGCCGCTTCATCGCGAGCGCCGTCTCGATCGCGCGCGAGAGGCTCGAGATCTCGAACGGCTTGGTGACGTAGTCGTGGGCCCCGAACGCGAGTGATCGCTTCAGCACGTCGATGTTGGCGCTGCCGCTGATCATGATGACCTTGGTGTGGGGCGCGACCGCCACGATCGTCGGCAGCGCGCCGACACCGCTGAGCCCGGGCATGTAGACGTCGAGCAGCACCACGTCGGGCGCGTCGGCGATGACCGCGCGTACGGCCTCGGTGCCGTCGGCGGCGGTCTTCGTGACGTAGCCCAGCGACGTGAGCACGTCCTCGAGCATCTCGCGCACCTCGGGGTTGTCGTCCGCGACGAGGATGTGCCCGGTCGGCGCGAACGCCGGCTTGGCCGGTGCGGGCGCCGGGCGGCGCGGGGCCGGCGGCACCGGCGGGGCCGCGGCCAGCGCGGGCGCGGCCAGCGCGGCCACGAGCGCCGCGATGGCCACCGGCTTCGTGAACACGGCGGAAGCGCCCGACGCGGTCGCCTGGCGATGGAGCTCGGGATCGTCGGTCCCGGTCACCACCAGGACTCGGATGCCCGGGTTGAAGTCGTGGATGCGCTTGAGCGCTTCGACGCCCCCGAGGCGCGGCATCATGAGGTCGAGCACCACGGCGTCGGGACGGTCGCGCTTGACGTAGAGCAGGGCCTCGAGCCCGTTCGACGCCTCGAGCACGTCGAGGCCCTCCATGCGGAAGGCCTCGGCGAGCACGTCCCGGACCTCCGGATCGTCGTCAACGATCAGCACGCGCATGAAAAACCCTCCTGGGGCGTTACACCCCGAAGGCGTCGAGCCCCGTGATGTCGCGACCGATGATCAGGGTGTGGATGTCGTGCGTACCCTCATAGGTATTCACGGTCTCCAGATTCATCATATGGCGAATCACGGGGTGCTCGTCCACGATTCCGGCGGCGCCCATGATGTCGCGGGCCAGGCGCGCGCTGTCGAGCGCCATCTGCACGTTGTTCATCTTCGCCATCGAGACCTGCTGCGGGCGGGCCTGGCCCTCGTCCTTGAGCCGGCCGAGCTGCAGGCAGAGGAGCTGGGCCTTGGTGATCTCGGTGATCATCCAGACCAGCTTCTGCTGGACGAGCTGGAACGAGGCGATCGGCTTGGCGAACTGGATGCGCTGCTGGGCGTACTGCAAGGACCAGTCGTAGCACGCCATTGCGGCGCCCACCGCCCCCCAGGCGATCCCGTAGCGCGCCTGGTTGAGGCAGCCGAGCGGGCCGCGGAGCCCTTTGACGTTCGGGAACTTGTTCTCGAGCGGGATGCGGCAGTCCTGGAACGACAGCTCGGACGTGATCGACGCGCGCATCGAGAACTTGCCAGGGATATCAATGGTGGAAAATCCTGGGGTTCCCCGCTCCACGAGGTAGCCGTAAATCTCTCCGTCGTCTTCCTTGGCCCACACCACCGCGACATCTGCGATCGACCCATTCGTGATCCAGAGCTTGGTGCCGTTCAGCACGTAGGCGTCGCCCTGGCGACGGGCGCGCGTCTTCATCGCGCCCGGGTCGGAGCCGTGATCGGGCTCGGTGAGGCCGAAGCAGCCGATCTTGGCGCCGCGCGCCATCTCGGGGAGCCACTTCTCCTTCTGGGCGTCGGATCCGTAGGAGTAGATCGGGTACATGACGAGCCCGCTCTGCACGGAGGCCGCCGAGCGCAGCCCGGAATCGCCTCGCTCGAGCTCCTGCATGATCAGGCCGTAGGCCACGTTGTTGAGCCCGGCGCAGCCGTAGCCCTTGAGCGTCGCGCCGAAGACGCCGAGCTCGCCGAGCTTCGGGATCAGCGAAACCGGGAACGTGCCGGCGCGGTGGTGCTCGACGACCAGCGGCAGGAACTCGGCCTCGACCCAGTCGCGGACGGCGTCGCGGATCATCCGCTCTTCCTCGGACAGGAGGCGCTCGATGCCGTAGTAGTCGACGCCCCGGAACTTTTCCATGACCTAGTCCTTCTGACGCAGCGCCGCCAGCGGCACGGACAGGAGCGCGCCCAGCGCCACCGCCAGCGTCCCCGCGTGAAAGAGATGAATCGGCACGTTCCAGTCCACGAACCGTCCGGCGACCTCGCGCGGGATCTCGCCCCCCGCGCGAACAACCCTGGCCTCCAGCACCCCGAAGCCCGACGCGTAGTGGACGGCGACCCAGAGCGCGCCGGCCAGTCCAGCCACCAGCGCCGCCGTCCGGTGGCGGCGCGCCGCGAGCGATACGATCAGGAACGCGCTGGTGCCGATCACCTGGAGGCCCGCGACCGCGTAGTAGCCGGCGAGCCCCGCGCGCCCGGCCGACGCGCGGAACGCCGCGTAGGCCTGGCCCAGCGAGGGCGTCCCGGAGAGGAGCAGCCAGTCGATGAACCGCGCCAGGATCAGTGCGTGGCCCAGCATGAAGCCCGCGACGATCCCGGTGAGGAGCGCCGCGCAGAACCAGATCGGCCAGTAGAGACGGTCGGTCACGTCGGTCAGACGTTGGTGACGATGGAGGGCGGCTCCTCACTCAGCGCCCGCTTCAGCGCCTGGGCCAGCTCGGCGTCGTGCTGGTGCGTCATGGCGAAGATCCGGCACTGCGCCACCTTCCCCGGCAGATACTTCAAGATCTCCGTCAGCGGCTCCTCGGACACGCGCCGCGAGGCGCTGTCGTAGACGTAGATCTGGCGGTCGCCCATCTTGAGCGGATTCAGCGGCCGCGGGTCCTGCAGCGCCATGTCGATCTCGAACGGCACATCGCGCAGCGCCGGCGGCAGGAACGTGCGCACGCGCCTCTTGACGGTGTCGACGTCGAGGAAGCCCTGGCCCTTGCGGGCCTCGAACTGGTCGAGCACTTCCTCGCTCGACATGCGCCACTTGAGCTTCCGATCGAGCACGCGGCGCCACTCGAGCCCGAGCGCCCGCCTCGCCGGATCCTCGTCGTCGTGCCAGCGGCCCACGTCCTCGAGCAGCGTCCACTCGGTGAGATGCAGGTACGGGTGGAGCTCCTTGCGCAGGTCGAAGGGAAACGCGATGCGCATCGTCTCCCGGAAGATCTCCTTGAGGTGCAGGTCGATCCCGCGTGTGGTCCGATGGTAGTAGACGTTCGTGTACATGTAGAAGCGCGCGTTCAGGAACATCGTGAACGCCTGCAGGCCGGCGCGGTCGAGGGTCAGGCCCTTCTCGGAAAAGAACGAGTAATAGATGATGCGGTCGATGTCGATTGGCCCGACCGCGACGCCGCACATGTAGGCGTCGCGCAGCACGTAGTCCATGTTGTCCGCGGTGTAGACGCCGGAGAGGAGCGGCTTCAGGTGCGGCAGCCAGCGCGGATGTGACTCGAGCGGTTGCGTGTAGGACTTCCCCATCAGGTAGCAAATCCACTCCGGGTCGATGGACTCGCCGGCCTCGAACGCGCCGCTCGGGCTGCGCCGGAGGCTTTTGAGAATGTCGGCCAGTTCCTCGCGGATGATCCGCTGGCCGACCAGCTCGTGGGTCAGCTCATAGTCGACCAGGAAGTTGTCGTCGAAGAAGTGGCCGAACGGCCCATGGCCGACGTCGTGGAGCAGGCCGGCCATGCGCAGCAGCTCCTCGATCAGCGCGGGCGACGGCGCGTCGGGGAAGATCACGCGGAGCGACGGGTAGAGCTGCTGGGCCAGGCGCCCCGCCAGGTGCATCGCACCGAGCGAGTGCTGAAATCGGCTGTGCTCGGCCGCCGGATAGACCCAGCGCGCCGACTGCAGCTGGGGCACGCGCCGCAGCCGCTGGACCCACGCGGTGTCGATCAGGTCCTGCTCGGTGGCCTCGCCGGCGAGGCCGCGGGGTCGCGTGTAGAGGATGTACTGATGGATGGGGTCGGCAATGAGGCCGCGCCCCTGGTACGGGTGTTCGGCGCCCTTCATGGGGGAGAGTCTAACTCAGCGGCCTCGTTTATCGCCGCGCCTCGGCCGGCGGGGCCCCTGCCCCGCGACGGCCTGCGGCGCGCACTGCTATCGCACCGGATAGAGCCGGTGGCGATCGACCGACGGCACGGCGATGATCTGCACCTTGTTGTCGCGCTGGACGGCGAGCTCGATGAGATCGCCGGCGCGCCGGGCCCAGAGCTGCTCGTAGAACTCCTCCTGCGAGGCGACGGCCACCCCGTTCACCCGCACGATCCGATCGCCCCGGCGGAAGCCGGCCCGCAGCGCGGGGCCGATCGGCGAGAGCTCGCTGACCACGACCCCCTCCGGCAGCGTGACGGTGTAGAGACCGAGCCACGGGCGCGGCGGCCGGCTGGCGATCCGACCGCTCGCGATCAGCTCGTCCTTCACCGGCACGAACCGCTCGACGGGGATCGCGAGGTTCGCGTGGGGCGCCTCGCCGAGCCGCAGCGAGATGATGCCCACGAGCTCTCCGAGCTCGTTCACCAGCGCGCTGCCGCCCCACTGCGGACTGGCCGGCGCCACGATGATCGCCCGGTCGAGCATGTACTCCCAGTAGGCGGAGAACCGCTGGACCGCCTGGACGGCGCCGGCCACCTGCACCAGACCGTTGTCCTCGTCGACGCCGACCGTGCCGGTCCGCGCGCCGGCGGCGATGGACTGCGAGTCACCGAGTGTCGCCGCCGGCCATGGCCCATCGCCCTCGAGCTTGACGACGCCGAGGCCGGAGTCGAGGTCGAGGCCCACGACCCGCGCCGCGATCGTGCGCCCGTCGCGCCGGCGCGCTTCGACGCCGACCGCGTCCAGCAGCAGGTAGCTCACGGTGAGCACGTAGCCGCGCGGGTCGAAGACGACGCCGCTCCCGAACCGCCGGCTGCCGAGGCGCGTGGAGGAGACCGCGTGCTCGTCGTTGCGCACGTGCAGGGCGACGATCGCGGGTTCTACGCGCTTGACGAACGACGGCAGCGCCGAGATCTCGTTGGGATTCATGCGCCGCTCCGGCGCGGACGGGGCGCCGAGCGTCAGCGCCGGGAGCAGGAGAACCGACACCAGGATCGTGGATGCGACTCGCTTCATGAGCTTCTCCAGGGTCAGCGGTGGCCGTACTGCTTTTCGTAATACGCGCGGAACTCGCCGGACTTGAGCGGGCGCCACCACGTCTCGTGCTCGCGATACCAGGCGACGGTCGTCGCGAGCGCGTCGGGGAACCGATGGCGCGGCGTCCAGCCGAGCTGGCGGACCTTCTTCGAGTCGAGCGAATAGCGCCGGTCGTGGCCGGGCCGATCCTTCACGGGCTTGATCAAGCTCTCGGGCTTGCCGGTGAGCTGGAGGATCTGGCGCGTGAGCACGACGTTCTCGACCTCGTGCCCGCCGCCGATGTTGTAGACCTCGCCCTCGCCGCCCTTGCGCAGCACCAGGTCGATGGCGGCGCAGTTGTCCAGGACGTAGAGCCAGTCGCGCACGTTCTTGCCGTCGCCGTAGAGCGGCAGCGGCTGATCGTCGAGCGCGTTGGTCACGAAGAGCGGGATCACCTTTTCTGGATACTGGTAGGGCCCGAAGTTGTTCGACGAGCGCGTGATCAGCACCGGCAGCCGATGGGTCTGCCAGTAGGCCAGCGCCAGCAGGTCGCCGCCGGCCTTGGACGCCGAGTACGGGTTGGACGGGCGGAGCGGATCGATCTCGCGCGACGAGCCGCGCTCGACGGATCCGTACACCTCGTCGGTGCTGATATGGAGGAGCCGCGGAATCTTCAGCTCCTTCACGGCCTCGAGCAGCGTGAACACGCCGAAGACGTCCGTGCGCAGGAACGCGTCGGGCTCCACCAGCGACCGATCGACGTGCGACTCGGCAGCGAAGCTCACGACGGCATCGACGCCGCGGATCACCTCACGCACGACCTTCGCGTCGCCGACGTCCCCCTGGACGAACGCGTAGCGTGGGTCGCGCTCGATGTCCGCCAGGTTGGCGGGGTTTCCCGCGTAGGTCAGCTTGTCGAGGTTGACGACGCGGTCGTCGGGATGCGTCGCGAGGACGTGGCGGACGAAGTTGGAGCCGATGAACCCGCTGCCGCCGGTCACCAGCAGCTTCACACGCTACCCGCGGGTCACGTCCCAGATGTCGGCGCCCACGTAGTCCCACGGCAGCCGGCCCTCGTCGGAGGTGGCGGGCTCGGGCGAGAAATGGACGTCGGTGAAGTAGATGATGCGTCCGGGCGCCGCCGCGAGATTCCGCACGCCGTGGGCGACGCCGGGCGGGATGCGCACGAGCCGTGAGGCGCCGGCGCCGAGGGTGAGCCGCATGCGCGTGCCCTCGGTCTTCGACGCCTGGCGGACGTCGATCAGGACCAGCAGCATCCGGTCGGACGGCGGGACGTACCAGACGTCGGACTGGCGCTGGTGGACGTGAAACGCCTTGATCACGCCGGGCTCGACTTCGCTGTAGTTGATCTGGCGAACCGCGAATCCCGCGAACGCCTGCGGAAGCCCGTCGGTCAGGCGCGCCAGCTCGGTCATGCTCCCGCCGTCGTCGGCGAACCGCTTGAGCTCGATGAGCTCGACGCCGTCAATTCTGGGAATCGGGCTGTAGGACTGCGTCTGGAAGACGCGCTTGGCGTGAGGCGTCAGATCCATCGGGTGCCTCGATCTTACGGCTCGGGCTCGATCAGGCGCAACAGATACTGCCCGTACGAGTTGTCCTTCATCGGCCGGGCGATGCGGAGCACGTCGTCGCCGGTGATGTAGCCCATCCGGTAGGCGATCTCCTCGACGCACGCCACCATGAGCCCCTGCCGTTCCTCGATCGTGTGAATGAAGGTGGAGGCCTGCAGGAGCGCCTCGTGGGTGCCCGTGTCGAGCCACGCGATGCCGCGGCCCAGCTTCTCGACGTGCAGCTGGTCACGGCGCAGATACGCCGCGTTCACGTCCGTGATCTCGAGCTCGCCGCGCGCCGAGGGCTTCAGCGCCGCCGCGATGTCGAGGACCTGGTTGTCGTAGAAGTA
>Ga0209056_10002890_pt1 | contig 18395 bp, 18 predicted proteins | sample GraSoiAngelo_114_FD_185876 | JGI IMG/M metagenome (GOLD analysis project Ga0209056, IMG submission 185876) | Grasslands soil microbial communities from the Angelo Coastal Reserve, California, USA - 14_0903_13_40cm (SPAdes) (version 2) | ecosystem: Environmental > Terrestrial > Soil > Grasslands... | reverse complement strand
GGTCTTGTGCGGTCCCGAGCAGCAGCGTGAACAGGCCGATGCGGCCGGTCGTCTGGCGGCGCGCGCGCTCCAGGTGGTCGTAGATCTCCGCGTCCTCGAACTGCGCCAAGTCGAGCGTCGCGGCGTGCTCCATCAACCGGACGCTGAGGCGGTTCGCGAAGAGGTCGCCGAGCAGACTCTCGAGCAATGACGAAAGTCGTGCGAGTCCCTCACCCACGACGGCGATGCCCAGCTCCAGCCCAACCAGCGTCGCGAGATGCCACCAGTCGGGCGTGCGTCCGGCGTGCGCAGCCGCCATGCCCGCAATGACGCCATCGATGATGAGCTTCCCGATCCACAGGACCGCCACGGGGATGAACGACCGGATTACACGCAGCGCGAGAATCGTCGCGGTGTAGCCCCGATGCGTCTGGAAAACCAGGCGGATGAGCGGGGGAACGTGCTTCAGGGCGGCAAGCCGTTCGCTCCAGGTCGGCGGCGGTCCCTCATCGGGCTTCAATCCGCGACGAGCGCGGGAACGGGACGGGCGGGTGGATCGAGCCATATTCATTAACTTCGCATTGAGACAACCGTCAGTATAGGCGGATGCGAATTCCTCTTTCGATCGCCACCACGTTGACTCTGGCGACGTCGCTCGCCGCGCAGACGCCGCCTCCTGCCCCACCGGCTGCGGCGATGACGGCGCGCGACTCCGCTTTGCATGCCTTGAATCGTCTGGCTTACGGGCCGCGTCCCGGCGAGGTGGACAGCGTGGCGCGCTACGGCGTGATGCCCTGGATCGAACGGCAACTCGATCCTGATCACCTCGATGACAAGCTGCTCCAACAGCGCGAGCACGCGTTCAAGATCCTCGACTATGACCGGGGGGACCTCGCCCAGCGCTACCGTGACGCGCAACGCGAGCGCCAGCGCATGCAGCGGGAGCTTGCTCAGACGGAGGACTCTATGCGCCCCGACAAAATCGAGGGCCCGATGCGGGAGTTCCGCGAGCTGGGTGGCGAGCTGCAGCAACTCGCCATCGTTCGCGCCACGTTGTCCGAGCGGCAGCTGCGAGAGGTGATGGTCGATTTCTGGACGAATCATTTCAATGTCTTTGTCGGCAAAGGCGCGGATCGTTTCCTGTTGCCTTCGTACATCGAGCAAACAATCCGGCCGCGCGTCCTCGGCCGCTTCGAGGACCTGCTCATCGCGACGGCGGAAAGCCCGGCGATGCTGTTCTATCTCGACAATGCGCAGAGTGTGGCGCCCGGTTCCGCGCCTCCTCGCCCCTTCCGCCCGTTTTCCCCGTTCTTCGGACGGCGGCGGTTTGGAATGAACGAAATGCCGGAGGATCGGCGGCGCCAGCGACCCACAGGAATCAACGAGAATTACGCGCGTGAGCTGCTCGAGCTGCACACCCTTGGCGTCGACGGAGGATACACGCAGCAGGACGTCATCGAAGTCGCGCGCATTTTCACGGGTTGGAGCATCGAGCCCCCGGAGCGCGGCGCGGGATTCGTGTTCCGCGACTGGGCTCACGATCATGGCACCAAGCACGTCTTCGGCCTCACCTTCCATGACGACGGAAAGGACGAGGGCGTGCGGCTCCTCAAGTTCCTCGCAATGCAGCACGCCACGATGCATCACGTGAGCGCGAAGTTGTGTGCCCGTTTCGTCGCGGACGAGCCACCCGATGGCTGCGTCGACGCCGCGGTCGCGGCCTGGCAGAAAACGCGCGGCGATATCCGCGCCGTCTTGCGCGCGATCTTCACATCGCCCGATTTCTGGTCTCCACAGGTGGTCCGCTCGAAGGTGAAGACGCCGTTTGAGTTCGTCGTGAGCGCGGTCCGAGCAGTCTCGGCGGACCCCGATACCACTCCCAGGCTCGCCCAGGTCGTCGCCCGGCTCGGCGAGCCACTGTATCAGCAGCCCGCGCCGACCGGCTACGCTGAGACGGAAGCGCATTGGGTGAACAGCGGCGCGCTGCTGGCGCGCATGAACGCCGCCGTCGCCCTGGCGGGGGGGCGGTTACCCGGCATCGATGCGAATCTCGATGCCGTCATCCCCGCCACCACCGATCATTCACAGCTCATCGACATGGTCGATGAGCGTATCCTAGGCGGTACCATGTCCGCCCATACGAAGAGTGTCATTCTCGACCAACTCGCAGATGTTCCCGATCCCCTGCAAGCACGCGCGCTCGCGGTTGGCTTAGCGATCGGCGGGCCGGACTTTCAGAAGCAATGACGGTAAGGGACGGTAAGGGACGGTAAGGGACGGTAAGGGTCTATGACCATATCACGCAGAGTATTTGTCAAGAATTCTGGCCTGGCACTCGTCAGTCTGGGCATGGAGCCGCTCTTTCTGGCGCGAGCCGTGTTCGGCTCTTACCGTCCCTTACCGTCCCTTACCGGCTCTGACCGTCCCATTCTTGTCTGCCTCTTCCAGCGCGGCGCGGTCGATGGTCTGAACATGATCGTTCCGCACGGCGACCCGCTGTACTACGAGGAGCGGCCGCGCATCGCCGTCCCTCAAAACACGGTCGTCGATCTCGACGGGCACTTCGGCCTGCATCCGAGTCTCGCGCCGCTGAAAGAGCTGTGGGACAACAAGAGCCTCGCCGCGATTCATGCGGTCGGCTCACCCGATTCCACGCGCAGCCACTTCGACGCGCAGGACTACATGGAGACGGGAACGCCCGGCGTGAAAGCCACGGGGGATGGCTGGGTCAATCGTTATTGCAGCCACGATCGCGAGCACGCCCCCCCCGGTACGCCGTTTCGCGCGGTGGCTTTCGGGCCGCAGTTGCCGCGCATTCTGGCGGGCAGCGCGCCCTCGTTGGCGATCGACGATCTCCAAGCCTTCGGGCTGCGTGTTCCGCAAGAGGGCGCGCGCGACAAGCTGACACGCGCGTTTGAAGAGCTGTATGAAGGCGAAGGAACCGGCCTGCTCGCGTCCTCCTCCCGCGAAGGTTTTGACGCGATCCAGATGCTGAAACGGGCCGACCCTAACCAGTACCGGCCGGCGACAGGTGTCGACTACCCGCAGGGTCGGCTGGGGCGCACGCTGCTCCAAATCGCGCAGCTCATCAAATCGGATGTCGGACTCGAGATCGCGTTCGCGGATTGTTCGGGCTGGGACACGCACGTGAATCAAGGATCAAACGAGGGTCAGCTCGCTGCACGGCTGCGCGAGCTGGGGCTCGCGCTTTCAGCGTTCAGCCGCGACCTCGGCGATCGGATGAGCCGCGTCGTGGTCCTCACCATGTCGGAGTTCGGGCGGACGATTCGGGAGAACGGCAATAGCGGCACCGATCACGGCCACGCGACGGCGATGCTCGTCATGGGAGGACCGGTGAACGGCGGCCGCGTGCTGGGGCGCTGGCCCGGACTGAGCGTCGAGCAGCGGTTCGAGGAGCGCGACGTCGCCGTCACGACCGATTTCCGCGATCTGTTCGGCGAAGTGCTCGCCCGCCACCTGGGTGCCGGAGATCTGTCACCCATCTTCCCCGGCTTCTCGCCAGACCCACAGCGGTTTCCGGGCGCGATCAAGTCCCTGTAGCGAGGTCCAGCCGGATCACGCCGTCGCTCGCGCCGTCCCGGATCGTGAGCCAGTCGGTGCGGACGCGATCCCATTCCTGAATCACGAGGCCGTGATCTTCGAACAGCGCGCGGATCTGGCTGGGTCCGAATCCGGCGATCTCTTCGAGCACGGGCACCAGCACGCTCAAAGCATCGTCGCTGATCACCGTGCGCTTCGCGATGTGCGCGACTTCCCGCGCCTCCGATGCGGCGATCGTGACGCCGTCGCCGCGATTCACGTGCAGCATGACGGGGATGTCTGACTGCCCGTCTCCCACGTACACGACCTGATCCCGCGGCACCACGTGGCGGGTGCGAATCTCCTCGACGGCAGCGACTTTGCCGTAGCCGGCGGCAACACGCACCAGGGAGTCGATTTGCCCCCCTTCTGCTTCCGGCTTGAAGCGAAACCGCGTGCCGACCACGTGATCGGCGGGCACGATCCCGTCGAGCGCCGAGAGCACGACCTCTTCGGGCGCGGCGGAGATGACGTAGAAATCGAACCGGTGTCCGTCGATCCCCTGCGCCAGCATCCGGGTGAGTAACCGCACGTTGCGCTTCAGGCGCACGCGCCGGCCGACCTCGAGCAAGTCCGCTCGCGTGACGCGCCGGTACTCGGGGTCGTTCGCGAGCAGATACGCCAGCTCGGCGCCTTGCTGCACCAGATTGAGCGCCGACAATCCGGCGACCTTTTCGCGAAAGCTCGTGATGCCGAGCATCTCGCTCAGGACGATCCCCGAGTCGTTGAAGCTCAACGTCTGATCGAAGTCACTTGCCAGGATGTAATGCTTCTTCATTCCAGCTCCCTTCGGTTGAAATCCTCCACACGAAAAAGGCCCGCTCCAAGGTGGGCGGGCCGATCCGTGCGTTGCGACAGCATGCACCGCCTCAGGCAGCGCCCTCCTCTGGGAAAAGGTTCCCGTTGTGGGTCATGTTCGACTTGCAGGCGCAGCAGAGCATGGGCGAATGGTAAGTAGTGACACGGGCACGCGTCAACCGCGCGCCTGTCACACTATGGTCGCGATTCTGTTGCAGTTATGGGCAACTCGAGGCGTTCCGCCTTTCTGACAGCCGCGACAGTCGTAGCAGCGCCGATCCGTTCCCCAGTGAGCAACCGGTGCAAGTCGTCGATTCCATGCACCGGCTTGCCGTCGAAAGCGACAATGATGTCTCCCGCTTGCAGGCCTGCTTTGTCGGCGGGGCTGCCGCTCTCGATGGTGGTGATCAACACGCCACTCGGCTGGATGAGTCGATGTGCCCGCGCGGCGAGTCGGGGCAGCGACACATTCTGTCCGCCCACGCCGATACGCGCGCGACGCACGTGCCCATATGCGATCAGCTGGCCGACGACGAGCTTCACCGTGTTGACGGCGACGGCAAAGCAGATGCCCTGCGCGGGCAAGATGACCGCGGTGTTGACGCCGACGACGTTGCCGCGGGAGTCGAGCAACGGGCCGCCCGAATTCCCCGGATTCAACGCCGCGTCCGTCTGAATGACGTTGTCGATCAAACGACCCGATACCGAACGGAACGAGCGACCGAGCGCGCTGACGACGCCGGCGGTGACTGTACTCTGGAAGCCGAGCGGATTCCCGATCGCGATGACGACCTGACCGACGCGGAGCGCCGCCGAGTCGCCCAGTGGTGCGGCGATCAGCGACGAGGCGTCGACGCGCAGAATCGCGAGATCGGTCTCTGGATCATCGCCGACCAACTCCGCGCGCAGCCGGCGCCCATCGGCGAATGCCACCTCGGTTTTGGTTGCGCCGTGGGCCACATGGCTGTTCGTGAGAATGAAGCCGTCCGGTGTGAACGCGAATCCCGATCCGTGTCCCTGTGCTTCGCGACGCGAACCGCCGCCACGGCGCCGGTGCTGGACTTCCACGCTCACCACCGCAGGCGCTGCGCGCTCCACCACGCCGCTTACGGCGCGTGAGTACGCATCGAGCAGCTCGGTATCGTCGGGATGATTCGGTGTGACGGGGATTTGCGTTGGGTCGCTGGGGCTTTCCCGCAGTGACCCGCCATCGGCAAGACTCAGAAGTGTGCTCATGCCCTGAAAAACGCTGCGCGGTTCCCGATCCGATATATTCGTGCCCGCATGCGCGAAGCCTTGCAGGCGTTGCTGCGTCAGGCGACCGACGCGAAGCGGTCCGTTGAGTTCTGGCATGCCGCCGCGTCCATCCTGAGCGACTGGGCCGGCGGCGCCCGCCTCACGATCCGCTATCAAGGCATCAACGAAAGCGGTTCCGTGACCGCGGGCGCGGACGATCGGTCGGGACGCAGCCTGACCGCGGAATGGCGCGATCCCGAAGGCCGCCACGTCCACGCGGCGATGGCCGGCGCGCCGCCCGCGCTGCCAGCGTCCGAGCTGGAAGCCGCAATCGAGTTTGCTTCGCGCCTCGCCGTCATGGTCGGCCGCCGTGCCGCGCTGGAACGGGAGCGACGCCTCGGCAGCTTCGTCGTGGAGCTCGCGCGCTGGCTGCTGGCCGCCCCCGAGACGCAATTGTTGCTGCGCTACACGCTGCAAAGCCTCATGGAGCTCGTGGAAGCGCAGGGTGCTTTTGTCGCGCTGAAGCAGCCCGACGGCCAGAATCTCCGCATCTCGCCGGCCCTCGGTGAGGCTGCGCCAGTCGACGGACTCGTCCTCGGGCTCGACGCCAGCGCCACGGGACGCGTGGTGCGCACCGGCGAGCCGATCATGACGGCGGATCTGCGATCCGAATCGGACGCGAGCCCGATTGTGCGTGCGTTGGCCGAGGGTGTGCGCGCCGCGTTGATCGCGCCGCTGCGGATCTCTCAGGGAACGGTGGGCGCGGTTGGTCTGCTGCGCTATCAGGCCGCCGGTGCGCCGCCGACGCCGCCCTTCAGCTTGCACGACCTTCATTACGTATCCGCCGTCGCCGCCCACATCGCCGGCGGCATCGCGCTATCGGAAGCCGTCGCCGCGACTCGTGCCGCCGCCGATCGCGCGCACGCGATGGTCGACGCCAGCCCGCTCCCGATGGCGCTCGTCGATACCGCCGGCACAGTCCGGCAGGTCAACGAAGCGGCGATCCGCGTCTTTGGCATCACGGACAAAGAGGCGGCGATCGGGAAGCACCTCGAGAAGCTCGGATTGTCCCCGAGTGGCCTGACGGTCCGGTTGATGCTCACCGGCCGCCAACAGGGACAACCGTGGCATGGCCGCGTGCTCGTCACCCAGGAAGCGTCGGGCGGCGACCGTCGCATCTGCGATTGCACGGTCACCGACTTGCGCGGGCTGGGCTCGCAGGATCTACTCGTGGCGCTGTATGACAGGACCGACGAGCTGCGGGCGCAGCGCGAGCTGATCGCGCGCGAGAAACTCGCCACCGTCGGCGAAATCGCGAGCGGCGTGGCGCACGAAGTGAACAACCCGCTGGCCGCGATCCGGATGGAGGCGGAGCTCCTGGGCCGGTCGACTCAGGACACCGAGGCGAGCGCCGCCGCGGCCACGATCGTGCGCGAAGTGGATCGCGCGGCCCGCATTGTCCGCAGCCTGCTGCGTCTCGCGCGACGGGCTGATAGCACACCGGTGCGCGTCCAGCTGAATGAATTAGTGCGTGATGTCGCGGAGATTCGTCAGCGCGTGCTGCGCGCCGACAACATCGAAGTGCGCGTGCGCATGGATCAAGGTGCGGAGTCGGTGCTTGGCCTCGGTCAGGAGCTCCAGCAGGTCGTCATCAACCTGGTCACGAATGCCGAGCACGCGGTGCGCGGCCGGCCGAACGCCGTGATCGAACTCGCCACCGAGGGACGCGAGGGATGGGTGCGGCTCACGGTCGAGGACTCAGGACCCGGCGTCCCGCCGGACGTACGGAGTCGCATCTTCGATCCGTTTTTCACGACGAAGAGTCCCGATGAAGGATCGGGGCTCGGTCTATCGATCTGCCAGCGAGTGGTCGCCGAAGTGGGTGGACGAATTTGGCTCGAGGATTCGGAAACGCTGGGCGGTGCGAAGTTCGTCGTGGAGCTCCCCGCCGCGCCGGTGCAGGACGGGGTACTCGGCTAAGAAGACATGGGCTAAGAGGCCAAGAGGCTAAGCTTCCAAGATCCGACGGCGATAGAGCGCGAGTGTGGCCAACCCATAGGCGCCGATGGCGAGCAGCAGTGCTCCGAGGGCCCAATGCGGTCCGAGCTGCCAGATCCCGGCAGCCACGTAACCGATGCTGGCGACGAGCCCCATCGCCAACACTTCCTTGCGGGCCATCAGAATCCCGAAGACGTAACCCCAGCTGAATCCAGCGAGCCCGAGGAAAATCAGCGCGTTGGGAATGATCTTGGTCGGGTCGATCAGGTTGAGGCCGCCGGCAAACGCGCAGAACAAACCGATTACCGTGTACGTTGCGAGGTGGAGCGCCAGCGGTAGGGGCAGTGTGCCCATTCGGTTGAAGGTCATGGCTCAATAATAGACGCTAAGATACGGCATGCTAGTGACGCGGACCTATCTCGAACTCAAGCGCCCGGAGCAGTTCAAGGACGCGTTTGGGGAATTCTCCGACATCGTCATTGCGCGAATCCCCAAGCCTTTGCCGGCGCTGTATCGGGTGTGCTATCGCACGGTGGGCGAAGCATTTCATTGGCGCGACCGGTGGGACTGGACGGACCAGGAAATCGCGGCCCATCTGGCGGATCCCAAGATCCAGCTCTTCGTCGCGTCGCGCAGCGGGGCAGCGCAGGAGGGCCTGGCCGGGTGGTACGAGCTGCGCCATGTACCAGACGACGACTCCGTGGAAATCGCCTACTTCGGTATCGTCACCGCCGAGTTCGGGCGCGGCTTTGGAAAGCACTTGCTCTCGACTGCCGTACGCGACGCCTGGGCGCACGGCCCGAAGCGCGTGTGGCTGCATACCTGCACGCTCGATCATCCGAACGCGCTGCCGAACTATGTCGCGCGCGGTTTTACGCCTTATCGCACGGAAACCTACGAGGTAGATTGACGCCCGTGAATTTCAACTTCCAGCTCACCCGCAAACGCAAGCTGATCATTGCAGGTATACTGCTGACGCCGATCCTTATCTTCGCGCTGTACACCTGGTCCGCCCTCCAGTGGAGCTATTCCGAGGGTGAGCGGGCGGGATTCGTGCAGAAGTTCTCGAAGAAGGGATGGCTCTGTAAGACGTGGGAAGGTGAGCTGGCGATGGTGTCCATGCCGGGCACCAATCCCGAGAAGTTTTATTTCACGGTCCGTGATGACAACGTCGCACAGCACATTAACGAGTCGCTGGGAAGGCGCGTGGCGTTGACCTATCAGCAACACAAGGGCATCCCGACGAGCTGTTTCGGTGAGACCGAGTATTTCGTCGTCGCGGTGAAGGTGGTGCCGCAGTGAGCACCAATGGCTTCGGCAGTCGGGCGACGTTGAAGACAGGCGGGAAATCCTACGAGATCTACCGGCTCGATGCGCTCGAACGGCGCGGTCTCCCGGTCGGCCGGCTGCCCTACTCGCTCAAGATCCTGCTCGAGAACCTGTTGCGACGGGAAGACGGCCACACCGTCCGCGGCGCCGATATCGAAAAGCTCGCCCGATGGGAGCCGCTCAAGCTTCCCGACGAAGAGATCGCATTCATGCCGGCGCGTGTTCTCCTGCAGGACTTTACGGGCGTCCCAGCGGTCGTCGATCTCGCCGCGATGCGGGACGCGATGGTGACGATGGGCGGCGATCCGAAGAAGGTGAATCCGCTGCTGCCCGCCGAGCTCGTCATCGATCATTCGGTCATCGTCGACGAGTTCGGAACGCCAACGGCGTTTCAGGTCAACGCCGACCTCGAGTTCCAGCGCAACCGCGAGCGGTACGCGCTGCTGCGCTGGGCGCAGAAAACGTTTACTGGATTCAAGGTGGTGCCGCCCGATACCGGCATCGTCCATCAAGTGAATCTCGAGTACCTGGCGAGGGTCGTCTTCACGACCGACGGCAAGACGCCGCAAGCGTATCCGGACACGCTCGTCGGCACCGATTCCCACACGACGATGATCAATGGACTCGGCGTCCTTGGCTGGGGCGTGGGCGGTATCGAGGCCGAGGCCGCGATGCTCGGGCAGCCGGTATCGATGCTGATTCCGCAGGTGATCGGCTTCCGGTTGACCGGCAAGCTCTCCGAGGGCGCCACCGCAACCGACCTCGTCCTGACGATCACGCAGATGCTGCGGGCGAAGGGCGTCGTCGGAAAGTTCGTGGAGTTCTTTGGTCCGGGCGTCTCCACGTTGCCGCTCGCCGACCGCGCGACGATCGGCAACATGGCGCCGGAGTACGGAGCGACGATCGGAATCTTCCCGGTCGACCAGGAGACCCTGCGCTACCTGGAGTTCACCGGCCGGCCGCCCGAGCTGACGCAGCTCGTTGAGGCCTATACGAAAGAACAGGGATTATTCCACAGCCCGAACGCCGCGGAGCCGCAGTACAGCGACACACTGGAGCTCAACCTGGCGACCGTCGAGCCGAGCATGGCGGGGCCACGGCGGCCGCAGGACCGCGTGGGTTTGCGCGAGGTCCCGCGCAAATTTGCGGAAGCCCTGCCGTCGCTGATAAAGCCGGTGACGCCTTCGGCTGTCTCGGCAGTGCCGGTGGGACGGTGGGAAGGAGAGGGCGGTCAGGCTGGAGCCGCGCCGCCGCCGCCGCGACCGTCACATGCGACACTCCGGATCGACGACGTCGACCACGTGCTGCGGCACGGCTCGGTCGTCATCGCGGCGATCACGAGCTGCACGAATACGTCGAATCCGTCGGTCATGGTTGCTGCCGGCCTGATGGCCAAGAAAGCGGTGGATCGCGGCCTGCGCTCCAAGCCGTGGGTGAAGACGAGTCTCGCGCCGGGCTCCAAGGTCGTGACCGATTACCTGAAGCAGGCCGGCTTGATGGAGCCGCTCGAAACGCTGCGCTTCCACCTGGTCGGCTACGGCTGCACGACGTGCATCGGCAATTCCGGTCCGCTGCCGGAAGCGGTCTCGAATGCGGTCAACGAATGCGACCTGGTCGTCTGCTCGGTGTTGTCGGGCAACCGGAACTTTGAAGGCCGGATTCAACAGGAAGTGCGCGCCAATTATCTGGCGTCTCCGCCGCTGGTTGTCGCCTACGCGCTCGCCGGCCGCATCGATATCGACTTTCACAACGAGCCACTCGGCATCGGCATGGGTGGGCCGGTCTTTCTTCGCGAGATCTGGCCATCTGCCCAGGAAGTCGCCGATGTCATTGGCCGGTCGATTCAGTCCTCGATGTTTCGCAAGAGTTATGAACAAGTGTACGAGGGTGACGAGCGCTGGCGCGGGCTGCCGGTCCCCGAAGGCGACCGCTTCGCGTGGGAACCGACGTCCACGTACATCCGGCAAGCGCCGTACTTCGACGGTATGCCAAAAGAACCGGGACCCGTTCGCGACATTCGCGGCGCGCGGGTCTTGTGTCTGCTCGGCGACAGCATCACCACCGATCACATCTCGCCGGCGGGCTCGATCCGCAAGACCAGCCCGGCCGGCCAATTCCTCGTGAGCCGTGGCGTCGCGCCCATTGACTTCAACTCGTACGGAGCGCGCCGCGGCAATCACGAAGTGATGGTGCGCGGCACGTTCGCGAACGTTCGGCTCAAGAATCTGCTCGCCCCGGGAACGGAAGGGCCCTTCACGGTCCATCTGCCCGAGCGCGAGCAGATGACCATCTACGACGCCTCTCTCAAGTACGCCGCCGAGGGCACGCCGCTGATCGTGCTCGCGGGAAAGGAGTACGGCTCCGGCTCGTCGCGCGACTGGGCGGCGAAAGGGCCAAGGCTCCTCGGCGTGCGCGCGGTGATCGCCGAAAGCTTCGAGCGCATCCATCGCTCGAACCTCGTGGGGATGGGCATCCTGCCGTTACAGTTCGCGCCTGCGCAAAACGCGGCTTCGCTCGGGCTAACGGGGTACGAGCGCTATGACATCCTGGGACTGAGCGACATGCCGAAAGAGGTGACGGTTACGGCGACTGCGGATGACGGAAAAGTCACCGGATTCCGCGCGACGGTGCGCATCGATACGCCGCAGGAGCTGCAGTACTACCGGCACGGTGGGATTTTGGAGTACGTGCTGCGCCAGCTCGCCCGCTAAGCCGAATTCACGAAAGCGTCGAGGTCCTTCGGGGGAACGGCTCCGACACGGCGCGCGATCTCTTGTCCTCCCCGAAACAAGATCATGGTCGGAATGCCGCGGATGCCAAAGCGCATACCGGTCGCCGGATTTTTGTCGGTATCGAGTTTTGCGATCAGCACTTCACCCGCGCGCTTGCGCGCGACGTCGTCAAGCAGCGGCGCCATCATCTTGCACGGGCCGCACCAATCGGCATAGAAATCGACTAACACCGGAACCGTCGTATCGGCCGTGACTCGCTCGAAGGTCGCGTCGGAGACGGCGATGGGGCGATCCAGCAGGATGGGCTTCCCGCACTTTCCACACTTCGGATGCTGTGCGATCCGCGACAAGTCGACACGGTTCAGCGTTGCGCAGAATGGGCAGGCGACCGTGGCCTTGCGGTTGTCGTTCATTCTTGATTCCGTGTCGATCGCCGAGCTGGCGCGGGTACAACGCGCCAGCTCGGAGAGCTAGCGTCGCTCAATACTCGTGCGACTCGCGCCGCTCCATCGTAGTCACCCACGAATCGATCTTGGAGCGCTGCGCATCGGTGAGCACCGCTCGCGACTGCGCGGCGGCAGTCAGCATCGCCCAATGCGCTTTGCCCATCGCGGTGTGCGCTGCTTGAAAATGCATTCTCAATGCGTTGGTATCGGGGGACGCGTTCTGGAAGACCGTGGACAGTTCGTTCATATGCGTCTTCACGTCGCTGGCGGCGGCATCGTGCGCGGCTTTTGCCGACTCGCGGATCGCGGTGAGCTTCGCGACCTGATCGCTCGTGAGCGTCAGCGAGTCCTTGTGCGCGAGCAGGTGGTCCGGCGTGTACGCCATGACGTGAATCATCGGACCCATCATCTCGTGCATCATCGACACCATTTCGTCCATGCCGCCACGTTCTCCGCGCGCCATGCCACGCCCCATAGCAGCACCGGCCGGCTGCCCCGGACGGCGTGCGTGCGTCGTATCCTGCTGCGCCGCGAGTGGCGCGGCGATACAGCACAAGCCAAGTGCGATGAGTCCCAGCGATTTCATAGTGTCTCCGTTCTCAGGGTCGTTTCAAAACTCTTGCGGCGTATTCGTTCCGGATCGAAACCAGCTCGTGATCCCCCGTCCCCAGCCCGCAGTTAACGACTAATCCCGCGTGCGCAATGCCGTCAAGTGCGTGTCACGATTGCGAGAAGGCGCTAGGCCCACCATGTTCGGAACATGATCCGTCCAACTGCTCTTGTGCTCAGCGCGCTGCTGGCCGCGTGCGGCGGCGCGCAGACACCGGTGCCCCTGATCGGTCCGGCTCGAGACGTGGCCGCACTCGCCGGCGCATGGGCCGGCGACTACTCGAGCGCTATGTCGGGCCGCAGCGGCAGCATCAGTTTCACCCTCCGTGCGCAGGGCGACTCGGCGTTCGGCGACGTGGTGATGATTCCGACGGGCCTGAACCGGCCGCTCGGCCCATGGCCTACGCAGGCGACCGATCCGCAAACTCGCGCGCAGCCGGAAGTGTTGACGATCAACTTCGTCCGAGTGATGCATGATACCGTGAGCGGGAGGCTCGCGCCCTACGCCGATCCGCAAACCGGCGTCCGGCTCTCGACCAGCTTCGTGGGCGCGCTCAAGGGCAATACGATTATCGGCACGTACACGACCTTTCTGCCGTCCGGTGAGACGCAGACGGGCCGCTGGACGGTGCAGCGGCGCTGATCGCTACCGCCCGCTGAGTGACTCACGCGCCACGGTGGGCGTGGCGCCGGCCGGGGGAGCGAGCGGTGGCAGACCAAGATGCTGGCGCGCGCGATTCAACGCGTCATCGATGTTGCCGTGCACATTCTCCTCGGTAATGTCATCGTACAGCCCGGATCGCTCGAGGGCGACGACGGGCTGCGCGTGGACGTCCGACAGCACGACCAGGATCCCCTCCCGCTTGCTGCGCGTGACGCATCCTCAGGATCAGCACCTTTGGCTGTCCCGCGATTCGGCTCACCCGATCCTTGAATGTCTCCGCCGCCCCGAAAAAGAACGTGCCCGTGATCTCGTAGACTTGCACCCCTTCAGGAATCGCGCGCCGCCGGACGGCGTTCGGATCGTGCTCGAAATCGTCGATCGGATCGGTGAATTCGTGCGTCAGCACGCTGATGTTCGTCACCTCCGCCATGCGTCGCATGAAGAGGAAGGCGGCGAGCACCATGCCGACCTCGATCGCGACCGTCAGATCCACCAGCACGGTCAGTAAGAAGGTCGTGAGCAACACCGCGACGTCGCTCTTGGGCGCGCGGAATTCGGACGCGAATGTCCGCCATTCGCTCATGTGAAAGGCGACGACCACGAGAATGGCCGCCAGCGTCGCGAGCGGAATGAGCGCCGCCCAACGACCGAAGAACAGCGTGATGAACAGCAGTGTCAGCGCGTGCGTCATGCCGGCGACGGGCGTGCGCCCGCCGTTCTTCACGTTCGTCGCAGTGCGCGCGATTGCGCCGGTCGCCGGCATCCCGCCGAACAGCGGTGAGGCGATGTTCGCGATGCCCTGGGCAACGAGCTCCATGTTGGAGCGATGGCGCCCGCCGATCATGCCATCCGCGACGACCGCGGAGAGCAGCGACTCGATCGCCGCCAGCAACGCGATGGTGAAAGCGGGAGCCGCCAGCACTCTCATCCGCTCGAGCGTGATCACCGGCAGTGTCGGGCGCGGCAATCCGGCGTGAATTTCGCCGAACCGCGCCCCGATGGTCTCGACCGGCAAGTGCAGCAGCTGCACCAGGAGCGTCGTCGCGATGAGTGCGACGAACGGCCCCGGTATCCGCCGGCTGACTTTCGGCCAGGCGACAATGATCGCGAGGGTCGCGATGGCGACGACGAAGGCCCAGGGATTGACGGAATCGAAGGCGCGGACGTAAGCGCCCCATTTGGCGACGAACGGCGCCGGCACGGCCGTCATCTCGAGGCCGAGCAGGTCGCGGATTTGACTCGAGAAAATGATGAGCGCGATGCCGCTCGTGAAACCGATTGTCACCGGATAGGGAATGAACTTGATCGCGCCGCCCCAGCGCAGCAGGCCGAAGGCGACGATGATGAACCCCGCCATGAGCGTCGCGAGCACGAGTCCATCGACGCCATACTGCGCCACAATCCCGGAGACGATGACGACGAAGGCGCCCGTCGGCCCACCGATCTGGACGCGCGATCCGCCCAGCGCCGAGATGAGAAATCCCGCGACGATGGCGGTGTAGAGCCCGCGTTCGGGGCTGACCCCACTGGCGATGGCGAACGCGATCGCAAGCGGCAGTGCCACGATGCCGACGATGACGCCGGCGAGCAGGTCCCGGGAGAATTGCTCCCGGTTGTAGTCTTTTAAGGTGGTGACAAGCTTGGGAACGAGCACGCTGGAGAGGCGCCGGTCGGAATCGAACCGACGAATCGAGGTTTTGCAGACCTCTGCCTTACCACTTGGCTACGGCGCCGTTTCTTGAGCGCGGAACTTAACAGACGACGCAATTGCCACGCTAGCTACAAGGATATTCGCGACGATCACCGGCATTGAATGGATCAAGACGCCGTACAGCGCCCACAGACCCGCGGCCACACCCTGCACCCGCCGCAGCCGGACTGGACCCTTCACGAAATACGACACCATGAATGCGGCGGTCGCGAGCCACCCAACCAGGTCGTGATTCATCCCTGCCTCTTGAGGAGCTTCAAGACGTCGTGGCGCTCTTCCTTGGCGGCGAGTCCAATCGCGCTCGTGCCTTCGTCGTTTTGCAGCTTGGGATCGGCACCGTGCGCGAGCAGATAGCGAACCAGCTCGGCGTTTCCCTGCCGCACCGCTTCGTGCAGCGGCGCCCACCCCTTCTCCTGCTTCCCGTTCACCGGCGCGCCCGCGTCGACGAGCAGCTTCACCGCCTCGAACGAGCGTCCCGCGGCGGCCGCGTGCAGCGGCTGCACCTTCATCGGATTGCGCGCGACCTGGGCGACATCCGCGCCGCGCGACAACAGCAGCCGAACCGTATCGGGGTGCGCGAAAAACGCCGCCAGCCCCAACGGATAGAAGCCATCGCCCGAATACGCGTTCACGAGGCTCGGATCGCGGTCCAAGAGCTCGGCGACTCGCTCGGTGCGGCCGACTGACGCGGCGTCGAAGATGTCGAGATCCGGACCGGCGGCGAGCAGCGCGGCGACCGCCTCCGGCCGGCGATGATACTGCGCGATGAGCACCGGTGAATGGCCGCGATCGTTGCGAACGTTCGCCAGTCCCGGATTCGTCGCGAGCAGCGCCTGGAGCCGGCTCACGTCACCCGCACGCACCACGTCGAAGATCTCCTGCGCCGCTTCCATGATCCCCTCCGATCAGAATGAAAAGCCCTTCCTCAGCGAAAAGCCCCAGCGCTTCCCGTTGACTCCCTGCCCGAACCGATAACCAAACGCGAATTCCGCCGCTTCGCCACGCACCGCGCGGGTGGGGCCGAGTCGCACCGAGATGCCGGCGTCGCCGCCCTGCCGCGCGGCCTCGTCCGCGTACCAGGCGCCACCGTAGTCGAGGAACGGCGCTAACCCGAACGCCAGGAGACCGAGAATGTTGTCCGCCAGGAGGATCCGATCCTCGAATGCGAACCACGTCATGCGCGTGCCGGTGAAGTTGTGGATCCCAAACAGCCGGGGGCCGGTTTGCTCCAGCCACAGGTCGAATTCCGAGCCCGGTCGCACATGGCTCAGAATGCCGCCTTCCGCGTGCGCGATCAGCGTGTGGCGCCGCAGGTTCTGGCTGACGACCGTCACTTCCCCTCGAGTCCGCGTCGAGTCCAGGCCGTTGGCCTTCAGCCGCAGTACAGCGAATCCACGGTTCCAGACCGCGGAGGTCTGACCGCTTACCTCATAACCCACGCCCGACTGCAAGACGACCCCCAAGCGCAGTGTGGGCGACAGGTCCACGTCTTCGCGACGTGCGTACGAGTTGAAGTGCTCGAGGACACGAAACCGGACCGAGCCCAGCTCTACGCCGGCCTTTACGGTGCTGAACACCGTATACGGAAATGGGGAAGTCTCGCTCGGCGCAAAATCCTCACGCCGCCATTCCCACGCACCCCACAAACGCGTATAGGTGTGCGTGTTCGCGTGCAGCGCGACTCCACCTCTGAGCCCGACCTGAAACAGATGGTGCCGCGTACTGTCCACCAGGGAGTCGTCACGAAACTGAAGGATGCGCTCGTCCGCGATCTGCCCGTAGCTCTCGATCGAACGGGGGGCGGCGGTCTCATGAAACGGCAGCCCCAATTGCCAGGCGCCGCGATTGCCGTCGGATAAGTCTCCGTACCGCACCGACAGCAGGGTGCGGCGGCCAAAGAAACTCGGGTTGACGAATTCGAAATCGAGCCGCCGCCGGTCCGGATTGCGCTCGTACTTGATCGCCAGCTCGGTCGCGGTGCCCAGGAGGTTGCGTTCGATGAATCCGACATCCCACGTTTTGTCGCCGCCCACGCTGGTGAAGCTAACCTGCGGCTGCGTGCTCCAACCGTCGGCGGTGACCGCGCGAATGGCCAGCTTGCCATCGGTATCCGAACGGACCGTGTCGACGCGGACGGAGCGGAATATGCCGAGCGACCGCAGCGCACGTTCACTCTCCTCCATGCGCGCGCGGTCGAACGGATCGCCCCGGTTTACGAGCAAGCGCCGGCGAATGACCCATTGACGCGTGCGCATATGCAGGCTGTTCGCCAGATTCGCCACCCAATCCGGCGCGTCGTCCTTGCGGTCGAACACGTTCCTGTTTTCGATGATGATGGAGTCGATCGTCGGCGGAGCGGCGTCGGCTTGAGCGGTCAGGCGGTTGAGCGGTTGGGCGGTCAGCAGGCCCACCACCCCAACCGCCAAACCGCCGAACCGCCGAACCGCCCTCAGGGTCTCACCCCGTGAATTCGCTGGCGCAGTCGGTAGGTCGCGTGCGTTCGGGGACTGTCCCACGTCGTGAAGTACAGCGTCGCGTCGATGCGGCCGGCAAGCTGCCGCTGGCCTCGCGTCTGGATGGTGTACGTGCCGCGCACCGAATCAGGACGCAGCGGCCGACAGAGACAGGTCACCGTTCCGTATGCGGGAATCGAATGGCCGAGTGAGTAGGGATGGTTGGCGGTGCGGCGCCGGACGTCTCCGAGGTCCAGCGCAATCAGCAACGAGTACTCGTCACCGACGGCGTCGCTGGGATCGAAATCAAAACGCGCCAGGAGCACGTCGTGCCGCTCGGCGATGCCGATCGTATCGACCCGCACATGCACGAGCGTGTAGCGCGGATCCGTGTCGACCAAGACACGGCCATGCTGATCCCATTCTCCCGCGCGCTGCACTCCCTGGGTGTCGCCGGGCCGCGGCAGGATGTCGCAGGCGGTCAGCGCGCTCAGGATCAGAAAGATGTTCTTGTTCACGGGGTCGGGGTCAGCTTCTTCTACACCCCATCGATTCCCACCGCAAGCTCACGGCGAGCCCACGGCCACGGCGGCCGTGGGGTACGCGGCTAGCGCGCCGGCGTCAGTACAGGTACCCCACGCCTAGCGCGACGCTGACTTGATCCTTCTTGCCGGCGAACGCCGCCAGGGTGGACCGATCATACCTGACCTCGGGCCGGACCGCGGCATTCGGCCACGCGCGGATGTTCAACGTCGCAGTGGCGCTACCAAACTTGTGGCCGGTGTTCGCGGGGAAGCCGAAGGACCCGCTCGTGCGCGCGCCATTCTCGTCGTCCACATA
>Ga0209056_10002889_pt1 | contig 18399 bp, 7 predicted proteins | sample GraSoiAngelo_114_FD_185876 | JGI IMG/M metagenome (GOLD analysis project Ga0209056, IMG submission 185876) | Grasslands soil microbial communities from the Angelo Coastal Reserve, California, USA - 14_0903_13_40cm (SPAdes) (version 2) | ecosystem: Environmental > Terrestrial > Soil > Grasslands ... | reverse complement strand
TCCAGGAGAACGCTGTCATACAATCCCGCGCCTGCGTATCCCGCCAGGTCTTCCCCACTGGAGTCTGATCTAAAGATCAAGCCGCCCCCATAGAGGCCCTCGCTCTTGCTTGGATACGCCACAAGGTTAAGCTGGAGCGTTTTCTTGTTGCAGCTGAAGCTCAGCGCTCTTCCCGGATAATTGGCCACCAGCGACTCGCCCAGGCCGAGCACGACCTCGGCATAGACTTCGCCCCTATTGCCAGAGAAAGGGTTGACCGTGTGAATAACGAAAGCATATTCGGCTTCAATCACCTGCTGTATGAGCACGGCCATGAAAAGGTCCTCATGGGCAATACCCCTGGCGTTGCGGCTCAGATAAGCCCGATCGTTCCACTTTGAAGCCCACACTCTTTTTATGCAAGTCCAGGCACCCTTCCAGTTCTGCGGCCAGGCGAGCCCCGCCCCTTTCATGGCTTCGCGCAGACTCGGCGCCAGTTCCTCCGGCGCCGCAAGCGCCGGGACAAGAGCGCGAAGCTCCGAGAGAGCCTTCCTGGGGTCTCCTTCCAGCTCGCCCACCAGTTCTTCATAACGCCTGGCAACATTCCGGTTAATGTCCAGCTCCATCACTCTTTCAAAAACTCCGAATGGGAGCGCAACCGAGGACGGAACAGAGACCCCCTCAGGCAGACTCTCGTGGAGAAGCCGCAGATTGTAAGATTTCTGCCCTACGATCCCTTGCTTGAAATCGCGCTCTGCCAGTGCGTACGCGTGGAACTCCGGCCTCGGAGCCGGGTGTGAAGGGGGCAAAGATCGAGGCGCATTCGAGGTCTCCTCGAGCTCCACCTCCTCGAATGTCACGTCGCCGCCTGCGCTCACGTCAAGATGCAGGGTTCGCCCGCGCAGCGATTTCAACTGGCCGAATATCTGTGAGTCGTAACAGGTCGCGAAGAGAAGATTGGCGTTCCTCGCCCGCACTGCGACGTGCGACACGATATCCGTGGCATCGGAAGCAATGACTGCGGTGACTGAGGCGGGAATCTCCTCGTCCCCCCGCACTTTGTCCGCAATCACTACGGCCGGGCCGTCAAATTCTTTACCTTGCACATCGGCGAGGGCGTCGACCACTTCCACTCTCCCTCCGCCGGAGCCCCGGCTGATCACCTGCCAGTTCCCAAGACGCGCCGTTTTCCGGAGTATCGGATCCATGTGATGGAGAAGCATGGAAAGCACGAAAGCCGGACCGCCGCGCACCACTTCCTCGCTGAATAGCGTGATGGTCCATGGATCGGCATGGAAGGCGCTGCCGAGAAACTCCGCCTTGGGCTGCAGCCACTGGTAACACTCATCGATCTCGGCGCTCAGGGCGCGTCCCAGCCGTTCCAGAACGGCCTTGGCGTGCAGAGCCCATTCCGGGCTGAAGCGGGAGATGTTTCCGAGACGCTCCCAGTGGCGCAGGCAGCGCGTAAGCTCGGGATCGTTCCCTGAGCGAGAGAGATTTTCAAGTACCCGCGCTATCACATCGACCAGCTGGTCGCCGCTCCATTGCAGATGTATGTTTCGCTCCACGACCATCCGCAGGAACTGTTCGAGCGCAAGGTCCAGGTAGAGCAGCTCACGCACTCCATGGTCCCGGGTCAAAACCTGGTTCAGGCGGCGGCGCGCTTCAGTTATTCGCCCGATCAGCTGCACCCATGGTATCTGAAGATCGTTTCGCTGTTGCCAGAGCGACGAAAGCAGACCCCGAATCCCGTCGTCCAGCAGGTGATTCGCGGCGTTGATGGCCGTCTCGAGGTCGGTGCCGGAGTGGACCGACCTGAGCGTTTTCAGGAAGTGCTCGAAATCGTGAATCAAGCCCTCTTTGAGGTGCGGCACGAAATCAGGATCGGTGCGGATGGGCCGTTCGAAGCTCTCCAGGCGCTGCCTGGTGACACCGCCCGCTCGAAGGGTCTTATAGAATCCGTCAAGATTTCCGTTGCCGCGCAAGAAGGCCAGATACGCCTCGCAAATGACAATATCGTCGGGTGTTGTATTGTTGTGGAGCTTCTGATGCCATTCTTCCATAAAGCGCCCGGAGACCTCTTTGATGTGATGGCGGTGCATGATATTGAGTATTTCATCACGGATCTCCTGCCCTTCTCCGCCTCGTCCCACGGTGGTCAGCATGAGCCGAATGAGGGGACGGCTCGCGGCATCATGGGCGTAGATACCGGCCAGCTTCCCTGTGAGCCGGTCCTGGGCGTGGCTCAACTCCCGGGGCTTGGTGTTGTAGTTGCGTTGCCAGTCTAACTGGCGGATGGCGGAAAAACGCAGCCAGACAAAGAGCAGCGCGAGTCCCTCAGGATTATTCCCGACCCGGTCCAGCAGGTCATGGCACAGGCTGAAACGATGCATCAGCGTCCAGGAGCTGCGGCTCATCTCCGCGCGAACGATTTCTTCCGCGAGACTCGAAAGCTCCCGGAGGTCCACAACGGTCCCCGTTTGCGCCTGCTCCCCCACAGGAATGTAAAAATTGGAGCCGTGATCCTTGATCCAGCGGTTCGAGCCGGCATCTCTCAATACAAATGGAATACCCAGCGGGGCATCGTCCGCCTGGAATTCGAGCGCCAGCCGGTTCAGCTCGTCCTGCGAGTCAAAGGTCGTCTCCGCTGCGATGTTGTTCCAGACCGAAGTGTCAGGCGGCCGAAGCGGGGCGGGAGGGACTAACCATTCATGGGGAGAACGCCGGGCGATGCCCCAGTGCAGAATCAAAGGTCCGGCCAGATCCGTAATAAGTTCGATCCGGTAGATGTCGGCTTCCCTGGTCACGGCGACGGCGAGCTGCCGGTCCCGGTCCACGGCATACGCGCACTCGAAAGAAATCCGCTTCCCCTCAGACCGTTCACGAAGGGCCTGAACGGGAGCCACTCCGGCCGGCCCCCGCAGCGAAAGAGCGATCCGGTAGTTCAGGCCGTTGTTGTTGTCCCACTGCCCCTCGTCCGGGAAAAACAGCGCGAAGTCGATAGAGGAATAGTCCGGCCCCCGACGCAGGCGGATCGTGAGGCGAATGGCGCCGTTCTGTCTCAAAAATGGGGTCTGCAGGGCCATTTGATTGAAGTTCCTGGTGCCTTCGGGCCAGAACGATTCAGGAGGAAGCAGCCATGCTTTCGAAGTATGACGGCGCACGCCCCAGTGCAAAAGGCAATTGCTCTTCCCCTCCAGGCGAAGAGATACTTCGATCTCGTCCTCTCGATCGGCGGTCTCCACGAGAATCGTAACGCCGCTTTTGGTCTCTATCGTCTCCATGGTAATTGCCGTGAAGCTTTCAGCCCTTTGCGTTCTTTGCATCTTCGCGGTTCAGTCGGACTCCCTCTCGCCGCCAAGGCGCTAAGGCGCAAAGGGAGTTGCAAAGAGCTGTGCGGGGAATGTTATCTCAAGGCTCCTTGATGTAGTTATAGATGTTCAGGTAATGCGTGCCCGGGTCTTTCCAGGAGTACTCATAGCGCATGGCGTTGCACATCAATTCCCTGAAATACTGCGGATACAAATGCCACAGACCGATGGCGCGCCGCAGGGCCGACTCGAGACCTTGATTATTATAGTCGTTGAAACTGTATCCGTTGCGCTCGTGATACGGCCTGTCGGAGTGGTCGGCGTCAAAAACGGTATCCGCCAATCCGCCTGTGTTCCGGACAATGGGAATTGTGCCGTACTTCATGGCGATCATCTGTGTCAGACCGCAAGGCTCGTAGGCGCTCGGAACGATTATCACGTCCGCTCCGGCATATACCAGGTGCGCCAAATCCTCGTTGTAGCCGACTTCGAGGTGGCAGTCGGGGTTTTCGTTGAGACGGTGTTTGAGCCACAGGAAATCATTGTTGATAGCGGCATCGGGGCTCGATCCCAACAGGACAACTTGGCATCCGTTGCCCAGGCAATAAAAGATCGCGTGCCGCATCAACTCCACTCCCTTCTGACGGTCCAGGCGGCTCACGACAGCCGCCAGGGGCATGAACCCATGACGAAGCCACAGCCTGTCGCGCAGCGCTTCTTTGTTCTTGTATTTGTTCTCGATGGTCTCGATCGTGTAGCGACAGGGTATGTGGGAATCAATTTCAGGGTTCCAGACCTTGTAGTCCAGTCCGTTGAGCACCCCGCCGAGCTTCTGGCTGTGCGTTCTCAGAGTATGCTGCAGTCCCATACCGAGGCCGGTGTACTGGATCTCCCACGCGTAGCGAGGGGAAACAGTTGTTACAAAATTGGAATAGACTATCCCGCCTTTTACCAGATTCACGGCATTGCCCCTCGAATCATCGCGCAGGCGGTCGTGCGTGATTAAATGCCCGGGATTCAATCCTACCTGCCGCAGGATATGCTCTCCCGTGATCCCCTGATGCCCGAGGTTGTGGAGGGTGTAGCAGACCCTCGGGTGCGTCATCCCAACGTGTTTGTACATTTCATACAGGAGGACGGGAACCAGACCGGTCTGCCAGTCGTGACAATGAACGATCTCCGGGTGTTTATTCGCCTTGAGCATGAATTCCAATGCTGCGCGGCAGAAGAAGGCAAAACGCGTCACATCGTCGTTATGTCCGTAAAACAGTCCGCGGTTGAAGAAATTGTGCTCCGAATGCGGATCTATGAAGAAGCATTTCAAATCGTCGACCAATCCAAAATAAACGTCGCAGTGAATCTGCCGGTCGAAATAGGGAACCGACAGGTCCCCGTAGCTCTTCGTGAGTCCCCAGATCCGGTCGTAACGCATGCAGTCATACTTGGGAAGAATGATCTCGACGGGGTTTCCTCGGATCGCCAGCTCGTTGGCCAAGCCCTGGACCACATCCCCAAGACCTCCGACTTTGGCAACAGGAGCACATTCAGGCGTTACCATCACGACGAACATAAGGCGGGACCTCCTTTGTTCGATTCGCTAAGCGGTATGATGCTCACTCGCTATCCATGGCTAAGTGCCTTTGTTCGCAATTGTGCTAACGTATTTTCTTGCAGAACTTGCTAATGGGACACGGATTTTCACGGATTCGACGGATTGACACGGAATCGACCTCTCCGTGAAGATCCGTTACATCCGTGCAAATCCGTGTCCTATGAAGGTGGCCCCGCAAGAATACGTATACCGTATTTATGACCACCATTAAGCTATCGCGAGAGTTTGCGGTACAGGTCGAGATAAGAGCGCGCGGAACGATCCCAGGAAAAATCGGCCGACATCGCGTTCCTCATCAAAGCAGTCCATTTCTCCTTGACGGGATAGAAGCTCAAGGCTCGATCGACGGCCGCCAGCAGCGCTCGTCCTTCGTAGGGTACAAACAAGAACCCAGTCCCGCTTCCTGTGGCGGGATCGAACTCTTCGATCGAATCCTTGAGGCCGCCCGTCGCTCTTACAATCGGGATCGTGCCGTATTTCAAGCTGTAAAACTGGTTCAGTCCGGAAGGTTCATATCGGGAGGGCATCACAAAAAGATCGGCTCCCGCTTCGATCTTGTGCGCCAGGGCCTCGTCGAAAGCGATTCGAACCGCGACCTTGCCGGGGTGGCGCTGCGGCAGCGCGCGGAAATGATCTTCGTACCTCCTCTCTCCCGTTCCGAGAAGGACAAACTGCAGGTTCCTTCCGAGCAGCGGGTCCAGCACGTCTCTCAGGATGTCCAGACCCTTCTGGTTCGCCAATCGCGAGACGACGGCCAGAATCGGGACATCCGCTGCCTCGGAGAGCCCCAAATGCCGTTGAAGATCGGCCTTGCAAACCTGCTTGCCGGAAATTTCTTGAAGATTGTAGTTGTGGGCGATGAACCGGTCGGTCGCCGGATCCCACACGTCATAGTCCGCACCGTTGAGTATTCCGACCAAACGCTCCGCGCGCTCCTGGAAGACGCCCTCCAACCCGAAACCGTGCTCACGGGTTTTGATCTCTTCGGCATAGGTGCCGCTCACCGTCGTTATGGCGTCCGAAAAGACCACGCCCGCCTTGAGGAAGTTTATCTTTCCGTATGACTCCACATGACGAGGTGTGAAGAACCTGCGGTCCAGGTTCAGAAGATGCCAGTCCTCAGCCCGGAAGAGACCCTGATAACCCAGGTTGTGAACCGTCAGGACCGTGCGCGTGCCCGACAAGGCCGGATAGCGCTGCGGTTGGGCTCTGAGGAAAGCCACAGCGAGAGCCGATTGCCAGTCGTGGCAGTGAAGAATGTCCGGAGGATCCATGCCATGCAGGGCCTCGAGCGCAGCCCTGGCGAAAAGAACGAAGCGCTCCGCGTTGTCCGGATAATCACCTGAAGCGGTCCCGTACAACCCGTCTCGGTCGAAGTAGCGATCGGAGCGTATCAGATAGACCGGGATCTCCCGGCCCGCCTTGGTGCGCAGGACCGTCACGTCTTCTTTTCGGCTGGAGACGGGAACGGCCACGCGGATGCCGGTTTCCTCCAGTATGAAACTGTCTTTAAGGGCCGAGCGATAGCCGGGAAGTATCAGGGACACGCGCGCTCCGAGACGTTCCAGCGCCACGGCCAGCGAGCCGACCATGTCGGCCAATCCGCCTGTCTTGGCGAACGGTATGATCTCCGGCGAAACCATGACTACATGCAGGGGCCGGGCTAAGCCGGCAGCGTCCTCTGCCGGCGAGGCGCCTGCTTTTTCAACGACCGCCTCTTCAACGGCCGGTCTCTCCGTGAAGTCCTTCGCCGTGTCCAGCCGGGCGAAAATGTTGTCCTGGCTTTCGAGCGCGGATAACCAGTCCTGGTCTATCTGCATTTCTTCGATCTGGCGCGCGAGCTTGTGCAGGCGTAGAAGGTGCGCTTTCGTCCTCCGCTTTGCATAATCGACCATTGTGCCCGAATTCATTATGAAAGCCCAATCGCTCGCCTGGGCCAGGAGCAATTCCCTCGCGGCCTGGTTGAGAGCCCTCCGGGCCGGTCCTCCGGCCTGAGCGTGTCCTGCACCGGCCTTTTCCAGCGACAGAGCGGCGCGGTGCAGATGCGGGTAGATCCAGTCGTTGCGGTCGTTGAGCCATACTTCGTTGTAACCTTTGTGTCCCCAGCTGGAGGGGCAAGGCTCGGCTATTTGGTGCCCGGTGTATTCTTCAAGGTATTCCGAAAATGTGATCAGCCGGACCGCTTGTTCTCCGTCATTGACCGCGCGAATCAGATACTCCAGCCAGCGAGGTCCTTCGTACCACCAGTGGCCAAACAGTTCCGCGTCATACGGAGCGGCCACGATCGGTTTGCGGTCCATCCGGGCCGCCAGGTGTTCCACCTGCCCGCGCCGGCTGGACAGAAAATGACGGGCGTGAAGTCCCGCTTTGGCATCGGCGCGCTCCGGGTCGTAGGCCTCCTTCACCTCCGTCTTTCCGGTTACCCGGTGGTATTTGATCCCGGTGTCGATCCGGATGCCATCGCGGTGAACGTAGGGCTTGATGTAGTCAAGATCGAGGTCATGAGCAATATCACGGTAAAAGTCGCGGTAGTCGAAGTCCCCGGGGTACCCTTCCGTGGCGCTCCATACCTGCCTGGAGGAGTTGGGATCGCGTCCAAAGAAAACGATGCCTGAGGGAGAAGCGACAGGCGCATAGACACCGTATTTGGGCCGGGGAACAGCGCGGGTGATTCCATGCGTCTCAAGGATGGTGAAACGAATGCCGTATTCCCTCAGTAATTCGTCCAGGCCGGTAAAATACCCGCATTCGGGAAGCCAGAATCCCCTCGGCTTGCACCCAAAGACTTGCTCGTAGCTCTCGATGCCCAAGCGAATTTGGGTTCTGACGGCCGGCGCACTCACCGAGAGCAAAGGGAGATACCCATGAGTGGCCGCGCTGGCCAGGATCTCGATTCTCCCCCGCTCTTGAAGCCTGCGGAATGCCTGAACCAGATCGCGCTTATACCGGTTTGTATAGGTCTGGCGCAGGTGAAGAAAATGATCGTGGTACATTCGGGCCAGAGCCTGAAACTCCGGCTGCGAGCGGGTGCGTGAGACTTCCTTCTCTGCGAGCTCGATCAGCAGCTCCAGCCTGCCCAGATAGCGCGACTGCAGGAACGGATCCAGCAACATGGACGTAAGCGTGGGGGTGACCGTAAAAGTCAGACGGAAATCCAGCCCTTCGTCGGCGAGTTTTTCCAGAGTAAGGAGCAACGGGATATACGTCTCGGTGATGGCCTCGTACAGCCATCGCTCCTCCAGTGAGTCCTGATACTCGGGATGCCGCACAAAAGGCAGGTGTGCGTGCAAAGCTATGGCAAGGTATCCCTGTTCCATCCCTGTCCTGCGGTTCAGACCGTAGCGCTATCTTCTCGAAAGTTTTTGTCGGGTCCGTCTACCCATGGCCGAAGGCCCGGCAGTGAATAGCCCCGCCCGTGACGGAGGTTGCCATTTGAAATCTCAAATTTCAAATTCGAAATTCTCCCGGGTCATTTGCCGGAAGAGATCCCGAAATCGAGCATCCGTTCGTTGTTCGCGGTGATATCCGCCTCCAGCTCTTTCTCGTCAACCCAGGAAGCGGAACGCGCCTGCTCAAGCGATTGCGCGATCTGCGACGGCTGAAGCGGCTGTCGAGCGGGCCCTGCCTCAATCGCCTTTGCTTCAGCGTGCTCTATGAATTCAGTATCCCCTCCTGGCACAAGGCTCGCTTCTGCCTTTGCCGGCGATTCGGGAGTAAGCGGCGGGGTCGAGATCGATAGTTTCGGAGAAGTATCGGCCTTCGCCTGCACTTCGGGATCGGGCGCCGGGAGAGTCTCGGCCCGTGCATGCTCCCCTTCCACTTTCAAATAGCGTTCTTCCACCTTATCGGAAGGGAAGGCGCGCGGCGTCTGGACTACGTTGGAGCGCGCTAGCGGATAAAAGCGGCCGTCTTCGGTCTTAAGACCCAGATCCGCGTAGTACGACCTTGCCGGACTCCAGAGGTGCACATACCAGTTCCCGGCTTCCAACTGTATATCGACATCGAACGAAGCGCGACCGCCTTCACGGGACACCCGATCCGTAATGTCGCAAAAGCGCAAAGCGGCCTGGATCCGCCGGTCATCCATTTGGCCCCTGGCCCTCTCGAGATCGCCGCCGTCTACATACCAGTATGCGTGAATGAGGTAGGGGTTGACAGGCAGCAATATCACGGTGGACTCTTCCCAGGGTGCAGACAGGTCGCCAGTCTCCATGACAAGAGGATACGAAATGCGTGAAGGTTCCGCCCTTTCGGCGCGCGACTCTGTTGCTTTCGATACCTCCCCGTCCCTTCTGCCAAAGAATCTGAATTCAGCAGGGAGATCCACGCGGCTCCGCAGCAATCCCAGCCCGATGCGGCCTAACACGTCCACGAGTCTCACCAGGGGTCTGTAAAACATCGCAAATACCAGTCCGAGCGCAGAGGCAATACTCATCGGGTCTCCGGGACCTCTCGCCTCTTAGTCCGTACTCCCTGCGTTTACCTTCCGGGTTGAAAGGTCTTCGAGCATTCAAGCGCTCCATAGACGTCATGATAGTGTCATTCGCCACAGCGACACTGAGACACGGAGAAAAACTGGCCACGAATTTCACGAATTACACGAAAACAAGCGGGCGGTTCGCACAGCTTTGCGTCACATTACTCTCGTCAACGATATACACCCGTCTGAGATCGAAGAAAATTCGTGGCAAATTGTTTCCGGCGCCACTTCTATTCAGAGTCGGGCCCCAATTATCAATTGAGGCGGTGGACCGTCAGCAGCGTGTAGTCGTCGGTCGGGCTGGCGTTGCCCAGGAACTTGCCAAGAATTGCGTCCAGGGAGTTTAGAAACTCCTCGTTTTCCAGATGAGCGTTCTCTCTGAGCAGCACTGGAAGCATGGCGCCGAACACCGACAGGTCGTCGGGCGACGCCTCGGAGATCCCGTCTGTAAAGGCAAAGAGCCGGTCTCCGGAGGATAGTTGAATCTCCTGATCGACGTAGCCGCCTTCTCCGAATACTCCAAGACAGAAGCCCGTGGACTCCAACTTTTTGACGTCCCGGTTGGATCTTTTGTACAGGAGCGGAGGTACGTGCCCCGCAAGGGCATAAACAAGCAGGCCCGTTTCGCAGTTCAGGACGCCCGAAAAGGCTGTCAGGTACTTGCCTCGATCCGCGCAGAACTGGAAGGCATGGTTCAGCAGCGACAGAATCTTCGAGGGGCGTGTCTCCGCAGAGAGCGCGTCCTCGAGAGCGATCTTGAGCATGGCAGCCAGAAGGGCCGCCGATACGCCGTGGCCCACAGCATCCGCCAGAAAGATGCTGGCCAGATTCCCGCCAAGCGGGCGCAGATCGTAAAAATCTCCGCCAATGTTAGCCACGGGCCTGTAGCGGGTGAGGATCTGAAAAGGGCCCTGGTCCATGCGCGCAGGGGAAAGCATGCTCGTCTGAAGTCGCGCCGCCATTTCCAGTTCCTGCATCATCTTTCGATTCAAGAGCGCTTGCTGGCGCAGGCTGGCCTGCAGCGCCTGAATGGCTTCATTCAATTGGCGGTTTTTGAGGAGCAGCTCTTCCTGCAATTTTTGCACGCGCTCGGCCGCGTGCACCCTGGCCACGAGCTCTCGCAGCTCAAAAGGCTTGGGCAGATAATCATCGGCTCCCGCCTCCAGGCCGCGCTCTACTTCAGCCAATTCGGCCCGAGCCGTCAGCATGATCACATAAGTATGCGGCACGTTCTCCATTGCGCGCAGGCGGCTCAAGACACCGTAACCGTCCAGGACGGGCATGTTGACGTCAAGAATCATGATATCGGGACGGACCTGCTCCACGAGACGGAGCCCTTCCAGCCCGTCCGGCGCCGGTAAGACCTCGTAGCCCAAAGACGAAAGCTTCTCAACAAGAAGGTCGCGAATGGAACGTTCATCGTCAACGATCAGAATGCGCATGGCCTCTCGCTTTCGGGGAAAAGAGTGGATGCACAGTATAGCCTGGATTCCGGCCTGGTACATAGCCCCATTGTGCATTCTCCAACGGTCTCGGCAAAGTCAGCGATTTCTTGAAAATGACAAATGACCAATAACCGATGACAGATGACAAGTCCACGGGCAATCCGGGCCGCTCTATTTGTCATTTGTCATTTTGAGTCCGAGGGCGGGCCTGGAAGCCTTGGAGCTCCGCGCTCTGAGCGTGAAGTGGTCCATGTTATCTTTCCAACGACTTTGCCGTTGCTCGTCCCCCAGGGTAACCGGATTCAGGCTACGCGATGTTCCTCAGACTGACCGAAAAATTCTTGCACCAGCAGCGTCCATAATCAACCATGTTGGCTCCGTAGGGTGCAATTAGTGGGAGTCGCCTCAGGTGTCCGCCTTGGTCAACTGCAGAGGAACAATCACGGCTCTTTTGGAGTGCGGCGGCTTGTCGCCGCTATGGCCCGGGCGTCAGAACGAAAGCGGCGACAAGCCGCCGCACTCCATATCGGTACTCGTTATTTGTCCGTCTTTTGCGCCTATCCCGCGGCAGAAACTGACCCCCACGTCTAATTACCCCCGCCGTGTTATGATGCCTTGCGTCTTTGAAAAATATAGATAATTCTTGGAGGTCGGTAAGAGTCGCGATTCTTAGCGTCTTCGCGTCTACGTGGTGAATTGGGTCGCTATAGATTGACGATTTACGACTAATCCGGGATAAGACCGCTTCAATCGTCAATTCGAATGGCCGGGCTTTCGTCTCCGTCCATACAGGAATTCATTGGAATGACTGCCAAGAACGTAATGGAACTTTTTCGCCTGGACGGCCGGCGCGCAGTGGTGACCGGCGCTGCCAGGGGTTTAGGGCGGACGATCGCCGAAGCACTTGCTCAAGCGGGCGCCAACGTTGTAATCGCCAGCCGCACGCTTTCCGATTGTCAGGCTGTGGCAGAGGAGATTGCTGCCTCCACCGGCCGTCGAACCTGGGCGTTTGTGGTGGACGTTGCGAATTCTTCCGAGATCAAGCGCTTCGCAGAGGAAGTAAGCAGCGTTTTCGGCCCTGTTGATATCCTGGTCAACAACGCCGGCATCAACATTCGCGGAGCCGCGGAGGAGCTTTCCGAAGCCGATTGGGACGCAGTGATTGCCACGAACCTCAAGGCCCCGTTTCTGTGCGCCCGCGCGTTCGGGCCGGCCATGTGCGAGCGCGGATGGGGGCGGATCATCAACATCGGATCGATTCTGTCGGCCGTCGGGCTCCCCGGCCGGGCTCCCTACGCTTCTTCCAAAGCCGGCCTGCTTAACCTCACGCGCGTGCTGGCGCTCGAATGGGGCAAAAAAGGGGTCACCGTAAATGCCATTTGTCCCGGCCCCTTCGCAACCGACATGAACAAACAGCTGCTGAGCGATCCGGCCCAATACGAAGCCTTCGTCGAGAAAATTCCCATGGGCCGGTGGGGCGAACTGCATGAAATTGCGGGAGCGGCGGTTTTCCTCGCGTCTGATGCGGCATCATTCATAACAGGCAGCGCCCTTTTCGTCGACGGCGGCTGGACAGCGCAATGACCGTTTGGAGTTCAGGCTTTAGCCTGCCCGGGGCCAGTGCAGCCTGAAGGCTGAACTCCGAACCTGAGGCGTTATGAACAGGGTTGACATCCAACTGCTTTACGAATACAACCGCTGGGCCAACGCCAGAGTGTTGAAGGCCGTTTCGGCGCTGACAGAGGAGCAGTTCAGGCGAGATTTAGGGGGAAGCTACCGTTCCGTGCGGGACGCGCTCGTACACATCCTGTCGGCGGAATGGATCTGGCTCATGCGCTGGAAGGGGACATCGCCGCAGGCGATGGTCGACCCGGCTGAATTTCCACGTCTGGACCTGGTGGCGGCAAAGTGGTCCCAGATCGAAAAGGAACAGGCCGCGTTCGTCAAGGGAGTGACGGATGAATCCCTGAAAGAGGTCATCACTTACGTGAATACCCGAGGCGAAACCTGGCGGTATCCGCTGACGCATATGATGCAGCACCTGGTGAACCATTCCTCCTACCACCGAGGTCAGGTTTCTTTGATGTTACGGCAGCTCGGGGCGGAGCCGGTGCCCACAGACTTGCTCGTCTTCTTCGACGCGGGAGGACAAGTTGACTGAGAATCCGCTGCTTTCAGGCTAACCACCCGCGTCACCGTGCAATTAGAAGAAGTGCGAGGCACTTCTTAGGCGCCATTGATCTCGGGTAGTTGCGAGACACTCTTATGGGACACGGATTTTCACAGACGCCACGGAAAAGTACGGGTCTCAATTTTTTGTCCGTGAGAATCCGTGACATCCGTGTGAATCCGTGTCCCATAAGAGCTTTTCTTAAGGACCCAATTCTTTTTTGGTTGCGGCCGAAGGGTTGCGCTGTGAAATTCGTGGCCAATAAAAGGCCACGAATTCCACGAATTGACCCGAATTAAAATCTCCACGGCTTCTTGAGGAATTCACGGCACACATTGACAGATGCACGCGCCTTGCATCTGCCTGCGCGGCGCGTCAAAATGCCTGCCTATTCTTGTGCGAACCCTAAGGAGGTTTCTAGTGAGTCCAGATGGCAAGCATTTCAAGATCGCTTTTGTGGTCCTTCTGTACTTTCTCTTCAACACGACGACCCTTCGAGCCGACGTGACCGGAACGATCCTGGGAACCATCGCAGACCCGAGCGGAGCGGCAGTGCCGGGGGCTAAAGTCACCCTCTCAAACGCGGGCACAGGATTCAATCGCCAGACTACTACGGATTCGACGGGCTTCTATCAGTTTCTGTCCGTGCCGGTCGGGGAGAACTATGCCGTTGAGGTCGAAGTGAGCGGCTTCCGTAAATCCACGCAGACGGGCATCAAGCTGTTGGTCAACCAGCGCTATCGCGCGGACTTTCAGCTTGCCGTCGGTGAGATCACACAGTCGGTGGAGGTTTCAGCCAGTCCCGTTCAGGTGGAAAGCACCAGTACCCAGCTTGGAGACGTCATCGAAGACCGCAAGATGACGAACCTCCCTCTGAACGGCCGCAGTTACATCGACCTGCTTGGATTGCAGGCCGGTGTCGTTCCCATCACATCGGACGTGCAGTTCACGGATCGCCCTATCGGTGGGACGGGCGGCGCCGGCAACGTTTCGGTAAATGGGCAACGGGAATCTGCCAACGCCTTTTTGGTGAATGGGGGAGACGTCGAGGAAGGGCGGAACAACGGGGCATCCATCGTGCCCACTCTCGATTCGATCCAGGAGTTTCGCCTGGTCACCAACTCCTTCGACGCCGAATACGGCCGTTTCTCGGGGGCCATTGTCAATGCGGTGACCAAGTCGGGCAATAATGATTTTCACGGAACGGCCTTCGAATTCCTGCGCAATGAGAAGCTGGATGCCCGCAATTTCTTTGATCCCCAGAAGGGGGTTTTCAAACGCAATCAATTTGGCGGCGTTTTCGGGGGGCCCATCCTGAAGAACCGTCTCTTCTTCTTCGGCGACTATCAGGGGACCCGCGAATCGCGGGGGCTCTCCAGCGGGAACATCCTGGTTCCGTCACTCCTCAACCGGACCGGTGATTTTTCCGACGTGGAGGCGACCGGGTTCTCCGACCTCAAGGGCCGCGTGCGCGGCGACAGCGTTGCCGGGAACGGAACCTTCGATGAAGCGCTCAGCCAGAGGCTGGGATACGCCGTGACTTCCGGCGAGCCCTATTGGGAGGCGGGTTGCAACACGCTGGCGGATGCCCAAGCAGGAAGATGCGTCTTTCCCGGCCGCGTTATCCCTCAACGCGCCTGGTCGCCGGTGTCTGCGGCCACGCTGAAGTTCGTTCCCACGCCGACCGGCACTCTGGCCGGACAACCCTTCTTTGCCACCAGCGCTGAAAAACAAACCGTCCACGATGACAAGTGGGGGCTACGTGTCGACCTGACCCATAAGCAAACCGGGGACTGGTCAATCTATTACCACTATGATGACTCAACGGTGCTGCGTCCGTTTCCTGCCTTCACCTCGAATGTGCCGGGCTTCCCGGCCGAGACGCCGCAGCGGGGACAGCAAGCAAACCTCTCCAACACCTTTACCCTCGGGCCCACCGCGGTCAATGAGGCCCGGATCAACTTCACCCGCCTTGCCCTGACCTTGAACAAGCCGTCAGCCGGATTGGGCGAAGTGGCCGACTTTGGCTACAAGAGCGGCGGCCTTGGCATACTCTCCACCGATCCTACGCTCGAGGGTGTTCCTCCGAACGGCCTGTTTGGGGCGACCGGGCTCTCCTTCGGCCTTCCGGATGGGACAACCGGGCAGTTCAATAACAGCTTTCAGGGCCTCGACAACTTCTCCAAGATCGTAGGCAAGCACACCATGAAGTTCGGCGGCGAATTTCGCTACATCCAGATCAACGAGCGGAACACCTATGCGCAGAATGGTTACTTCGAATTTTACGGAAACGAAACCGGAAGCGACTTTGCCGATTACTTGATCGGAGCGCCCGACCTCTTCATCCAGTCCAGCCGCCAATTCCTGGACTCGCGCACGAAGTACGCGGGCGTCTACGGCCAAGACACCTACAAGATCAAACCCAACGTCACTCTTAATTACGGTCTGCGCTGGGAGGTAAGCCAGCCGTTCTATGACACCCAGGGCAAGATTCAAGCCTTCGTTCCCGGTCTTCAATCCCAGGTGTATCCGGATGCTCCTCGCGGATGGGTTTTCCCGGGAGATCCGGGAATTCCCAAGACACTGGCCCCCACGGACCGCAACAATTTCGCTCCCCGGGTCGGTCTTGCTTACTCGCCGGGCTTCAGCGATGGCTTCTTGGGCAAAGTTTTTGGCGGCCCCGGAAAGACCAGCATCCGCGCCGCGTATGGCATCTATTACACGGCCATTGAAGACTTGACGCTCTTCTTCGAAGTGGGTGATGCGCCCTTCGGACTTTTCTATGTCAGCCCTACCGAAGTCTATTTGGAGGAACCGTACAGAGATCGGAGACGCGGCAACAATCCGGGGCAGCGCTTCCCGTTTACGATACCGCCCCCGGGCGCGACGGGTATCTGGCCCCAGTTCCAGCCGGTCTCCAGTTCTCCGGGCTTTCAGGTCAACAATGTCTTGCCCTACGCCGAGCACTTCAATTTCAGCATCGAAAGACAAATCAAAGGCTCCATGATCTTGAGGCTTGGCTACGTGGGGACTCAAGGACATCATCTGATTGCCCAGACCTCTTTTAACCCGGGGAGCGCGGCGCGCTGCCTGGAGATTCGTCGAATCCTTGGCTCTGACGAAGGGTGCGGTCCCGGCGGTCAGGATCAGATCTATGATCTGAATGGGGACGGGATTCTGACACCGGGAGTGGATGCCTTCGGAACTCGACCCTTCTCCGTCACTTCCGGACGTTATGTCGGCGACGGTCTCCTCGATTTCGCCAACAACAACTATTCGACCACCATTGCCAACTCGGCTTATCACGCGTTTCAACTCAGCTTTGAGAAACGCGCAGGAGACTTGCGGTTGCTGGGGGCGTATACCTGGTCGAAGTCGTTGGATAATGCGTCGGGCTTTGGAGATACCATCAATCCGTTTAATCATCGAGTCAGCAGGGCCCTGTCGTCTTTCGACCTGACGCATAACTTCGTGGTCAGCTATAACTACGATTTGCCTTTCCACAGACTGGCGCCTTCCCGCGGCGCCGCGCGCAAACTCCTGGAGGGATGGCGGATCAACGGCATTACGCGCTTTACCACGGGCTTGCCTATCACCATGGGCGCCAGCGGGGATCATTCCCTGTGCGGTTGCGGCGGCGTGGACCGGCCTAATTACAATGGTCAACCCGTTCGCTTCTTTAATCCCCGCGCCTCCGAGACCCACGACTACTTCTCCACGGATCAGTTTTCCGAAGAGGAACTTGGTGTGCCCGGCAACGCCAGCCGGCGCTCCATCCATGGTCCAGGCTTGAACAACTGGGATTTCTCTATCCACAAGTCGACGAAGATTGGCGAGAAACTTGCCGTGGAGTTTCGAGCCGAGCTGTTTAATGTTTTCAATCACGCGCAATTCATGAATCCGACCGGGAATCTCTCCTCCGGCAATTTTGGGAGAGTGACAGGGGCTCGGGACCCGCGCATCGGGCAGTTTGCTTTGAAGTTCATCTTCTAATGATTCTTCGCGTCTTTGTGCTAAAAGAGGATTTTGTATCTTCACCACGAAGACACGAAGACGCGAAGATCCACCACGTTCTTGCCTGTGTGAATCTTCGTGTCTTCGTGTCTTTGTGGTGAGATTTTCATGAGTGCCTGGTCCATCTTGAACGGCCCCCTTCCCACTTGCCTTTGCGGGTTCGGAGCGGCGGCGGTACTGCTGTCCCTTTTTGCAGGATCGATTCCAGCTGCACCCTCGACGGAGCGCCCCGCTCAGGGGAGTCGCTCGGTCATCTCGGACGAGGCTCGAAAGCATAACCAATCGGGAATTGATCTCGCCCGGCAGCGCAACCACCGCGCAGCGGCAATAGAATTCCAGGAGGCTGTCCGGCTCCGGCCTGATTATGCCGAGGCGCACTACAACCTGGGCGTAGCTCAGGAGGCACTCGGTGAGCTGGGCCAGGCGATCGATGCGTTTCGTTCCGCTCTGAAGTTTCGGCCCGCTTCCGCCCCGATGCACCGCGCCCTCGGTCTGGCCCTTCTGAAGGGATATCACCTGGAAGACGCAGTCGCCGAGCTGCAGCGAAGTCTCGAGCTCGATCCGAGCTCCGCTGAAGCCCATTACAATCTGGGTCTTGCCTTTGGCCAACAGAGTCGTCTCGAAGCGGCATCTGCGGAGTTCCGGAAAGCGCTGCGGTTGCAGACTGGCTTCCATCAGGCCCGTCTCCGCTTGGGAGTCGCCCTGCGCCGGCTCGGGAAGACTGAAGAGTCTCTGAAAGAATTCCGAGCCGCCGCGCGCCTCGATCCTGAGAATCCGGAGGCCCACTACCATTTGGGGATGGCTCTGAAAGCGCAAAACGAACTGACCGGCGCTATCGCCGCATTTCGCCGGGCGGTCGCCCTCAAGCCGGACTTCGAGAAGGCCCGTTATAACTTGGGAATCACGCTGCGCGCGCAAGGGCAAAAGCAGGCCGCCGAGGCAGAGCTGCGCCAGGGAGAGGCTTTGAAGAATTTCAGGCTTCGCCTGGCCCGCGCCAAGAGTCTGATAGTACAAGGAACAGAGGCGCTGAAGCGCGCGGACACTGATGCCGGATTACGGTTCTTTCAGGAAGCGCTGGAAGAGAGTCCCGAGCTTCCGGTCGCCCATTATTATCTCGGCGTTACCTGGGAGAAAAAGGGAGACATACCCAAGGCAATGACCTTCTATCAGAAGGCCCTGGAGCTTCAGCCGGACTACCCTCAAGCTCATTCCAGTTTGGGGTTGCTGTGGTGGCGTCAGGGAGAGCGTTCCAAGGCGCTGGAAAGCTTGCGGGAGGCCGTCCTGGGGGATCCCGATCTTGCCGAAGGCCACTATAACCTGGGCCTCGCATTGGCTCAGATGGGTCAATGGGAGGAGTCGGTCGACGAGCTTTCCGAAGCTGTCAGCCT
>Ga0209056_10002886_pt1 | contig 18402 bp, 16 predicted proteins | sample GraSoiAngelo_114_FD_185876 | JGI IMG/M metagenome (GOLD analysis project Ga0209056, IMG submission 185876) | Grasslands soil microbial communities from the Angelo Coastal Reserve, California, USA - 14_0903_13_40cm (SPAdes) (version 2) | ecosystem: Environmental > Terrestrial > Soil > Grasslands... | reverse complement strand
TTTTTCAGCCGGCCTTTGTTTCCTTTACAGCCAGAAATAGTTCGGTTACTTCTTGGGTGCGATAGCGTCCTTGGTTGCTTTAGCCACGCGGAACTTTACGACAGTCTTGGCCTTGATCTGAATCGGTTCGCCAGTCTGGGGATTGCGTCCCATGCGGGCTTTGCGGTGGGCCTTCACCAGTCGCCCCAGCCCCGGTATTACGAACACGCCATTCTTTTTTGTCTCCTTGACGGCGGTGTCAGTCAGGTTTTCGAGAAAGGCAACAACCGTCTTGTTATTGGTATCCAGTTTCTCGGCCATATGGCGGACGAGTTGGGTCTTAGTCATGCCTGAAGCCATGAATCCTCCTCTAAATACAACTCTGATTTTCCTGCGAGGCGGTTATCTTATACTAGAGTTCCTGTGGAAAAATAGCGTTTCAGCCATATTTTATGCGGTTTTTATCATCTTGAGCTTCAAAAAGCCCATTAAAACGGGCTTAATCTGCGTCTCTGCCGTCCAGATGGCAGCTTTACGGGCCGAGAACATGCTGCTGAACGTGGGATAATTATTCAGGAGATCAGCTTTGTGAGTTGTACGCTTTGTGAAAAACGAAAAGAAAAGCGTTTCTGCCCGGCTGTGCATGGCCGCATCTGCCCCCAGTGTTGTGGGGAGCAACGCGAGGTGGCGCTCGACTGTCCTTCTGATTGTGTCTATCTGCTGCAAGCTCGGGAGCATGAAAAGCCGCGCCCGCTGCACGATCTTGACCAGGGCGCTTTGTTCCTTCAAGTGGAGATTGGCGACCAGTTCGTCTATCAGCACGAGCACTTGATCATGGGATTGAGTTATGCGCTCGCCAAGAGTGCGCGGACAGATCGCACACTCTGCGATCGAGACCTGATCGCCGCGCTCGGTTCGCTGACCAAAACTCAAGAAACGCTGGTGAATTCGGGCCTGCATTATGAAACTCCAATTGCGACCGCTGGTCAGCAAGCAGTGGCTGCGGAAGTCCAGAAGATGGTGAAGGAGTATCGCGAAGCGGAACAGAAGCATATGGGATATTCGCGACTTAAGGAGTCCGAAGTACTGCAAGCGCTGGTTTTTCTGCTCCGCATGGCGCATGGCCGCACGTCCGGACGGCCGAAATCGCGCGCCTTTGTGGATTTTCTTTTCACTCAATTCCCCGAGAAGCAATCTGCCATTGCCACGCTCGCTACTCCAGAGGCCGCAGGCAGTCGAATCGTCATACCGTAGGATGAAACCGGGAACAGGCGCCCGAGACCTCACACCTGAGACCCGAGACCAGACGCCTGAATTCTCCGCACGGCTTGTCCGGGCGGTAATGCATCACGCAATTCACGCACAGTACGTTTAAACACGGGATGCCGCACCTCAGACGCGATCTCGGCCAACGGTTCGAGCACAAAGCGACGCTGATGCATGGCTGGGTGAGGGATGGTCAGACCTTTCGTCTCGATAATCGAACTGCCAAACAACAGTATGTCGATATCAATGATGCGGGGGCCTTTGTTCTGCTGACGGCGACGTCCCATCTCCTTTTCTAAATCCAGAATGCCGGACATCAGTTGTTTGGGCATCTTTTCCGTGTCCAGCTTGATCGCGCAATTCAAGAACCAAGGCTGGGCGGTGAGTTCCACGGGTTCTGTTTCATAAAAAGATGAAACGGCCGCCACCTCTCCCAAGGCCCGCAGTCCTGTGATGGCGGTGTTCAGGTTGGCTGCGGGGTCGCCTAGATTCGAGCCCAACGACAGATAAACCAGCTTGTGCACGTTTGAATATTTTCCTGTTTCCAGTGAAGATAAATCTACCAGACGCTTTGCCTGCATCACTGCCAATTACCATGGTCACTTTAATAGCTCAGACACTGGGGCTACCATTATTTGGCTATGGGCTTGGATTCGCTATTAGTTAGCCGTGACCCGCAGGTCATCGATGTGTTGCGCCCGACTCTGGCGAAATTGTCGGTTGACGTCGAGGTCTGCCGGGGAGCGCGTTCCGGCAACGAAATTCTTTCCTCCGAGAAGTTCGACGCGGTGATTGTGGACTGCGACGACCTGCAAGGCGGGCTGAGCGTGCTTGAGAGTTTACGTAAAGGGCCAAGCAACAAGAACTCAGTCACGTTTGCCATTCTGAACGGAAGCACGACTACCCGAAAGGCATTCGAACTGGGCGCTAACTTCGTGCTGCAGAAACCTATTTCACCGACCAATGCCATGCGATGCTTCGGTGCCGCGCTGAGCTTCATGGTGCGCGAGCGGCGCCGCTATTTCCGTCATCCTATAGAGTTGCCGATCATGATCGTTTTCGCGCAGGGCCAGGAATTGAAGGCAGCAACCACCAACATCGGCGAAGGTGGCATGGCCATTCAGGTGATGGGCAAACTGCCGAAAACCGCGGTCTCAAAGGTAATCTTTACGTTGCCCGGCGCAAGCCTGGCAACCGAGTCTAAAGTCGACTTGGCTTGGGCCGATGGTTCGGGACGTGCCGGCCTGCGTTTCCTCGAGATGTCGCAGAGCTCCAAGGAAAATCTGGAGCACTGGTTGGCGCAACACATAAAAATATAAGTTCCACTCCGCGTACTCAGATGTACGTCCAGGAAAGGTCCTTTTCCTTGACGTTCTGACCGTCGTTTCGTTGCAGCCTCTTTCGCCCCAGAACCCAGGTTGAAACTTGCGGCAATTCACGCTGCCCGGCACTCTTGGAACAATTCCAAAGGCGGGTACAGAAATGCTTTCAATTCATGTGAGGATCAATCGAGCCGAGCGTCTACTCCGAATGTTGGAACGGGACGCGCCGATGCTGGCGGTTCGAGTCGCGGAACTGACGCCCGAGCGCCAGCAATCCGCTAAGACTTATGCGGCCAAGCTGACTGCTCATGCCAGAGAGGAACTGGAAAAGTTAATGCTCGAGGTCTCTGCGTGGGATTCCAACGATCCAACCCCAGAAGCCGCTGACTAGTCCAAAGCTTTGAACGCTTGAATGGCCTCGGAGGGATGTGCGGGAGAATCGGACAGCGCTTCGTCGTCGATGGTCGTTTCTTCCCAGAACGTCCGGTCGCGCAGGATTCGGGAGACCAGAGCCGTATGCATGGCATGACCGGCGCGATCAGCCACCACGTTGCCCAGAATCTGTTTTCCGAGAAGAGCAAGATCGCCAATTAAATCCAGCACCTTGTGCCGCACGAATTCATCCAGGAAACGCAATGGCGGGTTCATCAATGCGTCACGGGTGAGCACGATGGCGTTTTCCTGGGATGCGCCGCGAATGAGGCCTTGCTGGCGCATGGCTTCCGCTTCGTGGAGGAACCCGAAGGTCCGTGCCGGTGCGATCTCTGAAAGGTAGTTTCCGTCAGAAAGATCCACGCTGAAGGTCTCTTTACCAATCAGCGGGTGGGGAAAGTTGATGCTGTAGGAAACGGAATAAGTATCCGCGGGATAGACCGCAATAAACTTATCCCCCTCCCGCAACTCCAGCTCTCGCCGAATTCGGAGGTAAGTCCGCGGACGGCGCTGCTTGCGGATGCCCACCTTGCGAATAGCTTCGACAAAGGGACGGGCGCTGCCATCGAGGATGGGCAACTCCAAATTGTCGAGTTCCACGATTGCGTTATCGATCCCAGTGCCAATAAAGGCGGAGAGCAGATGCTCGGTGGTGGAAATAAGCACGCCTCTTTTCATCAAGCTTGTGGCGTAACTCACGCGCGCCACATTGCGGCTCACTGCCTCCACCTCAAAGCCGTCGAGGTCGGTGCGGCGGAAGACAACCCCGGCGCCCGCTGGAGCCGGCAAGATCCGCAATTGCACTGGAGCGCCGCTGTGCAAGCCTTGGCCATGACATTCAACTGCCGAACGGATTGTTTGTTCCTGTTTCAATCTCTCCTGCTATCTCCTGTTTGTTGAGTAGATTACAGGCCGCGAACAGAGTGCGCCTGTGGCTAATTAGCCACAGTACGTGGCGCATTGCCAACGGCTGCCGCGGCCTTCCGAGGTAAAGGTAAATTCCGCAGGTACTTAGCTTGTGGGGATCGTAGCGCTAACGACATTTCACTTCTTTGGTGCTTGGGGAAAGGTGGCGGAAGTCCCAAGGCTGAACATTGAATCGTCAAGACCTTTGTTGTAGCTAATCGAGTTCAAAAAACGCTGGTTGGACATTTCGCCGTTGTAGGTGCGCGTGATGCTGAAGGGTGTCATCACTCCCTGCACCAGGCGATAGCCGTCATAGATTTCCTCTTCTATGTTGCGCTGTTTGTCGGTTGGATCACGCCAGGAAAAGCTTTTCTTCACCGGCAGGTGAGTACTGGCGTCAAGGTACAGCGTGACACCTTGATTGCGTGCATTCATGATCGTAACCTGCTCGACGGACTTCTGTTCGGCCACGGTTGGCCCCTCATAAAACAAAGCCACACCAGGTTCAGCCAGCCATTTGCGCAATACCCAGTCGAGCGAGTATTGACGCCGGCGAAGATAATCCGCCAAGTCCTTGGGATCCTGAGGGTGCGGGCCTTTGAACGTGATCTCGGATCCCTGGTCGCCGTTGAAAACGTAAGCTACGTCGCGTTTCTTGGTTAACTCAATGCGGTCTTTGTCGGGAAACTTGTAGAAGCGCCAGAAAAGGAGTCCGACGCTATTGGGCTGTCCGTGAGAGAAGCTGTAGGTACGCCCTTCCTGAGTGACGTCATGGATATTGAGATAGGCTTGCCCGCCTAGAGCCTGGACCGCCTGGTCCAGCGCATTCTTAGCTCTCCTGGCATTTTCTTGCTCTACGGGGATGGATTGTGAGGACGGCGGGGCAGCCTGTCCTAGTGTGACGCCAACGAGCAGGACAACGAATAAGTACTGTTTCATCTGATTCAAAGATTAAGACGCGGGGAAAGCGATTGTAGCTGCCTGTAAAGGTTACGTTGTGGTCATCGTTTTTTTGGATCGCCAGTCCGCGGGCCCTTTGCGGAAATACAGGGAGATGAGAGTACGTTGAGAAAAAGGAAGAAATAGTAGCGGAACCGTTGCTGCAAAGGCGAGGCCAAATCCGATTCGATGGGCCAGCAAAAACGGAGACATGGCCCAGAGTTCATCGAGCACGAGGATAAGAATGAAAATACGCGAAAAATTTTCCCATAGACCCGGATAATGAAAGGCCACCGCGGTCAGGAAGTAAATACGAATCGCGAGTCCCACGAGGGCACTGACTGTCACCACAACAACCATCGGCCATCCCCATCCGGGAGAGAACCTTTCCGTGAGGATGTCGATGCGCTCTAGTTTGGCAAGGGCGGCGAGATACAAACCCACGTACAACAATTGAATGAGGGAAAAAAGCACGAGGTCTGTAGCGAAAGGCGCTGGCACCGGCGGCGGAAGCTGTTGTCTTTCATCGCTCGTTGCACCTTCGGCCAGCGCCGACTCTACCTCTTCGACTGCCTGAAAACGTTTCTCCGGATCTTTGCACAAGCATTTGAGGATGACGTATTCAACTTGAGCTGGTAGGCCCGGCTGTAAATTACGCGGCGACGGAGGACTCTCGCGGATTTGCTTCAAAGCGACAGCGAGTGGAGTGTCACCGCTGAATGCGGCTTGCCCCGTAGACATTTCATAAAGGACCAAGCCCAGCGAATAAATATCAGACCGTCGGTCTGCCGGCTTGCCCTCTGCCTGCTCTGGGGCCATGTACGCGGGAGTCCCCAGGAAACTACCGGTGGCCGTGCTGCAAGTGTCCAAAGACCGGGCGATGCCGAAATCCATTAACTTCACGCACCCAAGACGATCGAGCATCACATTTTCTGGTTTCAAGTCACGATGGACGATGCCTTGAATGTGAGCTTCGCGCAGTCCGGCACAGATCTGCCTGGCGATGTCCAAAACTTGCGGGACTTCGAGTCTGCCGGGACGGTTCAGCAGTTCGCGCAAGCTGTTGCCGTCCACGAATTCCATGGAAATGAAGGCCGAGTCGTCTACGCGATTGAAGTCATAAATACGGCAGACGTTATGGTGCGTAATCCGGCGGGCCAGGCGTAGCTCATTCCGGAATCGCTCCATAAGGGCGGGATCCTCTGTTAGGGTCGACTTCAGGACCTTAAGGGCTAACACCTCGCCGGTTTCACGATCGCGAGTTTTGTAGACGATCCCCATTCCCCCACTACCCAGCTTGTCGAGAAGGTCATACCGCAGGCTCAGTACTTGTCTCGTCCGTTCGGGCAAGTCAGTTTTCGTGGAAGGCAGAGTTTCGTCCTGGACTCTGGAAGTGGCAGGCTCGCGATTCGCAAGCGCTGGCGAACTCTTGTCGGGACTGATGTCTGCCATGCGGCCCTCCAGAAGCACGACCCATTTCAGTCGGGTCGCCAAGTGCAGGACTCACGGAGGGAGTTTACATGGAAACAGTCACGGCGGCTTCGATTTCCGATCCTTAGTTATCCGACCAGTACCGCTCCGCCGTTCACGTTGAACACTTCCCCGGTGATGAATCCCGCCTGCGTAGTGCACAGAAACAGGATGGGTGCAGCGATCTCTTCCGGCTTTGCCACCCTGCCGAGTGGAATGGTTTTGAGGATGACGTCGCGAGTCCCGGCGTGGTTAAGGGCATCAGCCGACATCTCCGTCGCCACCCAGCCGGGCGCGACGCAATTGACGTAAATACCATCTTTCGCGAGCTCAGTAGAAAGCCCTTTGACCATGCTGATGAGGGCTCCTTTGGTGGCCGCGTAGTCGGCGTGAAATGCTTCTCCGCGTTGGCCGGCGGTGGAACTGACGAGCACGATGTGGCCAGCGGCAGGGCCAGTCTTCGGTTGTCTTTTCATCTGTGCTACGGAATGTTTGATCAGAGCGAAAACGCTATCCAGGTTGATAGCGACCGTATTCCGCCACTGTGCTTCGGACATCTGATCAATAGGCGCATCTTGCGGCGGCCAAACCCCATGATTGGCGATGAGAATGTCTAGACGTCCGAAGCGTTTGATAGTGGTGTCCACCAGTTGCAGTGCAGTGTCCGTGCCGGAAAGATTGCAGGCCGCAGCGGCGCAATTGACCTCTCCAAGTTCTTTGATCAGTCCCGCGGCAGTTGTGGCGGCCTTCTCATAACTGAAAAGAACCTTGGCTCCCGCGGCAACGAACATCCGCACCGTAGCCGCACCAATTCCTCGTGAGCCCCCGGTGATAAGTGCGACTTTGCCACTAAGCGTCAGCGTGAACGGCATGTAGTGATAGTTCCCAGTTTCTAGTTTCAATCGCTAACCGAAATGCCGAAAGTTCTTCCAGAATTCAGGCCAACTCTGGAGCAGCCCGCGGCAAACGAAAATATCCGGATGTTGAAGTGTTTCCTCGTTTTGTACCCGGAAGCGGTTCCATGACTGCGCAGACAACTGGCAAGCTGCGAATTTCTTTTGGACAGATTCGCGCGACATCCCAAGAACAATCACGACCTCAGGCGGCGGATCGCCGTAGCCCTTCTCCCAGAAGGAATTTACGCCACTGATGGCGCGTGGCAATCCGTATTGAGGTCCGTAAAGATTTACCGCTCCGGCCTCCCCATAGTTCGTGGCGAGGATACCCAAGTGGGCGCGGTCTTCCGCAGGTAGCGAATCGCGAATGTGAGCCGCGGTTGCGACCAACTCCGGCCAGCCGATTTCCTCGCGGAAGTCGCTATTGACCTCATTCGCAATGTTGAACCAGGCCGAATTGACCGGCGCCAGGGGCAGCGTGAGTGCCGCCATAATTGCAATATCCACGACCAGAGCGGTCCACATCAACCCTCGCAGGATGGCTGCCCATGGTGGCCGCAGCGATTGCAGCTGGCGTTCCAATAACACGCTTCCTGACGCGTAGAGCATAGGGTAGGCCGCCGCCAGATAGTAGTCCCGGCCCTTGGCAACGAGGAATATGAGTAACGGTACGAGGTACAGCCAAGCCAGAGTTCTGTAACGCTTGCCTTGAGGCGAAAACAAATAGAAGTACAAACCAGCGATCCAGAGCGGGGCTGCGAGCAAGGTCAGCTTCAGTTGGCCGGGAAGAAATCCGTCGGCCCTGCCCTGGCGGACATCTCGGGCGTGGATCTGCTGCAGAAAATCGATCGATATGAAGTTGTGCTGGGCCTGCCAGATCAGGTTTGGGAGGAAGATCAGCAGCGAGAGCGCAACGCCATACCACAGCCATTTACTTTTCAAATGTCGGCGCACATCTGCCGCCAGAACTCCCACGAACAGACCAGCGACCAAAAACGGCATGCTGTACTTCGACAACATACCGAAGCCAATCGAGCTGCCGATTGCAACCCACCAGCGTGGGTCATCAGATTTGAGTAGTCGAAGCGTGAAATATGCGGTCAGCACCCAACCTAGATAATCGAAGGAGACATATTGCATCAGCGCGCCACCAACCAAGCAGAATGGTATGGCAGCCGTGGCTGCGACCAATTGCGCCCGGCGGGTTCCACCCAACTCGCGAGCCATTAAGCCCGTCAACACAACTGCTAGTGCTTCGGCCACTGCTGCGAAAAAGCGAAAGCCTGCGAGCGATGTTCCGAAAAGCACCAGCGAAAGCCTTCCGAAGAATGGAGTGACTGGTGGATACGCCACGTAGCCCCAGGCCAAGTGCCGCGCATCTTCAAGCGTCGCCAGTTCGTCGCGGTGAAATCCATACTGGCCGCCAGTCAAGACGTGAACGATGAGAGTTGCCGTCGCCAAATAAACCAGAATGGCCACGTCGCCCGACCACCATGAGGCCCGGATTGTGTGAACTGCGCGAAGCGTGGCCGTACCTGAACTGACGCCCGACATGGGAGAGATATTAGAGCAGATTCAAAATGCCTGCATCCATCAGCTGAATAGGTACGCGTTTCTTAGCAGCCTTAGCCACGCATATAGGCGCAGAACTCATTGCGATTGACAGGACCTTGATCTGAAGATCCGCAGTTACTGGGTGGCACGGACGAGCACCGGACGGTTTAGGAATTTTTCTAAGGGATATCTGGCGTGAGCAATTTTTTCAGCTAGACGCCCTTCGTTGTGGTAGCCCAAAGCCGCTATCTCCAAATAGGCGCCGCGATTATGGACCGTGAGCTTGTGCACCTCCTCCTTACGGCCACAGTCCATGGCATCCGCCAGACGCAAAATGCCGGCACAGGCGATCACAAAATCGCGCTGTTCAGGAGAAAGCCGCTGCAGGGCTGGCCGCGCGGAGGGGACGCGCCCGCGGTGATGCCGCACGAGAAGTGCGGCGGTGGCTAGATCCACGGCGCTCCAGCCAAGCGGTACTCTTAGCTTGCGAATGAGGCCGGACGATGCCTTGTGGCAGTTTGCTTTTGTTTTGCTGCGGCCAATTTCGTGCATTAATGCGGCAGTGCGCAGAGTCTCTCGTCCGTTCTTAAGTCTAGGGCTCAGAAGCCCACTGGCACACAATCCGTCGTACAGTTCCATCGCTAGAGTGGCCACGTGTCGCGCATGTCGAGGTTGAGGGTCGAGAGCTCTCGCCCAGCCTTCCATCCGCGCCAAAGCGCCAACATTTGGCTCCGCCGGCAACTCCATCCTCCATGTGTTCCACAACGAGCTTTCGCCCAGCATCCGTCCCCGATAAGCGTCCACCCGCGTTTTTCGCTCCTGATCAATTACGATGTGCCAGTGCTCCAGGGTCGGCTGGTCGCGAAAGACCTTTAGTCTGACGGCTGTCGCCCAGAGCAGATCCAAGTCATGGATTTCACCTAAAAAGTCTTGCAGCTCTTTAAGGTCTTCTCCCCAGCGCGCGTGGAGGGTAGGTAGAAAATTTTCTACGGTATAGCGGAATCGTTTAAGGCCGATGCGAAGCCGATGGTAACTGGTTTTCGTACGGTTCCGCAGGACCAGGCGGTGGAGCTGGCGCGCTTGCTCCCAGCACTCCAGCGCGAGATGCTGGAAAACCAGGCCACCCGGCTGCATACGGCTCGCTCGCGTGGATAAATGGTTGATCCAATCACTCCATTGTTTTCGGTCAAATTTATGCAGGGCGAACGACGCCGCGTCTTTAAGGCGCACCTCTTCTCGCGAGGCAAACGCAATCAGCTCGCTCGCGGTGGGATCATCCTTGGATGCGAGTCGCTCCACCCAGTCTTGCAGCACTTGAGTGTCGCGCAGCTCGCCCAGACCGCTGAACAACGGTTTCCCGGCGCGGCGCATTCTCTTCCACCCAGGGTCGGGATCGATGAACCGCATGCCGTCAGCCAGGGAGCGGCACCTCCGCAGCGCTACCCGAAGATCGTGGACGGGATCGGCAGCAAAATTGCGACCCGCTTTGTCGCACTCCTCCAGTACACGCTCCATCCAGTGCCCAATGCCAAATTGCCGCTCTTGTGGGGCGACCGTCGAAGGGGCGCTCATCCTCAGAAAGTGCATGGTTACTTATCTCTTTCCGTTAGAACTCTGTTGTTGAACACGTCCGTGAGACTTTCGCGATCTCTAGCGACTCAGGGTTCGCTTCAGCTTTGATTGCAATTGCTGTCAAAACTCAAAGTACCCTCTAGCTGGCCGGTCATCCGTTCCGGTGGCCGCCAACAGGCCTTCAACTCCGCGCAAAGTTTCCCAAGCAGCCTGGTTCAGGGCTGGATCGGATCTGACCAGGTCGCGGATCATCTGCCAGGCAGCGATGTTGAGGGCGCCTTCGGGTGGAGGGCCCATCGCCAAGGACACGGAGCACTGGGAGCAGAAACAGATTCGCTGCGCCGACGATTTTTGCCGCGGCCTTATCCCAACAGTTTGTGCGAACATGTACACCGCAACGGATTTGTGTCCTGCCTCGAGCTCCCGGTTGCAACGAAGACAATACAAATTTTCCAAAGGTTCCTTCCTGGCCGCGGCGAGTTGCGTGGAAAGGAAATACTGTCTCCACGCATCGGCCGGGCGCAAGTATGTATGGAGATTCCTGCGAGCCTGAGTTCAAAATTTCGGCACGCAATCGCGAGGAAGCAATGCTGCAAGGGGCACGATCGGAGAATCTAACTGTGCTCTAGGCGAAGCTCACCGCATCGTGCACTCTGCTGTTATGAGTCCTGAGAAATCAGGTTTGACTACCGTCCGGCCGCGGGTCCGGATCGCAACCTTTTTTCCGCCGCCAAAAATATCCAAACGGCATAGATGCGAACAGGTCGCTGCTGTTTGCTACCGGATCCGCAGAAGCGGCATCGAATTCCTTTTGGTTCAGACTCGGGGCGGACGCTGGACTTTCCCCAAGGGCGGGATCGAGCCAGGTTTGACGCACGCTCAAGCGGCTGCCCTCGAAGCCTTCGAAGAAGCCGGAGTTCATGGCCGCATGGAAGAATCTTCGTTCACCCATTACACCCGTCGCAAGCGTGCCGACATGCGAGGTTCCTCTAGATCGCCCAAGAGAGAGCTCGTGGTCAATGCTCATCTTTGTGAGGTTTTACGGCTGGGCCCACCGCAAGAGTCCAATCGAAATCCGACGTGGTTTTCTGCTCAAAGGGCAAAGAGACGTTTACAGGAGGACCGCAAGCCTGAGGTCGGGGCAGAACTCGCTCGTGTTGTCGAGTTCGCTATAGCACGCATCCAGCAATTGCGCGAACCCACGCCTGATGGGACACTAAAAGATGCACTTCAAAAAGTGCAATTCGAGAATGTTCATCTGACAGATGATCCAGTGGCGAGAGCGTCGTTTTTGAAATACATTCGCGCCCGGCGCAATGTGGAGCCCTCCACCGCAATAGAGCTTGCGGTCAAGGCATATCTAGGTCAGGTCTTGAGCCTTGACCGTGCGCAGCATTTCAATCAAGATCTTGTAGGGGTATCCGTCAAGACTGAAAAACGGCGTTCAGGCCGCCGCAGCGACATGGCGGCTGTTCGATCGCCAGTTCAAGTCATCGAAATCGACAAGTATCCGGGCAGCCACCCCCAAAACATACCGTCGAGAAGCGAGGGAAAGAAGCCCCGATACTGACCTGACGGATTTTAATGAACTGGATAGCAACGTGATTCCCTGTGGAAAACGCCGCTTGCTCAGGCGACAAACTGAAGCTAGACTTTAATCCTCGCCCGGAGGGATCATGGATCGTCACGAACAAGAAGGCTACCAGTCTCTGTTGCGGAAACAGCACGCCGCCAGGATGCAAGAACTTCGCCGTGAACGAAAAACAGAACAAGAACGGCTGGACTCCCTGAAGAAATCGCTTCAAACTAAGCTGGACGCGGATCAGAATAAGGACGAACCTCGTGCCGCGTGAGGCTCTCACCAGGCTACCTTCAGTCTTGGTGGCCACCATGAATCCCATTGTTATTGGTCTCTGTCGTTCCGATCCGGTCTGATCAGACAATGTAGCTGCCGAAGTACACAAAATACATTTTCCCAGCATGCTCAACCGAGCAAGGGACCAATCTCCATAACAAAAGCGGGGAGCCTTTGCTCCCCGCAAGTTGTCCTGCTCAGCGGTAATCGATTCAGCTCAGAAGGGAAGGTCAGGCAGTAGTTCGGTCTTTTCTTTCTGCACCGATTTGAGCGTGTTCGGTTCCACTCCCAATGCCTTCAGAATGGTCGGTGCCACCTGCGATGTTGCCACAGGTGTTTTCAGCACATGTGCAGGTAGCCCGGGATTGCAGACGATCAAGCCCACGTTGGTGTCGCCAAAGCTGAAACCGCCGTGCTCGGCATTCTTTTTTTGAGAGCCTGTATAAATCGTTCCGTAGATGGGCTGCACCATTATGTCGGGCGTGCGGCTGTCCTTCTTCGGATCATTAAACTTCAGCGTGAGCTCAGGTCCCGCCAACACTTCATCAATGAAGAGCGCGTTCGCATTGGCATTCAGGTATGCCGCAACCGCATTCGCCTGATTCTGATTCTGTAACCATATGAGCGCGACATCGTCGTCCTGGACTAACCCGCACGGCCCGGTCGCGCAATTGGCCGCGTCAGTGATTGCAATCGCGGCTGGATTCGTTGTGCCATCGGGCAACCCGGCAACCAGATTCGCAAAGTGACCGGGCTTGTTGACCTTCACCGGGTTGATCGGCGACTGGCCATGCTTGGCAGTCACGACGATCAGGGTGGAGTCATAGATACCTTGGCTTTTCAGAGCCTGAATCATCTGGCCCAGGGCTTCATCGGTTTGTTGCAGCCCATAAGTAAGGACATCGGTTGGTTTTCCTGAGCCATCGAGGTAGCCACCGGCATGTCCGCGCAACGCGTTTCCGACGCTCTGGTTACAGCTCGGATCGGCATTGTCGTGAGCCAACTTCTGTCCCACACTGACGGCCTGAAAATTCATACCAAAGAGTGCGGGAGTTCCTGGGCCGGGAGTTCCATCGTGCTTCAAGCCGTGAATCTCATTAATGATTCCCCGGACCTTCTTCTGGTCATTCTCAACGGTACAAACAACGCTCACGGTCGCATCGAATCCGTTGACGTTGGTGATCTCCGGCGTAAAGAGGTCGTCCACACCCTTACCCGACGGACCATTTACCAGATCATAGGTGGGATGCTTGTCTGCCCACGCAGTATGGCCGCCCGCCGCCTTCACAGCTTCAAAGATGGTGTTGGTTCGGAGTGCGGAGTGAGGATACAGCGGCACACATTTGCCATTTACCAGCCGGCGAGGCAGCTTGGTGGGATCGATCACATCGAGTGAGACGTTGGCTGCGTTATAGAGGTCAATGCTCTCATCAAAAATCATAATGTTCCCGGGCGCGCCCGAGCACGCTGTATTTGTGGGATCGAAGATTGTGCGATCGAAACTGACATCATAAAAAATCCCGTGGCTGACTGGCGAACCGCCGGTAACCAGTGCCAACAATCCGGGGAAAGAGTCGGTGTGCGCTGGAGTGCGGGCATTGGTATATGTAGTTCCGTGGTGCGAAAGTTCCGCTAACGCGGACGTGGGATGGCTGTCCACGAATCGTGCCACGTCGAGCGCGTGTAATCCGTCAACGCTGATCAACAATACATGTTTAATGTTCGAGGTGGATTGGGCCGCAGAAGCGAGTGACATAATCGCAACGGCAAACGCGACTGCGGCGACTGAGATAAAGCGAGGAATGGACACTGGAAGGCCTCCTGGTGGATTAACCGGGAAGCTTAGTTCGCCAGTGCGGGACCTTGGTTAATGAGAGGTGAATAGTGGGTTAAAACTGTGTGACATTCTGGTAATTTTCGAAGAAGTCCTCATAAGGAAAGATCATTTCCTCGGGCATCACCTTAGACAGCCTTCCGGTGCCCTCCACGTTCACCTCATAATCACGCTGCAAGCAGAGAAGACGCAGCGGAAATGACGGGTGGTTTCGGGACCGGAGCCACGGGACGCCGCAAATTTCGCCTCCGGTTGCGGCCTTGTTGATCTGAGTATTTCTGTCGCATCCGGTTCGTGATTGATAGTGCGTGGTCAAACTTTTCTTTTGCCGTCGAGCGGATCATCCTGATCAGATTGCGTCCTGGCCCATGATCCAGCACTTTTCCGGCGATTCCGGTCAACTCCTCCCAATCATGCCACTCACCGATGGCATCCTTAACTTCACCTAAGCTTTCAATAAGATCAGCGTCGGGATTCTTGGCTAGCTGGAGTGCGTAGCGCAGCTCCTTGACCTTCAAACGGAAGGGATGAAAATTGCCGGCATCCAAACGCGGCCAACTGGCGAGCTCGTTTGAGAGCTGCAATGCTAGTGACATCGCATCGATGGGCCACTCCGTCTCTTTTTCCGAATGCTGCTGAGAGTGAGCAAGCACTTTCTCAATGTACTCTGAGGACCGTTTGAGACGGGACGCTATTGCTTTGCGATTCCATTGAACTACTCTGTGAAGCTTGCGCGCCTGTTTATAGCGTTCCGCTCCCAGGTATTCGAGTAATTCCACCAGGCACTCCTCATCGCCATCCGGGCGCAGCTTCGATGCGAAGCCCGTCAGCACATCCATATCCCGCACCTTGCCAGTCTTTTTGCGGACTGGCTTCAGCGCCTTGAGAAGCCTCTTTTGGTTGCGTTTGGATTCGATCATCGGCGCCCGGAACATGGCTTCGATGCGTCGAATAAGAGTTCGAAGGTCGTGCACCTGTTCCGGAGCAGGTTTTCTCGGAATCTTGTTCAGCATCTTACGCAACTTGCGTAGGGGTTTCTGCAATTTGGCCGGATGCAGCGACATTTGACCCTTGGATGGCGGCTCGAGCATCAGGGTTCACGCGGAGTTTACGAAAAAATACTTTGTCCGCTGAACCAAGTTGACTCTCACTGTGCTTACTGGCGTTCTGAACTGCTCGACGTTGGGGCTTGAGCGCTGGATTCTCTGACGACCAGCTCGGGTTGAATAGCGATTTCATCGGGATACTCTTCAGTATCCTCAATCCTGGCTAGAAGTGTTCTTGCGGCGACTTCTCCCATCTGTCGCAATGGTTGGCGAACGGTGGTGAGGCTTGGGTTATGGAAAGCAGCTCCCTCGATATCGTCGAAGCCGACCACTGAGACGTCTCGGGGCACCTGCAGGCCGGCCTCGCGGAGAGCGCGAATGGCGCCGATGGCGGAGATATCGTTGTAAGCAAAGAGCGCGGTAAAAGGCTGGTTTCTCGCCAGCAACTTCTTAATATAGGGATATCCCAATTCCGGGGAAGACTCCTGAGATTCAATCTGGACGGTCAATTGGGGATCAATCACTATGCTGAATTCCTGGGCGACTTCGCGGATCGATTCCCAGCGGTGGACTGAATCGGAGCTGGAAGGATGACCGCGCATGAAAGCGATCCGCCGGTGCCCGAGGTCGGAAAGATGGCGCAATGCGATCCAGGCAGCTTTGCGATGGTCCAGGACGATGTTAGTCACCCCCGGATGGTGGCGGTGACCGGCAAGGGCGACCGTGGGCAGGGCCAGTCGGTGGGGCAAGTTGAGATCGATGGTTATGAAACCTTCCACGCCGCGTTGCAGCAAGATAGAAGTGTAGCTCTCCAGCAATTGAGGATCGTGACGGTGGATTCCAGTAAGAAAAAAATAGTTTTGGGCGCGGAGGAAATTCTCCACTCCTGCAATGACCGGGGAGCTGTAAGCGTCGCCAATTTCGTGGGCAATAATTCCGATGGTGTAGGTGCGTTTCTTTCTCAGAGTACGGGCAAAAAAGTTGGGCTGGTAGTTGAGTTCGCGGACGGCAGCGAGGACGCGGTCCTTGGTGTGCGCCGGGATGTGTTTCGCCGCTGGGGAGTCGTTGACGACGGCGGAAACCGTGCCTGGAGATAGTTTGACATGCTGAGCGACGGCCTTCAGAGTGATTGGCCGCTCGGCTCTCTGGCGGCTCTCTTTGCCTGGCTTCATCTTGCTGAATTCCCTTCGGCCTTCATCGATGGCCAGTTAAGCCAGCCATCTTACACGGCGTCCTGGCGAGCCCCCGAATCGAAGGAGAAACACCCCAGAAATTTTGCGGTTGACAAATGTTATGACCTTGCCGCTTAATATGTCCCCATTGTGGGTTATTAGGACGCTATTGTGCCACAACAAAATCGTTCTTGTAGGCCGGAGGCTGAAAATGCGTAGAGCCCTGTGGTTCCTGCTCGTCGTCTTCTGCTTGGTCTCTGTCTCTCTTCCGCTGGCTGCGCAAAAAGTTACGGGAACAATTCGGGGCGTGGTCACTGATCCGTCTGGAGCCCAGGTACCGGGCGCTGAAGTGACGATCGTGAACCGGGGCACGGGTGAGGCACGTGTCGTGACGACCAATGCCGAGGGCGAGTACGTCGCTAATGACCTTGAGGTCGGAACGTATGACGTGACGGTGAAGAAAGGAAACTTCAAAGAAGCCGTCAGTAAAGGCGTGGACCTTCACGTCTCATCGACCGCAATGGTGAATGTGGCGCTGCAAATGGGAAATGTCAGCGAACAAGTCACGGTAGAAGCCAATGCCGTCCAGGTGGAAACTTCGACGGGATCGGTGGGCAACGTGATCGAAGGGAATCAAGTGCGTGAGCTGCCCTTAAATGGCCGCAGCTTTGTGCAGTTGACTCAATTGATGCCTGGTGTCTCTCCTGATTCGACTTTCGACTCCAAGAACAAAGGCCTGATGGCTGGCGTGGATTTTTCCGTCAACGGGAATAACACAACTGGCAACCTGTTCCTGGTGGACGGCGTAAATAATAACGATATTGGATCGAACCGCACCATTCTTGTGTATCCCTCGATTGACGCGATCCAGGAATTCAAGATCCTGCGAAATAGTTATCCGCCTGAATTCGGCCAGGCGATGGGCGCGATTATTAACATTGTGACCAAGGGCGGTACCAATCAATTCCATGGTGGTGCATTTTACTTTGGCCGGAACGACGTGCTGAATGCTGCCGACTATTTCAATAATCTGAACGGCATTAAGAAGGACGTGCTGCGCCGCAATGACTGGGGCTATAACATCGGTGGACCGATCGTGAGGGACAAGCTGTTTTTCTTCTGGTCACAGGAGTGGAACCGCGAGCTGCGCGGCGTAGCCCGCGCTGCCAATGTACCGACGGTGGCCGAGAAAGCTGGAGACTTCAGCAATCTTCGACCAGGCGGTTGCGAGAACGTTCCCACGGACCCGAACGACTCAAATCCTCTCACCAACCGTTTCCTCAGCATCGCCGATATTAACAATCATCCGGGTTATTCGGGAGCTGGAACGTCCAATGTAGGCTCGTTACTGCTCCAGCTTTTTCCTGATCCCAACGTAGCGAATCCAGTGAGCTGCAACAACTGGGCTGAGTCGTTAACTGCTCCAATCTTCTGGCGGCAGGAAAACATTCGCATGGACTATAAGTTGGGTAAGACTTGGACTGTGTTTGGCCGCTATACCCAGGACCATTGGTCGCAACCCTTCCCGTTAGTTCCGGCTGCATTCTGGGGCGATGATATTTATCCCTCCGTTGAATCCAGCTGGATCCAGCCCGGATATCAGGCGACTATCAAGCTCACAAAGCTTTTTGGTAGCAGTGCGGTGAATGACTTCCAGGTCTCTTATGCGGCCAATCGGATTTTGGCAAATCGTGCCGGAACCAACCCGGGTTTGAATGATTCGATTACGGCAGCCATTGCTCCCACCCTGTACTTTCCACTATCGGACAAGCACGACGGCCTGCAGAGCGGTTATCCAACTTTCTGGGGTGGCCTTGGAAACGGCGCGAATTCGGACAATCTCTGGACCCAAGCTCCTTGGCATAACAATGAACAGCTCTACATCTTGAAGGACGACTTTTCGAAGGTGGTCGGTGCGCACACCTTCAAGGTCGGTTTCCTGGCCAGCAATAACCAGAAGAATGAACTCGTTAATCCGTCGGACGGCGACATGCCCTCTTTCTGGGGTGCGTGCTGTAATGCCAACAGCGGCAATGGTGCCTTCGACGCTCTGTGGAATCAAGTGGAGTGGGGTTTCGGCGAATCTCAGACCAATCCTTTCACCGAAACCCGCTGGCATGACTATGAGACGTACTTCGGGGACACCTGGAAGGCCCGCC
>Ga0209056_10002885_pt1 | contig 18404 bp, 9 predicted proteins | sample GraSoiAngelo_114_FD_185876 | JGI IMG/M metagenome (GOLD analysis project Ga0209056, IMG submission 185876) | Grasslands soil microbial communities from the Angelo Coastal Reserve, California, USA - 14_0903_13_40cm (SPAdes) (version 2) | ecosystem: Environmental > Terrestrial > Soil > Grasslands ... | reverse complement strand
CGTGAAATAGCGCGCGGTGCGTGCGACCGACACTCGGTGTTCGTGCAAGCACCCCTCCCCTCAATGCGGAATGGGAAATTCAGAATGCGGAATGCAAAAGGTAGGCGTCCTGCCGCGAAATTCCGCATTCCACATTCCGCATTCCGCATTCAGGTGACCAAGATCGTCACGATCTCATGCGGCCCAGCTTCGAACCGCACAACCTTCCCCCGACCCTCGAGCACCAGCGCCGTCGATTCGCGCTCATCGGCGCGCACGCGATGCGCGCTCTTCACCCCGTCGGCGAACCGCCATGCCCCTGCGGCCGCGCGGCCCGTGGCGTTGTAACAGCGCAGCAGCAGGGGGGAGCCCTGCTGCGCCGACTTCACCGCCGAGAGCACGAGTCCCGATCCTTCGAGCGCCACGTCCACGGAAGCCACGGCGACGTCCGTCGCATCGCGCAGCCAGAACCCGCGCACCGGCAGGAAGGCGTCCTCCCACAGGGCCGGGACCACGTCGCCCCGCTCCAGCTCGGCCTGCGACACCGGCACCAGCGCCAGGTCGACGCGGCAATGCCCGAGGCACTGGGCGAGCGGCGTCGCGGTCGGCCAGCCCGCGTGCCCTGGACGCGTCGGCAGATCGCCGCGCGACAGCTCGCCCACCGCCCGCAGCAGCGTGCACAGCAGATCACCGCCCGGCGTCCACTCATACTCGAAGAATCCGGGAGCGAGCAGCGCAAGCCCGCGCGGCCCGCTCGCCGCCGCGACGAACCGGTGCGCCGGCGCGGTGCGTACCGGCGTCTCGAGCGGATACGCGGCGGCGGGCACGGCGACCGCAGGTCGCGCGATGGCGCCGAACGCGGTCCCCGCCACGGCGGTCGTTCCCGCAAGGCCCGTCGGCAGGCGCGCGCGCAGCCGGTGCCACCCCGCCCGATTCTCGATCTCCAGGATGCAGCGGACCAACGGGCTGTCGGCGTGGAGCATCACGACCAGACGGACCGCGGCTCGGGGGCGCAGCTCGAAGCGCGCCTCGAGCGCCGCCACCAGCGGCCCGGCGGCGAGGCGGCGCACCTTGATCGGCCCGGCGGCCCACACCACGCGATCGCCTGTCGGTGGGCAGTAGGTATACGTGTCGCCGGCGTCGCCGCCGTCTTCGACCCGCAGCAGCTCCGCAAACCGCTGCCCGCTGCGGCGATCGTGCAGCGCCAGGGCGCCGCTCGGCTCGAGCGCCACCTCGATCCAGTGATTGACGAGCGAGCGGCCCTTGACCTGCGCGCTTTCGCCGCTCGGTCGCGCGCCCGGCGCGGTGGCGCCGGTCGCGATCGTCACGGTCGCGAGCCCCAGGCCGGCCAGTGGAGGCGTCCGCATGGCGATCCGAACCTGGTCCACCTCGTCGTGGTCGGGGTAGTGCCGCAGGGCATCGAGCCGCTCGCCCGTGATCCGCCGGTCGAGCACCTGCACCGCGATCGCTCGGCCGTCCGCCGTCGCGAGCATCAGGGGCCGGTACCCCGCGCCGGACCGGGGAACGCGGTCGCCCCGCGGCCCGACCAGCACATCGCGCCGGAACATGGTCACGTCGGCGAGCACTACGCCGCGGCGCGGGCGCGCCGCCGGATTCCAGAGAACCAGCGTGGGCTGCGCGTCCGCGGGGCGGGCGCGGGCCGCGTCCGGATCGTGACGCGCCAGATCGTGCACGCTGCCGCGCACGATCTCCGACGCCAGCGCCTCGACGCCGCCGAGGCGCGTTTCGAACGCGCGTGCCACGGCATCGCTCGTGCAACCCGCGATGCTGTCGTGGAACTGACAGCGTACCAACCCGCGCCACGCGAGGTCCAGCAGCGGCCGCCGGTCGCGCCCGCCCGCCCGGCGCGCCAGCGCTGCGAGCGGCTCGGCCAGCCGCGTCAGCGCCAGCTCGGACGCGCCGTAGCGCCGCTTGAGCGGCGCCCGGGTCGCATGCACGCCCTGGAGCGTCCACGCGTACCGGTACGACCAGCGCAGCTCCCCCGCGAGCGACGCCGGCTTCGCCCCGTCGGCGGCCGCCTGGAAGAACTCGTCGAGACGCGACACCCGGTACGCGCTCTGGGGATCGAGCTCCGCCAGGAGATCGCGCAGGCGCGAAACCTCGGCGTGCGCTGCGTGGTGATCGGCCCCGATGAAGACGGGAATGTGCTTGCCGGCGGCGCGCGCCACGAGGGCGCCGCGCACCGGGGCCCAGGTCGGGAACACGCGCTCAGCCTCGGTCGAAAGGGTCGCGCCGACCTCGTACCCTGCGGGTGGCAGGTGCCACAGCAGCACCTCTTTTCCGTCGGGACCGCGCCAGCGGTACAGGTCACGCTCCTGCCCGGCCTCGCCCCCCAGGCCGCGCCACACGACGCCGTAGCGGATCCCGAATTCGCGCGCCAGCGTGGGCCACGCGGGGGGATGGCCGAAGGCGTCGGGCGAATACAGCACGTCGAGTCGCCCGCCCCACCGCTCCGCGTCCGCCGCGCCCAGGAGCAGGTTCCGCACCAGCCCTTCGCCCGACGGAATCTGCTCGTCGGGCAGCACGTACCACGGCCCGACCTGGAGGCGACCCGTCTTGACCAGCGCCTTGAGGTCGGTCTCGCGCTCGGGCCGCACGCTCACGTAGTCCTCGAGCAGCACGGTCTGGCCGTCCAGCAGGAAGCTCCGGTACGCCGGGTCGCGCTGCAGCCGCTCGATCAGGTCGTCCAGCACGGCGACGAGCCGCGCCTGGAACGCGGCGCGCGGCAGATACCACTCGCGGTCCCAGTGGGTGTGGGGGATGAGGTGAAAGATCAGGCCGGTCATTGGCGCTGAAGCCTAAGGGGATGACGTCGGGCTCGCGAGCGGCCATATTGGCGCCATGCGACTCCGATCTCTGTTCGTCCTGCCGGCGCTCGCCGGCCTGGCCTTCCTCGCCACGCGCGCCGTGCCCGGCCGGCTGCGCGACGGCACCACGCTGTTGCCCTCCGGGTGGCGCATCCGGCCCGCCGGCCGCACGGTGAGTGTCGGCACGCTGCCGCTCGGCCTCGTGACGCTGTCGGACGGGTCGCTGATGGTCGCGAACAACGGCTACGGCGCGAACGGACTGACGCGGATCGATCCGGTGAAGGGCGCGGTGGTGTGGCAGACCCGGCTTCCGGCGTGGCTCGGCCTCGCGCGCTCCGGCGGCGAATGGCGCGACACGGTGTGGGTGAGCGGCGCCGGGACGAACCGGGTGTATCGCCTCACGTGGCAGGGCGGCATGGCGTGGACGCTCGAGAGTGTTGCCCTCGCCGATACGAACGCCCGCGTCTTCCCGGGGGGCATCGCGCTCGTCCCGCGACGCGGTCTGGTGGCGGTCGTCGGCAACCAGAGCGACTCGGTCTACCTGATCGATGCTGCGACCCTGGCGCGTCGGGGGAGCGCGGCCGTGGGCCGCCGCCCCTACGGCGCGGTCGCCGACTCCGTCCACCTGTACGTCAGCGACTGGGGCGATTCGACGGTGAGCGTGTTCGATCTGTCCGCCAGTCCGCCGATCCACCGGACCGCTATCCACGTCGGCCCGCATCCCTCTGCGCTCGCGCTGCGCGGCGCGGACCTGTACGTCGCGCTGGCGGGGGCAAACGCCGTCGCCCGCGTCGATCTGCGCACGGGCAGCGTCGTCGAGCAGCTCGCGGTGGCCCTGTCGCCCCACGCACCGACCGGCAGTGATCCCAACGCGCTGGCGCTCTCGCCCGACGGTCGCACGCTGTACGTGGCCATGGCCGGGAATAACGCCGTCGCCGTGGTCCGGATCAGCCGGAGCGGGATGCGCGTCGCGGGGCTCGTCCCCGTCGGCTGGTACCCGACCGCGGTCGCGACGTCGGCGGACGGCCGCACCCTGTTCGTCGCCAACGGCAAGGGGAACGGCTCGGGCGCCAATCGCGACGGGACCTACATCGGCAACGTGATCACCGGCTCGGTGTCGATCGTGCCCGTGCCCGACGACGCGACGCTCGCCCGCTACACGCGTGACGTGTACGCGTTGAGCCCCTACTCGAATGCGCGACTGCGCAACGTCGCCGCTGACCGCCCGTCCGCCCGTCCGCCCGTCCGCCACGTCGTCTACATCATCCGCGAAAACCGCACCTACGACCAGGTGCTGGGCGACGTGGCCGGGGGCGCCAACGGCGATCCCGAGCTCGCCATCTTCAACGACTCGATCACGCCCAATGCGCACGCGATTGCGCGCCGCTGGGTGGTGTTCGACAACTTTTACGTGGACGGCGAAGTCTCGGCGGACGGGCACGAGTGGTCCGACCGCGCGTTCGCCGGCGATTACAACGAAAAGACCTGGCCCCAGATCTACGGGCACGGACGCAACTGGGACTTGGACGACGGCGACGACCTGGTCAACCCGCACGGCGCCTATCTGTGGGACGCGGCCCGGCGCGAGGGGCTGTGGGTGGTGAACTTTGGCGAGCGGTCCGAAACCGACTCCGGGCCCGGGGGCTCGACCCATACGAAGCTCTCCGGGCTCGACAGTATCACCGTGCCGAGCTATCCCGCATTCCGGCTCGAGATCCGCGACACCACGCGGGCGCGCCTGTTCGCCGACTCGGTGACGAGCTGGGACCGGCAGGGACGCTTTCCCGACCTCGTGTTCCTGTGGCTGCCGCGGGACCACACCTACGGTCGCGCCGGGGGGCAGCCGACGCCCCGCTCGATGGTGGCCGACAACGACCTCGCCCTCGGGCAGGTCATCGAGCGACTCTCCTCGTCCGCCGCGTGGTCATCGCTCGCCGTGTTCGTGCTGGAGGATGACGCACAGAATGGACCGGACCACGTCGACGCGCATCGCTCGGTGCTGCTCGTCGCCTCGCCCTACGCGAAGAGCGGGGTGGTGGACAGCACGTTCTACACGACCAGCTCCGTGGTGCGCTCGATCGAGCTGATCTTGGGGTTGTCGCCGCTCAGCCAGTACGACTCCGCGGCTACGCCTCTGTGGAACGCCTTTGCGAGACGCTTAGACTCGATGCCGTTCGCAGTTCTACCGAACACGTGGCCGCTCGACGAGATGAATCCCCAAGCGTACCGCTCGCCCATTCCGCCCGGCGATTTCGCGGTCGCCGATCGGGCGGACGAAGTCCTCTTGAATCGCGAGATCTGGGAGAGCGTGCATCCGCGCTCGGCGGCGCCGCCGGTGCGACGGGCCTGGGTGCTGGGCGAACGACCACCCGCCCGGTGACGAGGGTCACGCGACGACGCGCGGCGTGCTGCGCGTCCGCACGTGCGGGCTCTCGACACTTGCAGCAGGCCCGTGCCGAATTCTGCCCACCAGTCCCCCGTTCCATCACGAACGATCCGCCTCGATGATCGCTTGCCGACACGCGCGTTAACGAATTGATGCCGTAGCGTGCCGGGATCGTGATCATCGCTGGCACGGCCATTGCCCGTCGGCGCGCGACCGCCGTCGCCGGCGCGGGTGCCCAAGGTCACCTGCGTCACACTTTGGATCCTGGTCCGCGCGCCTGTGCGAGCCGCTGGGCCCTTCTCACATCACTCTATGCGGATTAATCGGACATCATGACCGCGACAGCGCACGCCGTCCTCTGGGGCAGGCTCGCCTGGCATCCGGCCGTGGAGGCCTGGAACGGCTTCTCCGATGGCCCGGTCGAGCCCGAGCACATCGAGATCCTCCAACAGAGCAGTACGTCGGCTACGTATCGACTGGTCGCGGACGGAGGCGGACGCTCCATCGTCGCGCGGCGATCGCTCACGCCGGGCGCGTCGATCGAGCGGACCTTGCACGAGCGGATCCTGCCGTCACTCCCCGTCACGTCACCGCGCTATTGCGGATTCCGTGCGGACGGCACGGGGCGCGCGTGGATCTTCCTCGAGGCCGCGGGCGACGAGCGGTATGCGGCGAGCGACCCGACCCATCGGTCAGTCGCGGGATGCTGGGCAGGCATGATGCACAGCGCGGGCGCGCGGCTTTCCACGGCAGCTTCGCTCCCCGACGCCGGGCCGTCGCGCTACCTGGGCCTGCTGCGAAGCGCCCGCGAGATCATCCGCACCCACATGACGAACCGGGTGCTCAGCACGCGCGACGTGAGCGCGCTCGAGCGACTCGCCACGGACCTCGACGCCCTCGACGACGGGTGGGCCCGCCTCGAGGTGGCCTGCGCGGGTGTCCCGGCGACGGTCACGCACGGCGACTATCGGCTGCGGCACGCCTACGTCCGCCGTCGTGCCACCGGGCTCGAGCTCCTCCTCCTCAACTGGGAGATGGCGGGATGGGGCGTGCCCACCGTCGATCTGACCCACGTCGACCTCGACGCGTACCTGGCGGTCATCCAACCCACCTGGCCCGGTCTGGAGCTGGAAGACCTGCAGCGCCTCGTGACGGTAGGCCACGTTTTCGGTCACCTGGCGGCGATCCGGGCCGTGAGCCCGCGGCTCGGCGCCCAGACCACCCACGAGCTGCGCCCCACGCTCGACACGCTGGAGTCGCTGCACGCGCAGTTGATCCAGGCCAGCCAGACGACGTCAGGCTCGACGCAGGTCTCGGTGCCTTGTGACGCCGCGCGTTTGGGCAAAACAATAAAGAGCGTCCGCGGCCGGTCGCGGTAACGCGGGGCGTCGCTCTCAGTTAGGCGGTGCCGCGTCGTCGCAACGGCTGTCGCCCCACTGTTGTGACGCCGCACACACGTGGGTCGCAGGGCGGACGGTTGCCCGACGCGGCTGTCGCGAACCCTAGCCGTTGCGCGAGAACCCGTTGACGTCCAACGCGAGCGGTCGCGCAGTTTGATCATCTCGCTGTCACGATTTGGTCACGACTTGGCACGTGTGTTGCGCTACCTCTTCTCGATCGACTTCGATCCCCCGCGCTGCGCGCAGCTCGCAGTGGGGCCGAGGGCCCGACCCGGGCCCGCCGACACCCGGTGAGGGAGGGCCACCTGGATCGCACGCACCGGCCGAGCGCTGGCAGCGCGCCCCCGACGACAGCCCCCAGTCAACACGCGTCTGCTCCAGCGGTAGTCACGCAGCGCATCAGCCCCGTTTCGACACCGCAGCCCGTCGCCAGCCCCCTGGCCCCGGCCCCGCGGCCGTGCGTACGCGGCAAGTTCCTCTTCGTCGGCGACACCAAGCTGCGCATCCGCGGCGTCACGTATGGCGCCTTCGCGCCTGACGCCCAGGGTCGTGAGTATCACGACCTCAGGGTGATCGAGCGCGACTTCGCCCTGATGGCCGCCGCCGGGATCAACGCGGTCCGGATTCCGCACACGATGCCGCCGCGGGCGCTGCTCGACCTGGCGGCCGCTTGCGGGCTGCACGTGATGGTCGGGCTCAGCGCCGAGCAGTACATCGGGTTCCTGATCGACCGTCGCCGCGACGCCCCCGACATCGCCGATCTGGTTCGCGCGAAGGTGCGCTCCTGCGCTGGCCATCCGGCACTCCTGTGTTACGCGCTCGGCAATGAGATCCCGGCTCCGATGGCCCGCTGGCTGGGCCGTCGGAAGGTGGAGCGCTATCTCGAGCGGCTGTACCGCGTGGTGAAGGAGGCTGACCCGGACGGGCTGGTCACCTACGTGAATTACCCCACCACGGAATACCTCCGGCTGCCGTTCCTGGATCTGTTGTGCTTCAACGTCTATCTCGAATCGCAGGAGCGCTTCGACGCCTATCTCGCCCGGTTGCAGAACCTCGCCGGCGACCGCCCGCTCGTGATGAGCGAGCTCGGGCTTGACAGCCTGCGCAACGGCGAAGACATCCAGGCCCGGTCCCTCGACTGGCAGGTGCGCACGACCTTCGCGGCCGGGTGCGCCGGCGTGTTCGTGTTCTCCTGGACGGATGAATGGTACCGGCATGAGAACGACGTTCCCGATTGGTTGTTCGGGCTCACCCGTGCCGACCGCTTGCCCAAGCCGGCCCTTGCGGCGGTGCGCGAGGCGTTCGCCGAAGCTCCGTTTGCGCCGGGCCTGCCCTGGCCGCGCGTGTCCGTGGTGGTGTGCACCTACAATGGGGCCCGCACCATCCGCGATTGTCTCGACGGATTGAGCGGCCTGGACTACCCCGACTACGAGGTCATCGTGGTGGACGACGGGTCCACCGACGCGACCGGGGTGATCGCGCGCCAGTACGATTGCCGCCTGATTCAGACGGAGAACCAGGGACTCGCCAACGCGCGCAATACCGGTCTTGCCGCGGCCACCGGGGAGATCATCGCGTACCTGGACGACGACGCCTACCCCGACCCGGACTGGCTCACGTACCTGGCGGCCACGTTCCTGCGCACCGGATACGCGGGCGTGGGCGGGCCCAACATCGCGCCGCCCGGCGACGGTCCGATCGCGGAGTGCGTGGCGCGCGCGCCCGGTGGGCCGGTGCACGTGCTCGTGACGGATCGCGAGGCCGAGCACATTCCCGGCTGCAACATGGCCTTCCGGAAGTCGTGCCTCGAGGCGATCGGCGGCTTCGACCCGCAGTTCCGCACCGCCGGCGACGACGTGGACGTGTGCTGGCGGCTGCAGGAGCGGGGCTGGACGCTGGGATTCCATCCCGCCGCCATGGTCTGGCACCACCGCCGCAACTCGCTGCGCACCTACTGGCGGCAGCAGATCGGCTACGGCCGGGCCGAGGCGATGCTCGAGCGCAAGTGGCCCGAGAAGTACAACGGCCCGGGGCACGTGCGCTGGGTGGGCCGCATTTACGGCAGCGGGCTGACCCACGCGCTCGGCTGGCGCCGGCCGCGCGTGTACCACGGTGTGTGGGGCGGCGCCCCCTTCCAGTCGCTGTACCAACCCGCGCCCAGCCTGCTCGGCTCGCTCCCGCAAATGCCGGAATGGTATCTGATGATCGCGAGCCTCGTCACGATCGCCGCGTTCAGCGCCGTATGGCGACCGTTCCAGCTTGCGGTGCCGCTCCTCGCCGTGGCGATCGTGCCGCCGCTCGCCCAGGCGTGGCTCAGCCCCATGCGCGCTTCGTTCCCCGAGATGCGCGCCGCCCCCTGGCCGACGCGCGTGCGCCGCCGTCTCCTCACGGCGCTGCTCCATCTGGCCCAGCCCGTGGCCCGGCTGCGCGGCCGCCTCCACGAAGGCCTCACGCCCTGGCGACGGCACGGCACGCCCGCGCTGGCCCCACTCTGGCCGGTCACGACATCGATCTGGACCGAGCACCGCCAAGAGCTCGACCAGCGACTCAAGGAGATGGAAGAGGGGCTCCGGGCCGAGGGCGCGTGCGTGTTGCGCGGCGGCCGGCACGATCGCTGGGATCTGGAGGTCCGCGGCGGGTTTTTCGGAGCGGCCCGGCTGCTGCTGGGCGTCGAGGAGCACCCGGGTGGCCACCAGATGCTCCGGCTCCGCTGGTGGCCCGATGTACCGGCGCGCGGGCCGCTCCTGACGCTCGCCTTCGCGCTGCTCACGCGCAGCGCGTGGCACGACCATGCGTGGGTCGCTGCGGGTGTGTTGGGCGCGGGCGCACTCTTCTTCTTCTGGCGCACGCTCGAGCAATGCACGGCCGCGATGGCCACCATCCGGGACGCCGTCGCCCGGCTGCGCGGCGCCTCAGCCCAATGAGAGTCATGGCGCGCCGCCGACCGGCAGGCGCGGGAGTGTCAGTCCTCCGATACGCACTTGTGAGGCGCCTGTGGCAGATGCTGACATCGCCGGCCGCCGGCGATGCCCGCCGCCCACGGCGCGGACGGCAAGGGAGGACTCGGCTTACGTCACGCCAGCCCGCTCGGTCGAAGCTGCGGCACCGGGTGTGCAGTATAGTGCAGTTTGGCCCTAGCACCTGTCGTGAAACGCGAGCGGAGAGCGAGCCCAGCTGCCATGCGGGTTCTGCGAGCGCACAGGTGAACGACGAAGACCTCAATCATTCTCCCGAGCTGCGCCGCTCCTGGAGGCCCCCGGTCGTGCCCCCAGGTGACGTCGTCCCCCCGCGCTGTGCGCCCGCGCCCCGTCTACTTTCGCCGATCACCGTGCTGCACCGCCCCCAGGCGCGCGGCAAGTTCCTCTTCGTAGGCGACGAAAAGCTCTACATCAAGGGCGTCACGTACGGCGCGTTTCAGCCGGACGCGAACGGCCGCGAATTTCAGAACCTGGCGACCGTGGAGCGAGACTTCGCGCAGATGGCCGCCAGCGGGATCAATGCCGTCCGCATCCCTCACACCGTGGCTCCCCGCACGCTGCTCGATGCCGCCACTCGTCACGGCCTCCACGTGATGGTCGGGCTCTCGGCCGAGCAGTTGGTCGGGGCTCTCATCGAAGGTCGTAGCGGGCGGGACCTCGAGGCGTCGATTCGTACCAAGGTGCGCACGTGCGCCGGTCATCCGGCCTTGTTGTGTTACGCGCTGGGCAACGAGATTCCTGCCCCGATCGCGCGTTGGCTGGGACGCCGTCGGGTCGAGCGCTACCTCGAGCGCCTGTACGGCGCCGTGAAAGCGGAAGATCCGCGCGGGCTCGTGACGTACGTCAATTACCCGAGCACCGAGTACCTCCGGCTGCCGTTTCTCGACCTCGTCTGCTTCAACGTCTACCTCGAGTCGCAGGAGCGGTTCGACGCCTACCTCGCCCGCCTCCAGAACCTCGCGGGCGATCGACCGCTGGTCATGAGCGAGCTCGGGCTCGACAGCCTGCGCAACGGCGAGGACGTGCAAGCGCGGTCGCTCGACTGGCAGGTCCGGACGGCGTTCGCGGGCGGCTGCGCCGGCACGTTCGTGTTTTCGTGGACGGACGAGTGGTACCGGCATGGGGAGGGAGTGGGAGACTGGGCGTTCGGGCTCACGCGCGCCGCCCGCACGCCCAAGCCGTCGCTCGACATAGTGCGCGATGCTTTCGCCGAGGTTCCGTTCTCCCCCGCGCTGCCTCGACCCCGTGTGTCGGTCGTGGTCTGCAGCTACAACGGCGCGCGCACCCTCCGCGACTGCCTCGAGGGGTTGAGCCACCTGGCCTACCCCAACTACGAAGTGATCGTCGTGGACGACGGGTCGACCGACGCGATGCCCGCGATCGCGCGTCAATACCACTGCCGCCTCATCCAGACCGAGAACCGCGGGCTCGCGAACGCGCGGAACACGGGGCTCGCGGCGGCCACCGGTGAGATCGTCGCCTACCTGGACGACGACGCCTACCCCGATCCGCACTGGCTCGATTACCTGGTGGCCACCTTCCTGCGGACTCCGTACGCGGGCGTGGGCGGGCCGAACATCGCCCCCCCGGGCGACGGTCCGATCGCGGAATGCGTGGCGCGCGCGCCCGGCGGGCCGGTGCACGTGCTCGTGACGGATCGCGAGGCCGAACATATCCCGGGCTGCAACATGGCGTTCCGGAAGTCCTGCCTCGACGCGATTGGCGGGTTCGACGCCCGGTTCCGCATCGCGGGCGACGACGTGGACGTGTGCTGGCGGCTGCAGGAGCGAGGCTGGAAGCTGAGCTTCCACCCGGCCGCCGTGGTCTGGCACCACCGCCGCAACTCGGTGGGCACGTATTGGCGCCAGCAGATCGGCTACGGCCGGGCCGAAGCCATGCTCGAGCGCAAGTGGCCCGAGAAGTACAACGGACCGGGGCACGTACGCTGGGCGGGCCGCATTTACGGCAGCGGGCTGACCCACGCGCTCGGCTGGCGCCGGCCGCGCGTGTACCACGGGGTCTGGGGCGGCGCGCCTTTCCAATCGTTGTACCAGCCGGCGCCCAGCATACTCGGATCGCTCCCCCAGATGCCCGAGTGGCATCTCATGACGGTCAGCCTCGCCGCCGTTGCGGGGCTCAGTGTTGTCTGGGAGCCCTTCACGCTCGCGCTGCCGCTGTTGGGCGTGACCATCGTGGCCACGCTCGCACAGGCGTGGCTCAGCGCCGCCCGCGCCACGTTTCCCGACATACCCGCCGTCGGCTGGCCGACGCGTCTCCGCCGCCGGCTCCTGACGGCGGTGCTTTATCTGATCCAGCCGCTCGCCCGGCTGCGCGGCCGGCTCCAGGAAGGCCTCACGCCCTGGCGGCGGCACGGCACGCCCGCGCTTGCCCCGCTCTGGCGGGTCACGACCTCGATCTGGACCGAGCAGCGCGACGAACCGGACCAGCGACTCAAGTCCATGGAGGAAGGACTCCGGGCCGAGGGCGCGTGCGTGTTGCGCGGCGGCCGGCATGATCGCTGGGATCTGGAAGTCCGCGGCGGGTTTTTCGGAGCGGCACGCTTCATTCTGGGCGTGGAAGACCATCCCGGCGGCCACCAGATGCTGCGGCTGCGCTGGTGGCCGGTCGTGCCCGTGCGAGGGCCAATCCTCACGCTCGGGTTCGCGGCAATCACGTACCTCGCGGTCCTCGACCGTGCGTGGATCGCCGCGGCCGTGTTGGGGCTGGGCGCCGGGTTCTTCGCCTGGCGCGTGCTCGAGCAGTCCACGGCGGCCATGGCGACCGTCCGAGACGCCGTCGCGCGGCTGCGTGTCGCAGACACCCGATGCACGACCTGACGCTGTACCGGCGCGTACTGCGCCAGACGCGACCCTACTGGTGGCACATCGCGGGACTGCTGGGGCTCGGCGTCCTCGCGAGTCCGATCGCCATCTTGAACCCGGTGCCCTTGAAGATCGTGGTCGACTCCGTCCTGGGGAGCCGGCCGCTGCCCCCGGTGTTGCAAGCGCTGCTGCCGAGCACACCGGGCCCGAGTCCGGCCGCCGTGCTCGCGATCGCCATCGGGTTACTACTCGGCGTCACCGCGTTGGGCCAGCTCCAGGGCCTCGCGACGACGCTGGTGCGGACCTACATCGGGGAGCGGCTCGTGCTCGACTTCCGCTCCCAGCTCGTCCAACAAGTGCAGCGGCTGTCGCTCTCGTATCATGACTCGCGCGGCACCGCCGACTCCGTCTACCGCATCCAGTACGACGCCTCCGCGCTCCAGAACATCTTGGTCGACGGGGCGATTCCGTTCGTGTCGGCGGCGGTCACCCTGGTAACGATGTGGATCGTAACTGCCCGGCTGGACCGCTCGCTCGCGCTGGTGGCGCTCGCGGTCTCTCCGCCGCTCTTCTTCCTTGCGCGCGCCTATCGCCCGCGCATGCGGCGCCAGTCGCGCCAGGTGAAGAAGCTGGAGAGCTCGGCGCTCGCGGTCGTCCAGGAGACGCTCGGGGCGCTGCGCGTGGTCAAGGCGTTCGGCCAGGAGGCCCGGGAGACGGGCCGCTTCGTGCACCGCTCCCAGGAAGGAGTGACCGCGCGGATCCGTCTGGCCGTCCTGGAGGGCGGCTACGGCGTCCTCATCGGGCTGGTCACGGCCTTGGGCATGGCCGCCGTGTTGTTCATCGGCGTCGGCCACGTGCGGTCCGGCGCGCTCACCCTCGGGCAGTTGCTGCTGGTGCTGGGGTACCTGGGACAGCTGTACGACCCCTTGAAGACCATGAGCCGCAAGGCCACGGGGCTGCAAGGCTACCTCGCGAGCGCCGAGCGGGCGTTTGCGCTGCTGGACGAGCAACCCGAGGTGCCGGAGCGACCGCACGCCCGGCCCATCGCACGCGCCACCGGCGCCGTCGCCTTCGAGGGTGTCTCCTTCGCCTATGGGCCGGACCGGCCCGTCTTGAACGACGTCTCCTTCGTGATCGCGCCGGGGACGCGCCTCGGCGTGGTCGGGGCGACGGGAGCCGGGAAGACCACACTGATCAGCCTGCTCTCGCGCTTCTACGACCCGACCGCGGGACAGATCCTGTTGGACGGCGTTGATCTGCGCGACTATAAGCTCGCCGACCTGCGCCGCCAGTTTGCCGTCGTGCTACAGGAGACGGTCCTGTTTTCGGCCAGCATCGCGGAGAACATCGCGTACGCCGCCCCGGGCGCCACCCGGCAGCAGATCGTCGCCGCCGCGCACGCCGCCAACGCCCACGAGTTCATCGTGCGCTTGCCGCGCGGCTACGACACCCAGGTCGGTGAGCGCGGTGCCCAACTCTCCGGAGGCCAGCGGCAGCGCATCGCGCTGGCCCGCGCCTTCTTGAAGGACAGTCCGGTGCTCATCCTCGACGAGCCCACGAGCGCCGTCGACGCCGAAACCGAGGCGAAGATCCTCGGCGCGATGCGGCATCTGATGCGCGGCCGAACCGTGGTCTTGATCTCGCATCGGCCGAGCACCCTGGAGCGCTGCGAGGGACTCCTGGTACTCGACCACGGGCGAGTCGTCACCGACACGTCGCGGCCGATCACGCTCGCCCCGCCCCCTGCCCCCGCGCCGACCGAGCGCGCACCCCCCGCCGACCGGCGCGCGACCATCCAGAGCCATCCCGCGGTGCGCGCGTGGTGTCAGCTGCACCCGCACGCGGCGCCGGCCCAGATTACGCCGCTGCGCACGAGTAGGCGGAAGAGCGCCGTGTACCGCCTCGTCGGCGCCGGTCGAGGCGGGTCGCCGGTCATCGCCAAACGGAGCCGGACGGCGGTGGCGCAGATCGAGCGCACCGTGTACGAAGGCATCCTCCCCCGCCTGACGGTTCCATCGCTACGCTACGACGGATTCGTACCCGAGTCGGACGACTCGTGCTGGCTCTTCATGGAAGAAGCCACCGGGTCCGCCTACTCGAACCTGTTGGCCGAGCACCGGGCTCGGGCGGGACGGTGGCTCGGCTTGCTGCATTCCGCAGCGACAGAGGTCGCCGACGGTCCTCGGCTGCCGGAGGGAGGGCCCGGACGCTATCTGCGACTGCTGCAACGCGTGCGAGCTGCGGCGGGCGGCAACCTCGACAATCCCGTCCTGTCGCCGGACGACCTCGGCTTCCTCGAGGGGCTCGTGGCTCGTCTCGACGATGTCGCCGCGCATTGGGACCGTCTGGAAACGATCTGTCACGGCGTGCCGCAGACGCTGGTGCACGGCGACTTCAACGGACGGAACATCCGACTGCGCGGCGAGCAGGGCGATGCCACCGTCGCGGTGTTCGACTGGGAGGAGTCCGGTTGGGGCGTCCCCGCAGTCGACCTGGCACAGCTGACCATGCCGTCGAGCCAGCTGTGCGCCAGTCCCGACGTCCCGGCCTACTGGGCGGCCGTGCGCGAGCGCTGGCCGACGGTGAGCCTCGAGGCGTGCTGGCGGCTCGCATACTGCGGAACCGTCTTCCGGACGCTCGCCGCCATGTCGTGGATCGCCGACAACCTCGCCAACGACGGGGCGCATGCGTGCCTGGGCGACATGCGGCTCTACGCCGCCGAGCTCGACGGCGCCCTCAGGCAGCTCGACTGGCCCGGTCTCGTGTCACCGCCGTCGCGAGTGGTGGCCACGACATGATGCCATTACGGATCGGCTTCCTGGTGTCGTCCCGCTATGCGCAGAGCACGAGCCATGTGCCCGCCGTGATGCGCGCACTCGCAGAGGCTGGAGTGGTAGTGGACGTCATCCACCCGGTCAGGCGGGCGCTCGAGCTGTCGCAGGTGCGCGTCGCGTGCGACCTCTACCTTCTGAAGAAGATGAGCCGTCTCTCCCTGAGCCTCGCCGGCGCGCTGCACGCTCAGGGAGCCGCCATCGTGAATCCGTATCCGGTGACGGTGGCGCTGCGCGACAAGATCGTCACGGCCAAGGTCCTGGAATCGGCCGGAGTGCCAACCCCTGCCGCCTACGTCGCTGCGCATCCGCACGAGCTGGCGCCGTTCCTCGACGGAGGACCGCTCGTCGTCAAGCCGTACCAGGGCTCGGACGGCGTCGGCGTGCGTGTGGTCCGCAGTCTGGCCGAGCTCGCGTCCGTGCGCGACGGTCGGGACCCGGTGTTCGCCCAGCGCTACCACCAGCCCGCGGGCCGCGACCGGAAGATCTACGTGGTCGGTGACCAGCTGTTCGGCGTGAAGAAGCCGTTTCCGGCGAAAACCGAAGCGGAGCAACGCGGAGAGCCGTTCACGCCTTCGCCTGAGCTGTGTGACATCGCGCGGCGCTGCGGCTGGGCCTTCGGCATCGACTTCTACAGCGTCGACATCATCGAGAGCGAGGGGAAGCCCTACGTCGTGGACATGTGCAGCATCCCGGGATGCGGAGGCGTCCCGAACGCGCCGCGGCATCTCGCGTCGTACTTGCTGGCGGCGGCCGAGCGCGCCGCGCGCGGAGAGCGGCTGTCGCTAGTCGGAGCCCACGCATGATGACGAGTCGCGTGCGCGAGACCAATACGCTGCGCGAGCGAGTCGCCCGCTCCCTCGACGAGCGGCGCGAACCCGGAGCGGCCGAGCTGTGCGATGCGCTGGAGCGCCTGCTGGACGGGGCGGCGGCTCCCCCGGACGCCATCGGCCTCGAGCGCCTGCAAAAGGGTGTCTACCGGCTGCGCGTCGGCGACGCCTCCGGCCACACGCTCGTGGTCAAGCGTCACACATCAGCCATCGCACACACCGACCGCCTCGTCGTCGAGCGCTGGCTGCCAGCGCTCGGTCTCGGCGACCGCTGCCCACGGCTGCTCGCGGCGGCGGCGGCGAATGACGGGCGCTGGGTGTGGCATGTCTACGAGGACCTCGGCTCCGTCGCCCTCGCCGATCGGTCGGAGCGACCCCGGCTCGAGGCGGCGATCGACCTCGTCGCCCTGCTCCACACCCGCGGAGTGGGCCACGCCCTGCTGCCCGAGGTCCGCTGGCACGGCCGCGACCATGGCGGGTCGTTGATCGCGAACCTGCACGACGCCGTCGCCGCTCTCGAAGCGCTGGCCACCGTTCGCACGCCCGCCACGTTCGCGGTGGCCCGGTGCCGGCTGCTCGAGCGCCTGTACTGGCTGCTGGACGCCGCGCCCGCTCAGGTCCGCCTCATGGACGAAGCCGGAGTGCCCGAAACGCTGCTGCACGGCGACCTCGGGCCGAAGAACATCTTCGTCGCCACGGTGGACGACCGGCTCTGCGCCCGGCTGGTCGACTGGGACCACGTGGGCGTGGGCCCGCTCAGCTACGACGTCTCGACGCTCCTCTACCAGGCATCGCCCGGCGATCGGTCGTGGATGCTGTGCCGCTATCGCGCGGCCCTGGAGCGTGCGGGCCACCGCCTGCCCGGGGACCGGGAGCTGAATGCCCTGTTCCACGCCGCCGAGACCGCACGCGGCGTCAGCAGCGTCGTCTGGCCCGCCATGGCGTTGCTGCACGACGGCGCCGAGTGGGGCCGGAGCGGACTGGTGGACATCGACGACTGGTTCGAGACCCTGCGTCCGCCCCTATGAGCCGCACCGTCTGCCTCGCACCGGCCAACACCGTCGGCTATCCCCAGGGAGGCGGGCACCTCTGGGTGTACCTGAACTGGGCGCTGGCGCTGCGCGCCGCCGGCTGCCGGGTGATCTGGCTCGAGGGCGTGGACGACACGGCGGGGGGGGGCGATGCCTCGGTGGCGCGCCGCCGTCGCTGGCGCGGTCGGGACGTGCGCGAGTGCGTCGCCGCGCTCAAGGCGCACCTCGGCCGCTTCGGGTTGTCCGACGCGCTGGCGCTCTATTCGATCGACGGCACACCGCTCCCCGCTGACCTGGCGGCAGCCGGTCTCGACCTGGACGCGGCCGCCGACGCCGATCTGCTGCTGAACCTTTCGCACGCCCTGCCGGCGGCGGTAGTAGGACGGTTTCGCCGCTCCGCCTTCGTCGACACCGATCCCGGCCTGTTCCAGGTGTGGATGACCACGGGCGACATCTGTGTCGCACGGCACGACATCTACTTCACGATCGGCGAGACGGTGGGGACGCCGGCGGCGCGCTTCCCCGACTGCGGGCTGCGCTGGCACTACACCCCACCGCCCGTGTTCCTCGCCGAGTGGCCGGTGGTGCGCGCCGACCCGGCTTCGCCTTTTACCACCATCACGCACTGGTGGGGCGGGACGTTCGAGTTCGCGGGCACGACGTTCTCGAACGAGAAGCGGGTCGCCTACCTCGAGTACGCCGATCTCCCGTCCCGCACGTCCGCGCGGCTCGAGCTGGCCGTGTGCCTGGGCCAACAGTACGCCGAATGGCGCGAGCGGCTCGGCGCGATGGGCTGGGGCGTGCGCGAGGCATGGGACGTCAGCGCCACGCCCGAGCAGTATCGCGCCTACATCCAGTCGTCGCGCGGCGAATTCAGCTGCGTCAAGCCCTACTGCGTGCAGTTCGTGAACAGCTGGACCAGTGACCGGACCATCTGCTACCTGGCGAGCGGCAAGCCGGTGGTGGTGCAGCACACCGGGCCCAGCCGGCTGCCCGACGCGGCGGGACTGTTTCGCTTCCGCTCGATGAATGAGGCGGTCCGCGCCCTGGCGGCGATCGAGGCCGACTACGAGCGACACTGTCGCCTGGCGCGCGATCTCGCGGCAGAGCACTTCGACGGTCACCGGGTGGTGACTCGAGTCTTGGAGCGTGCGCTGACATGACGACGCGCGGCATGGCGGGTGTGCGCGAGCGCCTCGAGCGCTCGTTCGAGCGGTGGCAGGAGCCGGGCGCGCCGGAGCTGTGCGAGGCGCTGGGGGAATTGCTGGGCGACACCGCGCGACCGCGAGACGGGCTGCAGCTCGAGCGCTTGAAGCCGG
>Ga0209056_10002883_pt1 | contig 18405 bp, 15 predicted proteins | sample GraSoiAngelo_114_FD_185876 | JGI IMG/M metagenome (GOLD analysis project Ga0209056, IMG submission 185876) | Grasslands soil microbial communities from the Angelo Coastal Reserve, California, USA - 14_0903_13_40cm (SPAdes) (version 2) | ecosystem: Environmental > Terrestrial > Soil > Grasslands... | reverse complement strand
GTACCTGTTGACGGTGAACCCCAAAGTGAAGCTGTACGCGCCGAAGGAGGGATTTGGCGTCTACGGCGCCGACTTGCCGAGTACCTTTTATCGCAAGCATCCTTCTCTGGCGGCGGAACAGCGCTACTACAGCGGTGCACTCCCTGACATCATGCGGTTTGGATCCGCCTGGCCTGGCGCGGATTTCCAACTCGTGCATAAAACATCCACCTGATCTCTTTGGTCTCCGATAAAACGGGCACGCTGGAACTGCCTGAGCTGTCGCTGGCCATCAACACGCCCGATGGCATGGTGCTTGTGGTTGGGTGTTCACATCCAGGCATTGACAAGATTGTCGAAGCGGCCAGCGCGATCAACCCGCGCATCCATTTGATCGCGGGCGGGCTTCACCTCGTAGCGGCGAGCGATCCGGACATCGAGAAGATCGTTACGACCCTCCACGATACCTTCAAGGTGCAGTACGTGGCACCCGGCCACTGCACCGGAGAGCCCGCTTTCACGGCGCTCAAGAGGTATTTGGTGATCGTTATCTTTATGCAGGGCTGGGTACCACCTTGGCGCTGGGCGCCTCCCAGAACTAAGAGTCCCTGAGCGTGATTCTGCCTGGACAGCGGAATGCCCTCACGTCGGTACCTTCAGAATGAGGTAACCTCCGACAAATGCAAAGATCACATCCGGGGCCCAGGCCGCCAGCACCGGCGGCAACTGGCTGATGTTCCCCATCGCCTCGAATAGCCCAGAGACCAGCGAATACACGATTGCGACACCGATGGCGGTTGCTACTCCGGCGACGGCTCCGCGCTTGCCCGCGGAGAGCGCAAACGGGATGGCAAGAATTCCCATCACAAACGTGATGACGGGGAAAGCCAATTTTTTGTGCAGCTGCACTTTCAGCCTGACCACTTCGAATCCGCTCTGCTGCAGATCGTGAATGTAGCGGCTCAGCTGTTCGTAATTCATTTCGAGTGACTGCTTCACTTCTTTCTTAAAGTACGGCGGGGGCTCTGACACGACGTTGAACGTGGAAACATCAAACTTCTTGTAGTCGCCGATGGCGGAGTTCTGGAATGAACGCTGCCATCCCTGTTCCAAGACCCACCGGTCCAGCTTGTCTTCCCAGTGGGCGCCGTTGGCGTAAATGCGGTTCACAAGCTGGAAAGTTGCCGGATTGAACTGAAATACTGAGAGGTCGCCAAACTGGTTCCGGTCGGAATCGAAAACTTGATAGTAGTAGATGGTGCCGTGCTGGCCGAATATCCATTTGCGATACGGATTCAGATAAGTCTGAGCCGGACGGTCCTTGATCTTGTTTAAGAGGGCATCTTGCCGCTTGTTGGCATGTGGCAGATAGAGTTGGTCGGAGAGAAACAGGCCGACGGCTACGAGCGCCCCAGCCAGGAGCACTGGAACGATCACCCGATAAATACTGATGCCGGTGGCCTTGAGCGCCGTGACTTCGCTAGACCGCTCCATCAGGCCGAGCGTGATCAGGACGGAGAGAAGGACGCCGTACTGCGCCGTGTTGTAGAAAAAATAGGGCGTCACGTTCAACAGGTATTCGCCGACGACATAGGGCGAAACCTGGTTGCGCAGGATGTCACCCAGCAGCTCAAAGACGGTGAAGATCAGCGACAGCACAACCAGCGAGCCGACGATCATCCCGAAGTTCACCACATAATCGCGCATCACGTAGTCATCGAGCAGCATGGGAAAGCTGGCGCTGAACACGCGCTTGCGGGTCACTGCGCGTTCGAAAGCATTTTCGGCTGGAGTGCTTGGCAGCATGAGAGTACCTCCAACGATTTTCGCTTTGAGCGATGCCCAGGATGTTTTTAATGCGGCAATTTCGAAAGGCCGCCGCTCCGAGCGCCAGAGGAGAAAGCCGCCGAGACCGAGGAAGACTACGTCCGCCAGCCAAACACCGACTCCCGGAGAAACCTTTCCTTGCCGTGCCAGCGAAAGCCCAAATAACGACACGAAGTAATAGGCGAACACCAGAATGATGGTGAGGACGAACCCAGCCGACTTTCCTCCCTTTTTCGCCGACAAACCGAGCGGGAATCCAACTAACGCGAGAACGATGCAGGCTGTGGGTAAGGCAAGCCGGCGGTGCAACTCGATCCAGTACCAGCGCGCTACGACTGGACTCTTCCTTGAACGGGCCTGCTGCGGTAACTGCAAGGTCGGGACCTGCGAAATAGACGCAGGCTGCTGATCTTTTGCCGTGGCACTTTCCGGCAGCGAGATTGGCAGATCGGTTTCCTGGAAAGTCGAAATCTGATACTGGTCCGGCTTGGTGGGATCTAGATCGTGCGCGGAGCCATTCACCAGATGCAAGTGCAAAGTGTTCCGGCCCTCGCTGACCAGGATTCCCTTTTCCGCGATGGTTATCTTGGGCGCGCCAGGATTGCTGATATCGGCAAGAAACACTCCTTTCCAGATTGCCGCGCCCTCTGCGCTCTTGACGTCGTGAACGTAGAGCACCATCTTCGGAAAGCCTTCGTAGAAAACGCGTGGCTGAATTTCAAACGAAACCTGTGAGCCTTTCAGTTGGTCTTGCAGATGGGCCAGGGCTTCCTGAGAACGCGGCGCGAGATAGACGCTGTTTCCAAGAGCAAGCAGCCAGGCGGCGAGAAAAAAGATGGAGAGGACGCGGAGGAAATGCCACACGCCGATGCCGCTGGCCTTCATGGCTGTGATTTCGCTGTCGGCGGCGAGACGGCTCAGGCCTATCAGTATGCCGATCAGAACTCCGGCGGGCAGAGTTATGGTTAGCGCTTCCGGGATGATGAGAATGAACAGCTCGATCGCGCTGGGAAGTGGAGCGCTGTTGCGGACAACCAGCTCGAGGATTTGGCCGAGCTCTTTGGTGTAGATGACAAACGTGAAAATCGCGGTACCGATCAGCGCATGAGACGTGACTTCACGGAGAATGTAGCGAGTGAAAATGCGCATGGCACTGATAAAGGAGTCTAGCACTGGACCGGATGATCCGGGATGTGGCGATTCGGATTAAAAAGCTTTTACGCAAAGTGCGCAAAGGTCGCAAAGGTGAGGATCGGATCACCGAACGATTCGATCGCCAGATGGTCAGTATCCGCTCTTCTTGTCCACAAGCGCGAGTAACGGCTGGCCGCTCAAGTAACGGCGCACGTTTTCTGAAAACAGTGTGTAGTGGCGCTCCCAAAGCTTTGCCGTCATGCCGGCAGTATGGGGAGTGATCAGCAGATTGTCCACGTCCCAAAGCGGAGAGTCGGGCGGCAGCGGTTCCTGGTCAAAAACATCGAGGGCTGCGCCGCCAATCTTGCGCTGCTGAAGAACCTCGAGCAGAGCTGCTTCATCAATCAGCGAGCCGCGTCCGACGTTTATGAGATATGCGTCAGACTTCATCAGGGCGAGCTGCTCCCTGCCGATCATGTGCCGAGTTGCAGACGTTACTGGCGCGGCAAGCACAATATAGTCAGCTGCGGCGAACATTTCGTTGATCTTCGAAGGCGGGAGAACTTCGTGGACCGAGTCTGGTTTCGTGGCGTCCGCATGCTGGCGCACGGCAATCACCCTCATCCCGAGAGCGGCTGCGTGCCTGGCCACGTTGTGGCCGATACTGCCTAGACCGACCATTCCCAGCGTTGTTCCGGCAATCTCGCGCGGGCCGCCGCTCTGTTCCCAGATTGCTTCCTGTCCCCAAAGCCGCTGTTGCTGAAATCGCAACGCCTGCGGAATACGCTTGGCGACGGCAAACATCATGGCGATGACTTGCTCTGCAACTACCGCCCCATGGACCTCGCGCGCGTTGGTGAGGATGACGTCACTCTCTGCCAATTCCGGAAACAGAAATTGGTGAACGGCAGCGGCGGGAGAGTGGATCCAGCGGAGCTTGCGGGCTAGTCGAAAGTGTTGGGGTTGCAGAGCAGATGTGAACGCGATTTCCGTGTCGGCGAATTCGCGGTCGATGCCGTCGGGCTTCGCCAGGCGGACGACATCGAGTTGCGGAAAATCTTTACGAAGCCGTTCGGCGAACCACTCCGGTGCGATCCAGAGGTCGAGGCGGTGATGAGTGGCGATGAGGAGCTTGCGCATCGGGTGATCGGTAGATCTGGCTATCGGGTCATCTTACCCAATCTTCGATCTTAGATCCTGGCCCGTCATTTCTCTCGGTTCGGGAAGGCCGAGCATTCCAAGGATGGTTGGTGAAATATCGCGCAGTGAGCCGCCGGACTTCAGCGTGAACCCGTTCGAGTCTTCCGCGACCACGATGAACGGAACGGGATTGGTCGTGTGATAAGTGTGCGGGCCGCCGGTGACGGGATCAGTCATCATTTCCGCATTGCCATGATCGGCGGTGATGAGCATGGCGCCGCCTTTGGCGCGCACTGCAAGTTCGATTCGTCCCAGACACGCGTCCACGGTTTCTACGGCTTTGATTGTCGGCTCAAGCTTGCCGGAGTGGCCAACCATGTCGGCATTCGCGAAATTTACAACCATGACGTCGAAGGTCCCATCCTCGACAGCCTTGACGACGGTGTCGGCGATTCCGGCAGCACTCATTTCGGGTTTCAGATCATAAGTAGCGACTTTTGGAGATGGCACGAGCTGGCGATCTTCGCCGGGAAATGGCTGCTCCACACCGCCGTTGAAGAAGTACGTCACGTGCGCATATTTCTCGGTCTCGGCGACGCGGAGATTTCGCATGTTCATCTGGCCCATCACGTTGGCGAGGATGTTGTTTAGCGATTCCGGCGGAATCACGACTGGAAGGCTGAATTTCTTGTCGTACTGCGTCATGCAGACGTAGTGTAGGTTCTTGGGAACGCGATCACGAGGAATCGTCGTGTCGAGATCTTCTGCACCTTGCAGATCGCGTCCGGCTTGATCGTTTAGGCCGCTGTTGCGACAAAGGGCGCGTGTGATCTGGCGCACGCGGTCGGCGCGAAAGTTGAAACAGATGCATGAATCGTCGTCGCGAATGGTGGTCAGAGCTTGGCCTTTGGCATCAGTGCAAACAAATGGCACGATGAACTCATCGGTGACGCCTTTGTTGTAGGACTCCTTCACGCCGTGCACTGGATCGCTGTATTTTCCGCCCTCGGCTTCGCCAAAAATCATCGCGCTGTAGGCCTTCGCGATACGCTCCCAGCGGCGATCGCGATCCATCGCGTAGTAGCGTCCGCTGACGGTGGCAATTTTGCCGGTGTTGTATTCGCGCATGGCTTGCTGGAGCTGCTCGAGATATCCGGCGCCGTTGGTGGGGAAAGTGTCGCGACCATCCATGAAGGCGTGGACGAAGACACGCTCGACTTCATTTTGCTTCGCCATCTTCAGCAGCACATGAAGATGAGTTTGATAGGAATGCACGCCACCGTCGGAAACCAGACCAAAGAGGTGAAGCTGGCGGCCACCGGTGCGCGCGTTCTTCATCGCGTTCAGCAAAACGGGATACTTAAAGAGGTCTCCGTTCTGGATCATCAGCTCGATGCGCGTGGAATCCATGTGCACAATTCGACCCGCGCCGATATTCAAATGTCCGACTTCGCTGTTGCCCATCTGACCATCAGGCAGCCCGACATAAGGGCCGCTGGTCTGAATCAGCGTGTTGGGATACTCGCGCAGCAGGCGGTCGTAAACCGGCTTGCGGGCGAGCGCGATGGCGTTGGCTTTGGTTTCGGCTCGGTATCCCCAGCCGTCGAGGATGATGAGAATTAGGGGTTTGGGATGATTCAAGCTGCTAGCTCCTAACTTCTGTCGAAAAACATTCACAAGAGAAGGCGAGAGAAACTACTCAGTTGTTGATATAGCTATCTTTCTCACTCGGCTTTCCCGTGGGCGGCGCAGAAACGGAAACCACCAATTGCGAACCGGGGCCTGAACCCCGGCTGCTGCGCCTTAGCAAGATTGCCAAATGCCTGAAGCAGTCCGTCCACTTTCGCGGCCATTCCAGGGCGCGATTGAGTTGTCAGATCCCCGTCCGTCATCCTGGTCACAGTCAGATTCAGATTTTCTAGATCCTGGCTGGCTTTCGTATCCGTGAGGCCGATCTCTGACGCGTGGTGCTTGGACTGTCGCAAACCATGCAGAATTCTCTCTCGATTGCCCCACGAATTCGCTGCGGTCCTAGTCCAGTGTAAATCGTGGCCAAGCCAAAAGACGTCGGCTGCCTTTCGCCAACCTTTCTGGGAAGCGGCATCATCAACGACGCCCCGCCGACCGAACGCGAATTGGAGGAGCAGCATCAGAGCGACGGACGCCGTGGCTGTGGACAGAGCTGGAACGAAGGAGAACCTAGCGGCGGGAGAAGTGCGGAGGGCTCGCCGAAAAGCTGAGACTCCCGTCGCCCGTACTGATACATCGGGTTCGGCGGGGAGAGGTGTCGTGGAGCTGGCCAGAATGTAGACATGGATGGTCTCGGCGGGGTTTAGGCTAGGCGCTGACAAATGGACGGTATCGCCCTCGGTTTTGACATCGATCGGCAAAGCACCAGGGCCGGATACACGTTGGTTGTCGATCGTAGCGCCTGGTATGCGCATCGAACCAGTCAAGGCGTCAGCAACAGCATCTCCCTCATTCGTTACGTCCACCTGATAGATGCCGACGTTCTTTCCGCCGCCGTTAAACGGCAGCGACTCCGAAGGAACGTAGGCAAGCGTCGGCTCGCGCGACGAGAGCTTGTGGGCTAGCGTTTCAGCCGTCACAATTACGAGCAAGGTGATCGCCGCAGCTAGCAGAGTTCTCCCCCAGCTCGTCACCGGTTCGATAGACAGGTGCATCAGTCACCCCGCTTGTTGCCCTAGGACTAAGGCTTTATCCCTGATAGTTCAGCGCCTTCAATCCCAAGAACCTTGCGCCGTTTCCCAGCTCCTCTTCGATTCTCAGCAACTGGTTGTACTTGGCGACGCGGTCGGTGCGGGAGGCGGAGCCTGTCTTGATCTGTCCGGCGCCGGTTGCAACTGCCAAGTCCGCGATGAAGGTGTCTTCGGTTTCGCCGGAGCGGTGGGAGATTACTGATGTGTAGCCGTTGCGCCGGGCGAGATCGATGGCGTCGAGGGTTTCGCTGACGGTGCCGATCTGATTCACCTTGATAAGAATGCTATTGGCGACGTTCTTGTCAATTCCCTCTTGCAGGAACTGAACGTTGGTGACGAAGAGGTCGTCGCCGACCAGCTGAATCTTATCGCCAATCTCTTTGGTCAGATTTACCCACCCCTCCCAATCATTCTCGGCGAGGCCGTCTTCGAGCGAAACGATGGGATAATCATCGGCCCACTTCGCCCAGAAGCGGACCATATCGTCAGAGCTCTTCGATGATTTGTCGGATTTCTTGAAGGTGTATTTGCCGTCTTGATAGAACTCGCTGGCTGCGGGATCGAGCGCGATAGCGATTTCCTCGCCAGGCTTGTATCCGGTCTGCTGAATGGCTTCCAGCACAACTTCAATGGCTTCGACATTCGATTTCACCGACGGTGCGAAGCCGCCTTCATCCCCGACAGCGGTGTTGTAGCCGCATTTCTTCAAAACACCCTTGAGCGTATGGAAAACTTCGACACCCCAGCGCAGGGCTTCCGAAAACGACGGCGCACCAACCGGCATGACCATGAATTCCTGGAAGTCAACGTTGTTGTCGGCATGCGCGCCGCCATTGAGGATGTTCATCATCGGCGTGGGCAGAGTGTTCGCGCCTGCGCCGCCAAGATAGCGGTACAGCGGAAGCTCGTAGCAAATTGACGCAGCACGCGCTGCCGCCAGGGAGACGGCAAGGATTGCGTTCGCGCCAAGGCGGCCTTTGTTTTCCGTGCCGTCGAGTTCAATCATCTTCTGATCAATCGAGCGCTGATCGGCGGCATCGAAATTCGCTAGAGCGTCGGCGATTTCGCCGTTTACGTTTTCGACAGCTTTCAGCACGCCCTTGCCAACGTAGGTAGTCTTGTCGTCGTCTCGAAGTTCGACCGCTTCATGCTCGCCAGTTGACGCACCGCTGGGAACAATCGCGCGTCCGACAGTGCCGTCCTGCAGCCAGACTTCAGCTTCCACGGTGGGATTGCCGCGCGAGTCGAGCACCTGCCGCCCGCGAATCTCGGAAATATTGCTCATGGATTTATGTTCTTCCTTGAATGAAGTTATTTTCGACTCCGACATACTGCAACCACGTCGCCCAAGATGGGCCGAATTGAAAGTTAGGCGTCTCCCTGTCAGGTATCCGACACCTGTAGATGTTTTGGCCATTTGTGGGTGAAGCTAGAAATTATAAATGAAGCTCTCGTTTGACTCTGAACGTAACAACAGACGAACTGAGGGGCTGCGCTCTTCCCATCGTCGTTTCATTTCTACTTTTTTCGAGTCTTAACGACGACTGCCGAAGCCAGCGCTGCTAGAAGGAGGACCCCACTTACGAAGAATGTGTCTCCGCGCGAGAAATATGCTGCACGGTATTTCGTACTCAAATCACCCGCCCACCAGTTGTACATTGCGAGCAAAAGGAACCAGCCAGCTACAAAGACAATGATCACGGCCGCAAACCGCGATATGAACGCTTTAAGTTCACCGTTTATGCATCACCTCGCTGTGGCTCTCGCTATGGAGGCGGGCGAGGGCGCCCGCTCCACATGTTGATTAGTGGGCAAAGGCGCTCAATTCCTCTTCTGGCAGAAGTTGCAGCTCCATCCAACCCTCGACGGGAAGTGCGTCCACCGGCAAGCGGTTCTGCCAGACACTGAAGCGCAGTCGAAGTTTTGTCGCGGCGGGACTCGATGATTCAGACGAAGATTCTCGCGGCAAGGCATAGAGCCAGGCAAGGGGGAATTTAAACTCGAAGTTGCGAGCTAATACGGCGGCTGCTGATTCGAGTGGAAAGGCTTCTCCCTGGTCGGCAACCGTCCACCGCGCAATCTTTCCCTTGGCAACTTCGGCGTTTAATCGCAAAGTCCGACGGGGCCGCACCGAGCCTTCAGCCCACGATTCAAGATTTACGACAATTTCAAATTCAGCGTCAGGGATCTGCTCGGCAAAGTCCATGCGGCCATAAATGTTCCGTTCGTCAATTCCCGCATGAATGGATTCGAGCAAGAACACTTTGCCGTGCATAGCGCCCGAGCGGCGGTCGGCGGCGTAATGGGCGGCACCCATCCACTCGAAATACCGGATCAATTCACCGTCAATTCTGGGATGAATGTAATGGGTCTGAGGACTGAAAGACGGCTGCACCGTCGCGCCAATAATCGGCTGGGCGAGATAATCCGGCGGGGTCGCGCCCAGCGCCTGATAGACGTTCGAGAGATGCTTGCGATAGAGTTCGTCAAATTCGCGGTCGTTGGCTGAGTGGTGTTCAGGGCCGTACCACCAATTCCAGTCACTGCCTTCGGCGATAAACAATTCTTCGAGCGCCAGTTTGCGCTGCTCCGCTGAACAATGTTGCGACACCTGCTCGTAGAAGTTGCGGGCATGGTAAAGATAGTCCCAGGACTTGTTGTCTTCCGGCGCGCCGATCCAGACATTGAAGTTGGCGTGAATCCAGGAGCCGGGTGTCAGCGAATTCAGGATATTGACATTGCGATGCTGCGCGATAGCTTCCGAAACTGTAAGCGCTTCGATCGAGGCATCGTTTTGCAAAGCATCGTAGAAGCGTCGCAGGAATTCGCGTCCGGATTCGGGATAGTACTCCCAGGCGTTTTCACCGTCCAAAATTATGGGTACGACAGCATCCTGACCGCTGGATATAAGCGCCTGCGCACAGTCCTTAATGTTATGGATTAAGTGTGACGCCGCCTCACGCGGAGGCATGCCCGAATACACAAAACCGATCAGGTCAGAGATGGCGTGATCGCGAAAGATCAAGTGCACTCGGGTTTGGCCGCTCTCGTAGCGATGAATGTTGTAGAGCTTTTCGGCCGAGGCATCGGGCAAGCGGCCGTGCCCATCGCGCATGAACGACATTCCCAAGGTACGGGAGAGAACGCCTTCGTCGGTCGCCATCCAGTTCACGCCCAGGCCCGCCGCAATGCCGAGGACCTCTTCCGATACGCTGCCTTCCGAAGGCCAAACTCCGCGAGGGCGCACGCCGAACACTTTTTCGTGCAGGTCGAGGCCGCGCTGCAATTGCTCGCGGGCATCTCCGGGATGGCGAAAACGATTCTGCGGAAGCGGCAATCCAGGCGTTGATGCGGAACCGGCATTGGTATCGCACACAAGAGGCAAGATCGGATGATAAAAAGGCGAGGTTGAGATTTCGATTCTTCCGCGCTTGGCTGCGTCCGCGTGGGCCGGCAGGACTTTGTTGATCAATTCGCGCTGGTGGCCAACTACAAATGCCTGGTCTTCGAGCGTATAGTCGCGGCCTTTGTGAATTAGTTTCGCGATATCTGGCTCTTGTAAGAAGAATTCATCGAACCACGCCAGCTGCGATAAAACTTGCAGGTCAGTGAAATCCTGCGGTTGGAAATATCTCTCAGCATTTTCGGCGGATGCGTTTGAGCTTTGAAAACGGTCCCACAGTTCGGCATAGCGCGGGTAGCGGCGAATCAGATGATCGGGATTGGCCTGAAAAAGATATTGCAAGGCAAAACGGCGTTCATCCGACGTAAGGTCCTTTGCCGGCCGCGAAGCCACGCGGAAGAATGGATCTTGGGCGATACCCGCGGCATAATCCTGAATTTGCGTGATCAGCGCTGGAACAAGATTAAAAGTCTGATGAACTTCAGGAAACTCATCCAGCAGTTTCACCATCCCGTAGTAATCTTTAAGCGCGTGCAGGCGCACCCAGGGAAGACGGTATGCGCCTGTAACAAGATCTTTGTAGAAGGGCTGGTGCTGGTGCCAAAGGATGACAACGCGCAAAACTGGCATCGGTGGCTGGTGTCCTGATTAGAATAAATTTGTTATGCAGTCTAGCAGAAGAGCATTCAGCAATCAGCACTCAGCATTCAGCCAGAACAATTGCGAGGATTGAACATTTTCAGACTTCAGATTCCAATGGCTAAAAGGATACGATTCGAAAATCTGCAATCTACAATGATCAATCTAAAATCATCTTCCTGACTGCTGATCGCTGAATGCTGTTTAATGATGAAAACTAAGACTCCAACAATCGCCCCGGTTCGCCACGACGTAAGCCTGTTTTCGGCTGACGACTTCTATCTGTTCAATGAAGGGCGGAACTATCGCGCGTACAACCAACTGGGTGCGCATGCCGCCACGTTCGATGGTAAGGCCGGGACCGTCTTTAGCGTCTGGGCGCCGAACGCGAGCAAAGTTTCGGTAGTGGGCAGCTTCAACGATTGGAACAACAATTCACATCGGCTGGAGTCTCGGGGATCTTCGGGAATATGGGAAGGATTTATTCCCGAAGTCGGCAAGGGTTCGTTATACAAGTTTCATATTGTTTCGACAAATCACGGGCACGTGGGAGATAAAGCGGACCCATTCGGCGTACTCCACGAGCAACCTCCCCGCACGGCGTCGGTGGTTTGGGACCTGGATTACCAGTGGTCGGATGCCGAATGGTTGAAGTCACGTGGGGGGCGGCAGACCTTGCAATCGCCGATTTCAATTTATGAACTCCACGTCGGGTCGTGGATGCGGATCCCGGAAGAGGGAGATCGTCCGCTTACTTATCGTGAGCTTGCACCGAAGCTCGCCGACTATGTTGAACGAATGCAGTTCACGCATGTCGAATTGCTGCCGATCATGGAGCATCCATTTTATGCGTCGTGGGGTTATCAGACCACGGGTTATTTTGCTCCGACCGCGCGTTACGGTACGCCACAGGATTTCATGTTCTTCGTGGATTATCTGCACCAGCGCGGCATCGGCGTGATTCTGGACTGGGTGCCATCGCACTTCCCTTCCGACGCGCACGGCTTGGCCTACTTCGACGGCACGCATTTGTTCGAGCATGCAGATTGGCGCAGTGGATTTCATCCAGATTGGAATACATACATCTACAACTACGGCCGGAATGAGGTGCGCAGCTTTTTAATGTCGAGCGGAATGTTCTGGCTGGAAAAATACCACGCCGATGGTTTGCGCGTGGATGCGGTCGCGTCAATGTTGTATCTCGACTATTCGCGGCGTGAAGGCGAATGGATTCCGAATAAGTACGGTGGCCGGGAAAACCTGGACGCCATTGAATTTCTGCGCCAGCTCAATCTCGAGGCCTACAAAGAGCATCCTGATATTCAGACCTATGCAGAAGAATCCACCGCGTGGCCGATGGTCTCGCGGCCGGTTTATGTTGGTGGGCTCGGCTTCGGCATGAAGTGGGACATGGGTTGGATGCACGACACGCTCGCGTATTTTTCACACGAGCCCATTCATCGCCAGTTCCATCACAATCTGCTGACGTTTCGCATGCTTTACGGATTCACAGAAAACTTTGTGCTGCCGCTTTCGCATGATGAAGTTGTTCACGGCAAGGGGTCCCTGGCCGGCAAAATGCCTGGTGACGAATGGCAGAAGTTTGCCAACTTGCGGCTGTTGTACGGATACATGTTCGCACAGCCCGGCAAGAAGCTCCTGTTCATGGGCGATGAATTCGGCCAGGTGCGCGAGTGGGGACACGACATGAGCCTGGAGTGGCACGTGACACAGTATCCCGTGCATTCGGGGGTGCAGAAGTGGCTGGAGCAGTTGAACAGGGTATATCGCAGCGAGTCAGCGCTGTACGAACTTGAAAACGACCCTGCGGGATTTGAGTGGGTGGATTGCAACGATACGGCAGCTAGCGTGATTTCGTTGCTGCGCAAAGGCAAACATCCTGACGAAACGATTCTGGTCGTGTGCAATTTCACTCCCGTGCCGCGAGATGGATACCGCATTGGCGTGCCCTTCGACGGCTTCTGGCGGGAACTGCTCAATAGTGACGCCGCAGAATATGCCGGCAGCGGAGTCGGCAATCTCGGCGGCAAACAAGCGGAAGAAGTTCCGACGCATGGACGGTCGTATTCGTTATCGCTGACGTTGCCGCCGCTGGGAATTGTGTTTTTGAAGCGATGATGATCGGGCCGAAGAAGCGGTCGTCATCGGACGGAAGGACTGCTTCAGGATAGCGCCAGCGCTGGCGTTGGTCAGGTCTTGTGCTTGAGCGTACCCACTACCTGTGACCGCTCCAGGGTCGGGTATGACTTCAATTCGATCAGCGTGCGTGCCGGCGGTTGAGTGCCGTCGGTCAGGGCTTTGACCGCCATTTCGATCGCGTCGCCGGTGGTGGTGCCGGATACTATGGTTGCAGTTAGCAAGCCTTGATCCACCCAGGCACAGCCTTCTAAGGGCAGCCCATCAATTCCGGTAAATGGAAGCGCGAGCCAGCGTTCGCGCTCGGCCGGATCCAGATGTTCGGCAAACGCCTTTCTTACTCCCCTGGCTATGCCGTCGTACTGGCAGCCAATCAGGTCAATAGTGTTCGCTCAGGAGGTGGAAAGCCGAAGCCATGCGCTCACAACATCGTATGCGCCCGGCTCGGTCCATGGACTGCGAAGCGACTCTGTTTTAATGGAAGACGGCTTGGCGCTATCCATTCCCACGCTGCGCTGTACCGCAGCAAGGCTCGTTGCCGGCCCTTGGATGTAGAGGATGGTGCCACCGCGCGGAAGCAGGGCTGCGAACTGTTTCCCTTGAACGCGCCCGATTTCGGTGTGGTCGCGCGTAACGGCAAAAGCGGGCGCCGCTTTTGCCCGCTGGCGAAGAGTTTCCAGATACTCCACATCACAATTGAGAACTATCCATCCGATTCCCGCATCCACCGCCGCTTCCCCGACCCTCGCCAGAGCGGTGGCGGTCAGCGGCTCGAATAGGATAGCGTCCAGCCGCTCGGTGCGTGATTGAACTATTTCGAGAACCTGCTGGCTTTGAGTAACAGCATCGTTTTCGGCAAAAATGATTCTGATGTCGGCGCCCAGTTGAGAGGCTTTTTCCTTTGCCGTCCGCGCCTGCTCCAGTTGATAGCTGTTTTCGTTCGGAAAAGACACTACGAGCTTCAGCTTTTTCATGGTCCCCCTCGTGACACCACGAAAAATCGAATGAATGGTAAACGTTTGTAGGCCGAGAAGGTGAGGAAATCTTGTGCGGAATCAGCTTAAGTAAAGTGTTGCGGCACGCGGGTGGTAAGGGCTGAGGAATCTGGAGCTAACGAAAGCCGGCAAGCTTCAGTCGAGGGCAGCCTCAACTGCGACGTCGAAGTTCGAGTAATACTTCTTGACGTCCCCGGCTCCATACTTCTCTCGAAACTTCTCGACTACGGATTTCACGGCTTTCGGCTGAGTAAGCGGTTTTGCCTTCAATTTCGCCGCCGCGCCCCGTGCGTCGATACGAATTTCAGGATTCTCAAGTACGTTCTTGTACCACTGCGTCTCGGACCCGCTAACCGGAAGTAGCAAAAGCTTCTCGCCTTGGAAAACAAACCAAACCGGATGCGAGATTTTTCGCCCGGTCTTCCTGCCGACTATGCCCAGCTTGATTTGGCGATAGCGGCAGAGCCGATCGTTCAAATTATCTGTTGGCATACGGCAATTGTAGCGCTTCTTTTACTATGCGGCGGCGTGCTATAATAGCGAAGAAAAGGCGAATAGCGAATTATGGCTTCTCTCACTCTGCTTCCTGAATCCAGCCCACGACTGGTGGGCATTGCCCGCCTCGCCGCGCAGGGGGAGAGTGTGCGCGAAGGCCACGACATCGAATACTTCACCCTCCCAGTGCGTTCCCTCTTGAACCGATGCGTCAGCCGGCGGCAGATGCCCTTTACCTGGACGATCAATCCATATCGCGGGTGCGAATTCGCCTGCAAATATTGCTATGCGCGTTACACACATGAGTTCATGGAAATGCGCGACGGCGTTGAGTTCGAGCAAAAGATTTATGCCAAGCAACATGCGGCTGACCTGTTGCGCCAGGAGCTTCGACGGGTTAAGACAGGAGAGCAGATCGCCATCGGCACGGCGACCGACCCATACCAGCCGATCGAGAAAAAGTTAGAAATTACACGCGCAATTTTGCAGGAGTTCTCTCGCCACGCAGGCCTCGACCTGGGCATTGTGACCAAATCAGCGATGATTGCCCGCGACATTGACTTGTTGAAAGAGATTTCGCAGCAGAATCGGATAACCGTGAATTTCACGGTAACCACCGTCGATCCCGAGCTGGCGCGAATTCTGGAGCCGAGAGCGCCACGTCCGGATTTGCGGCTTCAGGCGTTGTGCAAGCTGAGGGACGCGGGAATCCGTGCAGGAGTTATTTGCGCTCCGGTTTTGCCGGGAATTAGTGATGCGCCGCGCCAGCTTGAGGCTGTGGTACGCGGAGCTGCGGAAGCGAAGGCCAGCCATATCCACGCGAATCCGCTTTTTCTGAAGCCTTGTTCGGCGGCGGTGTTCCTGCCTTTTCTCAAAGAGAATTTTCCCGAGCTTGTACCGGACTACGAAAAGAGGTTCAAAGATCGCGCATTCCTGCCGACGGCATACCGAAAGAGAATTTCAGAGTTGTTTGCGCAGTTCCGCGCTACGTACCGGATTCAACGCGACTCCGGCTGGCAGCACGAAACGAGGCAGCAAGGCGGCGGAGAGCAACTGGCTCTGTTCGGGTGAACTTTGCACTAGGGATGGATTTTTTCTTTTCGCGCAAGCATGGTGATGAATTCTTTGATCTTACGTTCGCGAGTCTCGGCTTTCTTGACGGTTTGAATTCGAAACAGAATCGCGTACCGATTGGCACGATCCAAGGTTTGAAAAAATGAATTTGCGCGGGGGTTAGCGTCGAGCCCAGCCTGCAGGTCCTCTGGCACAGCGGCACGGCTGGGAGAATCGTAGGCGGCAGTCCACCGGCCATTGGCCTGAGCACGTTCAATGGCCTCCTGGCCGGCTGCGGTCATCCGGCCATTGTTAATCAGCGCTTCGGCTTTCTCGCGATTGATTTTGGACCAGATACTCTTGTCAGAACGCGGTACAAACCTCTGCAGCCAGGTCTCATCGTTCTCAGGTTTCGCTTGGCCGTCAATCCATCCGTAACACAAGGCGGTATCGAGGGCCTCGCTGCGCGAGACGGAGTGAAGGCCCGAGCCCTTCTTCGCCAGCCGCAGCCAAATGCCGGTCGAGTTTCGGTGATGCTCAACGAGCCAAGCGGTCCAAGCCGACTGGTCTTTGAACAGTCGCACGGGCTCTTCGGCTCTGCGGACTGGATTCATTGATCTTTGAGCTTCAACTTTGACTTGTTTTCTTCCAGAAATTCGCGCAGCTTATCCGAGGCGTCGAGCAGGCGGATCCATTGCTCGTAATACAGCGTAACGGGGAAACGTCCAAGGCCGTACACGCTGACGCCGCCTTTTTCGCCGACACGGAATTCCAGGCTTCCGGTGCGCCGAGTTCCTTGCGACTTTTCGAGTTCGGCTAGTTTAGCCTTCAATTCTTCGTAGGTAGGTTCTGCCATAGCGCTCCTTGTGATGATGCGAGCAACAGTTTAAATGCAGAAGTCAGAAGTTAGAAGTCAGAATCCAGAAGGAAAAGGCGGCATCAGGCTTCAGCAAACTGAAAATCCTGGCGCCTGAACCTGCATGCTAAAGCCGCAGATGAGATTCGTTTCCCTTCTGCATTCTGACTTCTTACTTCTGACTTCCGCCGGAGTGTTACCTTGTTGTCATGACCAACCCGAAAACTCCATACGCTTCTTATCTGGCTGATCAGGATCCGGTGCGCGTGCTTTCGGCCACGGCTTCGCGGCTTGCAGAACTTTCGAAATCGCTCGGGGAATCACGGATCGAGCAGCCCATCGCTGCCGGCAAGTGGAGTCCACGACAGATCATGATCCATTTGGCGGATTGTGAGCTGGCGTTCGGTTTCCGCTATCGTCAGACGCTTGCTCTTGACAACCACACGGTTCAGCCCTTCGACCAGGATCTGTGGGCCAAGACTTACGAGGCATACGGTGCTGAGCAGGCGCTCGCGGCGTTCACCACGCTGCGCGACTGGAATCTGACTCTGATTCGTTCGCTAACGCCGGAGCAGTTTGCCAAGACGTGTCAGCACCCTGAGCGTGGCCAGGAGACGCTGAGAACGCTGATCGAGATCAACGCCGGGCATGACATTAATCATTTGCGACAACTGGAAGGGGTCGTAGAAAAATCGGCGGCTTGAGGAAGCTCTTTTTGCCAACGACGAACCTCCAAGAGCCAACAGCCGCTTTTTAATATCCGGCGCAGAATTGAAAGTGCATCGGATCACGGCGTCGCCCTGCCATGTTCCTCCCCATTCGAAACGGTTCTGCCGAAAAATTGTTACGATATCAGAATCCATTCTTCCAGCTGTTCCCTGCTGGTTCGTCTCCGGATTCAAGTCAATCGCAATGCCCCAAGAATGAGCGGAGAGCGTAGTCGCTGTGCGCTGCGGGGGAAATGCAAAACAGCCTCCAAAACTGGTTAGCTTGGATTGCAGGCCCGCATTCTCTATTTCTCCAAACACACAAGTAAAAATCGGTACCAGGCGCTTGTGACAAGTGAACTGCCTCACTGAGCGGGAGATGTCCCAAGAGAGCGGAAGCGCGAATGGCAGCGCCACCCGATCGAGAAAGTCATTCCCCAACCGGGAGCGAGCGAGTGATCGGGGCCGATGTTAGGCAAAGATATCGCCGAAGGTAGAGATGATCTCGTTCAGGCGCGTGGCGGCATAAGTATGGCACTGGTTGGCGCGGAATTCGCGGACATGCATTCCTCCGTTATAATCGAGCGTTTTAATCGGACTGCAGGGTTTCGGCTTTAGGTTCGCGCTTTAACAGCAGGGGAGATGGCTTGGCTTACAACGACCTTCGCGACTGGATTGCCGCACTCGAACGAGCCGGCGAACTGAGGCGAGTTAAGACTGAAGTTGATCCGGTCCTTGAAATTGCGGAAATTACCGACCGGGTCTCAAAAAGCCGCGACAAGAGCGGCACCAGGGGCGGACCGGCACTCTTGTTTGAAAATCCTAAGGATCACAAGGTGCCCGTCCTCATCAATCAGTTCGGTTCCGAGCGCCGGATGCGCATGGCACTAGAAGTACAGTCGCTGGACGAAGTAGCCGATCGAATTCGCCAGTTCATGGACGTGAAGTCTCCCCAGGGGTTTCTCGACAAAGTCAAAATGCTGCCTATGCTGGCCGAGATGGGCAAGTTTTTCCCCAAGACGGTTTCAACCGGTCCCTGCAAAGAAAACATTCGCAAGGACAATCTCGATCTGAACTATTTCCCAGTTCTCCAGTGCTGGCCGCAGGATGCCGGACGGTTTATCACCCTACCCTGTGTGGTCACGCGCGATCCGAAGACGGGCAAACGCAATGTTGGCATGTATCGCATGCAGATCTTCGACGGGCGCACCGCCGGCATGCACTGGCAGCGGCAAAAGATCGGGGCCGAGCACTACAGGGAGATGTTGCGAACAGCCGCTCAGAAAATGACCCATCCTAC
>Ga0209056_10002882_pt1 | contig 18410 bp, 19 predicted proteins | sample GraSoiAngelo_114_FD_185876 | JGI IMG/M metagenome (GOLD analysis project Ga0209056, IMG submission 185876) | Grasslands soil microbial communities from the Angelo Coastal Reserve, California, USA - 14_0903_13_40cm (SPAdes) (version 2) | ecosystem: Environmental > Terrestrial > Soil > Grasslands... | reverse complement strand
GGCCTCACAATCGACCGTGACGGCGTCGCCGACTTCGATCACGGCGGGGAGTGGCACGTCAACGATCACGGTGACGGCACGAGACGCGAACGGGAACCCGGTCAGCGGAGTCACGGTGACGCTGAGCGCGACGGGTTCGGGTAATACTCTGACGCAGCCGGCAAGTCCAACCAACTCGAGTGGTGTAGCCACGGGCACGTTGCAGTCCACAGTCGCCGGAACGAAGACGATTTCGGCGACCGCCGGTGGCGTCGCGCTCAACCAGACGGCGAGTGTGACGGTGACGGCCGGACCGGTCTCGTCGTCGCAATCTACGGTGACGGCGTCGCCGACTTCGATCACAGCTGGTAGCGGGACGTCGACGATCACAGTCACGGCGCGGGACGCGAGCGGAAATCCGATCAGCGGCGCAACGGTAGTGCTGTCGGCGACCGGCTCAGGGAACACGTTGACCCAGCCGGCCCCGACCAATGCCAGTGGTGTCGCAACAGGCAGCTTGAGCTCGACGGTCGCAGGGTCGAAGACGGTCTCGGCAACCATCAGCGGGGTCACGATCACGCAGACGGCGGGCGTGACGGTGACGGCAGGCGGAGTGTCGGCCTCACAATCGACCGTGACGGCGTCGCCGACTTCGATCACGGCGGGGAGTGGCACCTCAACGCTCACGGTGACGGCGCGGGACGCGAACGGCAACACGGTGAGCGGGGCGACGGTGGTGCTCGCCGCGACGGGTTCGGGGAACACGCTGACGCAGCCGGCAAGCCCGACGAATGCGAGCGGGGTCGCGACGGGCACGCTAAGCTCCACAACTCCGGAAACCAAGACGGTTTCAGCGACGATCGCCGGCGTGGCGGTCACGCAAACGGCGAGCGTGACGGTCACGGCCTCGACCGGAAACCTGACGGTGTCGACGAGCACGACGGGCTCGAGTCTCGACCCCGACGGTTACACGGTGACGGTGGACGGGGGCTCGGCCCAGACGATCGGGATCAACGCCAGCGTGAGCTACACGAACCTGACGGCTGGCAACCACACGGTCGCGATCTCCGGGGTCGCCACGAACTGCACGGTGAGCGGCGGGACGTCGCGCACGGTGAGCGTGCCGTCGGGCGGCACCGCCACGACGACGTTCACGGTCACCTGTACCACGCCCAACAGTGCGCCGGTTGTCAACGCCGGGCCGGACGAGACAGCGGTGACCGGCGTGCTTTACTCGACCAGCGTCAGCTTCACCGACGCCAACGGCAATGGGCCGTGGTCGTACACGATCAACTGGGGCGACGGGTCGACGAGTACGGGCAGCAGGACGAGCCAGGGCTCGTTCACAGTGAGCCACACGTATGTCGTTCTTCTGCTAACGAACTTCACGGTCACCGTAACGGTGACGGACGCGGCCGGCGCCTCGGGATCGGATACGAAGGTGGTCCAGGTATTGTTGCTGTGACGTCTGGCATCGAGCTTGCACTGCTTCCGCGCGTGATGGCCGTCCTTCGAAGCATCGGTCGCAACATACCGCGTTTCATTCAGCATCCGGGGCGCGCTCTGCGCTTGCTATCAAGGCGGATGCTCCCCGTTCGCGCGATGCTTGGAGACCCTCTCGCCTACCACACCGTGGGCAGCTGGACGTTCGGTCGGTTGCCGAGAGTCGACATAACACAGGCATTTCCCCGCATCGAGGAAGCCGAGATCGTATTGGTCAAGCCACTCGGTGGGGACGCGGAAACTTCGGTCACGCCGCACGAGATGGCAGTGCTGTGCGCGATTGTGCGGTCAACCGGTGCCAAGCGCATACTCGAGATCGGGACGTTCGATGGAAGAACGGCGCTGAATCTCGCGGCCAATGCCCCGGCCGACGGACTGGTAACCACCGTCGACCTTCCCGCAGACTGGAACCGCGGTCTGGCGCTGAAGGTGCCCCACCACGCGATGAACGCCACCTCCGTCCTTCCATCAGGACTGAAATACCGGGATACGCCCTACGCGCCCAGGGTCCGCCAAGTATACGGCGATTCGGCGGCCCTTGATTGGAGCGCCTTGGGCGTCCCGTTCGATATGGTGTTCATCGACGGCTGTCACTCCTACGATTACGTCATGAGCGACACCCTGCGGGCTCTCGGTTCCGTGCGACAGGGCGGTCTTGTGATATGGCACGATTACGGCATGATCGAGGATGTGAGCAGGGTGGTGGACGAAACCGCGAGCCGGATCCAAGTCCGCGCGATACGCAGCACATCCTTGGCCGTCGGGTTCGTGAGCTAGCAGGGCACAGCGTTACGCTGCGGCTTTGAACCCGTCGCGCGCGCGCAACACCTGACCTGTCGCTCGGTGGACCGCCGCCACAACTCCTAGCCGGGCATTTGCGCACAATCCTTGCGAAGCAGTGGCTCGACTCCAGCGTGGGGAGGCGAGCCTGACAGCGGTGAGCCGGGTTTTGGCGACCCTGGCGACGGACGAGCACGCCGATTCTGTCGCCGCCTTCTTCCGGGCAGCCTGGGGTGAGAACTTGACTGCGGAAGTGGTCCTGGCCGGCTGGCGCAAGGCGGCGGCGGAGAATGGGGCTGCGCCCGGGGAGGTACCGCCAACCGCGATCGTCCTCGAGGGAAGTCGGGTCATAGGCTACTGCGGCTCGATCCCACACCGCTTGTGGGACGGCGTGGCCGAGCACCCGGCCTATTGGGTCAAAGGCCTCATGGTGCTGCCCGAATACCGTAGGGGGCCGATCGGTTTTCTCGTCGGGAAAGAGCTCGCGACCCAGTTAACCCGGACGACGGCGCTAGTGGTGGCACCTGCGGCGCGCCGGCTCTTCAGCGCCCTGGGCTACACTGATCTTGGCGCGGTCACGAACTTCGTACGCCCGCTCCGGCTCGCGAGTCTGGCACGGCGCCTGGATGCCGCGGAGCTGGGGCTGGGCTTGCCGCGATGGCTGACGGCCGGCGTACGCGTGGCACAACGCGCGGGAGTGGCGCGTCTGGCGGGTGGTGTAGTGGGTCTCGCCCTGGACGTCGCCGCGGGAGCCAGGGGACGTGCTCCTTCTTGGCTCACGACAGCATGCGCGGTCGACCTGCCCAGCCGGGACGAGTTGGACGAGTTGTGGCACGACGCGCGAGGGGCCATGGCCGCGAGTCCCGTGCGCGACGGGATGTATCTCCGCTGGCGCTACGGCGCCGACGCGGCCGAAGGGGGGGCGGCGGAGAACCGGTACTCGTTCATCACCGCACGCGACGGTCAGCGGCTGGTCGGCGTCGCGGCACTGCTCCGGCCGAAGGCGATGAGCGACCCGCGCCTGCGCGGCGCTCATGTGGCCACGATCTCCGATATCGTGTTTGCCCCGGGGCACACCGACGTGGGCTTGGCAGTACTTGCGGGCGTTGAGCGAGTAGCGCGGTCAGCGGGGGCTGATGCGGTGCTTTGCACGACCAGCCATCGCGCGCTGGCGCGGCTGCTCTCGCGGCGATCGTACCTTCCGCTCCCCGGCAACGTGCATTTTTTCCTTCGTGATGTAAGCGCGTCCGCACGGTGGCCGCGCGATCTCGCGTCCTGGTGGCTGGCCCGCGGTGACAGCGCGGCGGACGAAGTGTTTTGAGATGCGGGCGACGATGACCGACGCAGCCGAATCCAGGCTCCAGGAGATCGTGCGTGCCACGCTGGAACTCCCTCCCGATGCCGATGTGACCGAGGCTCGGCAACTCGGGGTAGAGAGCTGGGACTCGCTGGCGCACGTCTCACTCATGCTGGCGATCGAGGGCGAATTCGGCGTCTCGATCGACCTCGCCGACCAGATCCAACTGACATCGTACGCCGCGATTCGTCGCTATCTCCAGGGTGGAGCCTTGCCGTGAATTTCCTCGAGGCCCAGCGCCTGGTGAGCACGTTCCAGGGCGGCGAGCCCCTCGCCTTCCTGTTTGCCCTCTCGGGGACCGCGGAGCCGTTCGCGCTGTATGTACGAGCGGCGGCGGCCCGGCGCGGCCGCGCGGCCGACGTGCGCTTTCTTCCGTTCAACACCCTCGCCCAAGCGCTGCGACGAGACGCGGATCCCACGGTCACCGAAGTGTTTCTGCTGATGCCGTGGGATTTCGCGCCGGAAGCCGACTGGCGATCGGGCGTGCCGGAGTCTGTCGATCAGGAGACCCTAGAAGCGCGCGCAGCCGAGACGGCAAGCCTGCTGGCCCGCCGCGCCCAGGCGTGTTTGCTGTACCTCCCGGCCCCGCTGCCACCCCTCTTTCCCGACCCGTCCCGTGGCGCCGCGTTCGCCCGCTCGCTCGAAAGCCTGGCGCTCGGGCTCGGCGCGCGCCTGCTGCCGGCAGATGCGTTCGCGCTCGGCGGCTATCTCTCCAGCGGTTGCCCCGTCGGGGGGACCTGGATCGGCCGGGTGGCGGAGGCGGTGGTCGACGCCGCCGCCGCGCCGAGGGCCGAGCCCAAAAAAGTTTTGGTGACCGATCTGGACAACGTCCTGTGGAGCGGATTGATCGCCGAGGAGGGACCGGAGGGCATTGCCGGCGAGCCTTCGGGTCGTGGATACCGGCACTTCGTCTATCAGAGCTTGTTGCGCCGGCTGCGGCGCGAGGGCACCGTCCTCGCGGCCGTGAGTCGCAACGATCCCGACGTCGTGGTGGCGCCATTTCGCTCGGGGCGCTTGCTGCTGCGTGAGGACGACTTCGTCGCGATCATCGCCAGCTACCACGCTAAATCTGCTCAGATCGGCGAGCTCGCGCAGCGACTCAACCTCAGCCTCGACTCGTTTGTGTTCGTTGACGACAACCCGGTCGAGGTGGCGGAGGTCTCGCTCGCGCTCCCCGGCGTACGCTGCGTGACGTTCCCGCACCACGATGACGAGCTCGTCGCGTTCCTGGACGAGCTGGCGAGCCTGTTTCCGCACCGTGTGATCACCGCGGAGGATCGCGAGCGGACGGACATGTATCGGCGTCGTCTCGACGGGATGATCGCGAACGACCTCCAGGGTGCCGACCTGACTCGATTCCTCCAAGATCTCAAGATGACGCTCACGATCCACGACCGGAGCCGTGGCGACCGCACCCGAGCGGTGCAGCTCATCAATAAGACGAACCAGTTCAATCTCAACGGCCGCCGCGTGACGGACGAGGAGGTCTGCGCGATTCTCGATGGAGGTGGCCGGCTCCTGAGTGCCACGCTCGCCGACCGCACGGGGAGCCACGGCGAAGTCTTGGCTTGCCTGGTGACCGCGGACAATACCATCACATCGTTCGTCATGTCGTGCCGCGTGTTCCAGCGTCGCGTGGAGTATGCGTTCGTCTCATGGCTCGCGGCTCAGCCCAACCCGCCTGCCGGCCTGGAGTGGGCGAGCACGCCCCGCAACACGCCGTTCCAGCAGTTCCTCCATGAGGTCGCCGGACCGCTCAATGGCGCTGGTTTCGTGCCGCTCGATGTCACCAGTGTCGTGGACCGCCACGCACGCGACGTCGGGCTCTTCGCGCTCCGGCAGGCCTGAGCGAACCGATGACTCCCACTCATCATCCGTTTCCCAGCGGCGCGCGCTTCGCGTTCACCGTGATCGACGACACCGACGTCGCGACGGTCGAGAACGTCCAGCCGATCTACAGACTGTTGGAATCGCTGGGGATGCGGACGACGAAGACAGTGTGGCCGCTGCGTTGTGAGGAAGGGAGCCGGAACTTCTCGCTCTCAGAGACGCTGGACGACCCGCAGTACCACGCGTTCGTGGTCGACCTGCACGCCCGCGGCTTCGAGATCGCTTTCCACGGCGCGACAATGGAAAGCAGTACGCGGGAGCGGACGGCACGGGCGCTAGAGCGCTTCTGCCGTGTCTTCGGCGCGCCGCCGCGGGTGCACGCGAACCACTCGTTCAATCGCGACAACCTCTACTGGGGCGTGCGGCGGCTCGACGATCCCGCGTTACGGTTGCTGTATCGCCTCGCCTTCCGACAAGCGCCGGACTTTTATCAGGGGCATTGTCCGGGGTCGCCCTTTTGGTGGGGCGATCTGTGCAGCGAGCAGATCGAGTACGTCCGGAACCTGACGTTCTCGGAGATCAACCTGCTGCATGTAAATCCGTCCATGCCCTACAGAGACCCGGGCCGGCCGCACGTACGCTGGTGGTTCTCCGCCACAGACGCCGAGGATGCGGAGGAGTTCAACCACTTGCTCCGACCCGAGAACCAGCGACGGCTCGAAGCCGAAGGTGGCGTTTGCATCATCGCCACCCATTTTGGGAAGGGGTTCAGCTGCGCTGGCAAGGCCAACTCAGAGACGCGGCGACTTCTGGAACTGCTCGCCGCCCGGAACGGCTGGTTCCCACCCGTCGGGCATCTCCTCGACTGGCTGCGCGCGCAACACGGGAGCGACAACCTGCCGGCGGACGAGTGGCGCCGAATGCAGTGGCGGTGGGCGCGTGACTTGGTGGCGCGCCGATTCGCCGCTAGCCTTCGAGCACGACGACGGCCGCGGCGAGCCCAGGTTGGTGGCTGATGCTCAAGTGAACGCGTCGTACGCCGCGCTCGCCGGCCCGAGCCGCCACGCGCGCCCCCAGCCGCAGCCCCGTCTGCCCGTCGTCGCTCCTCGTCACTTCGATTTCCGTGAGCGAGAAGCCGCCGGCGAAGCCGGTCCCCAATGCCTTCAGAAGGGCCTCCTTGGCTGCAAACCGGGCCGCCAGCGCTTGCATCCGGTCGCCTCGCTCGGCGCAGTCCGCCAACTCGGTGGGGGTGTAGACCCGCTGCTCGAACCGTCGCCCGTGCGCGGCCATCGCACGGGCGACGCGTTCGGTCTCCACCACGTCGAGCCCCACTCCGAGAATCATGTGTCGCGCTCCCTCGCATCAAGTTAGTCGTGCGCCGTAAACTGTGGCGTCGCCGCGACGGTCTGCTCCCGGGCTCCCCCACGCGCGAGGCGGCCGGCATGCGCGCCCAGCGGGGCACGGGCGTTGCACCTATCAGAGCTGTGATCGCCCACCACTTTACGATCGACTTCGAGGAGTATTTCCAGGTCTCTGCGTTCGAGTCCCGGGTGCCGCGGTCCGCATGGGAGCATTTTGAATCCCGGATCGGCGGCCAGGTCGCTCGGCTGCTCGAGCTCCTGAGTCGGCACGAGGCGCGCGCGACGTTCTTCGTGCTCGGCTGGCTGGCGGAGCGGCAGGCCGACCTCGTCCGCACCATCGCGCGCGCGGGCCACGAGATCGCGTCGCACGGCTGGGACCACGCGCGCGTAACCCAGCAGACGCCGCTCCAGTTCCGGAATTCCGTCCGGCGCACCAAGGATCTGCTCGAGGAGATCAGCGGCGCACCCGTGCTGGGTTTTCGTGCGCCGAACTTTTCGATCGTGCCGGGTCGGGAATGGGCGCTCGACGTGCTTATAGAGGAAGGGTACCAGTACGATTCGAGCCTGTTTCCGGTGCAGCGCCCCGGTTACGGGTATCCCCACGGCCTCCCGGATCCGCATTGGTTGGAGCGCCCGGCCGGCCGGCTCGCAGAGATTCCTCCAAGCACGTTGCGCTGGTACGGGCTACGGCTGCCCGCCGCGGGTGGGGCGTACTTCCGCCTTTTCCCCCCCAGTGTCGTCCGGGCCGCGCTGCGCCAATGCGAGCGCCGCGGTGTGCCGGGCACGTTCTATATCCATCCGTGGGAGCTCGATCCGGCCCAGCCGCGACTCGACGTGGCCTGGCTGACGCGGCTGCGGCATTACAGCGGCCTGCGGCGGACGACGCGGCGGCTCGAGGGGCTACTCGCCGAGTTTCGGTTTACCGCCGTTCGGGACACGGTAACGCTGCTCCGAGAAAAAGCGGCCGCCGCGGCGCTATGGTGACGCTACCGCTCGACGGTGGCACGGGCGCCTGGGACGAATTCGTCACACGCGCCGCGGAAAGCAGCTTCTGTCATCTCGCCGGTTGGCGCGATGTCCTGAGTGACGCGCTCGGGGCGGAGTGCTTGTACCGGGTAGCGACAGACCGCAACGGGGAGTGCCAGGGAGTGCTCCCCCTCGCTCGCATCAAAAGCCGGATCTTCGGTCATTATCTCGTGTCGCTGCCGTTTCTCAATTACGGCGGGCCGCTCGGCTCGGCCGCCGCACGGCGGCAACTGGCTCAGGAGGCAGTCGCTGAGGCCCGCCGTTCACGCGCGGACCTCTTGGAGCTGCGGACCCGGGCCGCCGACGATCTCGAACTTGCGGTGGCGTCGAGAAAGCTCACCGTGCTTCTCACGTTGCCGTCCAGCGCCGAGGAACTGTCGAGGTCCTTCCCGTCCAAGCTCCGCAGTCAGATCCGCCGCCCGGTCAAGGAGGGCCTCACCGCGCGCTTCGGCCTCGATCAACACGAGGCGTTCTACGAGGTGTTCTCGCGGACGATGCGCGACCTCGGCACGCCGGTCTTGCCAGCGACCTTCTTTCAGCGCCTCATCGTGGCGTTTCCGCATCTCGTGGTGTTCGGCGCAATCTACCGTGGCGACCAGCCGCTCGCCGGCGGGTGCGGCTTCGTGTGGCGGGATGAGTTCGAAATGACGTGGGCCGGTGCGGTGCGCGAGTCCCGGACCCTCGCCGCGAACATGCTCCTGTACTCGGCATTCATGGAGCAGATGATTACCCGTGGCGTGCGCGTGTTCAACTTCGGCCGGTGCAGTCCGGGCGGCGGCACGCACCGCTTCAAGCAGCAGTGGGGCGGCGTCGATGTGCCGCTGCCATGGTGTCACTACGCGCCGGGCGGGCGTAACGCCACACCCTCGCCCGACGACCGGACATTCTCCTGGGGGCCAAGGCTATGGCGGCGGCTACCGCTGCCGATCGCGAATCTCCTGGGTCCACGGCTGGTCCGCTTCCTCCCGTGAGCCCCTGGCGTCATCAACTGCCGGTGCGCTCGCCGCTTTCCGGGCGAGCGCTGCTTGCCGGCGCGCAGGCAGCTGTCGCACGCAATGGCGGGCCGGCGCGGGCCGAGGAGCGCGTGGTCGAACTCCTGAATCAACGGTACGCTCCCCGGGGGGTGTTGCTGACCGACAGCGGTACCGGCGCCCTGACTGCGGCGTTGGTGGCAATCCTGAAAGATCGCCCTGGGGCTGCGGTGGCGCTGCCGGCGTATGGGTGTTACGACCTCGCCACGGCGGCGGACGGCGCCGACGTGCCCGTCTTGCTGTATGACCTTGACCCGCATACGCTCGCCCCCGATCTCGCTCAGCTGCGCGCGACACTGAGTCAGGGCGCGGCGGCAGTCGTCGTCGTCCACTTGTACGGGTATCCCGTTGACGTCGCCCCCGTGAATCGGGTTGCCGCAGAGACCGGCGCCCTTGTGATCGAGGACGCAGCCCAGGCCGCTGGCGCTGTCATGAAAGGCCGCCCGGCCGGTACTCGGGGCTCTCTCGCCGTGCTGAGCTTCGGACGGGGAAAGGGGCTGACGGGCGGGGGCGGCGGTGCGTTGCTAGCCAACGACGCTCTTGGAGAACGCGTCCTGGCACGCGCGCGAGCGTTGCTCGGTGAGCCGCGCCGGGGCTGGCCAGACCTCTTGGCGCTCACTGCCCAGTTGCTCCTCGAGCACCCGAACCTCTATGCGATGCCGGCGGCGTTGCCCTTTCTCCGCCTCGGCCAGACCGTCTATCGCAAGCCGCGTCCGCTGCGAGCGCCGAGCAGCGTATCGTGCCCGGTCATCGCCGCGACGTGGACGCTCGCCGTGCGGGAAGTGGAGGTGCGGCAGCACAACGCGGCGCGGTTGCTGAGCGAGTTGCGACGGCAGCCGGGCTTCGAGACGATCAGCGCGGCCGGTCATGCACGGCCGGGCTATCTACGACTCCCGGTGCTGGCACGCCCCGGGGTTTGCGGCTCAGCCACTGAGACAGCGGCGCGGCGTTTGGGGATAATGCCCGGCTACCCCAAGCCCCTGTGCGACCTCGAACGCTTTGCTCCGCGCTGCCTGAATCGGGACGCCGGCTTCCCCGGCGGTCGCCAGCTGGCGGCACGACTATGTACGCTCCCAACCCACGGACGCCTTGGGGTTCGCGATCTGGAGCGGCTCGAGCAGTGGATTCGAACGGCCGGAGCCCTCAGGCGACGAGCCACTGCCGGAGGTTGAGGCCAGAAGTCCATGCCTGGAAGGCGGCGTCGTCGATGTGAGCGGGGACACTCACCCTGGGCACGGTCCATCGGTCGGCCGCGCCTCCGTGCTGACCGTCCTCGAGGGTGAACGCCGCGCGATACCCTGCCGACCGCACCGCTTCCCGCACGCGGTCATCCCACAGGCCATAGGGGTATGCGAAGAATTCAGGAGTGACGCCAGTGTGGCGACTGATGACGTCGCGGCTCTCGACGACTTCGCGCCGGAGCTCGCCCTCCTTCAGCGCCGGGAGCGACCGGTGGGTCGCCGAATGCACCCCGAGTTGCAACCCGGATCTGGCTGCTTCCGTGATCGCTTGCCACGTCGCGGGTCTGCACCAGACTGGAGGCTGCCGGGGACGACGTGCCGCAGGCAAGGCGTTTACAATCGTCCCGCGGTCACCGCAGTCCGCCGTGAGCCAGCGCTGATGCTGAGCTGGAGAATAGGCCCGCAGCACTTCCGGGTCGTCCCACCAGAAGCCCTCGTCCTGGGTGGGTGCCTCCGCGATCACAAAGACCGTCGCCGCGAGGTTCAGTGCCTGAAGCACCGGCCACGCGTGATCGAAGACGCCGCCATAGGCGTCGTCGAACGTTACGGCTGCGGCGCCGCGCAGGGATTCACCGCGCGAGAATTTGTCAACGAGCTCTGCGAGCGGGACCACGTCGTAGTTTGCCGCGAGCCAGCGCATCTGCCGCTCGAAAGTAGGCAGCGGCATGTGCAGGCCGAGCGTGTCCGACGCACCAGCATCGGTCGCTGCGACGACGTTGTGATAGCAAAGAATTACGCCACCGCTCGAGAGCCGACGAGCGAGCGTGAGCAATCCCGAGTGCTGGAGCACGTCATAGCACACCGACGCTAACTTCAAGGTCCGCGCACAGTTAGGTCGCCTGATAGATGGGGCAACTTCTGTGCCTCCTGCGTTCGAAGCGGCGCTGACATGCTTGCCGCGTGGCCTGTGGCGGGCGTGCCACACAGCTGGCGCGGGCTCGCCGGTACGAGGGCCCGAGTGGACGCGGTACGGATCTTGTGATGTGATGGGCTCATGACGACGGTGTCCGTCGTGATTCCCACGTACAATCGGGCGCGCTGGCTCGGCGACGCGATCCGATCGGTCCTCGACCAGAGTTACCCGCCTCTCGAAATCTTAGTCGTCGACGACGGGTCGACGGATCACACGAAGGAGTTGTGCGCGCAGTTCGGGCCTCGTGTTCGTCATATCCCGCAGCAGCACGCGGGCGCGGCGGTCGCGCGCAACCACGGTCTCCAAGAGGTCAAAGGCGAGTACGTCTCGTTCCTCGATTCCGACGACTTGTGGGAGCCGCGGAAGCTAGAGATTCATCTCGCGCTTCATCGGGCCCTGCCGCACGTCGGATGGTCCATGTCGGACTCTCGGGTCATCGACATTGAGGGACGCCCCCTGCCGCCGCCTCAGGGATTCGCCCGGTCCTTTCCCGTGTTTCGTGACCTCGGTCTCGAGCCGGAGCGGTTCTTTGCTGGCTCGATGACACGGACGACGGTCGAGGCTGCGGGCGGCAGCTGGCCCGTCTACTCGGGAGATGCCTTCGAGCTCTTGTTCGAGGGGAATTTTGCGACCCCCCAGTGCACCGTGCTGCAGCGACGCTTGTGCGAGCGGGTGGGGGGGTTCGATCCCGCGATGCTGGTGGCCCAGGATACCGAATACTTTCACCGCGTAGCCGCGGTCTCCCCGGTCGCGATCATCCTGGAGCCGCTGGTGAGGTGGCGCGTGGGTCTCGACGACCACAATACATCCCCGCGCAACACTGTTCCGATCGTCCGCAACGCGCTCATCAGCGTAGATCGGGCGGTGGCACTGCGCCGGCCGCCCACGGCGGCGATCGAGCGAGCGTATCGACACGGACGGCGCCGCTTGCTGCTGCGACTGGCGTACGCGCACCTCGCCAGGATTGAGCGGCGACTGGCGCGGCAGGCCGTTGTTGCCGCATGGCAGTCGGGTGCAGGGCCGACGCCGCGGTCACTTGCGATCTTCGCAGCGAGCCTGCTGCCGCCCCGTGCGCTGCGGGCGCTGCACACGCTCAAGCGGATGATCCGCCGGTGAGCGCGACTCCCGCAGCGGCTGTCGCGCCGGTGCAACACGCGCCGGGAATCACGGTCCTCGCACGCGCTTCCTCCGCTGGCACCGTTCCTGCGACCCAACCTGGCGACTCGCACGCTCGGGCGCCGACCCGCTGAACCAACACCACTGGAGAACACAACATGGAGCCTGACCTCGTTTTCGACGTCGGGGTCAACAACGGAGAAGACACGGCTCATTACCTGCGGCGTGGGTTTCGCGTGGTGGGTGTTGACGCCAACCCGGAAATGGTCGCCTTCTGCGAGCGGCGCTTCGAGGATGAGATTCGCACCGGCCGGTTAATCCTGCTCAACGTGGGATTAGCACCTGAGGACGGTGTCGCGAGTTTCTTTGTCTCGGAGGGCAATGGAGGTGTCTGGAGCTCCCTCGATCCCGCGCTGGCCTCGCGCGGAGACTTGGCGACGCATTCCGTCGCCGTGCAGGCTCGATCGTTGCGCAGCCTCGTGCAGGAGTACGGCGTGCCGTTCTACCTCAAGGTAGACATCGAGGGCGCGGAACACGTGTGCCTGCGCGACATCGATCCCGCCGATGCACCGGCCTACGTGTCCTTCGAGGCGTCCGAGGGGCGCCTGGAGGATCTCTTCCTGCTCGCGCACGCCGGCTACACCCGTTTCAAGCTCATCGACCAGTTGACCTTTCGACAGGCCGTGCCGCCGCGTCTGCACTCAGGTGGACTGGCTACCGCGACGCTGGCCCGCTTGGCCAAGGAGCAACTGCGGCGGGTTCCGGGTCTGGTTCGGGCGGTTCGCGTTTTCCGTCGCGAACGAACGGCCATACCGGGTACGCGTGCGTCCTCCATGAGCTCGGGGCCGATGGCAGAAGAGACCGACGGACCCTGGCGCTCGGTGGAAGACGTCGCGTATGCGTGGATCTATTACGTACGTGAGACCATTACGTCCAACTGGTACGACGTTCACGCGGCCCGATGATGCAGCAGACCGACCTGAGCATCGCGCTGCTCAGCGAATCCGACGGACCCGCGGGTGCCGAGAAGATGTTGCTTCACCTCGCGGAGGCGTTGCGCGAGCGCGGGTATGCGGTGTGCCCTGTCGTCCCCGGCAATGGCTGCGGATGGTTGCCGGCGGAATTCCGCCGGCGCGCCTTCACACCGGAGCTGTTTGTCATGCGACGGCCCGTCGATTGGCGGTGTCTTCTGGGACTCGTCCACACGTTGCGGAGGCGACGCGTGGAGGTGGTGCATAGCCACGACTTCACCATGGCGGTGTACGGGGCCGCCGTCGCGGGGATCCTGCGTCGGCCGCATGTCATCACGATGCACGGCGGGCGGTACTTCGCGGGCAGATGGAGCCGGCGCGTGGCGCTGCGCTACGCCGCGGGGCGCGCGGCGGCCGCGGTCGCCGTATCCGCCGCTCTGCAGGCCGATCTCGCGACGCAATTGCGGCTCCCCCGTGCTGCCATCCGGGTGCTGCACAACGGCATCCGGCCGTCCGTCGGCTCTCCCGACGGCGTGCGTCGCGAGCTGGGCATCGGCGCTGAAGAGCCGCTGATCGTCGCGATCGGTAACCTGTATCCGGTCAAGGGCCATCTCGTCTTGCTGCAGGCCCTGCACGCGCTGGCCGAAGACCCTGCGTTCGCTCGTTGCCACGTAGCGATCGCCGGGCGGGGCGAGGAGGAAGCAGCGCTACGGGCCTACGCCGCCGCGCACGGTCTCGCGGAATACGTGCATCTGCTGGGCTATCGCGCGGATGTCCCGGATCTGTTGGCGGCCGCCGACGTCTTCGCGTTGCCCTCGCGGTCCGAAGGGGTGCCACTGGCCTTGCTGGAAGCGATGTTCGCGGGGAAGGGCATCGCTGCATCGGCGGTGGGAGGCGTACCGGAGGTTGTGACCTCAGAGCGCGAGGCGTTGCTCGTGCCTTCGGAAGATCCTCCCGCGCTCGCGGCGGCGCTGGGCCGGCTAATCGGCGATCCCGCGCTGCGACGCCGGCTCGGTGACACCGCCCGCCAGCGGGCGGAGCAGGCGTTCACCGTCGATACGATGGTAGACGGCTACATGCGCGTCTACGCGAGCGCTGTCGGCTCAGAGTGAACCGTCGGACTCAGTGTGGTGTCCGCGCAGCGTCCGCACGCCACGCGATGCATTGCCGGGCGCTGGCTGTCGCGCTCGCACGGCAGGTCGGGGATCCCTCCTGGCACATGCATTGCCCCACTATCCAGCGTGAACCTCTCCCTCCTTAGCACCGACACAACGCTCGAACGCGAGCTCCGGGTCGGTCTCTGGCTCCTCGATCAGGTCAGGATGGAGGCTTGGGACCGACTACTCTTCGTCGAGTGCGGCGACGGCTGGCTCGTGGAGGAAGCGTGGCGTCGCATGCGGAAAGGGCGCGTGGTCGGCCTAAGCACATCACCCCGGCTCGTGGAAGTGGCCGTCCAGTTGCGCGGCGTTCCTGGCCAGGTCGAATTCAGCACGTGGGGCGGCGGGCGATTCCCCATCGCAGACCGGTCCGTCGATCGCGTCGTCTCGTGCGTGTCGTTGGGCAGCTATCGTGACCCCACCGCGTTGCTTCGCGAAGTGGCAAGAGTGCTGCGGCCCGGTGGAGATGCGTACCTATTCGATGGCGACCGCACGGCCTCAATGACCGCAGATCTCTCGCGCGTGCTCGCTGAAGCGACTCTCATCGAAGTGCAGCGGCATCGCCGCGACGCGGGGCGGGGCGATCACTCCATGCCCACGATCATTCGCGCCCGGCCGTCCTCGAGTCCGAGTTAGTCGAGTTAGGCCGGACGCGCTCCAGGAGCCGCAGGTTCAAAAGATCGTATAAATGAACGGCGCCAGCGCCGACCCATGCGCGAAGATCAGCAGCGTGCCGACGACGAGCATTACCAGGACGATCGGCAGCAACCACCACTTCTTACGCACGCGCATGAATGCCCACAATTCCCCAGCTAAGGTCATCCGACCCATCTTTCGCTCCTCCCTAGAATTGGCGTTCCATTCCTGTCCGGCGCTGGTCGTCGGCAGCGCGAGAGACCCAGAAGCTCTTCGCCGTGCGGGGGCGCAGCAGCGAATTCTTGCCCGCGAGTCGTCGGAGCAGACCGGTCGGCGTCAGGACGGCGAAGTAGACGATGCCCATGAAGACCGGCGTCGTGATCTTGGACATCGCGGCGGCGAGTCCCATCCAGGCCCGGTGAATCGGCCCGAGCCGCGCCGGCACGACGAGCGCCGCGATGAGCAGGACGAGCCCGACCCCGAGCGCGACACCGGTCACGAGCACACGGCCACGCCACCACGCCACGCCTCCGAGCACCGCGAAGGCGATACCAACCGTGAGGCCGAACCGGCGGCCTTCCGTTGCGCTCAGTCGAGCTGGAACTCGCGCTGCCAATCCGCGCTCTCCTGCCATGCTGGTTGCTGGCTCTTGTCGAGCAGGAACGGTCCCAGCACGAGGTAGTCAATGTGCGTGCGCATGAAGCATTGGTAGGCGTCCGCCGGTGTGCACACGATCGGCTCGCCCCGCACATTGAACGACGTGTTGACGAGCACTGCACAGCCGGTCAAGCGCTCGAACTCCTTGATCAGGTCGTAATAGTTGGGGTTGGTGTCCCGGCTCACCGTCTGGATCCGCGCCGAGTAGTCGATATGGGTCACGGCCGGAATGTCGGAGCGCAGCACATTGAGCTGGTCGATGCCCCAGAGCCCCCGCTGCTCGGCGGTCATCGGGATCTGGCGCTCCCGCTTCACCGGCGCCACCAACAGCATGTACGGGGAATCGCAGTCCAGCTCGAAGTAATCCTGTACGCGTTCGCGCAGTACGCTGGGCGCGAACGGGCGGAAGCCTTCACGAAACTTGATCTTCAGGTTCATCTGCGCCTGCATGCGCGGACTCCGCGGGTCGCCGAGGATGCTGCGCGCGCCGAGCGCTCGTGGCCCGAACTCCATCCGCCCGTCGAACCAACCGACCACCTTCTCCTCGGCCAGCAGCCGGGCCACACGCTCGAGGAGGCAGTGGCGCTCCAGTCGCTCGTAGATCGCCCCCTGTGTGTCCAGATACTCGCGGATCTCGTCAGGCGAGAATTCGGGGCCGAGATAGGCGCCGCGCATGGCGTCGTTGCCGCTGGCGATGGTACGTGGTTGCCGACAATGGCGGTGCCAGATCAACTGGGCCACGCCAAGCGCACCGCCGGCGTCGCCCGCCGCAGGCTGGATCCAGAGACGCTTGAAGGGGCCCTCGCGCAGCAAGCGCCCGTTGGCGACGCAGTTCAGCGCCACACCGCCGGCGAGACAGAGGTTCTCCATCCCGGTTTGCCGGTGCACTGTCCGCGCCATGCGCATGATGATTTCCTCGCACACAACCTGGATCGAGCGTGCGAGATCCATCTCCCGCTGGGTGAGCTTCGACTCCGGCACGCGCGCTGGGCCGCCCAACAGCTTGTCGAATGCCCCGTCCGTCATCGTGAGCCCGGTGAGATAGTTGAAGTACTTCTGGTTGAGCGTGAATGAGCCGTCCTCGCGCAGGTCGATGAGCTCGCGGTAGATCGCATCGACATACTTGGGCTCACCGTAGGGCGCGAGCCCCATCACCTTGTACTCGCCCGAGTTCACCTTGAAGCCGGTGAAATACGTGAACGCCGAGTAGAGCATGCCCAAGGAGTCGGGCCAGTGCAGATCCTGGAGGAGCTCGAGATCATTGCCCCGCCCGGTGCCGAACGAGGCCGTGGCCCACTCCCCGACGCCATCAACGGTCAGGATCGCCGCCTCTTCGAAGGGCGAGGGGAAGAAGGCGCTAGCCGCGTGCGATTCGTGGTGCTCGGCGTAGAGCACCTCGCCGTCGTAGCGCAGCGCGCTCCGGATCTCGCGGTCTTGGAAGAGCTTCTCCTTCATCCATGCGGGTCCCGCGAGTCGAAACTGCGTGAAGCCGCGGGGGGCAACGCCCAAGTAGGTCTCCAAGATCCGCTCGAACTTGAGCAACGGCTTGTCGTAAAACCCGACGTAGGCGAGGTCGGAGGGGCGGACCCCGGCGGCCTTGAGACAGTATTGCGCGGCGTGCTGCGGGAACCCGGCGTCGCCCTTCTTGCGCGTGAAGCGCTCTTCCTGCGCCGCCGCAACGATCTCGCCGTCGCGCAGCAGGCAAGCGGCGCTGTCGTGATAAAAAGCGGAGATGCCGAGGATGTAAGCTGTCACGTGAGCGTCCTCACCATGGGAGCAAGCGCTATACCATTGAGCGGCGAAAACGCTGCGCCGAAAACCTACGACGGCTCGTGCGCCCGAACACCGGACGGGTGACGGGTATCACGTTGCGCCCTACTGGATTCTCCCTATTGTCTGACACGCGAGCTGTTGCTACCGTCCATCAGATGTGGCGAGGTCGCGACGGCTGCTGGAGGCCGTCCCCACGCTCAGTCGGTGACCCGGAGCGCCCCCGGAAAAAATTGAAGCCGCTGCTCAGAGCAAAACCGCCGAAAGGCGGTGACGCAGAGCTACGGGACTAAGGCGAGCGAAGCCCGCCATGTCCGCCGGGCCGCCAGCGAATGACCTTAGGGTCGAAGTTGGCGGCCCATTGCTTTTACAGGAGTGAGAAAACGATGCCGTTCACGTTCAAGCTGTCGAAGCGCCTCGCGCGGATAAGACGCCAGGGCTCTGTTGCCCCGGCCGGTGGCGCCTGCCACCGTCCGCGCCCCCCGGTGGCGAATGCCACCACGCTGTACGCCCCCACAACACACCATGCGACGTGCCGTGTCGTCTCCAGTGAGGCGACCGGTGCGGAGCACCAATAGAGAAGGGTCTTCATGACGTTCAAACACAAGTTGTCTCGTCGCCTCGCTCTGCTCAGGAATGTGTTGCTGCTCGGCGCTGTCTGCGCCGCGGCAGCGTGCGATCTGCGGCAGCTGCTCGCGCTGTTGGCTCAAGTTGCGTCGGTCACGGTTTCGCCGACCACGGCGAGTATGCCCGTGGGGCAGACGGTGTCACTTACAGCGACGCCCAAGGATTCGGCGGGCAGCGCGCTGATTGGGCGCCTGGTGACATGGGCGAGCAATGCGCCGGCGGTCGCCACGGTGGATGGCAACGGTGTCGTGACGGGCATGGTGGCCGGGCCGGCGACGATCACCGCGACGAGCGAAGGGCAGAGTGGCAGCGCAGCGATCACGGTGAGCGCGCCGGTGGTGGTGACCAACCCGGCGCCGGTGACCGATCTGGCGGTCAGCGGGGTGACGACCACTGCGCTGACGCTGAGCTTTACCGAAGTGAATGACGGCACCGGCCAGCCGGCGAAGTATGAC
>Ga0209056_10002879_pt1 | contig 18417 bp, 15 predicted proteins | sample GraSoiAngelo_114_FD_185876 | JGI IMG/M metagenome (GOLD analysis project Ga0209056, IMG submission 185876) | Grasslands soil microbial communities from the Angelo Coastal Reserve, California, USA - 14_0903_13_40cm (SPAdes) (version 2) | ecosystem: Environmental > Terrestrial > Soil > Grasslands... | reverse complement strand
CATGCTGGCTTCGCCCCGATCCATGAGCCGTCCCTGGACCGAGACCGGATGCGTCAGCGTTCCGTCGGTCGTGGAAGGGGCGTCGGCGGTCGCCGGCGCGATCCGGAGATCGAGGCCCCCGGAAGCCAGCTCAATCCCTACAACGCGTTCCTCGGCGCACTAGCCCTTGACGGCGCCGGCCGTGAGCCCGGCGACGTAGTACTTCACGAAGAACGAGTAGATGAGGGCGACGGGCACCGAGCCGAGGAGAGCGCCCGCCATCAGCTGGCCCCAGTAGAACGCATCACCGCGGATCAGCTCGCCCACCACGCCGATCGGCACGGTGCGCACGTCGGAGCGGCTCAAGAACAGCAGCGCGTAGAGGAATTCGTTCTGCGCCAGGGTGAAGGCGAAGATGCCCGCGGAGATGAAGCCGGGCATGCAGAGCGGGAGGATCACACGGGTCATCGCCCGCCAGCGGCTGGCTCCGTCGATCAGCGCCTGCTCCTCGAGCTCCTTGGGCACCGTCTTGAAGTAGCCCATCAAGAGCCACGCGATGAACGGCACGAGCAAGGTCGGATAGGTCAGCATCACCGCGCTCAGCGTATTCCCGAGCTTCAGCCGGCCGATCAGATCGGCCATCGGCACGAACAGGAGCGACTGCGGAACCAGATAGGTGATCGCGACGGTGATGGCCAGCAGCGGGGCCCCGCGGAACCGCATGCGGGCCAGCGGGTAGGCCAGCATGGTCCCGAGCAGCAGCGAGATCCCGGTCGCGACAACGGCGACCAGCATCGTATTGGCGACCCAGGTCAGGAAGTTCGTCTCCTGCAGCAGGCTGATGTAGTGGACCAGGGACGGATGCTGGATCGAAAGCGGGTTGGCCTTCGGGTTGTAGAGCTCGGCATTCGTCTTGAGCGACGTCGCGGCCATCCAGGTGAACGGGAACAGCGCCACGACGCCGAACAGCGCGAGCGGGATCCAGAGCCCCAGAAGCCGCTTGCGCCACGTCAGCTCGCCGACCATCTCAGTCCTTCCGCACGTACCAGGTGAGCAGCACCAGCAAGAGACCGAGCACCGGCACCATGCTGAGCGCCACCGCGGAGCCGAGCCCCATCTGGCCGGCGCCCATGCTCAGGCTGTAGGCGTAGGTGGCCATCAGGTGCGTCGAGTTGGCGGGGCCGCCGCCGGTGAGCACGTAGACCAGCTGGAAGTCGAAGAAGGTCAGGATGACCGAGAACGTCGTGACGATGAAGATCACGGGCAAGAGTGACGGCAACGTGACGTGACGGAAGCGATCCCACGTGCCCGCCCCGTCGATCGTGGCCGACTCGTGCTGCTCGACGGGAATGGTCTGCAGGCCCGCGAGGATCGAGATGCCGAAGAACGGCAGGCCACGCCACGTGTTGACGATGATGACCGAGATCATGGCCATGGTCGGCGAGCCGAGCCACGAGAACCCGCTCTTCGAGAGTCCACTCTCCACGAGCAAGCGGTTGAAGAGACCCAGGCCCGGGTCGTAGATCCACTGCCACGCGACGGTGCTGAGGACGGTCGGCACGATGAACGGCAGTAGCAACAGGGCGCGGGTGATCGCCTTGAACTTGAAGTTCTGATTCATCACCAGCGCCATCCCGAGCCCGCCGAGGGCTTTCAGCACGGTCGCGGCGCCGGTGAACTTGATCGTGTTGCCGACCGACTGCCAGAAGATCGGATCGTTCGCGAGCGTGACGAAGTTACCCAGGCCGACGAAGGTGGCCGGCCCAGTCACCTCTCGCCGAAAGAAGCTCAGGTACACGCCGTAAAAGAACGGGTAGCCCAGGAACAGCAGGAGGAAGAGGAGCGGCGGGGTGAGGATGAGCCAGCTGAACACGGACTCCCGCTCCACGAATTCGCGGAGCCGACCGAACCTGAGCGGCCGGTAGTCACGCGCTTCGAGCGCGGGAGCCCGCGACGCCTCGACGACTCTACCCATAGATCTGCTTGAGCTGTGTGACGGCCTCCGCGATGGCGTTCTTGGTCGGCGTGCCGGTGCAGGCCTTGGTGAACATGTCGATGACGATCCAGCGATTGATCACGGCGCCGTGGGCGCGATTCGCGGGCGCCGGCCACGAGGTGAGCTTGCCGGTCTCGAGCACCTTCTGGAACGGCTTCACCCGCGGCTCGATGTCCCAGTCGGGGAACTTGTCGAACGCGTGCAGGTACGGGGCGAAGTACATGTCGCCGGAGGATATCCACGGCCGGTACTGCTTGGGGTCCATGATCCAGCGCAGGAAGTCCTTCGCGGCCTGCGGATCGGGACCGTAGGCGAACACGCCGTGCGTCACTGGTACCAGCGCGTGGAAGCGACCGGCCGGGCCCTTGGGATTCAGCGCGTGGTCGATCACCTTGCCCATGTCCGGCAGGTCGCGCTTGGCCGACACCATGATGCTGTAGGCGTTGTTGGTGCACGAGATCTGGCTCGTCAGGAAGGCCTTGTTGTTGTGCGGGTCGAGCCAGCCGATGCAGTCCTCGATGCAGGCTTCCTTGTAGAGCCGCTTCACGTACTCGACGACCTTCACGGTCTCGCTGCTGTCGAGGGCGACCTTCTTGCCGGCCTTGTCCATGACGGTCACGCCATGCGACCAGAGCAACGGGTAGAGCCACGAGTAGTTGTCGGCGAAGCCGTGGCCCATCGACATGCCGAACGGATGGCCCTTGGCCTTGAGCTTGATGCCGGCTTCCAGGAATTCGTCCCACGTATCCGGGAATTGCTTGATCCCGGCCTCGTCGAACCAGTCCTTTCTGTAGACCATCAGCTGGCCGATGTTCGCCTGGGGTACCGACTTCCACTTACCGTTGTCGACGGACAGGAGCTTGATCTCGTCGTACCAGCCGCCCTGTTCCTTGCCCACCGCTTCGGCGATGTCGGACACGTCCACCAGGGCGTCGCGGTAGAGCCACTCCTGCTGCACCCAGGCCAGGTCGGCGCCGGACTTGTTCTCGACCATCGAGACCAGCTGGGGCACCGCGCTGCCGCCGGCGGCCTGGATCTGGTAGTCGATCTTGATCCCGGTGGCCTTCTGGTAGGCCGGGATCAGTACTTTCTGGAAATGCTCGTCGAAGTTCTTCACGTAGGAGCTTTCGCGCGCGAACACGATCGTCGAGGGCTTGGCCTCGACCTTTCGCGCGATCCAGGGAGCCCCGACGATGCCTGCGGCACCGGCCGTCAGCTTCAGAAAGTCACGACGGCCGGTCTTGGACTGGGCGGGTTTTGCCATGGCTTGTCCCCTTGTTAGTTTACGAGTCCTGGAATCCTGCTCCCGAGATAGACGCATCGTCAAGGGCGCGTATGCGGTGCGCGGAAGGCAGTCGCCAGTTGCGGGCTGTCTTCATGCGCCGGCGATCGCCTGCTGCATCAGCGCGTGGTCGGCGAGGGCGAGGGTGGTCATCGCCTCCACCATCGGGACCGCGCGCGGGAGCACGCAGGGATCGTGACGCCCGCGTCCCTTGATGGTCGTGTCCTCGCGCGCCACGCTCACCGTGCGCTGCTCCTTCATGATGGTCGCGGTCGGCTTGAAGGCGACGCGGAAGTAGATCGTCTCGCCGTTGGTGATGCCTCCCTGCACGCCGCCCGAGCGATTGGTGCGCGTCCGCACCTGGTCGCCTTCCATGTAGAACTCGTCGTTGTGCTGCGAGCCGCGCAGATCGGTGCCCGCGAAGCCCGAGCCGATCTCGAAGGCCTTGCTCGCCGGCAGGCTCAGCACCGCCTTGGCCAGATCGGCCTCGAGGCGATCGAACACGGGCTCGCCCCAGCCGCTCGGACAGCCGCGCACCGCGCAGGTCACGACGCCGCCGAGCGAGTCTCCGTCTCGGCGGGCGGCCTCGACGGCCGCGATCATGCGCTCGGCGGTGGCGAGGTCGGGGCAGCGGATCGGCGTGGCGTCGACCTGCTCACGCGTGACCTTCTCGACGTCGCACTCGACGCTCAGGGTGGAGACCTTCGAGACCCACGCCACGACCGTCACGTTCCAGCGCGCGGCCAGGAGCTTGCGCGCCACGGCGCCGGCCGCCACGCGTCCGGCCGTCTCGCGCGCGCTCGTGCGGCCGCCGCCGCGCCAGTCGCGAAAGCCATACTTCGCGTCGTAGGTGTAGTCGGCGTGGCTCGGACGGTACTTCTCCATGACCTCGCGGTAGTCGCCGGGGCGCATGTCGAGGTTGGCCATCTCGAGGCTGATCGGCGTGCCCAGGGTCCGGCCTTCGAAGACGCCGGAGAGGATCTTCACGGTGTCGGTCTCTTTCCGCTGGCTGACCAACGCGCTCTGGCCCGGCACGCGCCGGTCGAGATCGGGCTGGATATCGGCCTCGGACAGGGGCAGCCGCGGCGGGCAGCCGTCGACGACAGCACCGATAGCGGCTCCGTGCGACTCGCCCCACGTCGTCACGCGAAACAGCCGGCCCCAGGTATTCCCCACACGTCGAGGATACCGCGGACGGCGCGCCGGGGCCCATAGGTCTGCGGGTGACGACGTATAATCCCGCCACGTGAGCTCGACAAGGAACGACCGGATCGGAGCGCGCCCGCGCCAGGGACTTCGCTCGCTGGCGGTGCTCGCCGCGATCGCGGTGATCTGGGAAACCGCCAAGATTCTGCTCGCGCTGCCCAGCTACCAGCTCCCCCACCTGCACGAGATCGCGGCCGACTTCCTGCGCGAGGGCGCGGGCGGTGAGCGGTGGCTCTGGATCATGCTTCTCAACGCGAGCTACACCGCGCTCGAGAGCCTCATCGGGTTCGCGCTGGGCGGGCTCGCCGGTCTCGTCATCGCGATCGCCTTCGCGCACTCGCGCTGGCTAGAGCGGGGGCTCTCGCCGTACGTCGTGGCCTCGCAGACGGTACCGATCCTCGCCATCGCTCCGATGGTGGTGGTGTGGCTCGGGACGTCCTGGTTCTCGAAGGCGGTCATCGCCGCGTACCTGACCTTCTTCCCGGTCACCGTCAACATGGCGCGAGGACTCCGGGCTGTCGATCCCGACGCGCTCGCCCTCATGCGCGCGCTGGCGGCGAGCTCGCGACAGATCTTCTTCAAGCTGCGATTTCCGGCGGCACTGCCGTACCTGTTCACGGCGCTGCGCCTCTCGGCCACCGCCAGCGTCATCGGCGCCATCGTGGGCGAGCTGCCGGTGGGCAGTCGTTTCGGCATGGGCGTGGTGATCATCAACGCCGCTCAGTACTACAACTGGCGCCCGGCCAATCTATGGGCCGCCATTCTCGTGTCGGCGCTGATCGGAATCGGCTTCTATCAGGCCGTCGCCGCCGTCGAGCGCCGGGTTGTGAGCTGGTCGCGCACGGCGACCGCGGTCTAGACATCGATGGGCTCGCCGATCATCGAGCTCGTCGGTGTCGACAAGACGTTCGAGAGTCGTGCCGGCGCCACCGAGGCGCTACGAGCGATCTCCCTCACCGTGGACGCCGGCGAGTTCGTCTCGGTCATCGGCCCCTCGGGGTGTGGCAAGTCCTCGCTGCTCCGCATCGTGGGCGACCTCGTCGAGCCCTCGGCGGGAGCCGTGCGCGTGAAGGGCAAGAGCGCGCTGCGGGCCCGGCTCGACCCCGACTACGGGATCGTGTTTCAAACACCGGTGCTCTACGACTGGCGTACGGTGGTGGAAAACGTGCGGCTGCCGCTCGAGCTGGCCGGTCGCCCGCGTGTCGAGCGAGCGCAACGCCCGCCGGCGCTCCTGCGCCTCGTGGGCCTCGAGGAGTTCGCCGGTCACTATCCCTGGCAGCTCTCCGGAGGCATGCAGCAGCGCGTGTCGATCGCTCGGGCGCTCGCCCTGAATCCCTCGATCCTTCTGATGGACGAGCCGTTCGGCGCGCTGGACGAGATGACCCGGGAGCGACTCAACCAGGAATTGCTCCAGGTCTGCGCCGAGACGGCCGCCACCGTCGTCTTCGTCACCCACAGCATCGCGGAGGCCGTCTTCCTTTCCACCCGGGTCGTCGTCATGAGCCCGCGCCCGGGCCATATCGATCGGGTCGTGACGGTCGATCTGCCGCATCCGCGCGTCGACAAGACCCGCGCGCATCCGAGATTCTTCGAGCTCGTGACCGAGATCCGCCAGAGCCTGCGCGAGGACCCCGGGCTCGCCGGCGGCCATACGCGCCCGGGCGAGGGCTAGCGATGGGCCGCGTGCGAGAATACGCGCCAGCCGCCCTCGTGCTGGTGGCGGGTCTGCTCCTGTGGGAAGCGGTCGTCTTCGCGTTCTCGATCGAGTTCTATCTGCTGCCCGCGCCGCATGTGATCGTGCACAGTCTGCGAGAGACCTACCCCCTGCTCGTGGAGGCGGGGCTCTATACGTTCACCGAGGCCGTGCTGGGCTACGCGCTCGGGTGCGGCGGGGGGATCCTGGCGGCGATGGCCGCCAGCCGCTCGTCGGCTTTCGCCAGCGTCGTTCTGCCCTACGCCGTGGCCTCGGCGTCGGTGCCCATCATCGCTCTGGCCCCGCTCGCGATCGTGTGGTTCGGCGTCGAGCAGGGCTCGAAGATCGCGATCGTCGTGCTGATGACATTCTTCCCGACGTTCGTCAGCACGTTGCGCGGCCTGCTCAGCGTGACGCCTCAGTCGCTCGAGCTGATGCAGAGCTACGCGGCGAGCGAGCAGCAGATCTTCCTGAAGCTCCGGCTCCCTCACAGCTTGCCAATGATGTTCACCGCCCTGCGAGCCTGCGCGACCCTGGCGATGATCGGTGCGGTCGTCAGCGAGTTCTTCGGGGGGCCGGTGAAATCGCTCGGCGTGTACATCAAGAGCACGGCCAGCCTCTTTCAGACGCGGCAGGCCTGGTCGGCGATCCTGGTTGCGTGCGCACTGGGACTCCTGTTCTACTTCGCGGTGGCGCTGGTCGAGCGCCTGGCCATGCCGTGGCACTTCGAGCGACGTGAAGACTGAACAGAGGAGGATCACTCCATGGTGAAGAGACAGCTCCTGGTGCCGATCATGGCCGTGCTCCTCGGGGTCACCATGCTGCCCGACCACGGCCTGAGTCAGGCCGCCGACAAGGTCACGCTCCAGCTCAAGTGGGTCACCCAGGCGCAGTTCGCGGGCTACTACGCCGCGAAGGCCAAGGGCCTCTATACGGCCGAACTGCTCGACGTGACCATCCGCCCGGGCGGTCCCGACATCGTGCCCGAGCAGGTCGTGGCGGGTGGCGGCGCGCAGTTCGGAATCGACTGGCTGCCGAGCCTCCTCTCCGCCCGTGACCAGGGTGCGCCCCTCGTCAACATCGGCCAGGTCTTCGCCTACAGCGGCATGCGCGAGATCGCCTTCAAGTCGTCCGGCATCAAGGGCGCCGGAGATCTGAAAGGCCGTCGCGTGGCGGTGTGGTTCGGTGGCAACGAGTTCGAGCTGCTCGCCACGCTCGAGAAGCACAAGATCGACCGGAACAAGGACGTCACCTTGATTCAGCAGCCGTTCGACATGAACCTGCTGCTCCAGAAGAAGGTCGACGCCGCCGCCGCCATGACGTACAACGAGTACAAGCAAGTCCTGGACGCCGGCGTGAAGCCCGACGACCTCGTGGTCATCGACTTCAACAAGGAAGGCACGGCGATGCTCGAGGACGGGATCTTCGCCAAGGCCGACTGGATCTCGGATGCCAAGAACAAGCAGGTCGCCGCGCGGTTCCTGCGCGCCTCCCTCAAGGGCTGGGAGCTCTGCAAGGACAAGCCGGCCGAGTGTGTCGAGATCGTGCTGAAGGAGAGCCCCGTCCTCGGCCGTGAGCATCAGACCTGGATGATGACCGAGATCAACAAGCTCGTCTGGGGACCGCCGGCGCCCAAGAGCCCGCTCGGCAAGATGGATCCCGCGGCGTTCAAGCAGACCGCCGACATCGCGCTGAAGTTCGGCGTGATCAAGAAGCCCGCGGGCGACGGCGCCTATACGCTGGCGATCTGGGAGCTGGCCCAGAAGAAGTAGTCCGCTCGCTCCCGAGCGCGGCCAGGCTATCGGTGCTCGGGGCCGTCCACGAAGTCGACCTCGGCGTGATCGATGCCGGCGAGCGTGCGATAGCCGGGACCGCGATCGAAGAACGGCTGGCGGCCTCGTGTTGCGCGTCGCCGGTCCCGGAGCGCGCGGGTGGCGTCGGCGTCCACGTGCGGCTCGCCGTCCCCGCCCACGAGCGCTACGCCGTAGTCCTCGCGCGCGGCTCGGGCGCTGACTTTGCCCTCGAGCACATCCAGCGCGACCCGCTCCGGCTCGCGCTCGAGCGGATCGCCCCACCCACCCCCGCCCGTCGTCTCGACGCGCACAAGCGTGCCGGCCGGGATGGGCTCGTCGTCCACGAGCCCGGGCAGGACACGCTCGTTCGGCCCCCCGGGATCGACCGTGACGCGGAAGGGCGCTCCCGCCTTGCCGCCGCGCAGGCCCCAGCACGAGAGGATGGCGCGATCGGCGACGCACAGAAACGCGCTGTCGCGGAGCACGCGAAATTCTTTGAGGTAGCCCAGGCCACCGCGCCGGGTGCCGGCGCCACCCGAATCGGTCGCCAGCGCGAGCCGCTCGATCACCAGCGGAAACCGCGTCTCCGTGAACTCGACGGGCAGGTTCTTGCTGTCGGGGACGACGTGGATGGTGTCGGAGCCGTCGGCGTAGTAGCGCCCGCCCGAGCCGCCGCCGAGCACCTCGCGCATGAGATAGAACTGCCCGTCGTCGTCGACCCCGTGAAACCCGGTGTAGCGGATCGTCTCCTGGTCGGCGGGCATGCGCCCGCCGACCGCCTTGGCGATGACGCCGGCGAGGATGCCGAGCAGGCGCAGGATGACGAATGTGCGGGCGTTGGTCGGCGCCGGGAAGACCGGCGTGAGCAAGGTCCCCGGTGGCGGGAATCGCAGCTCGATCAACGGGATGACGCCCTCGTTGACGTCGAGCTCGGCCATGCGCTCGGGCGAGTCGGCCAGGTTTCGCAGGATCGGCGCCAGCCACTTCTTGAGGAACACCCCGTCGGCGTAGTCGCCCGCGTGATTGATCGGACCCTTCGCCTGCGGACTGGTGCCGGCGAAGTCGATGATCAAGCGGTCGTCGCGCTTGGTCAGCGTCATCCGCTGCGTGTGCAGACGGGGCGCATCGACGCCGTCGTGCTCGGCGTAGTCTTCCCACACGTACGTCCCGTCGGGGATCTTCGCGAGGAGCTCTCGTCGAAACGTTTCAGTGGTCCGCTCGAGAATCGCGTCGAAGCACGCCTCGACCTGCTCCCGGCCGTAGCGGCCGAAGAGATCGCCGAGCCGCTCGGCCCCCATCCGGCACGCCGCCACCTCGCTATCGAGATCGCCGCGCAGGCTGTCGGGCAGCCGCGAGTTTCGCACCATGACCTTGATGAGGTCGTCGTTGGCTATTCCGGCGCGGTAGATGCGCACCGGCGGAACGATGAGCCCTTCTTGATAAGCGCTCGTCGCGTGCGAGGGCATCGAGCCGGGCACGGCGCCCCCGATATCGTCGTGATGGCCGAAAGCCTGAACGAACGCGACCACGACGCCCCCGGCGAACACCGGCACGGTCACGCAGAGATCGGGCAAGTGCCCGATTCCACCCTCGGAGCCGTAGACGTCGTTGTGGAAGAAGACGTCCCCGGGCCGCATCGTCTCGAGCGCAAAATCGCGCACGATCGGCTGGACGAGCGCGGAGTATGAGCGTCCGGTGAGCTTGCGGCACCGCCGGTCGTGGATCCCCGCGCGGAAGTCGCGCGCCTCGCGGATCATGGGCGAGCGCGATGTGCGCTCGATCGCCGCCTCGACCTCGGCCTCCACGGAGGCGAGCGTGCCCTCGACGATCTGGAGGACAATCGGGTCGACCGGAGGCTCGACGATGTTCACGTCGCGCTCCATGCTACGCGACGCCCCGCGTGAGGATCAGGTTCCCGAAGCGATCCGCCTCGATGCGCTGGCCGGGATAGGCAACCGTGGTCGCGCCGTACTCCTCGATGATCACCGGGCCGTTCAGCGTGTCACCGGGTTCGAGGAGTGTGCGCTCGTACACCGGGCACTCGAATGGCTTCTCCGCGAAAATGACCGTCCGCGTTCCGGTCAGGGCACGGGCGGGCCGCCCATCGCCCGGCGGACGCTCGCGTAGCTTGGGCCGGACGATCGGCCCGATGCCGGTGACCCTCAGATTCACCCATTCCATCGTCTGGCGACCCGTGGCCCCGGGCTCAGTCGCTCGCCGGTAGCTGTAGCCGTATCGCCGCTCATGAGCTTCGTGGAACCGCTCCACCGCCACCGCCGCGCTCTGCTCCTCGATCTCGCCCGGCGGCAACTCTACTGCGACCTCCCAGGCTTGTCCGAAATATCGGAGATCGGCGCTCCGGCCGACGCGGATCTCGTGCTCCGCGAAGCCCTCGGCGGTGAGCGCCGCGCGGGCCAGCCCTTCGAGGCGCACCAGGTGCGCATTGACCATCGCGTAGTCGAGACGGTCGTGGCGCTGGACGAATGTCTGCACGTAGTCGTTCTTGAGATCGACCGTGAGAAGCCCGAAGGCCGACACGTTCCCTGGTGAGAGAGGAATCAGCGCGGCTCGTAGGTGCAGAAGATCCACGAGCCGCCCGGCAAGCAAGGGACCGGAGCCGCCGAAGGCGACGAGCGCGTAGTCGCGCGGGTCGAGCCCGCGCTTGACCGACACTTGCTGGATGGCGTTGGCCTGGTTCCAGGCCGCGATCTCGAGAATGCCCTCGGCGGCCCGAGCGGGCTCGAGGCCGAGACGCGCCGAGAGCGCGGCGAGTCCTTCCCGCGCGCGCTCGCGCACGAGCGGGATCTCTCCGCCCAGCAGGCGCGGCGGGATGCGCCCCAGCAGCAGATGCGCGTCGGTCACCGTGGGCTCGGCGCCGTCGCGCCCATAGCAGAGTGGGCCGGGGTCGGCGCCCGCGCTGCGCGGGCCCACCTTGAGCCCGCCGTCGGGCGCGATCCACGCGACACTGCCGCCGCCGGCGCCCACGGTGACGATGTCGATCATCGTCACCTTGACCGGGAACCGACCGACCGCGCCGTCGGTGGTGAGGCCGGGCTCTCCGTGCTCGACGAGGCACACGTCGGTGCTCGTGCCACCGGCATCCGCGGTGAGCACACGGTCGACGCCCGCGGCCTTCGCGAGCAAGCTCGCACCGAGCGCGCCGGCCGCGGGGCCGCTCAGGATCGTCGTGATCGGCTGGGCCGCGACCTCCCGTGCCGAGATGACGCCGCCGTTCGACTTCATCACGTAGAAGGGCACGCCCGCCCCGAGTTCGGCGTCGAGGCGCGACTGGATGGCGCCCACGTAGGCGGCGACGCGCGACTTCACGAAGGCGTCCACGAGCGTCGTCACCGTGCGCTCGTACTCACGGTACTCGGGCAGCACCTCGGAGGAGATCGACACATGCGCTCCGGGGTGCTCACGCTCGAGGACGGCGCGCATGCGCTGCTCGTGCTCCGGATTGGCGTAGGCATGAATGAAGCTCACGCCGATGGAGTCGATACCGTTCTCACGGAACCAGCGGGCCACCTCGACGGCCGCGGCCTCGCCGAACGGGCGCAGCACCTCGCCGCGAAAATTGAGCCGTTCGGGCACCTCGCGCACGAGGTGCAGCGGAACGATTCGGTCGGGCTTGACCCAGAAGTAGGAGTTGCCGTACCCCCGCGGCACCGCCTGCCGCGCGATCTCGAGCACGTGGCGGAAGCCCTCCGTGGTGACGAGGCCCAGCCCCGGGAACCGCTCCTGGAGAAGCGCGTTCGTCGCCACCGTCGTACCGTGGGAAACGGCGGCGACGGCCGGCCGCGACACCACCGCGGCCGGGGCAGACACCGCGTGGCCCGCCAGGCGCAGAATCTTGCGGATCCCGTCGAGCACGCCGACCGACGGATCGTGGGGCGTCGACGGTGTCTTGGTGGTGAGGATCTCGCCGGTGGCCTCGTCGATCGCCACGACGTCGGTGAACGTGCCCCCGGTGTCGATGCCTATTCGAAGCAACAGACTCTCCCGCGTGGCGCTCGATCTCGATCGCGTCCACGCCGCACGGCAGCTAGCAATTCAGGCGGGCAGCAAGATCCTCAAAATTCTCTGCGATGATGTCCCAGCCTGACTCCGCCTTGAGGTCGGTCCTTTGTCCAGAACCAAATTCGAGCGGGCGCGGGACGAACGCCGTCGCCATACCCTCGGCGCGCGCCGCCACGAGATCGTAGTTATGGGCGGCCACCATCATAACGTCTTCAGGCCCGAGGCCGAGCAGGGAGATGGCCGTTCGATACACTTCCGGCCGAGGCTTGTAGCAGCGAGCGTTTTCCGCGGTGATGATGCAGTCCCACGGTAAGCCGGCGAACCGGGCGAGCTCGACCATGCCGATGAAGCTCGCATTGGACAGGGGCGTGACGATGTATCGACGCTTCAGACGCTGAATGCCCGGGATCGCGTCGGGCCACGGCCTGAGCCGCCACCAGGCGCGCGCAAGCGTGTCGATCTCGCCCGTTGCGAGCACGGTGATGCCATACGTGACCAGGAGTTCCTCCAGGCGGCTCCGGTAGATCGTCTCGACCGTCGTCCACGGAGTCTCGCCGCTGTTGACCTTGTCCATGCCCGGGCGATAGGCTGCCCTCCAATCGTCGAGAAACTGGACGCAGTCGAGCGTGAGCGTCTTACGCTCGGCGAGCGCTCGGAGTTCGCCGAGAACGCTGGTCCGCCAGTCGACGACCGTGCCGTACGTATCGAAGGTGAGGGCCCGAATCACGAGCGAATGTCAGTGGCTCGGCGCCTGGAACCGCAAAGCCGCGTCACGGCTTCCTGAGCTTGACGTCCTCGTACGGCGCCGAGTACGGAAAGCCCGGAATCAGACCGACCGCGGCTTGCTCGACTCGGGGACCGACTCCCGCCATCGGGCTCAGCTCGTAGACGGGCACGTGCATCACGCGCTCGTGCAAGATGCGCTGGATCTGGTGCAGCAACGCCTCGCGCTTCGTGCGATCGATTTCACGGGCCTGGCGCTGGAACAGGTCCTCGACTTCGGGGAGGACACCGTAGGCGTAGATCCCGGTCCGCGTGACGTAGGCCTCGAGACGGGTCGCCGCGTTTCCGCCCGATCCGTTGAGTCCCATGATGACCCCTTTGAGCCTCTTTTCACGCCACGCGGTCAGGAACGCCGCGCGCTCCATCGTGCGGATGCGAGTGCGGATGCCGACGGTCCCGAGATAGCTGCTCAGCGCCTCGCCCATCGCGTACAGCGGTGGGTACGGATAGAAGTCTCCAGCATCGAAGCCGTTCGCATAACCCGCCTCGGCCAACAACTGCTTGGCCTTGCCGGGATCGTAGGCGGGCGGATCGAACGGAAGCGCGAACTCGAACGATCGGGGAACGATCGAGCCGGTGAGCCGCGAGGTGCCGAGCGACTCGGCCTGGTTGACGGCCTGGCGGTCGAGCGCCAGGCTCGCCGCCAGCCTGACGCGTCGATCGTGCCACGGCGACTTCGCATCCCATTGCTCCGGGAGGTCGATCCAGAACACGCCGTTGCCGGTCAATCGCGACACGATTCTGAGATTGGGTGTCCGACGCAGCTCCTCCGCCACGGGCCCGTTCACCTGGAAGATGACGTCGACGTCGCCCTTCTTGAGGGCAGCGGCGCGGGTCGTGTCGTCGGGCATGACTTTGAACACGAGCCGGTGGACGCTCGGCACCTTGCGCCAGTAGCCCTCGAAGGCCTCGGCCACGAGCTCGATCCCGGGCGTGAACGAGACGAGGCGGAACGGGCCGGCGCCGATCGGCGCCTTCTTGAAGCCATCCTCGCCGACCTGCTCGACATATTTCTTGGGCACGATCCACCCGACGCCCGCGGCCGTCGTGCCGTAGTACGTCAAGAAATCCGGCCAGGGCTCCTTGAGATGAAACCGCACGCGGCCCGCGTCGACGATCTGGACTTCGCGGACCTTGTCCTTGATCTGCTTGGCGCCGGCGCCTCGGTAACGCTCGAAGGAGAACTTGACGTCCTCGGCGCTCACCGCCTCGCCGTTGTGGAACTTGACGCCCTTTCGGAGCACGAACTCATAGGCGAGGCCGTCCTTCGACATCGTCCACGACTCGGCCAGACTCGGCGTCTGCAGACCGGTCGGCATCGGCTTCAACAGGGCGTCGTGCAGGGCGTAGAGCATCATGAACGGGATGATGGTGCCTTCCGTCTCCGCCGGGTCGAGCCAGCGGGCGACCAGGGAGGCGTGCACGCCCCACGTCACCGTTCCCTCGGGCGCGGCCTCGGCCGAGCCGAACCATGCGAGGAGCAGGAGCACCAGTATGGCTGACCGCATCATCACGCCAGCGCCCGCGGGTCGACTAGGCCGGCGCGAGACCATACAGCCGGGCCGCGTTCTCCCTCACGATCAGCCGCTTCTCGTCCTCCGGGACGCCCTTGAAATCGCGCTCGACGACCTCGCGTGAGTGCGGCCACGTGGAGACGATGTGGGGATAGTCGGAGGACCACATGATGTTCTCGACTCCGACGAACTCCCGGCCGGCCACCCCCACTCGATCGTCGATGAACGTCGCGAAAACCTGACGCCGAAAATATTCGCTCGGAGCGAGCTTCACCGGGGCGGGATAGAGATAACGATACTCTTGCTGGGCCTGATCCAGCTTCTGCAAGAAAAAGGGCAGCCAGCCCACCTCGTTTTCTGCCGAGACGAGCCGCAGACGCGGAAACCGCTCGAGGACGCCGGAGAAGATCAGCACGACCAGGGTGCGCTGCACTTCGTGGCAGAGGACCGTCGAGCGGACGTAGCGATCGAGTGGCTGCTTGATCGCCAGGCGGCTTTCCGCGCCCATGCCCGTGATGCTGTGCAAGCTGATGGGCATGTTGAGCTCCTGCGCCTCGGCCCAGAAGGGATCGTAGTCGGACGAGCTGTACGGCCGGTCTTCGGGCGGCGAGGCCCAGATGAGAGCGCCCTTCAGGCCTCGATTGGCACAGCGCCGAAGCTCCTTCACCGCGTCGTCGACGGAATAGAGAGAGATCAGCGCAAGCCCCGCGAGCCGCTTGGGCGCGTAGGCGCAGTACTCGGCCAGCCAGTCGTTGTAGACACGGAAGCACGCGCGCTGCAGCGCCGCGTCGGTGAGCCAGAACTGACGAAACCCGAGGGTCGTGTAGATCACGTCGGCCTCGACGCCGTCGAGGTCCATGTCCTTGACGCGCTCGGCGGGGTCCCACCCGCCGGGGCGGGCATCCTTGTACGTCGAGGCTTGAAAGAACCCGGGGAGCTCCTCCGGCTTCTTGCCCGCTCCCATGCCCTGCGCGAGATGAACCGGCGGCACGCCCTCGAGCACCAGGTAGGCTCCCGGTCGGGACCCGGGCGGGTTTTCCACGACACGGGGCGCGCGGTCACGGAATCGCTTGTCGATACGCTCCACCCAGAGATCGCCCGGCTCGTTGACGTGCGAATCGGCGGAGATCAGCTTCGTCTCGACCATGGTCCACCTCCATATGCCGCGCCTCGGGCGGCGAGGACCCCAGCCCCGCGACGGCCTGCGGCGCGGCACTTCCACTTCACCTGCCGCGGCTCCCCTTGCAGCGCGGCACCTTCGGTCAACCCGCTACGCGAGCAGCCCGTACAGCCTGGCGGCGGTCTCGCCGACCATCTTCGCCTTGACGTCGTCCGGCACCCCCTTGAAGTCGCGGGCGATCACGTCGCGGGAGTGCGGCCAGGTGGCCAGCGTGTGGGGATAGTCGGACGCCCACATGAAATTGTCGCGGCCCGCGAACGACCAGTTCGCGATCCCGACCGGGTCGTCCATGAAGGTGGCGAAGATCTGTCGCTGGAAATACCCACTGGGCAGGAGCTTGATGGGGGCCGGATCGGTGTAGCGAAACTTCTGGGCTGTGAAGTCCGCGCGGTAGAGGTAGTGCGCGATCCAGCCGATGTCGTTCTCGGCCGAGACGATGCGAAGGCCGGGGAATCTCTCCAGCACGCCCGAGAAGATCAGGGTCGTCAGGGTGCGCTGTGTCTCGTGGGGCAAGGTCATGGCGCGCATGTAGCGGTTGACGTTGTACCGGCTCTCGCGCGCGTGGCCCGTCGAGGTGTGCAGGCTCAGGGGCATGCGGAGGTCCTGCGCGGCGGCCCAGAAAGGATCATAGGTCGGCTCGCTGTAGTCACGTCCCTCGGGAGGCGAGGCCATGATCATCGCGCCTTTGAGCCCGAGCCGCGCGCACCGCTGGATCTCGCGAACGCCTTCGTCGATCTCCAGAAGCGAGATCAGCGCCAGGCCGGCGAACTTCTTCGGGTCATAGCGACAGAACTCGGCCAGCCAGTCGTTGTACGAGCGAAAAATCGCGGCCTGGAAGGGCGCATCGGTGAGCCCGAACAGTCGGAAGCCCAACGTGGTGTAAAGGACCTCCGCCGCGACTCCGTCGATCGCCATGTCCTTCAGGCGCTCGACCGGATCCCATCCGCCGGGGCGGGCGGCCTCGTATCCAACCTTTTGAAACGCCGCCAGCTCTTCCGGTGTTTTGCCAGCCGCGAACGTGCCGGCGACCGAGCGCGGCTCGAGTCCCTCGCAGACGAACCAATGACCCCGCTTGCCCTGGTGCTCCTGGACGACGACCCGCGGTGCGCGGTCGCGAAAGGGTTTGTCGATCCGCTCCACCCACAAGTCGGGTGGCTCCGTCATGTGCGAGTCAGCCGAGATCACGGTGTCGTCTGCCATGGAGGCCTCCTCAGGCGCGCTGCAGCGCCGCCTTGATCCGCTCCGGCGTGATCGGCACGCGGCGAATGCGGACACCCGTCGCGTCGTAGATCGCATTCGCGATGGCCGCCGGCACCGTCCGCGTCGAAGGCTCGCCCGCGCCCGAGGCGGCGACGTCCGGTCGGTCGATCAGGACGACAAGGCGAATGCGCTCGGTCATCGCGCCTCCTTGCTGGACGCCGAGATGATACCTCCGCGACTCGCGTCGCGCACGCGAGGCTCTCGCCGGAGGCAGATTCGCGCGTCTGGTTACGGGCGGGGGTGCGAAGGGCTCCGCGCGCTCAGCGCATGTTGCCGGTGTGGCCGAGCGAGTAGCGACCGGGCTGTGGCCACACCGCGAGGCCGTGCGGCTCCTTGCCGACGGGAATCGTGACGACCTCGCCCGTGGTGGTATCGACGACGTACACGACGTCGTCGTAGCGCCCCGAGAGCCACAAGCGCTTACCGTCGGCGCTCACGTTCCCCATGTCGGGGCTGCCGCCGCGCGGGATGGGCCACGTCTTCACCACCCGGCGCGTCGCGAAATCGATGACCGCGACGCTGCCCGGACCGCGCGGCTTCCCGCCGATCCGAGACGAACCCCGGTTGGCGACGTAGAGCAAGGTCCCATCCCGGCTGGGATAAAGTCCGTGAGTGCCAACGCCGGTCTTGATGAAGCCAGTCTCCTTGAACGCGTCGCCGTCGATCACGTAGACGCCGCCGCGTCGGAGCTCGGCCACGTAGAACACCTTGCCGTCGGGGCTGATCCGGATGTCCTGAGGAATGCCACCGCCCGACAGCTTGAGGTAGCCGAGCACCTTGCGATTGATCCAGTCGATCTTCACCAGCTGCCCCTTGTACTCACACGTCATGATCAGGTATCGGCCGTCGATCGAGAAGTCGCCGTGGTTGATGCCGGCGCATTGGGGAGCCGCGACCGACCCCTGCAGCGCCATCGTCTTCGGGTCACGGAAGTCGAGCCGCTTGAGCGCCTCGGCCACGACGATGGCCGATCGCCCGTCCGGCGTGAAGTACATGTTGTACGGGTCGTCCACAGCGACGGGCGGGCCCGGCTTGCCCGTGACGGGGTCGATCGGCGTCAGGGTTCCGTCGGTGCGGTGCTCGGCATTGTTGGTCACCCACAGGGTCGTGAGATCCCAGGAGGGGACGACGTGCTGAGGGTTCACGCCGACGGGGAACCGGTCGACGACCTTGAGCGTCGCCGGATCGATCACGGTCACATCGTTGGACTTGAGATTCGGCACGTACACGCGCGGCAGTGCCTTGGCGACCGCGGGGCTCAGCTTGTCGGCCATCGTCTCGCTATAGAGATTGGCCGGGTCGACCACCGGCGGCATTCCCGGCACCGTCTCGATGGCCACCGCGGTCCCGGCGGCGGCCACGCTGAAGCCCACTGCAAGTGCGAGCGTCGTGAAGCGAGTCATTGGCACGTATCACCTCTTCGAAGCATCGATTGATTTGCGAATGGCGGCGACCGATTGCGTGACGATCAGCTCGACGCCGAGCCGGCCGAGCTCGGCGCTGGCGCGCCGGGGGTCGCCGTCGACGCCGCTGGGCTCGCCGGGTGCCGGCTGCTCGGAGGCCGTACCACGAACCAGGCGCGGCTCGAGCGCGAGCATGAGCGACGTGTCGGAGAGCCCCGCGTGCTGACCGATCTCCTCGGCCCGATACCCGCGTGTTTTCAGCAACGCCTCGAACCCGGCCGTCGCCGCCCGGTAGTATTCCTCGACCG
>Ga0209056_10002878_pt1 | contig 18424 bp, 13 predicted proteins | sample GraSoiAngelo_114_FD_185876 | JGI IMG/M metagenome (GOLD analysis project Ga0209056, IMG submission 185876) | Grasslands soil microbial communities from the Angelo Coastal Reserve, California, USA - 14_0903_13_40cm (SPAdes) (version 2) | ecosystem: Environmental > Terrestrial > Soil > Grasslands... | reverse complement strand
TGTCGGAGAGCAAAATATATTGCCGCGGCTCGTCCGGTTGCCGCGCGACAGCGCGGCGCTGTGTTCGAAATGCTTCGTCGAGCCTATTTTGGCGCAACCGCATCAGGACGATGAGCCGCAATGCTTCAGTGTCGTGCACATCCAGCCAGCTCGCGTGCCGCAATGCCGTGTCCGCAAGATCGACATCGCCTTTTTGCGCGTAGAGGCGGCCAAGCGCGAGCGCGGCGCCATAATGCCACCAATTATCGCGCGCGAAATCTTCGACGAGGCGCTGGGCCGCATCGGACCGCTGCGTTTTACGCAAAATTTCCGATTCAGAGCTGATCAGTTCCCAAACATCCGGGTAATCTTTTCGCGCTCCCTCGAGAATTGCGAGGGCAGAACCGTCGTCGTGTGCGTCGTGCCGCATGCCGGCGAGGTTTAGCGCGCCTATCCAAGTGCGCGGATATTCTTTGCGCGTTTGCATCGAGCTCTTTCCGACAAGTGCGAACAGAACTTCGGCCTCCTTGGTCTTTCCCTGGCCATGCAGGGCACTGGCGAGGTCGTTTTGAGCAATCGGGTAATCCGGCGCTATCTCGAGGACCTTGCGAAATATCTTTTCGGCCTCAGCGTAGTCGCCGCGGTTGGCATAAATTAGGCCAAGATTGACACCGTTTCGGGCGCTTGTGCCGCCTGCGGCGAGGGTGCGGCGGTAAAAAGTTTCAGCCGTCACCCAATCTGCGCTTCGCATATGGCTGCGAACGCTCAAGCCCGCGACGGCGAGAAGGGCGAGAGCCACGGCAAACTTCCGATGCCGTGACGGAAGTTCGATCACGCACCCAGTTAAAAAAATAAGGAAGCCAACACTCGGCAAATAAAGCCAGTGCTCGGCGACAGTCGCGTTCAGCGGGACTATATTGGAAACCGGCAAGTATCCGGCGAGAAACCAACTTGCGCCGAAGATGCGCATGAGCTGCCCGCGTCCTCGCCTGGCGCTTCCGAAAACAAGAGCGGCCAGAACGGATAATCCCAAAATCGACAAGTACTCGACGCCAATTTGGTTTCGCCAATCGGCATTGCTGCGATAAACGACCGGATCAAAAACCGTGCGTTCCATGTGAAGATTGGTGGGGAAAATCAATAGCCGGCCGTAATCGCCAAGCGCTCGTGCCATCAGCGCAGCGCGAACGGACCCGCTCCAGATGGCATCATCGGATGGAGGACCTGGCCGCCGTTCGGGCAACTGCCGGCAGGCAAAATAAATGGCTATGACAAGGCCGCAGCAGAAGAGCGCCCCAATGCGAGCGCGAGCGCGGAGGTTCTTTTCGACGAAAAGCAGATGAGCGACGAAGAGGGCGATCCAAACACAGGCAATCTCGCGCGAAAACAACGCAAGCAGGCCTGAAGCGGCAGCCAGGAAGTAGAGCCAACGGCGGATAAGCGGGGGCGTCGTCGTCCGTTGTGCGCGCAGAAAAAGCAGCCATCCGGCGCTGGCAAAAAGAAATGCGAGACTGTCCGCCCGCCCCGAGATGTAATCGACCGCCGCGCTGTGGACAGGGTGCACGGCCCAGATGAGCGCGACGAAAAATGCGGCCAGAGAAATCCAGGGAAGACGCCGTAGTGCCCGGGCGCGGACTACGATGGAAACGCGCCGCAAGAACAATGAGGCGAATAATTGCCGAAGCAAAAAATACAACAGGACGCCGCTGGCGGCATGAAGGAGCACATTAGTGAGATGAAAACCATACGCGTCCGTGTTCCAGAAGAAGTAATCGACGATGAATGAAATATTCTGGACTGGCCGGTAATGGACCGACAGTGAATCCAAAAAGAGATAATGCCGGAACGCTTCTAGAATCAGGAGAGGGCTCTTGATAAAGGGGCTATCATGGGCCAAATAGGCATCGTCCCAGATGCGCTCGCCTTGCAGGGCCGGCGCTCGCACGATGACGCCGATAACCATGAGGAGAAGAACACGCAGCCATTCTCTGCGCAGATCAGTCGCGAGTTTCGACAGGCGGTAAATTGACGCCCAAGCGCCAATTACGCGCGGGCACGGAACCGGGTGCGTAATTCTCGGTCTAACGAGCGGAGTTGGTGAGGCGAGCACGAGACACGCTGCGAGATGGGCGACTTTCCGAGTCTTGTTCGCACGACTCATTCCCTGCCACTCGCCCTCTGCGGGAATGACAGGAGAATGAATCGTTAGATTCTAGTTGCCCGAGTAGGGCGACCAGAATGAGGCGGGTGCGACATCCGACAGCGCCACGAAGCTGCTATGTGGAACCGCCGGCAGGGTATCCACGACCTGATCACTATAGGGATTGCCCAGGAGGTCGTTGGCCGTGTTGTAAAGGACCGTTCCACTTTTCAGGTAGCTGGTCCAATCCTTAATGGCAACCACATCCCCGGTTTTCCGGTTAGTTTCGATGGCGTATTGGTCAACCGCGGAGTCGATCATGCGCAGATCGTTCAGGATCCGGGTGGCCTGCGAGCGTTTGCGGGCCCGGAGGAATCCAGGCACGGCAATTGCCGCGAGCAGCGCGATAATCGCTACCACGATCATGATTTCCACCAGCGTGAAGCCGGTGCGCTTCGATGAGAGTTTTGTTAACATTAGTCTGAGTTTTCTTTCTTTATTACTTTTGTTATTTATTAATGCGAGATGTGAGATGGGCTCTTTCCCGAGCTTGCTCACAACTCATTCCCTGCCACTCCCGCTCCGCGGGAATGACAGGAGAATGAATCGTTAGATTCTAGTTGCCCGAGTAGGGCGACCAGAATGAGGCGGGTGCGACATCCGACAGCGCCACGAAGCTGCTGTGTGGAACCGCCGGCAGGGTGTCCACGACCTGAGCACTATAGGGATTGCCCAGGAGGTCGTTGGCCGTGTTGTAAAGGACCGTTCCACTTTTCAGGTAGCTGGTCCAATCCTTAATGCCAACCACATCCCCGGTTTTCCGGTTGGTTTCGATGGCGTATTGGTCAACCGCGGAGTCGATCATGCGCAGATCGTTCAGGATCCGGGTGGCCTGCGAGCGTTTGCGGGCCCGGAGGAATCCAGGCACGGCAATCGCCGCGAGCAGCGCGATAATCGCCACAACGATCATGATTTCTACGAGGGTAAAGCCCCCGCGCTTTTTATTTAGGGTGTTTAACATGCTGTTTGCTTTCGTTTATTTGTTGTTTGTTTAACTGCGATCCGCGATATCCATCGCGGACATGCCCCTTATCAGAGCAGCGTTGATGCCAACGGGTCCGTTTTTTACAATTTCTAGAACGCTCGAAACGACTTGGACGAGCCGGCCAAAAGCCGGGCACGGAGCAGGCGGAGTGGCAAGCTTGTCTGTGGCAAACGCCTTGCTTGTCTATCAGTGCGCCTTCGGCGACTGGTTCGCCATCGCGCGCGGAGCGCACGATCCACCCGCTGCCTGTCGATTACGCCCACTGGATGGGCTTTTCATCAGTCTGCTAAGCAGAACGCTCGACGGCGCACGCCTCATGCTACTGTGCCTCCCGTGAAGAGTCTCAAACCGGGGCGGCGGTACGCCCTCTCGCCGAGTCACTATCTCTTTGCCGCTGTTTTCTTGCTCCGGCTAATCGCCCTCCTGCGCCTGACGGGTTCGGCATTTCTCCTGCCGAATTCCGGGGACATGCATTTTTACAATGAATGGGCCCAACGAATTCTCCACGGCCAGGTCACCGAGCACCACGCCTTTTACGGTTTGCCACTTTATCCTTATCTTCTGGCCTCTCTCTACGCGCTATTTGGCCGCAGCCCATTCATTCCTGGATTCCTCCAGGCGATTCTGGACGGCGGGACCGCCGTGCTCCTATACAAGCTGGCGGAAAAGATCTTTAGTAGCCCAGCGCCGCCCGGCCATCCCGCAGTTGCGGGGCCACAGAATCGGCCGCGGAATTTTCTCAAGCGATATCGCGGCGAATGCGTTGGGGTCTTAGCGGCTTTGGGCTGGGGATTTTTTCTTCCGGAAGAGGCTTACTCCGCCATTCTCATGCCGGCGGCCGGCCTCGTCTTCGTTTTTTGGTTCGTTGTTTGGCAAATCGTGCGCCGCCGTGAGGCACCCGCTCCACTGGGATCGTTAATGTTGGGCGTGCTGATCGGGTTCACGGCGATGGGGATCGCTACGATTTTGTTTTTGGCGCCACTTCTCTTCGTCGCGCTCTTCTTCAAGTGGAACTGGACGGGAGACACGCGCAGTATTTTGCTTGCCAAAGGTGCGGCTGCGGCCCTCGCCTTCATCGGCTTCGGAATTGGCGCATCGCCGTGCTGGATTCATAACTACTTCATCGCGCACGACCCCGTTTTCCTTTCCGCGCACAGCGGCGTCAACTTTTGGATCGGCAACAATCCGGTCGCCACCGGCTATCCGCGCTTTCCGCCCGGCCTGCATGCGGGCCAAAAAGCGATGTTGGAGGATTCGATCACAACCGCCGAGAAAGCGGCTGGTCGATCGCTGAAGCGCTCGGAAGTATCTGCCTATTGGTCGGAAAAGGCGCGATCCTACATAAAAAACAACTTCGGGGCCTGGCTCAAATTGCTCCTCGTTAAAGCTGGCAACTTCTGGAGCGCGTTCCAATACGACGATCTCAGCATCATCACGATTCTGCGCGAGCAAAACGTAATTCTTCCCGGTCTGAAATTCGGCTTGGTCGCGGCGCTGGCGATTCCAGGGTTCCTCCTCGCCTTCTCAAAGTATCCGCTTTCGCGCTGGGTGGCCGCGGCCATTTTGCTGCACATGGCGTCGCTTCTGACGGTTTTTGTCACCGAACGATACCGCGTCGCGGCAGTTCCGGGACTGTTGTTAGGCGCATCCTTCGGCGTATCGGAACTGTGGCAAAGCTGCGTCAGCGCGAAATATTCTCGCGCTGCTCTCTACCTGGTCCTTCTTCTCGCCGCGACCCTGTTCGTGTCGATCCCACAAAAGGATCCCGGCCTTTGGGCGCTCGATGCCTACAACGCTGGATGGCAGGCTCTTCAGGTCCAGGATTTGCCGCTGGCTGAGAGGAAACTCAAACTGGCGTATTCCTATGTGCCGGAAAATGCGGAGATAAATTTCGCCTTGGGCAATCTGAGCCTTGCTCAGAAAGAGCTCGAGAAGGCCGAATCGTACTACGCCGCGACGTTACATCTCAATCCCAAGCACGTCGGAGCGCTTAATAATCTTAGCGTCTTAGCCTTGAAGGAACAACGTTTCGACTTGGCGGCAAAATTCTTGAGCAAAGCAATTGAACAGGATCCGCACGACGCGAAAACACACTACTTGCTAGCGAGAACTTTTATGCTTCTACATGATCGGCCGCAGGCGATCTGCGAAATCGCGAAAGCCATCGACCTCGAACCAAATCAGCCAGCGTTTCTGAAGCTGCGCGATGACCTCCATTAAGGGAAGAGTGATGCGTGCCGGAGCGAGGCGGAGCAGCGGGCTTAGTGAAAGTTCTCTCCACCTGACAGCGGCATTGAAGATGCTAACTCGAAGGCTTCTTCCTTGCGAATTCCGCTTATGCCCATGACGCAAACTCTCGCTGCCGATGGCTCTGCACCAGCCACTCTCGCCCAATCGACGAGTAATCCACGAAATGCGGTCCGCTGCGAAGTTTGGATTCTCCTGAGCGGCTTGCTGGCGCTTACTTTCAAGCTGGCAATCGCCTGGAACACGTTGGGAACGAATGACGTGATTAGCTTCTATCGATTCGGCGAATCGCTGGAGACTCACGGCTTGGAGTGGACCTATACCAATTCCATTTCTTTCAACCATCCGCCTCTGATCGCGTACTTTCTTCAAGCAGTCTATAGGCTTAGTCATCAACCGTTCTTTCAAGATAACGGAATCATCTTTCCCTTCCTACTGAGATTGCCGGCGATTCTTGCCGACTTCATCTCGTTGCTTGTCCTGTTGCGTTTGACCGCTGATTTTCCGAAGCTCAGACTGCCGACTTGGGCACTGTTTCTTTTCGCCCTTAGTCCGACCTCTGTCATGGTCTCGGGCTTCCACGGAAGTACCGATCCTCTCATGGTCATGTTTCTCTTACTCGCGGTTTACAGCTGCTCCCATGGTAATCCATTTCTCTGTGGTCTGTTTTTTTCTCTTAGCTGTCAGGTCAAAATCATCCCGCTGTTTTTGTTTCCGATTTTTTTATTTTACTGGATGCATCGCCGACTCTGGCTGCGCTTCCTCGTCCCCTTTGCTACAGTTACATTCGTCTTGTGGCGTGAGCCGCTGCTAAACTTCCCAGCAATCTTCGTAAAGAACGTTTTGTCCTACGGGAGCTTTTGGGGACTTTGGGGGATTACCTACTTTCTCCGCCTTACGGGCTGGTCGCAGTTTGGACGGGTCAGCTATTATCATCTCACCGCCGCCCAAACTGCTGTCGGACTTCTGCTCAAGTTGCTTATCATCGCCTGTGTCATAGTCATTGCCTGGCGGCGACGCGCCCTTTCGGCGACCGCTTTGTTAAGTTCTCTGGCTTATGCCTGGATTGTATTCTTTGTTTTTTCGCCCGGTGTTTGTGCCCAATACATGGTCTGGTTGATGCCTTACGTTCTTATTTTATCACCGGCGCTCTACGGTTATCTTGAACTCACCAGTTCTCTTTTCCTGTTCTTCTTTTATAACACAATCGCAGACGCCTTCCCGTGGTATGTCGCGATTTCGAGAAGCCGCAGCAACTTGGATTGGACGCCATGGTCGATCTGGCCCTGGGCGGTGTTGATTGCGGGCCTAATCATTTTCTGGAAAACGGCTCGACGGCGAGATCCTTCTCTCCGTTTGTTCGGTCTCGATACGTTGCCGTTGCGGCCGTGATTGATTGACGCGCTTTTCAGCATCATTGTCTGCTAACGCTTCCCCATCTTCCCTCGACTTGAACGATCTCGGTCCATTAGAGGCAAGTTCAAGGCCGGCCTGTCGGCGCTGGTGTGTTGTCGGTGCTTGCTTTGTTCTTGTTGCAGGAATTTTTCTGCGGCTGCCTTCGTCGCTTTTTTCTGATCCCACTTCCTTCTTGCATCGAGTGGAGTTCCTTCATCCGCAAGCCGGTTTTACCGACGTCGGCTTCGATGAACATCTTTATCGCGGATATGTTGACGGTCTCGTCCATACGGGTCTTGCCTCGTACTTTACCGTTGTGGACCATTACATCGAGGTTCAGAAACCTCTTACGGGCTCGATCCTCCCACCGGTACGTTTCCTCTACATTTTTGCGGCTTATCTTTGGCACCTTACGTTTGGCACGGAAGCGCTCGGCGCTCTTCACGGTGTTGCCTCGCTCTTCAGCATCTTAACATTGCTTTTGTCGGGAATCTTTGCCTGGCGTCTTGGAGGGCGAGCAGCCGGGCTCGGCGTACTCGCCTTGATGAGCAGCGCGCCCACTCAGATTCACATGTCGCAACACGCGTTGGTCGACGGCTTCTTTACCTTTTGGGCCGTGCTTTGTCTCTGGTTGCTCTGGGAAAATCTGCGCGCGCCACGACGCGCCTCGTGGCTGATCGCCTACTCGTTAGGTTTGATGCTTCTCGTTTTAACGAAAGAAAATTCATTGTTTGTTGTTTTCGCGCTTGTCGTGCTAATGATAGCAAACCACTGGCTGAAATTTGGGTCTGTGACTCGCGAACTACTCACGGCCACGGTTCTCGGTCCTTTGCTTGGCATCGCGGCTCTTGTATTGCTGGCCGGTGGGATCGATACGCTGATCGCCACTTATAAGTTATCGGTCGCCAAGAATTATACTCTCACCTTCGCCATCCTGACCGGCGATGGGCCCTGGTATCGTTATCTGGTCGATCTTCTTCTCGTTAGTCCCGTCATTCTGATCCTGGCGATCAGCGCACTCTTTCGCCTTAATCGCACGATGAAGGCGGAACTGTTCATGTCGATCTTTATCGCCGCGAGTTATCTCGTCATGTGCAACATCAAATACGGGATGAATCTCCGCTACGCGAATATGTGGGATATGCCGCTGCGATTTCTGGCATTCAGCTCGCTCGTTGTCCTTGTTACGCCACTCCGACGCTACCCAAACATCGTGCTGGGCATCGGGGTCGCGTTGATCTGTGCGATTGAGATACGCCAATACATCATTCTGTTTGTAAATTTTCCGCTCTACGAATTGGTGAGCGAAGGACTACTTCGCGCGCTTCACATCTTGAAGTCGCCCTAAGCTGTGGCGATTACGCCGCTTGGGTGAGCACTTCCGCTTTCAATGCGGAACTGCCCGAGATCGTTTCGCGCAGCAAATTGTTCACCGTCGGTTTCGCTTCCGCTCGAATGAAAATCTGGTAGGAAAACAATCCTTTGCTCATGCGAATCAACGCCGCATTCAGGCGAAGCATCGCGCGGGCGAAGAAATTGTTGCCGATGGCCACGGGAAACGGCGCCGGGATTCCGCGCACTTCAAGAATTTTGTAGCCTGATTGCTTTAACAGCTCGCGCATCGATCGAAATGTGAACAGGCGCGTGTGTGTTACGTCGAGAATGCCTTTCCTTCCGTAATTGAATTGGCCCAGCAGCAACATCAGCCGCGTTGCGATAAATCCGATGTTCGCGGTCGTCAGGATTATCTCCGGACGTTTGCAACCAGTCGCAAAACGCAGTTCATCCATGAAATGGGCCGGTTTCTTCAAATGTTCGATGATGTCGAGCATAAAGATTTGATCGAACTGCGAGACGTTCACCGGGAACTCTTTCCGATCAAGATCCCATCGGATAAAATTGACCTGCTCCGGCCTCTTGGCGGGGTCGGGCACATACCGGTCCATCCCGGTGACGCGGCAACCTCGCCTGATCAGTTCGGCCCCGATGTAACCATTGCCGCAACCAACATCGAGAATATGCCCGCCTGGACGCGCTGCGGCGATGGCAGCAGTGTGCGAAGATTCGTATCCGAGCTTCAAATCGTAGGTTTCCTCAGGCGCATTGACGTCGAACTTCCGGTCGAAAAGCAAATTCAGCTGATGGAAGCACGCGCGGAGCATTGTTCGAAAAATGTTTGCCGCGTATTTCAATCCATTCACGTAGCAGATTTCGTCGCCGTAAAACGTCGGGATCGGCAGTTCGACGATCCGCAGTTTTTTCAGCACGAATTGAATGATGATCTCGGTGTCGAAGTGAAAATCGTTCGTGTTGCGCTCAAACGGAATCCGAGCGAGCGCCGAAGTCGCATAGAGCCGATAGCCGGAATGAAATTCCGAGAGTCTGATCTGCAGCATGAAATTCTGAAACCAAGTCAGAATCTGGTTACCGATCCATTTGTAGAGCGGCATGCCACCCTGGCGCGCCGCGCATTTGTCGATCATGCGCGAACCAAAGACGGCATCTGCTTCGCCGCGCAGGAGTGGCTCGAGCAATGCCGGTAATTTCTCCGGCGCGTATTGTCCATCGCCGTGGACGAGCGCAACGATATCGAAACCATTGTCGATGGCATAGCGATAACCGAGCTTCTGGTTACCGCCGTAGCCTTGATTTTCCGGTGTGCGCAGGACGGTGATTTTGAATTCGCAATTGCGTTGTTGGTAGCGTAAGCCTTTGACAAACGTGCCGTCTTTTGATGAATCATCGATGATCAGCACTTCAACGTCGTCCGAATGCAGTGACGCCGGGATGCGGCTCAAAACTTTTTCGATCGTCGTCTCGGCATTATAGGCGACGATAAAAATGAGCAGGCGCTTCTTACAAAGATCGACATGCGACGGCTGAGATTGTATGAGGCGCACTCCACCTCCTCGGAGCTAGAATCAGGCCAGTCGCGCCGATGACAAGAAGGGGCGAGTCCCTAGTCCGCCCCTCAACGGGTAAACGCCGCGCATCGGCGACGAATGTTGGTGTCCGCTAAACACGCTAAAATTCAGCAGATCGCTGGGATCGAACCAACGTTCTTTAGCATCATTTGGCGGGTTTAGCGGCTCATCTCTGATCGAGGCCAAACAAGTCGCCGACCAAGTTTTTAGCATCGAGCAGGGACTGCTCGATCCACTTATGCGTGGCGCTTGTCCATCCAATCAACGCTACGAGACCTTGCCGAGGGCCGAGTTTGCGGTCGCGAGCAATGCCTTGTCCTCGTTTTCGCTCAGATCGCTAAGGAAACGGCGAATTCTGCGAAACGATTGGCGCAGGAAAAGATCGGCGGCGTGGTTTGTTTGCGGCGCGGAATCGCCGTTTCGACGCGCGAATTGAAGCTCGGCATCCCAACGGCTCAGTACGCAGGTCGATGCAAAAAGGTCCATGGCCGCGCCGGCGATCCGCTCCTGGACGAGCTGCAAGTCGAGGATTGGCTCGCGATAGGCGATGAGCGCGCGATTGACCGCGATGTTAAAACGCCAAATCAAGCGACCGAGTTGATTCGCAAAAGAACGTAATTCGGCGCTGCGTACCGGCACGTCGGGAATGCGCACCGCAGCGCCGAGCCGATGCATGCCTGCCGTCCACGCCTTGCCCAAACCGCGCGATGGTTTCAACATCGCGTCGTAGATTTCCTTGAACTCCATGCCCGGGCCGCGCATCCCGACCAGAGCAATGAATGAGGTGAGCACTTCGTTGCTGCCTTCGCCGATCTGATTGATGCGCGCGTCGCGCACCATTCGCTCCAGGGGAAGATCGACAAAGTAAGCCGAGCCGCCGTAAATTTGAAACGCCTCGTTGATCGCTTCCCAGAGCCGCTCCGTCGTGAAAACTTTCAGCATGGCCGTCTCGATCATGTAATCTTCGAGTCCGCGGTCGATGAGCGATGCCGTGATCGTGGTCATTGCTTCCATCGCGTAGGCATCTGCCGCGATGCGCGCGATTTTCTTTTTTACGAGATGAAATTCGCCCAGCGTTTTGTTGAACTGCTTGCGCGTGTTCGCGTGCTCGACCGCGAGCCGCAAACAAGTTTTGGCCGCGCCCGTGCAACAAGCGCCGAACGTTGTCCGACCAAAATCCAGCACGGTCAGCGCGATCTTCAGGCCTTTGCCCGGCGGCCCGAGAATGTTTTCCTTCGGGACTTTGACGTCGCGCAGCGCGAAACGTCCAGTCGCGGTGCCGCGGATTCCCATTTTCGGCATGCGCGCCTCCAGGATGGTGAACCCCGGCATATCGGGGGTGACCAGAAATGCCGTGATTGCGGTCTTATCGGAATCGGGCACAGGAGTTCGTGCCATTACCGTGAGCACGTGCGCGATGGCGGCGTTTGTGATGTAGCGTTTCTCACCATTCAAAATAAAATGCGAGCCGTCCGGGCTCGGGCGCGCCTGCATCTGCACGTTGGCGGCGTCGGAACCGGCTTCCTTCTCCGTGAGCGCGAACGCTCCGAGTTGTTCCCCAGTAACCAGCTTCGGGAGCCACTTTTGTTTTTGCTCGTGCGTTCCAAAGAGCAGCAGCGCGCGAATGCCGATCGAATGATGCGCGTTTACGAAAACCGATGTGGACGCGCAGCGGCTTCCGATTTCCTCCAGCACTTGGCAGTTCGCCATCTGCATGAAACCGCGGCCGCCGAATTCCACCGGCGCGGTCGTGCCGAGCACGCCGACGCGCCCCAGCCCATCGATCACAGCGCGCGGGATGTCCGCTTGTCGATCGATCGCTACCGGATCGAGATGTTCATCGAGAAATTGCCGCACCTCCGCGAGCGTCTTGTCCAGCTCCGTTTGCTGCGCTGCTGGGACACGCGGATACGGCATCACCCAATCGGCCACGAAATGACCGTGAAAAAGGCCTTTGGCAAAACCGAGCGCCTGCGGTCCGGCAAAAAGCAGTTCCTCTGCCTGCTGAATTTCTTTCTGCCGCTGCGCTTCGACTTCGCTCATCGCAGCACTAAAGGCGAAATCGAGCGGAATGCTAGCTGCATCCCTGGCTCGTGCCGCATTCGGTACAAACGCCGCAGGCGCCGGCGCGAATCACCTTGTTGCTGCCGCAATGCGAACAGACGATGTCCATGAACATGTTGCCGAGCGCTTCCTGGACGCGACCGGCGTAGCTACTGCCGTTGCCCACCATTTGCGGCTCGCCGTCGTTCGGCGAATGCCTGGTGATCACGTCGATCAACTCTTTTTCACCCGTCCGCGCCAGGTCGGACACTGGACGATTGATCGCCTTTCTTTCCATTTCGGGAATTTCTTTCAACGGCAATTCCGCTTGGCCGCGATTTGGCGAGGTTGCTTCCTTGTATCCTTTGATGAATTGGCAGGCGAGCCAGCGAAACACGTAATCGGTAATGCTGGTTGCGTTGCGAATGTCCGGATTCTTTGTGAATCCGCTCGGTTCAAAGCGTTGATAAGCGAATTTTTTCACCAGACTTTCCAGCGGCACACCGTACTGGAGCGCGATCGATGTCAGCGTGCCCACCGTGTCCATTAGTCCGCCAATTGTGCTTCCTTCTTTCGACATGGTAATGAAAAGCTCGCCCGGCTGATTGTCCTCGTACAAGCCAACCGTGATGTAACCTTCGTGTCCGGCGATCTCGAACCGATGCGTCAACGACATGCGCGTGTCCGGCATACGATGACGAATTGGTTTGTCGACCTTGCCTCGCAGCGTCGACAATTCTTCTTCGAGCTCAAGGATGCGGTTCTGAAATTGATCGCGCTCCACCGTGAGATTCAATGCAACATCGACATCTTCGGACGCGCCCATGTCGCGCGTCTTGCGCGTGTTGAGCGGCGCGGAACGCTTTGAGCCGTCGCGATAGATGGCGATCGATTTCAAGCCCAACCGCCAGCCTTCCACGTACGTGTTCATGATGTCATCGACCGTGGCCGATTCCGGCATGTTGACCGTTTTGGAAATGGCGCCGCTCAGGAACGGTTGCGCCGCCGCCATCATTCGCAGGTGTGCTATGTAGTTGAGCGAGCGCTGGCCTTTGAACGGCTTGAACGCGCAATCGAAGATCGACAAGTGCTCCGGTTTCAGCCCGGAACGCAGCGACGGGACGTCGCTGCCACATTCCACATCTTCAATCGTGTCGAACGCGTCGATGTGAGCGATGATGCGGTCGATCTCATCAGAGTTGTAGCCGAGTTTCTCGAGCGCTGGCTTGACGGTTTGATTGACAATTTTCAACATGCCGCCGCCCGCGAGCAGTTTGTATTTCACCAGCGCGATGTCCGGTTCGATGCCGGTCGTGTCGCAGTCCATCAGAAAACTGATTGTGCCGGTCGGTGCGAGCACCGTCACTTGCGCGTTGCGATAGCCGTGGCGCTTGCCAAGCTCGGCCGCGCGCTTCCAAGTTTTGGCAGCTTCCTTTTTCAAGTAAGCGAATTCATCGACATCGGCGATGTCGTTCACAGCGCAACGATGCAGATCGATCACTTCCAGCATCGAATCGACATTGTTCTTCGCCACCGGTTTCGCAACGCCGCTGCACCGCGCATCGTGATAACCTGGAAATGGGCCCATCGCCTGCGACAGCCGCGCGCTCTGTTCGTACGCTTCGCCGGTCATGATCGCCGTGACGGCGCCGCACAGCGCGCGCCCCTCCACGCTGTCGTATCCGTATCCGTAACTCATGATCAGCGATCCCAAATTCGCGTAACCGAGCCCGAGCGTCCGGAAAATGTGCGAGTTCTCCGCGATTTCTCTGATGGGGTAGCTCGCATTATCGACTATGATTTCTTGCGCGGTGATGAAGACGCGCACCGCCGCTTTGAATCGCTCGACATCGAACACGCCGTCTGCTGTTTTGAATTTCAGCAAATTGAGCGACGCGAGATTGCATGCGGTGTTGTCGAGGAAGAGATACTCGCTGCATGGATTCGTCGAATTCTGCCGGCCGGTGCCTTTGCAGGTGTGCCATTTGTGAATGGTGGAATCGAATTGCATCCCGGGATCGCCGCAGACGTGTGTGCCTTGGGCGATTTTTCGCAAAAGCGCGCGTGCCTCTTTGCGCTCGCACGGCCGTCCGTCCGTTACGCGGCGCGTCCACCATTCGTGTGCTTCCAACGCTGCGTCCATGAATTCGTCGCTTACGCGCACGCTCAAATTTTCGTTCTGATACATGACCGAGCCGTAGGCGTCACCGTTGTAACTGCCGTCGTAACCTTGCTCGATCAGCGCCCAGGCTTTTTTCTCTTCCTTCTGCTTCGCGTCGATGAACTCCTCGATGTCCGGGTGCCAATCTTTCAGCGTGTTCATCTTCGCCGCGCGCCGGGTTTTGCCGCCGCTCTTCACCACGTTGGCGACCTGATCGTAAACTTTCAGAAATGACAGCGGCCCGCTCGGTTTGCCGCCGCCGCTCAGTTTTTCCCTGGTCGATCTGAGCGACGAAAGATCGGTGCCGGTGCCGCTGCCGTACTTAAACAGCATCGCTTCGCTCATCGCCAGCCGCATGATGTCTTCCATCGTGTCATCCACCGATTGGATGAAACAGGCGCTTCCCTGTGGGTATTCGTACTGCGTGGTGGCGCGCTCGGCCTCGCCGGTCGCGCGATTGTAAAAATAATTGCCGGCACCCGCGCCTTTGCCGATGCCGTACTGATGATACAAGCCGACGTTGAACCAGACCGGCGAGTTAAACGCGCCGTGTTGATTCAGGCAAAGCCAGGTCAGTTCGTCGTAAAAAATTTCCACCGCCTCGGCATCGGCAAAATAACCGTCCGCCATTCCCCAGTCCGCAATCGTTCGCGTCACGCGATGAATGAGTTGGCGCACTGAAGTTTCGCGTCCGCCTTGATGCGGATCGGTCCCATTACCGATATCGCCGTAGAAATACTTCGAGACCGCGATCTTCGTTGCCAGCGCGCTCCAGCTCTTCGGGACCTCGACATTGTCCTGCTTAAAAATAACCTTGCCGCTGTCATCGGTGATCTCCGCCGTGCGCCGTTCCCATTCGACCTGATCAAATGGCGAAATCGCGGCCTCACTGAAGACGCGCTCGAAATGCAGACCCGCATTTTTCTTTTTCGCAGACCGGTTTTTTCGGTGCTCGGGCGATTTACGCGGTTTACGAAGCGACGCAGGCGCAATCCCGCGTTTAAGTTGAATCATGGCGGTGGAGATAACTTGAGGTTGTGAATGAATGTAAATAATCGTGAACAGCCCTAGCCAATAACCTGTGAATTGCGGTCAACAACAAGTAATAGCGGAGCCGTTCGACGGACACACAATATGCAGTACGAGAAACACCCCAATCAAGCTTTAAATTGTAACATTTTTCGAATCCCCTTTCATCCATTGTTAAACCGCTCCCACAAAGCCCGCCACGGCCACAACGGGTTTGAAATCCGTCCGTCATGTCCGTCGTGGGAGGCCCCGGCCAGAGTTTACAAACGTCACGCCGCATTTGATAATGAGCGCGCCGATTGGCACGATGATGGCGCGCGCGACAAACGGAAGGGTGGCTGAGTCCGGTTTAAGGCACTCGACTCGAAATCGAGCGTGGGGTTAAACCCACCGTGGGTTCAAATCCCACCCCTTCCGCCAGCCGCAACCTTTCACGGAACCGGCTTGCCTGTGGCATGTCCGTTGCTCATGATGAGTTCCCGATGATCAGGGCGAATTGTCGGGCGCGGTTTACGGCCGCGGATTTCGATTTCGTCGTGCGCACGCTCGCGCGCTCGAAAACTGACCACGTTTCACTGGTCGATCTTTTGAGCGATGTCGAAACGCGCGATTCGATTCTCGATCATCCCCGGCTGGTCGATGCGATCTTGTGCAACGCCAGCCACTTGCATATTTCGTCGCAATTTTATTTTTACGTGCTCGCCCGGCACGTTTTGCAGCAGGCTGGAATTTTCGATCGCAAACTTTGCGATTATGTCGGTTCGCTCCTGGAAACTTTTTCCCGTGCGAACCGATTACAGGCGCCGGACCAGATCGACAGTCACGGGCGCGAATATATTTCCGACATGCTCATCGCGCTCACCCGCGCGACTCCTGAGCAAGCGTTCCTGCTCCGCGCGCACGCCGGCAATTATTCGCTCTTTGTCAGCGGGATCTTTCATGAGAACACGCAACGCCGCAGTCTGCGCGGCGCACCCGACATCGATTTCTACGAGCAAGTCGGCCGCACTAATTATCAACTCGTCGCCTCCCACGCCACTGCGCGCCGTTGCGAACTAAACGACGTATTCGAGGAATTGGCCGGCCGTTTCCGTGATGTTCGGCTCGCGCTGAATCAGCTTTCCGATCAATTGCTCAATCTCGATGATGATATGCGGCCATCGCTCTGCTTGTGAACGAGACGCTCTTCAGCCAAATCCAGCGTTTGTTTGAGCGGACCTACGCGCAAGTTGGGATCAACCTCGAAGATTGCCTGATCGATCGAGCGCGCTGCGGACAATTGTCGATCCTGGCGGGAAAATCGGCCCGTGAATTGAGCGAGCTGGCGCGCACGTTCCTCCGCCGCGCCGACGATCGCCTTTACGTCGGCATTTATTACTCGCGCTGGTTGATCGAACAACTTGAGCGGCACGATCCCCGCGCCGGGCTGGGCGATCACAACATCCGTTCGCTCATCATGTTTGTGGAAGAAATCAATCACGCGCTCCACGCCGCGCTCCAGTTTAAAAGCGGCGCGCGCGAGATCGGCTCGGAAGATTTTGTGCGCAATCTCGAGCTGCAAGCGCAGGTCGATACTTATCTTGTGCTCCTCTTGTTTGTCGCTTTCTTTCGAAAAACTCAGCGGGTCTCGCGAACCGACCGCCGCTGGCTGCGGTTCCATCTTTTTGCGCGACAATGTCCGGATGCATTTCGCAACCAAAACCTGCGCGGCCGTTACCTCGAGACGGCCCAGCTCGCCTCCAGCTACACACATTACCTCGATACGCTCAACGGCATGAGGCGCTCGGAAGAAATCCGCGTTTTTCGCTCGCTCGACTACGGCGCCAAGAAGCAACGCATCCTTGCCTTGGCCGATCGCGCAATTTAATCGCGTCGCTTCGCGAATTCTATTTGCGAAAACGGAAACGCAATCGCTTAATACCGGCGTGTTCAGTTTGACCATGCTCGGCAGCGGCAGCGGCGGCAACAGCGCACTGCTCGCGACCGATCATAGCCGGGTGCTGGTCGATGGTGGATTGAGCGCGCGGCAACTGGCGTTCCGTCTCGCCCAATGCCAGGTGAGGCCGGAGCAACTTGATGGCGTTCTGCTCACGCACGAGCACAGCGATCATGTTTGCGGGCTTGAAGTGCTTTGCCGCAAATTTGATGTGCCGATTTATTGCAACGCGCTCACCGCGGAAGCGGTCCGGTGCGGCTGGTTGGGTCGACCCGCCGCGGCGGGTAACTGGCGAATTTTTCGCACCGGCTCCGAGTTTTCGATTTGCGATATCACGGTGCAAAGTTTTCCCGTGCCGCATGACGCGGTCGATCCGGTCGGGTTCGCTTTCCAGGCCGGCTCAGGCAGTCTCGGTTTCATCACCGATCTCGGTTATGCGACGAAGATGTTGATCGAGCGCTTGCGCCAAGTGAACATGCTCGTGATCGAGACCAATCACGACGAAAAACTTTTACAGAACGATTCGCATCGACCCTGGCCGGTGAAACAGCGGATTAAATCGCAGCACGGGCATTTGTCCAACAACGCGGCAGCGAGCGTGATTGAACAATTGCTTCCGGGAAGGATCGAGCGCGTGGTGCTGGGACATCTCAGCCGCGATTGCAACACGCCTGCGCTTGCCTCCGGCGCGGTGCGCGCGCAACTCGAAAGATGTGGGCGCACCGATGTTGGTCTTTTTTGCGCCACCCAATCGGAGATCAGTTCGCGTTTTCAGGTAGGCGAAACAGAGCGCGGCGCGTTTCAGCCGACGTTCCACAACGTCTTTTTCGAAGCGTCAGGCGTCGCGATTCGATCGGCATGAAGATCCGCGACGCCGTCGAGGCGGATTTGCCGGCAATCATCGACATCTACAACGCCGCCGTCGCGACCCGCATATCAACCGCGCAACTCGAACCGGTGACCGTGGAAAGCCGGCGCGATTGGCTAGGCGAACACTCGCCGGATCGTCATCCTCTCTGGGTGGCGGAAACCGCGGGCCGCGTGATCGGATGGCTCAGTTTCAAAAGTTTTCTTCCGCGCTGCGCCTACCGCGGCACGATTGAACTTAGCGTCTATGTCGATGAAAAATTCCGCCGCCGCGGGATTGCGAGAAAATTGTTGGAAGAAGCAATTGCGCACGCCTCCTCGCTCGGGGTCAACGCGATGGTGGGACTGATCTTCGCGCACAACGAACCGAGTTTAAGATTATTTGAGCGGCTCGGGTTCGAGCGCTGGGGATTGCTCCCGCGGGTCGCGCAGCTGGAGGGCGTCGAGCGCGACCTCACGATTATGGGACGCCACGTCTAAGGTCGACCGGCAAAAGGATTCATCGGCTCGACGGAGTCTCGCCCTACCAATTCGATTCCTAGCACAATGGTCACAAAGGGACACAAAGGATCGAGAATGAAAGAATTTCTTTGTGTCCGTTGTGCGCTTTGTGCGAAATCGGGTAGCAGCCCTACGCTTCCTCTTGTCCGATGACGAG
>Ga0209056_10002875_pt1 | contig 18429 bp, 23 predicted proteins | sample GraSoiAngelo_114_FD_185876 | JGI IMG/M metagenome (GOLD analysis project Ga0209056, IMG submission 185876) | Grasslands soil microbial communities from the Angelo Coastal Reserve, California, USA - 14_0903_13_40cm (SPAdes) (version 2) | ecosystem: Environmental > Terrestrial > Soil > Grasslands... | reverse complement strand
GACGACGTCGCATTGATTCGAATATTGCGCCAGCAGAAGTACCGAAACACCAGAGTCATCAACTGTATTCGCCAGTGCCGGATCTTCGCGCAGCAATGCCTCCACCGTTGCGATGGTCCCTGTTTTTACAGCGTTCAAGAACTCTTGCTTGCGGTTTGGCATCATCTGGAGTGCCTACGAACGGCGTTGCCGTGCTGTCAGTACAACATCGGGATCGCTGATGGTCATTAGCATGCCTTGGCTATCGCTAGTGAAGGCTATCTTCACCGCCGGCGCTCCAGCGGGATAGAAGATCTGATTGCCCAAGTGGTACAACGGCCGTCCCATGGTCCCTTTGCGCGTCCAGGTGAGTTGATTGCGCATCCCTGGTCCGTTCTCTACGGTCACATCGATCTGCTGGCTAGGCGCGATACCACAAACATAGGTGCCTAGCAGTTTCGTCCGTTCTGCATCCGAAAGCGGAGCTTCGGGTTCTGAGCCGGCGTCGCCCAACAACTGTAGATAATCAACAACGGGGCGCGCTTGCGAGCGGACCTTTCCTTGCGTGCTCCAACAGAGGGATGCTGTGTGGTCCCCGGATCTTCTGAACACCTGGCTGCGCCTCGATGAACGACTTCACAACTTCCAGTTGGCCGAGCATCGCCGCGGAGAAAATCGACGGCCGCGCGCCTTTCTCGATCAAATAGAGGGCTATAGCACGGTTACCCATGTGCGAAGCGGCACCAAGCGCGTCTTCCCAGTCGCCAAATCCCCAATCCATGGCTGCCCGTGCAAGTGCAGGCCGCGCCTCCACGAGGTCGCGGACGCGCTGCAGGTCGAAATGCGCGACGATGACCATTTCGCGCACCAACTCGGGAGGATGGGCGGGGAACGTGTCGTTCACTGGCAGGCGCTCAGGAGGCGAAGCAAGCGCTTCTATTCGGGAAAGCAGTGCATAGCACGGAACGCTAGCGGAAGCGATTTTCAGGAGTGATCGACGAGAAAGAGCTTGCATGACTAGAAATCCTCGACTCCAGGACTCCATGAAAATGCGCAAACGGACGATGGCGCAAGCGAATTCTCGGTAATTGAGTATTAGAAAACAATGAGAAGATAAGTTCCCAAGAATCAGCGGCCTAGGCCAGGAGATGAGTAGGCGGTGCGAATGTCAGCAGCGAGTCGCGGGGTAAACGCACCCGAGATTCGGTCGGCAATTTCCCCCTCGCGTTCGCCGTTTGCATGCCGAGGCTGGTCAATTCGCGCTACCCAAAGGTGCGTCTGTTCAGGTAGGCGGATCAGGTGCGCGAGTATTCGCGTCTGGTCTCCATCGGGCACTACCTGCCCGAGCACAATATATTTGGCGTTTAGCTGGGTGCCAATGGCTGTGAGGTCGCGCTGGTCACGCGCCACTCTCAAAATATGAGCGTTCCCAATTACGGAAAACTGCCCCTGACCGCTGTTGGTGAGCCGGGCAACAAGATCATCAGTCAGCGTATCGGCAAATGCATTGAGCGCAGAGTCGCTTGTCTCGTTGTCAAAACGAGCGATAGCAACGATCGGCATCGAGGCTCTCTTCGCGTGTACGCGCAACTGGTAGCCGCCAAAGAAAGCCAATGCCAGCAGCAATAGCACGACGAGCGCCTGCACCCGAGCGCGCCACGGGCGAGAACTGCGCTGCAAGGACGGTTCGCCACTCCTAGCGAGATCCTCGACTGCTTCCGCTGGCGCAATGAATTGATATCCGATCTTTGGAATCGTCCGAACATAGCGGGGGTTAGAAGGATCATCACCCAATGCTGAGCGCACTTGCGCTACACAGAAATTCAAGCCACCATTGAAGTCCACGAACGTGCTGTCGCCCCATACGGTCAGTCGGAGCTCGTCGCGCGACACGACGCGTTCGCGGTTGCTGAGTAAACAGGCCAGCACGCGCGCGGGCTGCGATTGCAGGCGTACAACCGTTTGTTCGCGCCGCAACGCCAGTTGCGAATCATCAAATTCGAACAAACCGAAGCGATAGCGCATCAGTCCACAGCCCTAACCATTTTCGCACAAGAACCATGTGGTCTTCCTGTTGCGCAAATTGATCGGCTGATGGTCGGTTTAGAGCCACCACATCAGGGCGAAACGCCAGGTGAGACTTGGCTGTCGTACGTTCAACCGGACGCATGCTACTCCGCATCCCGGTCACCCTCGCGAGTTAAGCAAGAAAGCGCAAGTGGCGAATCCACAGTGAGCTCCAAAATCGACCGGGCGAGTTGGTCGAGGAGGTGTGCTTTGCTCCACCCCAAGTTCAGTGTGAAACCGCTAATTGGCATCGTCGTCCTGGTGGTCATAATCATCGCCTCACTGGCGGCTGTGGATTGGCGCAATGCAGTGACTGCGACAGTCGCTTCGCGCGATGCCATGATCCGAATATTGGGATCGCCGAAGCCCAATCCATCGCTTGGTGACGAAGCCCAAACCTTTGATCGCCTCATCGGTAGTTGGGACGCCGATTTCAGCTTTCCTCAACCCGACGGCACTGTCCGTCACAAGAAGGGTGAGTTGTATTTCGGTTGGGTCATGGATGGGCACGCAGTGCAGGACTTGTGGATTGGCGCTCCTACTGGCGAACAGAAAGAGCGCACGATCGGAACGACGTTTCGCTTCTTTGATACGAAGCTGAAACAGTGGCGCATCGTTTTCATCAACCCGCAGTACAACTATGTTGTCCAGACGCAAGGCGGTCGCGAGGGCGATCGTATTGTCTTACGCGGCTCCGACTCGGATGGTCTTCCTATACGCTGGACATTCCGTGAACTCACGCCTGAATCCTTTCACTGGACCGGCGAAAAATCACACGATGGCGGTAAGACCTGGGTGCTCGAAGAAGATCACCACATGAAACGGCGCGCCGGCTGAGCGGCGCTGGCTGAAGAGATCCCTGTGAAATACGGCTGAAGCTATTGTGGAACTTCGACTGCTTCGAGCAAGTTCGCTCGGAGAATTTTCATGTCAGTGCGAGGAGACTTGGCGTATGCGCGATGCGATAAGAACGAAAGCGTTCCAAATTCGAATCGCAAGCCTCATGTTCGTCTTGGGAATTTGCGCAGTTGCGGTTACTCAGACCGCCCCGCATGCAAACACCAGCAGCTCTTCTGCGCGAGAGGCGATGATCAACGTGCTTGGGTCGGGTGAGCCACATCCGTCACTCGGAGAAGAAGCACAGACCTTCGATCGTCTTGTCGGCACTTGGGACGCTGAGTTTACCTCGTACCGAGACGGCGGCAAGGTTTACCACCGCAAAGGGGAACTGCATTTCGGCTGGGTGCTCGATGGCCGGGCGGTTCAGGATTTGTGGATTGCCTACCCAATGGCGGACCATAAGGAACGCGAGATCGGGACAACGATTCGGTTCTTTGATACGTCGCTCAAGCAATGGCGTATTGTATTCGTCCTTCCAGAATACAATTACGTGGTGACAGCGCAAGGAGGACGTGAAGGTGATCGCATTGTGCTGCGCGGCGTAGATTCCAACGGCTTGCCTATTCGTTGGACCTTCAGCGAAATAACGCACGACGCCTTTCATTGGCAAGGCGAGAGGTCCCATGACGGCGGCAAGACGTGGAAGCTCGAAGAGGATCATCACATGAAGCGGCGCGTTAGTTAAGCAAAGCCGCTGGAGTGAACCTACGCCCATGAGTACAGCTGAAGCGATTGTGGAACTTCTGCTTTTTGCCATTCCCGCGCTCGTGTTGTTCTTGATCCATCGTACGGCGCGACCTGGAGAGCGAGGGTAATGTACGCGCCGCACTTTGCCGCCGCCCTCGCGATTAACGGGAGGTCTCCTGGTGCCCCTTTCTGGGCACTGCTGATAGGAGCCTTTATTCCCGACCTGGCGTGGATCGCGTTGGCGCGGATCGGCATTGAGCCTGCGCACGCGTCGAACTTCTTCGACGATTGGTCTCATTCGCTGGTTTCCGTGGCAATTTTGGCGACGCTGTTTGCGTCAGCTTTTCTCCGCAGGGGCAAACCAGTTTTTATCGCGATTTGGCTGGCCGTGTTCTCGCACTTCTTGCTCGATTTTCCGGTTCACCCAAAGCGACTCGCCCTAGCCCCGCTGTCCGGAGTCTATCTGGGATGGGATCTGTTGGCGTGGGGTTCGCGACCAGGTTGGTTGGGCGCAATCAACGACTGGTGGTTGCAATTAGCCGTTCTGTTGATGTTGCTCTTCGTGTATGCCAGTGGAATGCGTAGAAGCAATATTCAGCCGGCAGCCGCGTGGGCAACGATTGCGCTGCTGGTCGGAATTCAGTTGCTGACGCTCTTTCCATGCATCGGTTATTGAATCATCGATTCGCGCGGAGCTACTGCCGTCGAGGAGAGCGGTTTCAACTTTGATGGCGACAATCCGAAATGTGTCCGGAAGGAATTGATGAAATGGCTGAGGTTATTGAACCCAACGGCGTAGCACACGTCTGTGACTGACATTCCAGAACGCAGAAGATCTCGTGCGCGGTCGAGCCTCCGATGCACCAGATATCGATGGGGAGGCACTCCGACCAGTTCTCGGAAAACGCGTGCAAACAGAAAGACACTCATTCCCACATGCGACGAGAGATGCCCCAAAGAGTGATTTGTGGTTGGGTCGCAGTCCATCAATTCGCGGGCCGCACCGACCCGTTCAGCGTACCAGCGTAACTGCTCAGAACGATACAGCCGGCGCGGGTCATGCTCAGTGTTCGCCGCCGCATCCACGAGTTCACATGCCAAGGCATCAAGCGACATCTCAGCAGCATTGGACAGCAGCGAACTGAGGCGCAGTCGTAAAAAGCTCAGCCGATTGGTCGTTGGGAGCACGAGCGGCAACCGGAACACAGACCGCCTCAATTGATCTGCGATCGGGCCAGAAAACTCGACTCTCAAACAACTATCGGGTTCCGCGTATTTGACATGCGAATAGCCGTACACTTCAGTCGGGCGGCTCAGAAACATGCTGCCGGCCCCGAGCGTCCATTCGCGCCTGCCATATTTCAGCCTGAACCATCCCCGCTCGACGATGTTGACGCGGAAGTTCTCTGCAGCGTCGTGTGACGAATAGGTGGTGGGGAGCGGAATTCCTGGCGGATGATCGAAGCGAACAAGCGACACACAGGATGTTTCCCGAATCGGTTGAACGCGGAACGGTTCCACGTTCAAGGATACGCAGCATTGATCGGCAGCCGTAGACCTGACCGTCACACATCCACCCCGCGATGACCGTCATTTTAGGCCGAAAAGCCGTTTGAAACGAGGGGAGACTTCAGATTGGGGATTCCGGTGAAGTTGAACGGTGATTCCAGCGGAAAGCCGAACGGAGCGAAACGACGCCGGCGTGTTGATTGTAATTACGACAGGGCGGAGGAGCGACGAGCGACCCCGCGAAGGCAAGGACGAGGAGGGATCGATTTCATGGCGATCAGGGCTTCAGGTGATACGACGCGGCCATCGGACCGGCACCCGCCTGGTATTTTCGGGCGCGGACCAGTTCCGCGACCTGTCGAATATGGCCGAGATCATGAAGCGCCCACTCGTTCAACATCTGGGCGAGCGTGATCTCGCCGAACTCCCGGTGGAGCGCGACACGGTCACCTGCGCCGTCCGGCAGATCGCTGAGAAATTCGATGTTGGTCTTGCGCTGATCTTCGAAGTGATCGAAGGCCTCCTCCGGATCGGCACCGCGGTATAGGTCGAGGTACATTTGCGCATCGTCGGGCTCGAACTCGGGACGTGTTTCGGCAATGAACCGGTCGAGGCGCATCCGGTAGCAGTGGCCCTCAGAATGAGAAAGATGGGCCAGAACTTCGGCGACGGAGAAGCGTTCGGGCGTCGGTTTCCAGCGCGCATCGTCATCGGTCAACTCGGTCATCAGACCGCGCAGAATTCCAGGGGTCGCCGCCAGAAGGTTCAGGCAGGGGAGTCCATTTACCGCCATGACCTAATCCTACGCTTACCCTAAAGATTACGGTGGTCTCGCGAAGGCCGATTGTTCGCCCTCCCACAGGAACGTTGTTCGCCGTCAGACCGAAATGCTGTTCTGGATCACAACAGAAAATGGTGTTCGTCCTTACACCGGAATCGCGTTCACCATCGACTGGATTCCGCATTAGATAACCACCAGCTCGGTTTGAATCCGGCCAGTGACCTCAGCCGTACCCGCCCGCAGGAGTACATTGACCTCGCTTCTAACGCCGAATTCTGGCATGTAAATTCCCGGTTCCACGGAGAAACAAGTGTTGGGGATGATCTCGCGTTCGTCTCTAATCTCCAAATCGTCCAGGTTGGCTCCATTCGCATGAATGCTGGACCAATCGAGTGTCCAGTCCGGTGAATGAAATACTCGCCGTACCCTCTGGCGGTGATGAAGGCACGAACGGTACGGTCGACTTCCCACCCAGAGATCTTCCGTCCCGAAGAGACGGCGGAACGTACGGTAGCGACGCCTAGGTCGCGAGCGTCGGCCACTATATCGAAGATTTCCCGCTGTCGTGGGGATGGCTCGCCGACACTGCCGACCCATGTGATATCGTAAAAAACACCTTCCGGCGTGTTCTCTTTATTCCAAATATCGAGGAGAACGAAATCTCCGTTCTGAATAGGTGATGAGTGCTCCGGGGTGGGACTGTAATGAGGGATGCTGCTGTGCTCGTTCACCGCGACGACCGGCTTGTCTCCGGCAGTCGTGAGCCCTTCTCGCAGAAACGCCTGCATGATCCACTGCTGGATATCGTATTCCGTCGCTCCGCCATTACGTACGCGCCTGCCTATTTCACGAAATGCTTCGGCTGTTATCAGATCAATCTTGTCGCGTGCCCGAAGGTGTGCATGGATTTGTTCATCGCTCAACGCTGCCTCGAACTGAGCGACGAGATCCCCGGAGCTGACGATCTCATGGCCGAAGCCTCGGATGATCTCTATCGTTCCGGCATCCACCATGCCGACGTAGAAGATCAAATTGTTTGGCGAGTACTGCATCGCGACGCGCCGGAAAGGCGCGAGCATCGCTTTCAGTTGAACCGCCAGCTCGTGCCACGCTGAATACGTCCGCTTAACTCCCGGAAGGGAGTCCAGATGTCCAGGCTCGACACGATGGACCAATTTTGTGGGAGTGCCGTGCACGGGGATCAGGTAGAACCACCGTCGGCTTACGGGCAGTTCCTCTGGCAACCCTAGAACGCGGTATGCAATTGGATCGCGATGATGGTGGTCATAGAATAGCCAAGCGTCAAATCCACGCTGGGTCAAGACGGATTGAATTTCGGCAAGATCCACACAGATAACTCCCCATTATTGGAGTCGCTTCTTGTGTATCGTTCGACGTGAGGTCGCGACAACTCATTGCGCGTCGGTAATGAGGTGCACGTTCTTCATCTCGGTTATGGTGTCGAGAGCTATTGCACGTGAACCCCCTCTCTCAAAGACGTGGCCAGTCGCTCTCACGTACTTACCAATGAACGGTAGTAGTCGTTCCCGTTGGCTCTTATCCGGCATCGAGTCCGAGATAGGGATGTATATTTCACCATCCTTGGAGAGGATGATGATTGGTGACCCCTGCTTTATACATTGACGAGCGCATTGAAGATTGAACTTAACAGCGGTCGCTGCCTTATTTTGAAGTGGACAAGAAATGTCGCGCACAAGGCCTTCGATCGTCTGTCGATCGCCTTCGGCGGGTGCCCCGCTCCCATATACCACAGTGGCAACCAGGAGCGCGATAAACGCCGTGAAGTATGACATTCGCCGATGATTCGTCATATTAAAACCCCCGAAAGGACGTGCCGGTTCACTTCTTGCGTGTGTAGTGGAAAATCGTGGTGCCTGGTTTTCCCTTATAAAGGTATGTCCACCGCTGCGTCATGTGGTCCTTGTCATCGAGCGTTATCGTTGCGCCGGTGTTATGCCAGTCATCGGGCGTTTTCATGCCCGTTATTCGCACCAGCGAAAACGCCACACCTTTCCCTAGGTCGTCTGGAATGCCGGTCTCCATCTGAGGCTGATTACGGGCCGCGCAGTAATGAGTGAAGATCAAGTGTTCGCCGTCAACGGTGATCATCGTGATCATGGCAGGCCCCTTCTCCGGTTTCGTTTCGGCCATAAGCGCGCTTCCGTTGGCGGTCAAGGTGTACGTTTCTGTGACTGGAACGCCGTCTTGGACCGCTTGCCAATCGCCGACAAGCGATGTGAGCTGCTTAAACACAGCATTGCTCCTGCTGATGTTCGGTGGTTGCGTCTGAGCCGACAACAAGATTGCGCCGCCCATCACCACGACGACACATTGCCAACGGATGCCAGTTCTTTTCATTGCGAGCCTCTCCCCAACAAATCGTCGAGACAACATTCTGTTGACACTAGGGCACTGAAGCACTTGCGGTTTCTTGCTTTTTTTGAGCAACGCAGACTGGTCATAGGTCCGGGCAGTCTCGGAGCCAGCCAGGGCGCGATCGAGACCTGCCTCCTCAGCATTGTCTGCTCCTACGGTCGGAACAAATATGAGACCTTCACGAAGAACTGGCGACTGTCGTTGAGGAAGTCGTTGCGGGTGGTGAGCAGGCCCGTGGCCGTCGGGATCAGACGCTGGTCGAAGTTCTGAAGATCGCTGTTGTATCCGATGTAAATTGCGGTACCGGGATGAGGGAGATAGCTAATGAGGAAGTCGGCGTTAAAGGCCTTCGTCCGCGAAAGCGAGCTCAGCAGTGGGTTCGACAGCACCGAGTTGTACTGCAGGATCACACGCGCTGACAGCTCTTTCGTGAATTGGTAATTCCACTTGCTGCGAATGATGTGGTTGGTGACGTCGGTTAAGTGCGCATCGCGTTCGCGCAGGTGCTCAAGGAGATAGCTATTGTCGACGCGCAAGCGTGCGCCTGCATGCAAAGATACGGTAACGTTGACTTGGTCTTCGTGCGCGCTGACTGGGATACGGCCGACCGATGGGTTGAAATTTATCCCGCCGCCGGAGTCGAAGAACCAATTAATGTCGACTTCTTTGAACCAGGATGTGCCGCCCTCGATCCCCCAAAATGAATTCCTATACGCACTAACACGGGTTAACCCGTTGTAATCCTGCGGACGAAGACGAGAATAGTCATACCCGAAGGGGTGGACGTTGAACCACGTGGAACGTGTGAAGTCGAAGCGCACGCCAGGCCAAAAATAGTTTTCCAGCCTCGTTCCGGCATGATCCCAGATATTGGACTGCTGGATGGTCGGCCCCCAGGAAATGAACGTCTTTCCTTCGGGTCGCCAGAAATAGCTGGCTTTCACATCATCCTGGACGATGTCGGTACGGTTAACGAAGCCAGTTTGAGTCACGAAGCCGGGACTGTAGCCCAGAACATCCGCCTCAAGGTTGAACTTTCGTCCGCTACGCGTGGCTATTGCCTTGAATCCGTTGCCGGCCTGATAGGAGCCGTCACTGTTCAGCGTAGAGCTCGTTACGATCTGGCCCTGCACGCGCCAGTTCTGGTTGAGCTTGACGTTGGCGTCGATGCCGCCGACACGGTTGTATCCTCCGCCGAATTCGCGATCGGTGAAGATAGCGCCGATGGTGGACTGGTTGAGCACGTCGCGGCTAACACGCGCAATGAAGAATTCGGCACGGTCGCCGGCCAGTGGATCGCTTGGTGGCGCGCTCTCGCCAGGAGCGCGATCATCGGAGGCAAGCACGCCGACTGCCCAAGGACCTGATTTCCCTGTCAAGCGCAGCCCATACCCGGGATGTCCGATCCGCCGCGTAAACACCAGATTGATCGGCGTCATGAAGTAGTTGCTGTTCTCAAGGAAGAACGGGCGCTTCTCGGGAAAGAAGACCTCGAAGCGTTGGTTGACGGTGATTTGGGGTTGGTCCGACTCAACCTGACTGAAGTCGGGATTCACGGTCGTGTCAACTACGAAGCTGTCGCGCAGGATGAACTTTGAGTCGAGACCGACATCGGGCTTGAATGCGCGTCCCTCGAAGAACGGGCGAGCGGGATCGCGCTGGTCGATGTCGCGAAAGCTGCGAAAGGCGCCGTAGGGATTGAACTGCATGTTGCGGCTAGGAGAGATGTCCTCCAGTCCCTCCAGCGTGGCTGCCTGGTTGAAGCGCCCCTGAATGCGGTTCGAAATGCGCGGCCAGAACAAATTTTCGTTCGTACGTGGGATGGAACGGTTGAGGATGATGCCCCAACTCTGTTGTCTGCTCGAAGGAAAACGGAGGCTCTTGAACGGGATCGACATCAGTACGACATAGCCGCGCGAAGTCAGGTGTCCCTCAGAGTTCCAGACTGTGTCGAATGACACATCGAATCCGCCGTAGTCGGCAGGTTGGCCTCCGGCGCTGGTGCCCTCAGTCCACAGCGCGTCCCACTGGATGCCAAACGGATTGACGGCGAAAGCGTAGCCACGACGCGCATCGTGGAAAGTGTCGATCATGACCTCGACCGAGTCATCGGAAAGGATGTCCTCGCGGCGGTCCATGCGAGCGCGGATCTTCTCCGGCTCGCTGTCCCAGCAGACAAAAGCGGCATACAGATTCTTCTGGTCGTAAGCGAGGTATACGTCAGTGTCTTGCGTGGGCTTTGCGCCGTCAGAAGGCTCGCGCGCAATAAAGCCGGTGACTCTTAACATTTGTCCCGCCACGCGTGCGCTCGGGCGCATGTCTTCGAAGTCGCTAAGCGCGGGCGGCGAGTCGATGCGTGGAATGTGAATCGTGGAAGTCGGCTCGGCAAGAGCGGTCGTGGCACACAACAGGAGCAAGCTTGTGACTCCGCGACGCAGTGCACTATTCCCCGATGGCTTCGAATTGTTCATTGCAGCGACAACATAACTGCTGGCTCGACTGCGAATTGTGGTACGAGCAATTCTGCTTGGTTAATCCCGCACCATACCTACTTCGAACCTGATGAGATCCGATGTGCCAACATTTCTTCGCGGAGTTTCCATGTCGTGCCGTTGTCATCGCTGCTCACCGCGCGCCAGCGAAATGAATCGGGAGTGATGTCGGAGAATATCCAGCGCGACGGCTTTCCATCAGCGTCCTTGCCTTCCTGAACGATCTCATTGCCTTGGAGGCGAGCCACGAATACATCGACGTGGTTGTATGCCGGCCCGACAAAAACGATGTGCCAAGCATCGATCTTCGGATCGTAATAGCGGATCGTCGTTCCCCATTCACCTTTTGGCGCTCCCGGCTTTTGTCGCTCCAGTCGTCCGGGCATGATCCATACGTCAGCAACGGCACGGCCTTCTAGAGCCCATCCAAAGTGCCATTCGCCGGTGATAGTGGGCTGTTTCTTTTCGTCTGCGGAATACGCTGTGTACTCAACGCGCCAGTCGCCTACGAGACGGCCATACAGCATCATCTTGTCGGGATAGTCCTTGTTCGGTCCTGTCGCGTCGAAGCCTTTCAAATCAGAAGCATTCGTCGTACTGGGCAGTAGCCAAACGCCTACCAGGAATCCGACCAGCAACGCTCGCACCCAACGGTACCGACGCGCTTGAAATTGCAGTCTCATTAAACGCACACCTTCCCACTACGGCCGATTGTCCTCTTTGGAAATTCTGCGTGCTTGCAGTTTCTTGTCGAATCGCAAGCGGATGCTCCGAAGGCATTGATGCCGTACCTCCGGTTTCGACGAAACCGCCAACTGTAGCTGCGCAATGAAGGTAGGGCACAGGCTGGCGAACAGTCCGGGGAATCTCAGCCTGTCTCGGAGCTATCGATTCGCGGGGAGGTCTCGCAGTCCGGCTATAAGGCGGTCGATATCATCAAAGTTGTTAAAGATGTGAACGGAGACGCGCAGGCCTTTCCCTCTCGCTGAGACAATGATCTTCCTCTCCGCCAGACGCTTCACAACTTCTGGTGCGTTGTGCATTTCAACGATGGTGATGCCCGATCGATGCTCGCGGTCTAGAGGCGACACGACGTTGAATCTTGCTGCGGCTTGAAGTCGCTGATGTAGGTAGTCGGTCAGTTCGTGGACGCGTTCCTCAATTCGGGATTTGCCGATCTCCTCGAATAGCCTCAGAGCTGCACCTAAAGCGAAGATGCCTGCGAAATGAGGGCATCCGACCTCCAGCGCTGCGGCAGTCTCTTTCAGTTCCAGCCGGTCATTAACCACAGCTTCTGGATCGCGAACGCTCCACCACCCCGCCACGGGAAACGAGGTTGGATTTAGGAATCTCGGCGCGACATACAGGCCGCCGACACCATATCCGGCCTGCGCCCACTTGTATCCGCTGAAGACAAGAAAATCGATACCGCTGTTAACCACGTCAATGGGAAAAACACCCATTCCTTGCGTGACATCAACAACAAAAACAAGATTGCGTTCGCGACACAGTCGGCCCAGTGCAACCAGATCCAGTCGGAAACCGGTCGCGAATTGGACATAGCTCGTCGCGAGAACGCGTGTATCGGCTGTGATGCTCCGCTGAATGTCGTCTACATTGATGACCCCACGATCTCGCGAACGCACAAAATGCACCCGATGTCGCTGCTGAAGCCAGGGCAGTGTGCAACTGGGAAATTCATCAGCCGGGCACAACACATCTCCGCAATGATCGAGAATTCCCGCGATGAGGTTCATCCCATGTGAGGTGCTGTGTGTAAAGGCGACGCTACGAGGATCCCCATTAATGAAGCTCGCGACGTTCTCGCGAATCTGTTCGACCTGGCAAAGCCAATGGTCCCATACAACGTCGCCATGCTCTGCCATTTCGTCGTAGTACCGTTTCCCTTCGCGAGCCGCGAGAACGGAGAGTGGCGGAGCCGCAGCAGTATTCAAGTATGTGTAACGTTCGGCGGCCGGAAATAACGCTCTGATCTCGCGCCAATTCATCGCTTATGCTGCCTTGGGGCGGCTGAAATATGCTGCACTGAATAAAATCAATGCGCCGCCCAGAATCCCGACAGCGCCAAGCCTTTCGTTCAGGATAATCACGCCTAACAGAGTTCCGACCAGCGGTTCGAGATTAAGAAATATTGCGGCATGAGAGGCGGGTACTCGGGCCAATCCCCAATTCCACAAGAGGAACGCGGCTGTGGTGCAGAGAATTCCTTGCGCCACCACCGCGAGCCAGATGTGGGGCGAAAAACGAACGCGCATAGGGTGCGTTGCTTCGATCCATGCGAGCAGAATCAGCGTGCCAATTCCAATCATCCAGGCAGTGAATTGCAAAGCTCCGTATTGGGCCATGAGGTGCTTGCTTAGAAGAACCATCGCCATTGCAGCAAACATGGACAGAAATACCAGCAGATCACCTCTTGTTGTGGGCTGAGGACCCGCGACGACTTTCTTGGCGGTCGCGATCAATGCGGCCCCACCAGCCGAAGTCACCATCAACCCGTATTCAAACGCCTTCAGTTTTTCCTTCAGCAACAAGGACGAGAACAGGGCGACCAGAATTGGGAGGGTGCCGACAATCAAGGATGCATGGGAAACCGTTGTAGCTTCTAATCCTTTGTACTGCAGCAGAAACTGAATTGGGACGCCAACGATACTTGCAACGAGAATGAGGCCCAACGCACGGCTGCCAAGGCCCGTCGGCGGACGCCTCCAGAGAATCGGCGCCAGCCCTAGAGAGCCGAAGATAAACCTGTAGCCAACGTTTTCCGAGACGGTCATTTCGGCGAACGTGATCTTGCCGAACAGGAAACCCGTGCCCCACAAACAACCCGCCGCAGCGAGGCTTGCGATTGGCCAGATGCGATTTGGGCGAGCTTGTTCAGGCACGATATCTCTTTCAGGCGCGATATCGTCGGCGACTCAAAAACGGAGAACGGTGAGTTGGCGCGCCCGTACAAAACGAGAACTGGGCTTCGGCTGTTCTACGCGCTTGATGAAACATCCCCTGTTGCAGGATGCATCAGGATTTCGTAATGGGCCGAGCGCTCATCGTAGTGCGAAAGCAGCTTGCGCCGTTCGACCGGCACAATCGCCTGCTCGTAATCGTTGCCGGCAAAGCAGCGCAAGGCTTCGAGGGAATCCCACAGCATCACGGTGACGAACTCGACCTCATTATTGCCGCAGCGACGCCGAAGCAAATAGCTACCCCTGTACCCGGCCATTTGCATGATTCCGGGGAGGATCTCTGCCTTCAACGTGGAAGCGTAGGCCTCCGCATTCGCGTCCATGGTGTAGCCGTGCCAAATGCGCGCGATCATCATCGCGGTAGCGTATGGACAGCGGTTACAACTCGCTTGCGCTTTCTTGCATGATTTTCCGGGCCGCAAAGACAACCTGGTACTGCCACCCATGCAGTCAGGCTGCGGTGCCTACAATCGCCCAACCACTTCGAAATGGCTCACGTATTCATCAAAACTGGCCAGGACGGCGCGCGCTTCGGGTTCCACGACTCCCCTGTTTGGCTCAGGTCCCGCAAACGTGCAAATGGCTTCCATGGAGTCCCAAAGGGTCAGCACAATCAACTCGACGTCACGCTCTTCGTTGCGACGAAGTAAGTATGCTCCGCGATGTCCTGCAATGGCACTGAGCTTTGGAAACACTACTTTCGTCGCATGCTGAATGTAGTCGTCCGCTCGGTCTGCTGTTGCTCGCGCCTTCCACATCCGGAGGATCATGTGTGTGTGCCTGCTCTGAATCAAGGTGCCGCGATTAATGCTCGTTCGCCGCCGGCTTGACCGGGGTTGCGGCGTCGGCACCCGCTACTGTGACCCATTCGCGTATGTACCAATGCTTGACCACTCCGTTGACGACATACGGATCAGCCTTGGCAAACTCTTCTGCGACAGCTGGCGAGTCACCGGCAAACAGCAGGACAGCGCCGCTGATCACCCCATCGGGATTCTTCAGGGCTCCGGCCAAGATGACCTCCCCGCGGTCGCTGGCTCGCCAGGCGGCAGTCAGATGAGCATCCCGGAAACGGGCCCGCTGCGTCACCCAGTTCTCATCCCCTTCGTAAAACAGTAGGTAGTGCATGTGAGAGAACCTCATTCATTTTTCGGTACGCGTGTCACACGGGCTCGACCCATCCGTGAGTGTCTGATGCCCTACCGGTCATCACAGACAGCAATTTTTCTTTGACAGCCGGCCCGACTTCTCTCTGATCGACTGGCGGGAGTTCAATCGTCTCTGGTTCCGGTAACGAATACGTCTGATGTGCGACACTGTCGCGGCAGTGCCCGTCCCAAAGCACTCGCGCAGTTCGCCACGCTCGAAGCTTTGGAATACCTCATCTATTCCGATCCGCTCTTCTTTTACACGATAGCCACTATCGCGCAACAACAGGTGTTGATGCTTACGCACGTGCGTAAGCATCAACGTGATCACACTGTCACGCGTGACGCCCGGAAGGATTGTTCCGCTTAAAGGAGGAGTGACAACCTCGTCGCGAATGACAAAGAAGATGTTCATAACGCCGCATTCTTCGATGTATTGGCGTTGTTGCGCATCCAGCCAAAGGACTGACGTGAATCCGGCATCGCGAGCGTCCTGGTCCGCTAATAGCGCTGGCGCGTAATTGCCTGCAGGTTTAGTGTCGCCCGTCCCGCCCGGAAAAGCGCGGGCGTAACGCTCGGTAACCAGCATGTCCACCGGAGCTGAGAAATACGCTCCGAAAGGAAACGTCACGATCAAGAACTGGCATCGCTAGGCTGGTTTCACGCGTATCGAGGGATCGGTCGAAAACAGCAGAGGCCGAACATACAGCGCGCCGACATCCGCAGGCGGAACCCAGGCAGCATCCAAGCGGACGAGTTCGCGAAGCGCTTCCAGAAACAGATCTTCTGGGACAACGGGCATCGCCAGCCGTGCTGCCGAGCGTTGAAATCGGCACGCGTTATCACGCGGACGGAACAGTAATGGAACGCCGTCAATCGCTTTGTGCGCTTTCAGGCCCTCGAAGACGGAAAGCCCATAGTGGAGTGCACTGATGCTCGGAGCAATGGTGATTGGGCCATACGGGCGGATCCCCGCCTGTTGCCAACGCCCCTCTCCGTACTCTGCGACGAACATGTGATCGCTGAAGACCGCGCTGAAGCCAATGCTGGCAAAGTCGATGTCTTCCACTCTCGATTTCTTGACTCGATCAATCCGTATCGTCAGGTCGGCCGTCAAGTTCATGTGATCGACTGTACAAGCCAGGCAAATTATGTTGCAAATGAATAGTAAGCATTATTATTATTCGTGAATGGAATTAGACGATGTGCGTGCGTTCGTGAGTGTCGCTGGCTGCCGATCTGTCAGCCAAGCAGCGCGCGACTTGAATATCACGCAATCGGCCGTGACCCGCCGACTGCAACGGCTTGAAACGTCGCTCGGTGGGCCTTATTCGATCGGCGAACACGTCCGGTGAGGTTGACCACAGCAGGAGAGGCCGCGTTGGGAAGTTGCCGGCGATTGATAAACGACATACGCGAAGTCCGGGCGGCGGTCGGGAACGGCCATGCCCCCATGGGCGAGATTCGGATTGGAGTTGCGCATGCTCTAACTGAGCTTACCCTCACACGCCCTGTCGGCCAGCTTCGTCGCAAGTTTCCCGTTGTTGCCCTGCGCCTATGCACAGGGTGGAGCCGAGACTTACTGGAGAAAGTCCGAACAGATGCGCTTGATGCGGCTGTGGTGCTGCTGCCGGATGGCGAGCGGCTACCCGTCGAAATCGTGGGTCGTGAGATCGGGAAGGAGCAACTTGTCGTCGTCGCACCACGCACGCGCCATTCACGGCCGTTACGCAGTGTTCAGGATCTCGCCGGAGCGCAGTGGATCCTGAATCCCGAAGGGTGCGCCGCACGGGCGGGCTTACGGAGAGTTTTAGCAGGCGCGAACATCGACCTGGCCGTGGGCGTTGAAACTTACAATTACGAGCTACAGTTAGCGTTGGTTGCCCGTGGCAGAGGACTCAGCCTGGTGCCTCGCGGCATACTGTCGCGGAGCCGAATGAAGCGCCGCCTGCTCATCCAGCGCATCGCCGGAATTCATTTTCCATTGACGGTCTGGATGCTTCGGCAGGAGCGATTTGCGGCGGGCGAACAGGTCATTGCCGAACTGAGTCGGCTTCTCATCGAATCGTTTAGAACCGCGGGAGCTTGAAAGAGGGGATCACGGCCCCCGGCTTGTGCCCGGCGGTGCTCAAGCCGAGTGAACTGCCGAGCCAGCCTGTTGACATCGGTTGACGCTGGTTACTACGCTGTTCGTGTGGCGCGAGAACACGTTCCATTCCGAGTGCGGAAGATTAACGAAACGGCGAATGTGTCGCTCACGCGATTTGATCATCCGGCAGGTGCACGACTGCCAGATTCAGAGGAGCAGGCGCCAGACCGATTTCAGATCAACATTGTCGAACGAGGAGCATTCCGACTGGGCCATAAAGGACGGGAGTGGCTTCTCGGCACCGGCTGCGTATTTCTCAGTCGGCCAAACGAGGTGTACCGCTATGCACACCTGAAGGACGTTGAACCAGATTCGTGTTTGTCCGTGACCCTCTCGCGGTCGCTTTCCCGTGAGTTGTCAGAACGCCTGGGCTGCCTGGCGTTGGTGCCTCAAATCTCGAACCGGCTCCGCTTCTTGCAACTAGAGCTTGCCTCAATCGTCCGAGATGACATTCCTCTAGGTCTGGAAACATTAGCTTGCGAATTCTTCGAGGCGGCGGCAGAAGCGTCCACAGGTGACCGCCATTTGTATCGCCCGAATCAACTGAGTTGGTATGCGGAAAGAATTCACGCGGCGCGGCAGAGGATTGATGCGAATCCGGCGGACCAACACTCGCTCTCGCAACTCTCGTCGCTGGTGGCAATGAGCCCGTTCCTCTTTACCCGCGTGTTTCGGGAACTCATAGGGGTGCCGCCCCACAGGTACTTGATTCAGTTGCGTCTCGCACGTGCTCGCACTCTGCTCGAATCGGGCATGAGCGTCACGGATACGTGTTACGCAGCAGGTTTCAACAACCTGAGCCACTTCATTCGCACGTTTCGGAGACATTTCGGACTCGTGCCCTCGGCGATGAAACATTTGCGGTGGGAGCAGTAGCAGCGGGGAAATCTCGGAGGTCGATGGGCAAAATCCCGCCGCATGCCCAAGGATCATTCGGGAACAAAACGGGGGAACACGAAATAGAACGCCACACGAAATGCTCGGTACAATCGGTACAACTGAGGGAGAGAAAGAATGGCTTTCTGGCTCCTAAGCGACACCAGGTAAAGCACTTGGATTTTTCGATTTGGTTGTTCGGGACCAGGTGTTCGCAGATGATACGCCAGCCGACTACCCGACTGACATTCCAGCAATCGGCCAATTCAGGAGGACCCTTTTCTGGCGGGGATCATCAGTCCCATCTGTGTGCCAAGCTTGTGCCGAATTACGAGCGGTGCATGGAATAAACGCTGACTCGGTAGACCCAGAGAGCTGCCGGTCTATAGCTTCAGTCACTCGTCCGAACCGACGGCGCAGGTTGGCTGGGGCTCCCGCGCGCCATCGTAACGAAGACCGTGAA
>Ga0209056_10002871_pt1 | contig 18459 bp, 15 predicted proteins | sample GraSoiAngelo_114_FD_185876 | JGI IMG/M metagenome (GOLD analysis project Ga0209056, IMG submission 185876) | Grasslands soil microbial communities from the Angelo Coastal Reserve, California, USA - 14_0903_13_40cm (SPAdes) (version 2) | ecosystem: Environmental > Terrestrial > Soil > Grasslands... | reverse complement strand
TGAAGGAGTGGTCGAGCTTGAAGCTCCGCAAGGCCTGGCGGCGGGTCACCGGCAAGCAGCCCCGGCCCGCGATCGCGGCCTGCACGAGCGCGAAGCCCGTCGAGCCCACGCGCGCGGCCGTCGCCCGCTGACGCACCCCGTCCGCAAGGAGGAACCATGTATCGCAGCAATCGCATCTCGGTCGTCATCCCGTGTCACAACGAAGAGGAGGGCATCCGTGCGGTGCTCGCCCAGATGCCCGCCATGGTCGACGAGGTCGTGGTCGTCGACAACGCCTCGACCGACCGGACCGCGGCCGTCGCGCGCGAGCTCGGCGCGCGGGTCGTGTACGAGGGCCGGAAGGGCTATGGGCGCGCGTACAAGACGGGCTTCGCGTCGGCGCGCGGTGACATCATCGTCACCATGGACGGCGACGGCACCTACCCGCCCGACTCGATCCCGCTGCTCCTCTACGTGCTGGTGGAGGAGAAGCTCGACTTCATCACCGCGCGGCGCTGGTACTCGCGAAGCGGGCAGGCGAAGAGCCCGATCCGGCTCCTCGGCAACGCCATCCTGTCCGGGGCGATGATGTGTCTCTTCTTCAAGTTCATCATCGACTCGCAGTCGGGGATGTGGGTCTTCCGGCGCGACGTGCTGCGCAAGATCGGGCCGCGCAGCGACAGCATGGCCCTCTCCGAGGAGCTCAAGATCCTCGCGTTCACCCACCGGGGGCTTCGCTGTCTCGAGATGCCGATCTACTACGGCGAGCGGATCGGGACGAGCAAGCTGAACATCTGGCGCGACGGGTTCGGCAACCTCTTCTTCCTCGTCCGCATGCGCCTCGTCCTCGGCCGGCGCCGGCGTGCGGCGGTCGTCATGCCGCTGCCACGGCCGGACGAGGCCGCCGCCGACCTCCCGGTGCGAGCCCCGGCGCAGCGCACGTCCTGAGGCATGGCGCTTGCGCTCGCGCACACAACCGCCGGCTACCTGGGTTACGAGGCGATCCGGCCGCCAGGCCCGCATCGGCCAGTGCTCCTGCTCGCGGCGGTCGCGCTGGCCAACGGGCCCGACCTCGATTTCCTTCCCGGACTCGTCATCGGGCACGCCGGCGCCTATCATCGTGGCGTGACGCACACGCTCGGGGCGGTGGTGGTCGTCGGGCTGGCGGTCGCCGCGGCGAGCGGCATCGGGGGCGCGCGGCGGGCCGCCGTCGTGCGCGCGGCGGCCTGGGCGGCTGCGGTCTATGCCTCGCACCTGGTGCTCGACTATCTCACCTTCAACGTCGTCCCACCCTCCGGCGGTCGCTTCCTGTGGCCGCTCTCGGGCGCCTACTACATCGCCCCGCGGCCGCTGCTCGACGAGGTGATCATCAACTCCTCGAGCCGCGGCGCGTTCGTCGCGAGCGTGCTGACGCCACACGCGCTCGGAGTATGGGGTCGCGAGCTCGCGTGCCTCGTCGGCATCGTCGGGCTGGTGCACGGGCTTCGCCGCTCCGCGCCGGCCGCGGAGGTGCCCGAGGCATCGTGAGGTGGGGCGTCGCATACGCAGTCCTGCTCGTCCTGCTCCTCGTACGGGTGCGGGATCCGGAGGCGGTCCCCCTCGACCCGGCGCAGGCGGCGCCCGACGAGCCGGTCTGGCTCGTCACCGTGCATCATCTGCTGTTCTACGCCCTCCTGGCCGGCGCGCCCCTCGAGGCCGCCCTCGTGGGCGGCGCGGAGCGCGGGCGTCCGACGGGTGTGGTCCTGTTCGCGCTCGGCGTGCTCGGCTACCGGCTCGCCGGCCACGCGCTCGGCGAGGCGCTCTCGCCCTTCATCGAGCCTCGAACCGGGGTCGCGCTCGTCACGCGCGGACCCTATCGGTGTCTCCGGCATCCGATGTACGTGGCGCAGGCGGCGATCGCCGTCGGGGCGCCGCTGACGCTCGGCTGCCGATCGATCCTCGTCCTCGTCCCGCTCGCCCTCCTCGCGCTCGCCGTCCGCACGAAGCTCGAGGACGACGCGCTCGCACGGACGTTCCCCGAGTACTCGCGGTATGCAGCTCGAACCAAACGTATCGTTCCCTTCCTCTATTGATGAAGCGCGCGCCGCGGCGCCCGACTCGGCGCGCCACGCGCTCCGCCTCATCCTCGGCGCCTGGGCGGCGATCGTTTACCTGATCTACTGGCTCGGGTACGTCGGCATCCTGAGCACCCGATGATCGATCTCGGGCTGCTCGTGCTCGTGCTGAGCGCGGCCACCGCCGGCGGCCTCGTCTGCCTGCGCGTCCTCGGCGCGCTGCCCGCGGACGAGGCGGACTGGCTCGTCGAGGGCGTCGCGACGGGCTTCGGCGTCGTCGCAACGGCCGGCCTCGGGCTTGCCGCAGTCGACGCGCTCCGACCGGTGCCCATCGCGTGCCTCGGCGTCGTCGTCGTGGTACTCGGCCGCCGCCTCCTCGTCCGCGCGCTGCGTGCGCTCGACGGCCGGCAGCTCGGCGCGGCGTGGCCGTTGCTTCTCGTCTGCGCCGCCGTGCTGGTCGCCGAGACGCTCGCCATGGTGGCGCCGCCGGTGGGGGGCGACCAGACGAAGTACCAGCTCGCGTACCCGCGCCTCTATGCCGCGGCGGGCGGCCTCGTCGCGACGCCCTGGAGCTTCTGGGGACACATGCAGTTCCTCCAGAACTTCCTCTTCGCGATCGGCTTCGCGCTGTCGGACGGCGCGCTCGCGCGTTATCTGAACGGCGCCTTCGGCGTCCTCACGGCGCTCGCGCTCGGCGCGCTCACCCGCCGCCACCTCGGCGAGCAATCGGGACCGGCGGCCGCTGCGCTCTTCTTCACCCTGCCGATCACCTGGTCGATGATGACGCACGCCGGCTCCGACATGCCGGTCGTGCTCTATGGATGCCTCGCGCTCGGGGCGCTCCTCGACTGGACGGAGACCGGGCGGCCCGCCGACGTGCGCCGCGCGGGGCTCGCGGCGGGCCTCGCGGGGGCGAGCAAGGTGATGGGCCTCCTCGTGCCGGCGCTGATGGGTGGTGCGCTCGTGTTCCTGCTCCTCCGCCGCGCGCTGCCGTTGCGGCGGGCCGCCACGCTGGTCGCCGGGTTCGCGATCGTGGCGCTTCTCGCCACGACCCCGTGCTACGTCCGGAACGCCGTCGACACCGGCAACCCGATCTACCCCTTCGGCTTCCAGGTGTTCGGCGGCCGTCACTGGAGCGCCGCGGCGAGCGAGTACCTCGCCGACTACTACCGGCAGTACCAGTCGACCTACGCGACGCGCCGGGACGGTGAGCCCTATGCGGGCCTCGCCGTCGCGCGCTTTCCGTGGGACCTCACCATGCACCCGGAATCGTTCGAGAACGCTGCGCGTGCGACGCTGGACGTGAGCCCGTTCATGCTCGCGTTCGCCCCCGCGCTGGTCCTGGTGCGCCGGCGGCGCGCGAGGGTGCTGGCGGTCGCGGGCCTCGGGTTCGCCTACGCGGCGATCATCTCGACGGGTGCGTGGGCGCATCCCCGCTACGTGCTCCCCGGCGTCGCCCTTCTCCTCGCGGCGACGGTGCCGGCCGCTTCCCTGCTGCTCGGGCGGCGGCTCGCGGCCGCGGTCGTGGTGCTCACCATCGCTGGCAACCTGATGCTCATCTCCCGCTATCTTGGCACCATGTGGCCGGACCAGGTCCGCGTCGCCGTCGGCCGGCTCGCGCCCGACGAGTTCCTGCGTCGCTACTCGCCGCGCTACGCATTCTGGGAGCGGGCGAACGTCGCCGTGCCGCCGACCGGACGGGTCCTTGTCCTCGAGAAGATCCCGCACCCGTACTACATCGAGCGCCCGTTCGTGCTCGGCAGCTACCTCGAGCAGGGGTTGATCGACTACCGCGCGATCGAGTCGACTGCGGCGCTGGCCGAAGCCGCCCGCGACCTCGGCGTGAGCCACGTGGCGGTCGATCTCTCGTCGTTCTCCGCCGCCGGCGATCCCTTCGAGGCGTCGGTCGGCCGCCTGTGGCGCGGTTTCATCAGCGCCGAGTGCGATCCCGTGCTACGTGAAGGCGAGTACGGGCTCTATGCCCTGCATGCGGCCCGCGCCGCTGTCCCGGGCGCCGAGCGGCTCGATGGCTGAGAAGCGCCTCGGGCGGTTCGTCCGCGACTCGGCGGGCGTCTTCGGCGCCCAGATGCTGGCGACGGGTCTCGGAGTGGGGACGAGCATCATCACCGCCCGCATGCTCGGGCCGCACGACCGCGGCCTCTACCAGCTCCTCACCTTGCTGCCGATCACGCTGTCGAATTTCGTGAAGCTCGGCATCCCGCAGGCCAACGTCTACTTCATGCGGCGGCGGGGGGCGTCGGCGTCGGCCGTCGCGTCGCACTCGCTGTGGCTGGCTCTCGGGCTCGGCGGCGGGCTCGCGGTCGTCTGCTTCCTCTGCCGCGGCTGGTTCCTCGCCCACTTCTTGAAGGGCGCGCCGCCGATCACGATCCTGCCCGTTCTCCTGCTGCTCCCGTTCGTGCTGCTGCAGACGTTCTTCTCCGCGGTGCTGCAGGCCGAGGAGCGCTTCCGGGAGTACAACTTCCAGCAGGTCGCCCCGACGCTGTTCGGGCTCGTCGGCATGGCCGTCGCGCTCCTCTGGCTGCGCGCCGGTCTCGCCGGCGCCATCATCACCCAGACGCTCGTCGTCGGCGGCGTCACCGTCTGGCTGGCGCTCCGGGTGCATCGGACGGCGCCGCTCCGACCGACGTGGGACCCGCACCTCGCGCGCGGCATGATGACGTTCGGCAGCAAGTCGTACCTGCAGACCCTCGCGACGACGCTGCACTTCCGGATCGACCAGTACATGATTGGATTCCTGCTCGACCCGGCGCAGGTCGGCCTCTACGCGGTCGCGACGAACCTCACGAACCTCCTGCTCAAGATCTCCGACGCCACCGGCACTGTGCTCTACCCGCGGCTCGCGGCAGCCGGGGAGCGGGACGCGCACGCGCAGACCTCCGCCGTCTGCCGCCACACGCTGTTCATGACGGTGGTGGTCGCGCTCGGGTACGAGCTCTTCGGCGGCGTCGGCATCCGGCTCCTGTTCGGCGAGCGGTACGCCGGAGCGATCCTGCCGATGCGCCTCATGCTGCCGGGCATCGTGATGATCTCGCTCTACATGATCCTCACCCGCAACTTCACGAGCCGGAACCGACAGGAGATCAACATCGCCGCGGCCGCGACGGCGCTCGGCATCAACGTCGGCCTCAACTGGGTGCTGATTCCGCGCTGGGGCATCGCCGGCGCCGCGATCTCGACCGCGGTCTCCTACAGCGCCGCCGCGTTGATCCTGCTCGTCGCCTTCGCGCGCGAATCGGGTTGCAGCGTGGCCGAGACGTTGCTGATCGGCCGCGCCGACCTCGACGGCTACCGCCAGCTGGCGGCACGGGGCCGCCGCCTCGCACCGGCCGAAGCTGCGGAGTAGCGGTCCCCGCGCCGTGCGGTTTGCGGCCGCGGATGCTCTTCGCTAGACATTCGAGCCGCGCGCTCATGGCGTTTCCGAAGCTGTTGGTCGTGGGGCTCGACTCCGCGGCGCCGGCCCTCGTGTTCGATCGATGGCGGGGCGCGCTGCCGACGCTCGCGGACCTGATCGCCCGCGGCGCGCATGCCCGGCTCCGGTCGACCAACCCGCCGATCACGGTCCCCGCCTGGACCGCGATGGTGTCGAGCCACGATCCCGGTGAGCTCGGCTTCTACGGCTTTCGCAACCGCAAGGACCACTCGTACGACGGCTACGCGTTCGCCAACTCGGCGCTCGTCCGTGTGCCGCGGCTGTGGGACTGGCTCGGCGCCGCCGGGCTCCACTGCCTGGTCCTCGGCGTGCCGCAGACCTATCCGCCCTCGCCGCTGAACGGCGAGATGGTGAGCTGCTTCCTCACCCCGTCGACCGAGAGCGCCTACACCTACCCGCCCGACCTCAAGGCCGAGGTGGAGCGCGTGACCGACGGCTATGTGCTCGACGTCGAGGACTTTCGCACCGCCGACAAGGCGGGGCTCCTCGAGCGCGTGTATCGCAAGACCGAGAAGCACCTCACGCTCGCAAAGCACCTCGTCCGGACGCGACCGTGGGATTTCTGCATGCTGGTCGAGATGGGGGTCGACCGGATCCACCATGGCTTCTGGAGCTACATGGATCCGGCGCACCACCGCTACGAGCGTGGCAACCCGTTCGAATCCGCGATCCTCGACTACTACCGCTACGTCGACCGCGAGCTCGCCGAGCTGCTCGCTGCCTGTCCCTCCGACACGCTCGTCGCCGTCGTCTCCGACCACGGCGCGAAGAAGATGGACGGCGGCATCTGTTTCAACGAGTGGCTGATCCGCGAGGGGTACCTGAAGCTCGCGACCACGCCGGCCAAGCCGACGCCCATCGGGCGCGTGCCGATCGATTGGGGGGCGACCCGGGCGTGGGGCGACGGGGGGTACTACGGGCGCTGCTTCCTGAACGTCCGCGGGCGCGAGCCGTCGGGCACGATCGACCCCGCCGACTACGAGCGGGTGCGCTCGGACCTGATCGCCGGGATCGAGGCCATCCCGGACCCCGCGGGGCGGAACATCGGCTCCACGGCGTATCGTCCCGAGGACATCTATCGCGCGGTGAACGGCGTCGCGCCCGATCTCATCGTGTACTTCGGCGACCTCGACTGGCGCTCCGTGGGCGCCGTCGGCATGGGCGGCATCCACACCTTCGACAACGACACCGGGCCGGACGAAGCCAACCACGACTGGTACGGCATCTTCGTGCTGTCCACGGCGGGTGCGCCGGCGCCGCTCCGCGGCGCGCTGCCCGACGTCTCGATCTACGACGTCGCGCCGACGTTGCTCCATCTCCTCGGACAGCCCGTGCCCGACGGGCTCGCCGGCCGCCCCCTGGTTTGACGGGGACGGTCGCCGGCGACATTCTGATACGATTCCTCTGAAATGCGGACCGTCGCCGTCGACATCCTGACCGGCTTCCTCGGGAGCGGGAAGACGACGCTCCTTGGCCACGTGCTCGCGCACGGGCTCCGCGGCAAACCGGTTGCCGTCATCATGAACGAGATCGGCGAGGTCGGGATCGACGGCAGGGTCATCACCGGGCTCGCCAACGTCGAGAAGATGGTCGAGCTGTCGAGCGGGTGCATCTGCTGCTCGATCGACGACTACCGGTTCGACCTGGCGATCCAGGAGATCATCGAAACGGCGAAGCCCCACCTGGTGATCATCGAGTCGACCGGGCTCGCCGACCCCGAGCCGCTGGCATACCGGGTGAAGAACGCGGGCCTCGGCCTCGATGCCGTGATCACGGTCGTCGACGCGGCCAACGTGAAGCGTCACCTCGCGGAGACCGAGGTGGCACGGGCGCAGATCGAGGCCGCCGATTTCCTGGTCGTCAACAAGACCGACCTCGTCGACGACACGGCGCTCGCGGCCGTCGAGCGCCGGCTCACGCGGCTCAACCCGCGCGCCGAGCGCTTCCGGAGCGTGCGTGGCGCGCTCGACAGCGAGGTGCTCTTCGCCACCGGCGTCGCCGCGTATCGCCAGCGCGCCCAGCACCCGACGAACCATCTCGCGGCGGACGGCATCGGCAGCTTCGTGTACCACTCGGCGCGTCCGCTCCGTCAGGAGGCGTTCGAGCGCGTGCTCGGGCGCCTGCCGCGCGACGTGCTCCGCGCGAAGGGGATCGTCCGCTTCGCGGGCCGCGACTGGCGAGCGCTCTTCAACTTCACCTGTGGCCGCCACGAGATCACGTGGATCCGGCTCGACGAGGCAGGCACCGAGAGCCAGGCCGTCTTCATCGGGCGGGACCTCGACCGCCACCGCGCGCGCATCGAGCGCGAGCTCGTTGCCTGCGAGATCGACGAGGAGAGGAGAACCGGTGATGCGTGACCGCCGCGGTGACGATCCCGAGAAGAAGCCGGACGACGAGCGGCCCGCCGACAGCGGCTACACCGAAGACGAGGAAGCCGAGGTCCGCAAGCGCCTCGAAGACCTCGGCTACGTCGAGTAAGCAGCCTCAGGACCCAACCCATGCCCGGAATCTTCGGTGGCGCTGGCGTCGCGCCCGACATCTGTGCGGCGCTCCGCACGGACTTCGCGACGACCTACGGGGCGAGCGAGGCCATGCGCGTGGGCGGCGGGATGCTCGGCGGGCATGCCTTCGGAGCGCGCTCGGCGCTCCACGTCGCGCCCGCGGGCGAGCACGTCGCGGTAGACGGCGAGCTGTCGATCTACGCGCTCGCGGCCCGGTTCGCTGCGGGCGACGCGTCGCTCTATCGATGGCGCGCCGGCGACCTCGAGCTCGACCCGGCGTGCAAGGGAAACGTGGTCGCCGTCGATCCACGCTCGGGCGCGTGGCACCTGGCGACGGAGTGGACCGGCTCGTTCCCGCTCTATTACGCGGTCGTGCGCGGCGGGCTCGTTTTCAGCAGCCGGCTTCGGCCGCTGGCGCGGCTCCTCGGGGCATCGCCGGACCTGCTCGGCGTCCTCGAGGTGGTCGAGCGGTATTCGACGCTCGGCGGCCGGACGCAGTTCGCGGACATCCGCCGCCTCCTGCCGGGACAGGTCCTCCGCTGGGAGCCCGGCGGTCGCCTGGCGCTGCGCGAGACGAGCGGGTTCTGGGCGGGCGGCCGCGACGCCGACGGCGCGGATCGCGATGCCGTCGCGCGGGCGTGGAGCGCGCTCGGCGACGCCGTCCGGCGAAGCCTCCCGGGTCCGGGGCGACATGCCGTCATGATGTCCGGCGGTTGGGACTCCCGGACGCTGTTCGCGGCGATGCTCGGGCAGCTCGGCGCCGAGCGTCTGCTCGCTTACACGCACGGCGACCTCCAGAGCCGCGAGCTCGGCCTCGTGGCGCGCATCTGCGACTGGGCATCCGTCGCGCTCCACCGCGAACCGCTCGGCGACGCCCTCTACGACCTCGACGCGCTCGAGCGCGGGTTCGCGCGCACCGAGAACGTCATGTTCCCGCACTGGCACCGCGCGGGAAACGTGCTGGCGGCGGCGGGCGTCGAGTCGGTCTCTGCCGGCGTCTACGGCGAAGTGCTCGGCGGTCACTACGGCCCGGCGATGGTCCTGGGTGGACGACGAAAGATCGCCGCCGTCGCGGCCGGGCTGCTCGGCCGCTCCGTCGGGACCCGGAACGGGCAGCGCGCCGCGCGCGATCTCCTCCTCGCCCGGCGGGTGGCGAAGCCATGGTATCTCGCACCCGCCGCGTGGGACGGCGTGCCCGATCCGCCGGCGTCGCTCAACGGCGACATCGAGGCGGCGCTCGATCGGCTCGAGCGGCGCGGCGTCGTCACGGGCGACGAGCTCGTCGAGGCGTTCGTGACCGAGCAGCGCGGCACCCAGTACATCAACGCGCAGATCCTCAGCTGCCGCGCCGAGCTCGACGTCACCATGCCGTTTACCGATCGCGACCTCCTCGCCCTCGCGACGCGCATTCCGGTCCGCACGAAGATCCACAACACGCTGAACCGCGACATGCTCCGCCGCTACGTCCCGGCGCTGCTGCGCTATCCATCGAGCGCGGCGCTGGTGCCGGCCGGCGCCCCGGTGGTGGCGCAGGAGCTGACGCGCTTCGTGCGGAAGCAGGTCGACGACGGCCGGTGGCGGCTCTACTTCGCGAGCCGTGGCCGCGTGCCGCAGCCGCGGCTCGGCTGGGGCAACTTCGAGTTCCTGCGCGACGGCCGGGCGCTCCGGGCGCTCGCCGACGACCTGCGTGCCGACCTCTGGGACCGCCGCGCGATCGCCGACCGCATCACCGCCGCGACCCGCCTCGAGAACCGCGGCTCGGTCCATCGGCTGTCGTTCCAGCTGATGAGGATCTACACCGTCGACCTGATGGTGCGCTCGGCTGGTGCTCTCGCCGCCGCCGCTGCGACGCCGTAATCCCGCGGCGGGCGTGCGCGGGGGCGGGAGGCGCCGGCTCGGCTCCGGTCCTCGCCCCACGCACGCCTCGAAGCCGTAGCGTCCCCCCGCAGCTGCAGGCGCGTGCGGGGGCTGCGGGTCGCCGCTCCGGCGCCTCCCGCCCCCGCGCCGAACGAAGGCATCGCGCCGGCACGGGCGTCGGCGAGAACGCCGCGCTCGGTGTCCGGACGAGGCGCGACGTTGAGGGCGGGAAGGGGTGCCCTCGCGGCGACCCCGCAGGTCCCGCACGCGCGCGCAGCTGCGGGGGGACGCGACAGTTTCGAGGCGTGCGTGGACCGAGGACCGGGAGCCGAGAGGGCACCCCTTCCCGCCACCCCGCCGACCGATCCAGGAGGACGATCAGATGGAGAATCTCATCGACAAGATCCGCCGCCACGAGGCACGCTGTGGCATCATTGGGCTCGGCTACGTCGGCCTGCCGCTGGCGCTCGAGTTCGCGCGGGCCGGCTTCCGGGTGACCGGGATCGACGTCGACCGCGGCAAGGTCGACGCCATCATGGCGGGCCGCTCGTACGTGGTCGACGTGAGCGACGCGGAGATCGCCGAGCAGGTCGCGGCGGGCCGCCTCATGGCGACGTCGGACTTCGCGGCGATCGCCGAGCTCGACACCGTGAACATCTGCGTGCCGACGCCGCTCCGCAAGACGAAGGATCCGGACCTCACGTTCGTCGTGTCGGCGGTGAACGAGATCCGTCGCCACCTGCGGCGTGGCCAGCTGGTGATCCTGGAGAGCACGACCTACCCGGGCACCACCGAGGAGGTCGTCCTGCCGGCATTGGAGGCCTCGGGCCTGCAGGTGGGCCGCGACTTCTGCCTCGCCTTCTCGCCCGAGCGCATCGACCCCGGGAACCCGCAGTTCAACACCCGCAACATCCCGAAAGTGGTGGGTGGCGTCACCCCCGCCTGCACCGAGATGGCGGCGGCGCTCTACGCCGAGTGCGTCGACCAGGTGATCCCCGTCTCCTCGACGCGGGTCGCCGAGATGGTGAAGCTCCTCGAGAACACGTTCCGGAGCGTCAACATCGGGCTGGTGAACGAGATCGCCCTCATGTCCCACGCGCTCGGCGTCGACGTGTGGGAGGTGATCGACGCCGCCAAAACCAAGCCGTTCGGGTTCATGGCGTTCTACCCCGGCCCCGGCCTCGGCGGCCATTGCATCCCGATCGACCCGTTCTACCTTTCCTGGAAGGCGAAGATGAACGGCTTCGAGCCGCGGTTCATCGAGCTCGCCGGGCACATCAACGAGAGCATGCCGCGCTTCGTCGTGGAGAAGATCACCGACGCGCTCAACCGCCACAAGAAGAGCGTCCGCGGGTCGCGCGTCCACATCCTCGGCGTCGCCTACAAGGCGGGGGTGAACGACATCCGCGAGTCGCCGGCGCTGAACGTGATGAAGATCCTCACCGACAAGGGCGCCATGCTCTCCTACAGCGACCCGTACATCCCCGCGATCCGCGAGGAGGGACTCTGTCTCGACTCGCTGCCGCAGAAGAACGGCTGGCTGGCGAACATCGACTGCGTGGTCGTGCTGACCGCGCACCGCGAGTTCGACTACGGCAGCGTGGTCGAGAGCGCGCCGCTCGTCGTCGACACCCGGAATGCCTTGCAAGGCTACCGCGGGGAGAATATTGTTCGCCTGTAGGGGAGGGGTGGGGTGAATCTGAAGCGCCGGATCCTGCTCGCGTACCGTCAGGTCCACGACGCGTCACCCGAGGCGCCGTACCTGCACGCGCGCGACGGCCTCCCGGGAAAGCTCGGGCTCGACTACGAGGCGCTGGCGGCGCACGTGAAGGAGCTCGAGCAGCAGCGGTTCCTCCACTGGAAGGCGCAGGATCTCTACAAGCTCTCGCCGCGCGGCATCCGGGTGACCAGCGATCGGGTAGAGCTCGACCGGGAGTTTCCGGAGGAGTAGGCGGTCTGCGGCACGTCGTGGGTGTGCTGCTCGTGATCTCCCTGGTCGCGAGCGGCTGTGGCGGGGGGCGGGATGCGGGGCGGCACGCGGGCCGACGTCTCGTCATCCTCGGCTTCGACGGCGTCGATCCGCGGCTCCTCTCGCGCTGGATGGAGGAGGGGCGGCTGCCGCACCTGAAGGCGCTCGCGGCGCGTGGCGAGTTCCGCCCGCTCACGTCGACCAACCCGCCGCAGTCGCCCGTCGCCTGGACGTCCTTTGCCACCGGCACGGGGCCGGCGCGCCACGGCATCTTCGACTTCGTCGAGCGCGACCCCGCGACGTACCTGCCGGACATCGGCACCGGCGGTATCCGTCCGGCGAAGTTCCTGTGGGGTCTCTTCCGGACGGCGCGTCCCGAGGCATACAGCCGCCGGCAGGGGGCGGCGTTCTGGGACATCGCCGCCGCGCACGGCGTCCGGGTGGACGTGCTGCGCGTCCCGTACGCCTTTCCGCCCGACCGCGTGCCGGGGGGGCGGATGCTGTCGGGGCTCGGCGTCCCGGACCTGCTCGGCACCAACAGCACGTTCACCTATCTCGCGAGCGATCTCGAGCCGGGGACGCACGCGGACCCCGGCGGCGGGCGGCTGTTCCCGATTCCGCTCCGCGGTGACGACGCCGAGGTCGACATCCCGGGTCCAACGGACCCGCGCGGCGACAGCCGGCCGCCGCTGCCGCTCCACCTCGGGTTCCACGTCGACCGCGCCGCCGGCACGGTGACGGTGCGCTTCGGCGGCCGCGAGGAGCGTGTGCCGCGCGGCGGCTGGAGCGCGTGGTACCCCTTCAAGCTGCCGGTGATTGCGCCGCTCGGGCTTCCGCTCGTCTCCGTCGCGGGGCTCTGCCGCTTCCACATCGCATCGATCGAGCCGCTGCGCGTCTATCTCTCGCCGCTGAACTATGCGCCGGCGGCGCCGTTCGTTCCGATCAGTGCGCCAGCGGGTTACGCCGGCGAGCTCGCCGCGGCGCTCGGCCCCTACAAGACCGTCGGCTGGTCGGAGGACACGGCGGCGCTCAACGCCGAGCGCGTCGACGAGGAGGCCTTCCTCGCCGACCTCAACCGGACGATGGACGAGGTGCGCGCGAGCACGCTGCACGAGCTCGCGCGGCCGGACTGGGACCTCTTCATCTCGGTGTTCACCCAGACCGATCGGGTGGCGCACATGTTCTACCGGCTGCTCGATCCCGCGCACCCGCGCTACGACCCGGTGCTCGCGGCGCGCTACGGCGACGCGGTGCAGCGCGTCTACGAGCGAATGGACGCGATCGTCGGCGAGGTCGTGGACAAGCTCGAACCCGACACCACGCTGCTCGTCATCTCGGATCACGGGTTTCACAGCTACCGAATCGGCCTGAACCTCAACAGCTGGCTCCGGGACCACGGCTTCCTCGTGCAGGGGAGCGTCCCGGCTGCGCAGCGCGACGCCGACTTCTTCCCCGGCGTCGACTGGAGCCGATCGCGCGCCTACGCGCTCGGGACCGGGCAGATCTACGTGAACCTGCGCGGCCGCGAGGGGCATGGGATCGTGGCAGCCGGCGCCGAGTACGACGGCGTGCTCGACGCGGTCGCGCGCGGCCTCGAGGCCGAGACGGACCCAGCGAGCGGCGAGCGCGTCGTCCAGAAGGTCTACAAGGGGCCCGACATCTTCCCCGGCGCCCCGCTCGAGCGGCGGCCCGACCTGCAGGTGGCCTTCCGCGAGGGCTATCGCACCTCCTGGCGCACGCCGCTCGGCGGCATCCCGGCGGCGGTCCTCGAGCCGAACGACAAGAAGTGGAGCGGCGACCACGCCGCCTCCGACGTCGCCGACACTCCCGGCATTCTCCTCGCGAGCCGGGCGCTTCGCGCGGGCGTCGATGCGGCGATCGTCGATCTGGCGCCGACGGCACTCGCCTACTTCGGTGTGCCGGTGCCGTCCGAGATGGCGGGCCACGCCCTGCTGGAGGGGACGCGGTGATGGAGAGACGCATGGTGGGGGCCGGTCTCGCCGGTGGGCTCGTGGCCGGCGCCGCGGTGGGAGCGGCCGAGGCGCTCGCCGTCTGGCTGCACGCGCATGGAGCGGGCGAGGTGCCCGCCTTCGGCTGGGCGCTCGCCGCCTACGGCCTGATCGGGGCCGCGGGAGGCCTCGGCCTCGGCATCCTCGCGGCGATCCTCGGCACGGACGGGTTCGCCCTCGCGTTTGCCGTCGTCGGCTTCGGGCTCGCGGGCATCGTCGGCCGCTTCCGCGTGATCCGCGACGTGTTCCTCGAGCAGATGCCGTCCGGCATCGTGCCGCTCGCGGTGCAGGCCGCCGCGGCGCTCCTGCTGCTCGGCGTCGCGGCGGGCGTCTGGCGCGCGCTGGCCGGGGCGAGCGCACGGCGGCGCGCGGCAACCCGGCCAGGGATTGCCGCCGTGATCGTCGGCGTCCTCGCGCTCCTCGGCGCCGCTGCCGCGCGTCTCGTCCCCGCGCCGGCGCCGGTGGCACCCGCAGCGCGCGCCGCGGCGCCCGGGGGCGCGCCGAACGTGCTGCTGATCATGGTCGACACGCTTCGTGCCGATCACCTCTCCTGCTACGGGTATGGCGAACGGACGCCGCACATCGATGCGCTGGCGAGCGGCGGCGTACGCTTCGCGAACACGTTCTCGCAGGCGTCGTGGACGCGCCCGTCCGTCGCAACCATCCTGACCGGCCTCTACCCCGCGTCGCACGGCGCGGTGCACAAGGCCGACATCCTGCCCGACCGCGTCGATACGCTCGCCGAGATGCTCGCGCGCGGCGGCTACCACACGGTCGGGTTCGCCGACAACGTGAACGTGTCGGCGGCGTTCAACTTCCAGCAGGGCTTCGACGAGTTCCGCTACCTCGCGCCGAGCTTCTTTTTCGGCGCGACCGAGGCCGCGGCGCAGCTGACGCTCTACAACGGGCTCCGCCTCGTGCGCGAGCGCTTCCTCGCGCATGCGGTCGACGTCCATCACTATTACCAGCCCGCGGAGGTGGTGACGGCGGAGGTCAAGACCTGGCTCGCGTCGTCCAACGCGCGCCGGGAGCCGTTCTTCATCTTCGCGCACTACATGGATCCGCACGATCCGTACTTCGTGCATCCCTTCAACGGCGAAGGGTACGCGCGGGTCGCCAATCCGAACCCGCCGCCGTCGGTCGCGGCGCTCTACCGCCGGCTCTACGACGGCGAGATCGCGTACCTCGACGCGCAGCTCGGCGTGCTGCTCGACGACCTCCGCGCGCGCGGTCTCTACGACCGCACGCTGATCGTGCTCACCGCCGACCACGGCGAGGAGTTCCAGGAGCACGGCGGCTGGTGGCACGGCACGACGCTCTACGACGAGCAGATCCACGTGCCGCTCATCATGAAGCCGCCGGTCGGCGGCGGCGCGGGTCGGGTCGTCGAGGAGTTCGCCACGAGCCTCGACATCGCTCCGACGGTTCTCACCGCGGCGCGGCTGAACGTCCCGGCGGTGCTCGCAGGCCATCCCTTGCCGCTCGACGGCGGCGCGCCACCGGCCCGGACCACGGTCTTCGCCGAGGAAGATCTCGAGGGCAACGTGCTCCAGGCGGTGCGAACGCACGAGTGGAAGTTCATCACCGCCAACCCCGAGAACCCGCGCGGCCTCCCGCCCGAGGCGCTGTTCGAGCTCGGGCACGACCCGGGCGAGCATGCGAACCTCGAGGCGACGCAGCCGGCGCAGAAGGAGACCATGCGCGCCGAGCTCGGCCGCTCGGTGCTCGAAGCACGCGCCCACGCCGGGGCCACCGAACAGCGCGGGGTCGACGCCGCTACGACGGAACGCCTGCGCGCGCTCGGCTACGTGAACTGACCGGTGGCGGCGCCGCTTCTCGTCATCGGGCTCGACGGCGCCACCCTGGACCTGGTTCGCCCGTGGGCGGCCGAGGGGCGGCTTCCCGTGCTGCGCGGGCTCATGCAGCGCGGCACCTGGGGGCGGCTCCGCTCGACCGTCCCCCCGGCGACCTTCCCCGCCTGGACGTCGCTCGTCACGGGCGTGAACCCCGGGCGGCACGGTATCTTCGACTTCAGCGCGCGGGTGCCCGGCACCTACCGCGTCCGCTTCGTGAACGGCAGCCATCGCCGCGCGCCGGCGCTCTGGACGCGCTTCTCGGCGGCCGGCCGGCGCGTCGCGGTCCTGACGGTGCCAGCCACCTATCCGCCCGAGCCGGTGGCGGGCGTGATGGTGAGCGGGTTCGATAGCCCGCTCGCCACCGCGATCGACGGCTCCTTCGTCCATCCGCGCGCGCTGTACGGGGAGATCCAGGGACTCGTCGGCCGCCTGCCGTTCGCCGACTTCCAGGAGGTCGACACCGGACCGGGCTGGCACGCCGACGCGCTCGCGCGTCTCCTCGACGGGATCGAGCGCCGCACGACGCTCGCCCGGACGCTTCTCGTCCGGGAGCGCTGGGACGCCTTCATGGTCGTCTTCGGCGAGTCGGACACAGTGGCGCACCACTTCTGGCGCTTCCACGACCGGCGCTCGCCGCGCCATGCTCCGAGCCCGTTCGGCGACGCCGTTCGGCACGTCTACGAGGCACTCGACGCGGCGATCGGCGCGCTCCTCGCCGCGGCCCCGCCCGACGCGACGGTGGCGGTCGTGTCCGACCATGGGAGCGGCGGTGCGGGCGATCGCGTCGTCCACCTGAACCGCCGGTTCGCCGAGTGCGGCCTCCTCGCCTTCACGCGGCGGACACCGGCCGCGCGTCTCGCGGGCGCCGCACGCGGGATCGCGCTCCGCGCGCTCCCGCATCGATGGCTCGGCGGGCTCGTGCGCCGGCTGCCGGCGGCAGCGAGCCGGCTCGAGAGCGCCCATCGCCTCGGCGGCATCGACTGGCGACGCACGACCGCGTACTCGGAAGAGCTCGACTATCACCCGAGCGTCTGGCTCAACCTGCGCGGCCGCGAGCCCGAGGGGACGGTCGACGCGGCCGATTATCACACCATGCGCGACGACGTCGCCCGCGGCCTCCTCGAGTGGCGCGACGACGCGGGGCGCGGCGTCGTGCGACGCGTCTGGCGTCGCGAGGAGCTGTACCGCGGCCCGTTCGTCGCCTCGGCGCCGGACCTGCTCGTCGAGCTCGCACGTACCGACGGCTACACCGCGTCCTGCCTGCGGAGCGGCGGCCCGGGGCCGGCGCTTCGCCGCCTCGCTCCGCACGAGTACGGGAGCGGGAAGGGGAGCGGCATGAACGGGTCGCACCGGCGGCACGGTCTCGTCGTGCTCGCCGGTCGTGACGTCCGGGCGGCGGGCGAGATTCCCGCGGTCGAGATCCTCGACGTCGTGCCGACGCTGCTGGCGCTCGGCGGCCTCGCGGTGCCCGAGGAGCTCGACGGGCGTCCGATCGAAGTCGCCCTGCAGGCGTCGGTGCCGCTCGTCGCCGATCCCGTCCCCGCACCGGCCACCCCGCCCATCGACTACGGGGCGGCCGAGGAGCGCGACGTGCGCGCGCGTCTCACGGCGCTCGGCTACCTGGAGCCCGGCGCCTGATGCGGGTCGCGCTCGTGCTGGCGGGTCCGTCGAGCGCGCCGCGCGGGTCGCAGGTGCTGGTGCGTCAGCTCGCGCTCGGCCTCGCCGGGCGCGGGCACGTCGTGCGGCTCGTCACGTACCGCGGCCGCCGCATCGGGGCCCCGGGCCCGCGCCTCGGTCGCGTCCTCGGCGATCTCGCGTTGACGGCGCGCCTCTGGCGGGTCGTCGCCCGGGACCCGATCGACGTCATCCACGCCCACAACTACGAGGCCGCGATCGCCGGCCTCGTCGTCGCCCGGCTGACGGGGCGGCCGCTCGTGTACCATGGCCACAGCGCGCTCGCCGAGGAGCTGCCCCTCTACTTCGCGAGTCCACTCGCGCGGCGGCTCGCCGGGGGCGTCGGGCGGGCGCTCGATGCCGAGGTGCCGCGCCGCGCCGACTTCTGCATCGCCGTGACCGACGAGCTCGGCGCGCTGCTCCGCCGGCGCGGCGTCACCGCCCGCGGTCTCGCCTGCATCGGGCCGACGGGCGCCCCCGAGGAGCTCGGACCGGCCCCGGTGCCCGGCGGTGACGGCGGGCTCGTGTGCTATGCCGGCAACCTCGATGGCTACCAGAACCTCGCCTTTCTCCTGCGCGCCTTTGCCCGCGTCCGCGCGCGCGTGCCCGCCGCGCGGCTGCTGATCGTCACGCACGCCGACGGGCGCGCCGCCGCGCGCGTCGTCGGCGATGCCCGGGGGGTGGAGGTCATCCGCGCCGGGTCGTACGATGAGGTGCGCGCGCGACTCGCGGCAGCCGCCATCGCGGTCTGCCCGCGAGCCGAGCGCTCCGGGTTCCCGATGAAGCTCTTGAACTACATGGCCGCCGGCAAGGCGATCGTCGCGTCGGCAGGGTCGGCGAAAGGCCTCCAGGACGGGTGCACCGGCCGCGTCGTGCCCGACGACGACGAGGGCGCGTTCGCGGATGCGATCGTCGCCCTGCTCGGAAACCGCCGCGAGCGGGAGCAGCTCGGGCGGGCGGCGCGCCGCGCGGTCGAGAGCCGCGAGGCCTGGGACGCCGTCCTCGACCGCATCGAGGCGATCTACTACCACGTGACCGCGCGCGCCGAGCCTGGGCTCGTGCCGGTCGCCTGCACGGAGTGATGCCAATGGAACCTCGTCCGCGGGTCG
>Ga0209056_10002870_pt1 | contig 18462 bp, 20 predicted proteins | sample GraSoiAngelo_114_FD_185876 | JGI IMG/M metagenome (GOLD analysis project Ga0209056, IMG submission 185876) | Grasslands soil microbial communities from the Angelo Coastal Reserve, California, USA - 14_0903_13_40cm (SPAdes) (version 2) | ecosystem: Environmental > Terrestrial > Soil > Grasslands... | reverse complement strand
GTGATCGCATAGGTGGGTGATGGAGCTGAGCTCCATCGAGAGATTCAGATGAGCACGAGCCTTGGTCAGCTGGCACTCTGAGTTTTTCCACGAGAGCGAAATGGCGCTCCTATAACACCGAGCCGCCTTTACCCTCGCGTCTCATGACAACGCCGTCGTCGTTATGGACGGGATGACAAATTCTATTTTGTTGAAAAGGATTGCTGAAAGTGACGGACCGAGACTAACAGCCGAATTGACTGAGCCGAGAAATCACAACCAACAGCTGAGCGCTGACAGCAGAGTTACTTCGCTTCTATCGGTTCAATCAGTACGAACTTGCCCATGGAGCCGCGGTCTTTGAAGATGATCTTGCCGCTGATCTTGGCGAAAAGAGTGTCATCTTTGCCGCGTCCGACGTTCAATCCGGGTTTCACGCGGGTTCCACGCTGACGGACGATGATGGTCCCGCCGGGAACGACTTGACCGCCGAATGCCTTGAATCCTAACCGCTGCGCGTTCGAGTCGCGCCCGTTACGTGAACTGCCTAATCCTTTTTTGTGTGCCATAAGAAAGCTCCTAGCTGTTAGCTTTCAGCTCTCAGCCGTCAGCTTTCAGCAAAATCAAAACCTCGTCGTTCCGAACCGCTCAACGTCAAAAGGCATTTAGATGAGAGCGCTACTTCTTCTTCGCTCCGGTCTTTTTGGGCGCGCTCTTTTTGGGAGCAGCCTTCTTCTTTGCCGCTGGTTTTGCAGCCTTCGCTTCAGCTTTAGGCTCGGTAGCAGCTTCCTTCTTCGGCTTCGCTTCTTTTTTCGGAAGCTCGGGAGCGGTGAATTTCTGGCCGTCAAAGGCAATCTCGGTTATCCGCACCGAGGAAAACGGCTGCCGATGCCCGGCAAGCTTCTTGTACTGCTTCTTTTTCTTGTAATGAAAAACCAGGATCTTCTTGGCTCGGCCTTCGTTGAGGACTTCTCCCGTGACCAGCGCGCCTTGTGCCCGCGCAATTTGTCCGTTGCCCGCCGAAACAGCCAGCACATCACCAAACTCGACTTTGCCGTTCTTTTCACTGCTCTGGGTTTCCAGGCGAACCACATCGCCGGGCGCTACCCGATACTGCTTTCCACCGGCGCGAATGACCGCGTACATAGTCTTATCTCCATGCGTCCTCATCGCGGGACAGGCTTATCCAGCAACTTCCCTCAGAGGACTTCTGATCTTTCTCTGACGATCTTTATGCTTGCTGTTTCCGCGCCGTCGCTCCGGCAACGATTGCCCCAGAACAGGACAAGTACAGGCAAACTGAATCATTTTAACGTGATGGAGAGAAGCCGGTCAAACTTCAATTCCGAAATTCGGCTTTAGGATCTGGGCTTTGGGCTCAACACTGACACTTGCCGCCCAAGGCCTCAGCCCCCATTTGTTATGCGGCGGCGATTCTCCGGATCAAATCTTCCTGCTCGCTTCGATTTTCGGCGCCAATTGTGAATGCATCGAGGATGCCGAGCGACAAAGCATATTTGATTGCCTCATCCTGACGGTCGCGCAGTTGACCTGCTCCCAGAATTTTCATTCCAACAACGGCTTTGCCTGACGCTTTCATTTGTTTTAGCACTGGAATCACCGTGGCAGGATCGGCGTCCATTTGCGCGCCGATGGGATTGATTCGGGCCAGGTCCACTTCCACCCACGGAGAAGCTGCTGCCGCACGGAGCGCCTCGATGGAGTGGCAGGAACAGCCGTGCGCTCGGATGATTCCTTTCTGCTTGGCCTCCGAAAGCACACCCATCACGCCCTTGTAGCGCTCGGTCCAATCGCCTTCCGTGAGGCAGTGCATCAGGAAGATGTCGATGTAATCAACGCCAAGCTCTTTGCGGAAGCGGTCGAGGTCAGCCCGCATTCCGGCAGGGTCCCGCGCCCAGGATTTCGTGAGCACGGTGGCTTTGTCTCGCGGCACGTGCTTCAGGGCTTCTGCCACGTGGGGATGACTTCCGTAAGAATCGGCGGCGTCAAAAAAATGCAGACCGTGGTCGTAGCCATTCAACAGCATGTCGGAAAGGCCCTTGACTCCGAGGGCGGTCTGATGCGAGTGATGGCCGACGCCAACGGTACCAGTACCCATGGCGAGCCGGCTGGTGTGGATACCCGTGTTGCCGAGCACAACGGTGTCGGAGGCGGTGAACTTTTTTGTCAGTTCGGGCGCGGCCCAGGCGTAGCGGCTGAGTTTTGTTCCGAGCCAGGCAGCTCCGATTCCGTAGGCGGAGGTGGTTATGAATTCGCGGCGTTTCATCTGACCTCCTTCGCGGATTCTGTTTAGACGTGCACGGATGGGGTTCGGATCGCCATATATTTGGGAAATCTTACGCCTTTTTCCGGTGATGAGTCCCGATGGGACGGTTGAAAATCAGCCCGGCGTTTCAACGCCGGGCAGTGAGTGCAGATGAAGTCCCGTTAGGGACGACTGAGCTTCAGTCGTGCCTACGGCACTTGCGGCTTGCCGCCTTTTGACCCCGCGCTAGAAGCGCCGGGCTATTAGCAGGTGTCCCTCCGGGACACGTGTTTCTGAAAACCCAGGAAACAGCTAAAACATCAGAAACCATGAACAGCTATCTGAAAACCATGCATACTTTCTGAAAACTATGCACACCGGCTATGTCTTTCCGGGATGGCTGCTAGACTTTCATCTGCATGGCTATTCCTGAACTACACCTGAGTGAAATCGAAGTTCGGGTGCTCGGATCTCTCATTGAGAAAGACATCACCACGCCTGACTACTATCCGCTGTCACTAAATGCTCTGGTGAACGCCTGCAATCAGAAGAACAATCGCGAGCCGGTGATGGTGCTCAACGAAGATTCCGTGCGGCAGGCGTTGAGCACCTTGCAGGAAAAGCGTATGGCTGGTCCCGCCGGCGGCGCCGATAGCCGCGTTACGAAATACGAGCACCGGCTGCAAGAAATTTTCAATTTCGATCGGCGGGAAACGGCTGTTATCTGCGTTCTTTTGTTGCGAGGGCCGCAGACCCCGGGCGAACTTCGCGGGCGTACCGATCGAGTGTATCGGTTTGATGCGCTCGACGACGTTCAGGCGACTTTGCACAAACTCATGGACCGTCAGCCACCGCTGGTCAGAGTTCTTCCGCGCCCGCCTGGAACCAAGGAGTCGCGCTATGTCCACCTGTTTGCGGGAGACACTTTTCCGCCGTTAACGCCCGAGACTGCGAACTCGAGAGTGCGCACCGAGAGTTCTGACGAGCAAAGGATCGCGAACCTCGAAGCTGAGGTCGCAGCCTTGAAACGCGACTTTCAGGAACTCAAGCGGCAAGTCTCCGAGTTCACTGAACAGTTCAAATAGGGAACAAAGCGCGAATTTTGTAGTTCAAAATCTTAAACCGCAAAGAGCGCAGAAAACGCCGCAAGGATCGCAAAAAAAAATGGATTTAGAATCGGAACCTGCAACACTTCCGCATTACCGAAGTCCAAATAGCCATACTGCTTTCGGAACAACTTTTCCTCACCCGGGTTAGCTAGCATAGCTATCATCGCTGCGTATGGCGGCCAAATATACCAAGTCTATTGTTTTCTGTTTGATAGCTCTGATTGCGGCCCTGCCAGGGGAGCTCAAGGCGCAGGCCACGCTGTTGCTTGAGGAGCCGTATAGCTATGACGGGACGTTCGCCGGAACCGGGCACGCCGCCATCTATCTGGCGCGAGTGTGTGCTGCTACCCCGACGACCCTGCGACGATGCCAGCCTGGGGAATCCGGCGTAGTTGTCAGCCGCTACCATCACGTCGGCGGTCGTGACTGGATTGCGGTGCCGCTGATTCCATACCTCTATGCAGTGAAGGATGCGGCGAGCATTCCACTTTTCGCCGACGCCAAGCTGGTTGAATTTCTGCGCCACAATTACTTGCAAGAGAACATGTCCGAGGAAGCGCGCGACATGGGACCGAGAGCGCCATCCAACCAACTGGCTGGATCGGCATACGATCGCACCACTTATGGATTTCGGTTTGCAACTGGGCCTGATCAGGATGACGAATTGATTCGGATTCTGAATTCGGAGCCGAACAGCGAGGCGTACGCGCTGCTCAACCGCAATTGCGCGGATTTTGCTAAGCAGATCCTCAATTTTTATTACCCTCACGCATCGCATCGCAGCATCATCGCCGATCTTGGCGTCACGACGCCGAAGCAGATTGCCAAATCACTGGTGCGCTCGGCGAAGCACCATCCTGAAATGCAGCTCACGACATTTGTGATTCCGCAGGTGCCGGGACTGAAACGCAGCAAGCCGGTGCATGGAGTGGTTGAGTCACTTGTGCTGGCGAAAAAATACGTGACTCCGGTCTTACTCTTCCATCCCTTCGTGGTCGGGACCGTGGAAGCAGCATACTGGGCGGGATGGCGTTTCAATCCTACAAAAGGCGCGCTGATTTTCGACGCAGACAACGCCCACACGTGGCACCGGCTTGATCTTCCGCTCACCAATGCTGAAAGACGTTCTTACCAGGAAGAGCTTGCGTCGCTGAAGCGGGATGTGCGGCAGGACGGCGTGCCGGGGTGGCGGGAATTCCAAGCCAGCGCGCAACCTGAGATTGATGGTGAGGGCCAGACGTTCCTACGTGGGGATGTGAATGGCGAACCCGTCCGGATTGGGATCTGCCGCGATAATGCGTTACGGATGAACGCACCGCCTGAGATTTTACAGGACCTCGTGCTGACAAGATTGGAGCAGGAACTGAAGCCCAAGCCGGCACGGGCTTCGAAACGCCAAGTGGAACAGGATTTCAGTCTGCTGCAGCGAGCACTCGACGAACGCAAGGCTGAACTCGGCCACTAGCGCCAATTGCGGACAGGGCAAGAACGTCCAATCCCGGAGCTCAATCGAGCAGTGGTTTCTGCGCTCTGGGTCCCATTGCTTCTCCGATTATGTGGAGGTTGCGGTCGAGTGTCACCGACGCTCCGAGGAGGGTGCGCGGTGTGGCAGGATAACCAAAACGCAAGTCCCAGAATGTAACCACTGATTCAGTGTCGTCAGAACTTTCCGTAACCAGCGGATATCGCGCCCAATCCAGATACACGCGTCCAACATAGGAATGCTTGGCAGCGAGTATTGCGGGCGTGTCGGGCTGCTTGGGGTGGAAGGTAAGTTTGGAGCGATCGAGATCTCCGGTTGCGGGATCTGCTTCCGAATTGATATACGCACTTTGCGTTTCTACCACAGCAGACCAGCGGAGACGTATTAACCCGCGCGAATCAGGAGTCCAATAGGGATATGCAGAAACCCGTATCGGCGTTTCTGAACTAAAAGTCTGCCAGTGCAGCGCATGCTTAATCTTGCCGGCAGTGTACGAACGCTCAGCCCACAGCATAGCCACACATAGAAGCGCCAGAGCTGCTGCTAGGCGGCCGCGCGGTTTCGCTTTCGCACGCGAGAAAAGCTCCGGTAGTATCAATCCGGCAAGCAGGAAGAGCAGAATGGGCGGTTCGAGAATAAATGCTGCCCCCCACTCATACCACTTCTCGGAAAACGGCCAAAAAGGGCGCACGCCGTAGTTATTTGTGTAGTCGAGCAGGATGTGACTCAGGCCAGCGATGTATGCAAAAAGAAACAGGAATCCCCAGCGCGGGGGCAGATCGGGGATGTTGGTTTTGCGTCCTCTCAAAAGCCAGATCAGATACACAAACCCAACGACAACGGCTGAGGTGAGAAGCAGGCCAACGAACGAATGTGTGAATCCGCGATGATGCGCGAATGCATACACCGGTCCTCTGAAGCCGTTTAGAACATCAAGGTCGGGAGCCTCGGCGGCCAGCGTCATTGTGGCGGTGGCGAGAGCCGTTGTGCGATTGAATCCGGCACGGGCGAGAACGGCGCCGGTCAGGAAATGGGTGAGTGGCTCCAAGAAAACTTTGTAACACAACCCTCGATCACGTGGGGACAGCCGCCCTCGGCTGTCCTGCGGAGCCTAGCTCCGCGCGTATCCCGCAAAAAGCAAAGACATGGCGAGCAAGCTCGCCCGGAAAGCCGAGGGCGGCTGTCCCCACGTGACTGATTCGAGTCCGTCTGAGTCTATTTGCCTAACGTGGGACGATTCGTCGGCACCAGCACACTCAGCGCATCCGGAACCATGGAAAGCTTCATCGGTAGGCGGCCGAGTAATTCGCCATCGGCTTCCACGTAAATCTTCTCTGGCTTTTCTCCCGGAACATTGCGGCAGATCACTTGATCGGCGTATGCGAGCACAATTCCCGGCACGCCGCTCGACATACCAAGAATCCCTCGAAAAACATACGCCAGATACATTGCGCGATTGCCGGTGCGGCATAGGACCAGACGCATGTCGTTGCGAGCCAAAGACGCGCCTGGCGCAAGTTCGCGGAGCACGCCTCCGAAATAATTGATCCTCACGGCCAGCATTTCGGAGAGTCGTTTTTCGCACAATGGGGCACCGCCGTTGCTGGAAAATTCCGCTTCGAAATAGCGCATGCGATGGGAGAGCCACAGGTGCGTGGCCTTGCTGTAATAAGCCAGCATGCCCATGCGGTCTTTGATCAGGCGATTGAGGTTGTAAAACAGGTGGGCGTCCACTCCGACTCCTGCGGCGACGGTGAAAAAACGAAACGCTGGGAGATTATTAAAGTCACGATACTCGATTCGTCCAACCGCGATTCGTTTGGGCGTGGCACTCAGAAGAGCGTGGGCTGCGCGTTGCGGGGTCAGCGGCAACCGGAGATCGTGGGCCATAGCGTTGGCGGTGCCGAGAGGGATAATTCCGAGCGCGGCGTCTTTCCCTGCGAGTCCTTGCAGGACGTCATGGATAGTGCCATCTCCACCGCAGGCGATGATTGTGTCGAAACCGTCGCGAATGGCAAGTCGCACCTGCGCGGCAGCGTCGGACGCGGCGCGGGTAGGCGCAGCTTCAACCTCAATTCCTGCTCCCTGCAGAATTGATTGGACAGTCTCGATATCCCTTAGCCGATGTTTTTTGCGGCGGCCTGAGATGGGATTGTAGAAAAGGGCGGCGTGGCGCATGAAAGGGGATTGTACCGGAGGCGGATAAGGAGGACGAGTTAGGCTGGGTTTTCATTCGGAAGCGGGTTTCTTGACTCAAGCATTCGCAAAATCCAAAACCCGGCCATTGCGGCAGCCAGATGCTTCAGAGTGTGGCCGCTGATGATGTGTCCATGCGCGAAGATGAATCGGTCGGCGGTCTCGAAAATTTTTGCCAGTAGATAGCAACCGAAGAGGGCTGCGAAGTCGGCGCTGCGCGAGTATCTGGGTTTCAGTACCAACGCAATGAGCAGCACCAGGACCGAGTAGAGTTGAACTGCCGCGTAGAACCTCAGATCGCCGCGACCATGCAGTTCATCGCCGTACCACTGCAAAACGCTGCCAGCTGCGATTGCGACCAGAAAGGGCAGAAGCTTCAGACCAGCTTCGACGCTGATGCGCTCGGTGATTATAACTGCGACTAGAGACCCGAAGACGATGGCCATCGGCAGGCGGTCCCAGACCAGGTGGGCATTGCTGGGCGCGAGGTGATAGTAAGCGGAGCCGAAAGCGGTCAAGAGCAATCCTAAGAATGCGGCAATATACGGTCGGTGTTCGCGCGGATCAATGAAGGCATTCGTGAGGTTACCCGGCTTGAACAGAATCCAAAGACCCCACACGCCGACGATCGCGAACGCCAGGTTGGATACGACGTTTCCAAAGTTGGGGATACCGAGCCATAGTCGTTGATCGGCGAATTGGTGGTAAGAAGCTGGCTGAGAAACCGGCGGCAGGCGAACCATCAGAACTGCGATGCCGAGTGCCACGCCGAGCATCAGGGCTATGCCGTTAGTGCGGGAGAGCAGGCTTAGTCTCCTTCCGAATCACTAAATTATCTGCAGTAGACAGGTGGCAGGGTACCATTTTCGCGGGCGAGGGCGCCCGCGCCACACGGTTCGTTGTGGTTAAATCTATCGTTCATGACAGTAAGCGTCCCATCTTTCGCGAAGATCAATCTTGGCCTGCGTATCGGGGCGCTACGCCCAGATGGATTTCACGCGCTGCGGACGGCGTATCAGACGATCGCGCTGCATGACGTTGTTCGGGTTTCTGTGGCACGCGGATCGGGGATTGAAATTCGCTGCGACGATCCGCGGGTACCGAGAGATTCGACGAATACTTGCTGGCGGATCGTTGAGCTGGCAATGGCACCGATGAAGGCCCGGGGCCGGGTTCTCGTTGAAATCGAAAAACGGCTGCCGGTGCAAGGAGGGTTGGGAGGGGCGTCGGGAAATGCGGTGGCGGCGCTGCTGGCGCTTGAGCGGGCGCTAAAAAAGAAACTTTCCGGAGCAGACAGGCTGAGGGTTGCAGCGGAAGTCGGTTCGGACCTGCCGCTGTTTCTGATTGGTGGGACGGTGCTGGGAGTGGGACGAGGCGAAGAGGTTTATCCGTTGCCAGATTTGCCAGCGATGGCGTGCATGATTGCGTTGCCGGAGATTGCCGTCTCGACCCCGAAGGCGTTCGCGGAGTGGGATGGGCTTGCCGAGCAGAGCTCGGCCTGGACGGGCGAGGGCGCCCGTCCCCACATGGCAATCGGTGGCACCCAATTCTCGACTGAAAAATTGACGCACCCTCGCGCGTCCGATAGAATGTTGATGTTCAGCCGTGAGATTTCCGCGTGGCTGAGTCCGGCTTCAGAAAGAGGACGCCGCAGATCCGGTGTCTCCGCAAAAGGCGGAGGCCGGGCCGAGAACCCACTGCTCGACCTTGTCCGAACCGGGATTGAAAACGACTTCGAAAGAGTCGTCTTTCCGAAATATCCCGAATTGCGCGAGTTGAAAAGTGTGCTCGAACGGGCTGGGGCGCGGTATGCTTCGCTTTCGGGTTCGGGTTCGGCCGTTTACGGTTTGTTCGAATCACCGGAGAAAGCTGCAGTCGCCGCTAAAAGACTGAACAAGAGCGGGGTTTCGGCGGTGGTAACGAGCACGTTGACGCGGCAGCAGTACTGGAAGCGGCTGTTGGCCATTGGTTCTTAGCTGTTGGCAACTGCTCCTGATCCGAAACGGGGAGCTGATAGCCAAGAGCCAACAGTCAAGAGCTGTTCTACTGGGCCGTCGACTAATGGTAGGTCAAGTGCCTTTGGAGCACTTTGTCTAGGTTCGAATCCTAGCGGCCCAGCCAGAAAAGCAGTCGTTGGTCGTTGGCTATTGGTCGTTCGCCAACCCAACGATGCAAGCGCCAACAACGAACGACCAACGACCAACGACCAACGACCAACGACCAACGACCAACGACCAACGACCAACGACCAACGACCAACGACCAACGACCAACGATACAATGGCTACTCTTGCTACAGCAACGGAAAAGAAAATAACCGGCATGAGCGCTGACGAGAAGCACGAGCGCAAGCCGCATCGCGTGCGTGTGGACGACAAGTTCAAGATTTTCTGCGGCACGGCAAACCAGCCGTTGGCCGACGAGGTCTGCGCTTTCCTGGGCATGACGCGCGGTCAGGCGCTGGTCAGGAGATTTGCCGACGGCGAAGCGTACGTCCAGATTCAGGAGAACGTGCGCGGGGCCGACGTTTTCGTGATGCAGCCCACGTGCCGTCCGGTGGACCAGCACTTGATGGAGTTGCTGTTGATGATTGACGCTCTGAAACGGGCGTCGGCGCGACGCATTACTGCCGTCATGCCCTATTACGGGTATGGGCGGCAGGACCGCAAAGACAAACCGCGCGCACCGATTTCTGCGAAACTGGTTGCCGACTTGCTGACCACGGCAGGCGCCGACCGGGCATTGCTGATCGATCCGCATGCGCCGCAGATACAGGGTTTCTTCAACATTCCGGTGGACCATCTGTTCGCGTCGCCGGTGCTGGTGGACCACTTTAAGAAATTGCAACTGCCGAATTTGACCGTGGTTTCGCCGGACGCTGGCGGCGTAGAGCGCGCGAGATTCTTCGCCAAGAAGGTTGATGCAGCGCTGGCCATTGTCGATAAGCGTCGCGTGGAAGCGAATGTTGCCGAAGTGATGAACGTCATTGGAGACGTCAACGGCCGGACTTGTCTGGTCATTGACGATCTCATCGACACTGCTGGCACGCTGGTGAAGACCGCGAGCGCGCTGATGGAGAATGGGGCAAACGAAGTTTATGCCTGCTGCTCGCATCCGGTGCTTTCGCCTCCTTCGGTGGAAAATCTTTTGGCTTCCTGTATTAAGGAAGTCGTAGTCACGAACACTATCCCGTTGTCCCCGGAAGCGGATGCAGCGAGAACCGCGCACGGGGGCAAAATCAATGTTCTTTCCATTGCTGGATTGATCGGACGCGCGATCCAGTCGATTCATGAAGAGACGTCTGTAAGCAAACTGTTTTTATAGAAATCGAATAGGAATCGAAATTATGGCGACAGCAACAGCGGCACAAAACATCCTGGAAGCGCAAGCGCGGACACCCGGCACCAAGAATGACGCGCGCCGTGTTCGTCGTGGCGGGAAGGTGCCGGCCGTGGTTTACGGTGCGGGCAAGGCGGCGCTGCCGTTGAGCGTTGATCCTCGTCAAGTGTCCCGCATTCTGCATTCAGAAACCGGCCACAACACGGTTTTCGACTTGGCAGTTGATGGCGAACGCACCAAGGTGATGATTGTGGATTGGCAGTATGAGCCGATCAAGGGCGCCCTCCTGCACATTGATCTGAAGCGCATCGCGATGGACCAAAAGCTCAAGGTCAATGTCCCGATCGAACTGGTTGGAGAACCCGCCGGCGTGAAGCAGCAGGGCGGAATTCTCGAGCAGATTGCGCGCGAAGTCGAAGTCGAATGCCTGCCCGGCGATATTCCGAACGTGATCGAACTGAATGTGTCGGAGCTTGTGTTTGGCGTGGTCCTGCGCATTTCGGACCTGCCCAAGAATGACAAGATTAAATTTCTGAGCGATCCCGATCAGCCAGTAGCGCACATCATCAGCATCAAGGAAGAAGAAGTGCCCACGGCGGAAGCGATCGCTGGCGAAGCGGCAGCCGCTCCGGCCGAACCTGAGGTCATGAAGAAGGGCAAGCAGGAGACGGAAGAAGAAGGCGCGGCTCCGGAGAAGGCTGAGAAGAAAGAAAAGAAGTGAGCTGTGTTGGAAGATTGCCGAGCAAGCTCGGCAGGACAGCCGAGGGCGGCTGTCCCCACGTGGTATGAGACGGCGTGAAGCTGATCGTTGGGCTTGGCAATCCGGGACCAGAATACGAACTGACGCCGCATAATCTGGGTTTTCTGGTGGTCGATCGTATTGCGGACGAGCAGAAGGTGGAAGTCCGAAACCGGCAGTGCCGGGCGCTGACCGCAAGAACAGTAATTGAGCAGGAACAAGTAATTCTTGCGAAGCCTGAGACGTTCATGAATCTGAGCGGCGCAGCGGTCCGGGAGTTGGTCTCAAAACTTGAGATTGTCCCCGAAACGGATTTGATCGTGATTCAAGACGAGCTGGACTTGCCGTTCGGGATATTGCGGATACATCGGAACCGAAGCTCGGCGGGACACAATGGGATTGAGTCAATCATCAATTCGCTGGGGACCAAAGATTTTCCGCGCATCCGGATTGGCGTAGCGCCCGAGCGCAAGGTGGAAGACGGGAAAGAGTACCTGCTATCGCCAATGCGCAAGGCGCAATTGAAAATGCTCGATCCGATTATCGTGGACGCGGCAGAAGCGGCGGCGATGATTGTGAAGGAAGGTCCGGCGGTGGCGATGCAACGTTTCAATCGCCGAGAGCCGGAAGAGAGCAGTGGGTAGTGGTTAGTTATCAGTGCGCGTGTTGTTGGTTCACTGACCACTAACTACTGACCACTGGTTTTGGAGAGTGAAATGAATCGTACTTATGAGTTGATGTTTATTGTCCGTCCGGACATGACAGAAGAAGACCAGGACAAACTGGTTTCCACGTTGGAGACCGCAGTAGTGTCCTCGGGCGGAAAAGTAAAGACTTTCGAGAAGATGGGCAAGCGCCGCCTGGCATACACGGTGCGCAGGTTTCATGACGGACTGTTCATGCTACTGACATTCGAAGGAAGCGGCGGGCTAGTGCACGAACTTGAACGCCGTCTGCGGGTCAGTGAGCCAGTCATCAAATTTCTCAGCATGCGAATTGATGAGGAGCAGAAGAGGCTCGACAAGATCAAGGCGATCCGCGACTCAAAACGCAAGGCATCGGCTGCACCGGCCACGCCTGCTGAGCCGGCGGCAGAAGCCCCGGCAGTGACAGCGTAAGAAACTGCTCGGCCTGGACGGGCGAGGGCGCCCGTCCCCACACGATCACATGTGATTTTCAAGGAGCATTATGGCTGACGAAACTAGACCAACATCATCATCTTCGGAAGGACATGGGGGCGGCGAGCGCCGTCCGCCGCGGCCGGGAGGGGGACGCGAAGGCGGTGGCCCGGGCGGCCGCAAATACTTCCGCCGTAAGAAAGTGTGCAAGTTCTGCACCGAGAAAATTGAAGCGATCAACTACAAAGACGTTCGCCTACTCGCGCAATTTGTGGCGGAGAGCGGAAAGATCGTCCCTCGGCGGCTGACCGGTGTGTGCACGCCGCATCAGCGACGGCTAAGCTCGGCGATAAAGCAGGCGCGGAACATCGCTCTGCTGCCGTTTGCCGGCCGCGCTGCCTAAAACTTCTTTTTCGCGGCAACGAATTTTGAATGGAGCAATCATGGAAGTCATTCTGAAAGAAGATGTTGTAAAGCTGGGCTCTCGCGGTGATGTGGTCAAAGTTGCCGAGGGATATGGCCGCAATTTTCTGCTGCCACGAAAGCTGGCCATCGAAGCCTCGGCCGGAAACAAAAAAGTCATCGATCAGATGCGAGCCGCGGCAGTGCGCCGCTCCGCCAAAGAGAAAACCCAGGCGGAAGAGCTCTCAAAACAATTCGACGGATTGTCGGTTTCGTTCCAGCGCAAGTCAGGCGAGAACGATCAGTTGTTTGGCTCGGTGACCTCGGGCGACATCGCCGACGCGCTCGAAAAGAAGGCCTTCAACATTGATCGCCGCAAGATCCAACTGCACGAGCCCCTGAAGACGGTCGGCGAATTCACGATTCCGGTAAAGCTGCACAAGGACGTGACCGCGCACTTGAAAGTCGTGATCGAAAAGGAAGCGGCGACGGAGTAAAAATTATTTCACCGCAGAGATCGCCGAGACCGCGGAGAAATCAGAGAAAGAATTCCTCGGCGCACTCTGCGTCCTCTGCGGTTAAAAGCTTTTCATCCTTCCCGACACAAACCTGTTTCCCGCTACGATGTAGCGCAGCGGCATCTCTGCCGCTTTCGTGATTCCGATTCGTTTTGTGATCAATGCACGCGGCGGTGGGGAACCGTCGTCCGCGATGTAAAGATCCGATTTCGTATCGGTCAGGTCTTTGGCGTTGTCCCGTTCGCGCGTGATCCCAAATGCTGCGGCTAATCGTCCGGGGCCGCTGGTCAATCTTCGCAAATCCATGCCTTCCGCGATCCCTCGCAGCCTAAACATCTCTTTGATTCCTTCCATCGGTTCTAGCGCTCGAAAAAGAATTCCGCCCGGAGTTCCCTCCTGAAGGCACGAAACGTTCAAGCAATAATGATTCCCATAGATGAAGTACACATACGCGTATCCCGGCGGACCGAAGAGGACGGAGTTACGCGGCGTTTTTCCGATTGAAGCGTGGGCGGCGGGATCGTCGGCGCCGAGATAGGCTTCGACTTCGACAATGCGTCCGGTGAGGAGCTTGCGGCCTTGCCGGCGAACAAGGATTTTGCCGAGGAGATCAGGGCCAACAAGGCGAGGGTCGCGGTTGTAGAAGGAGCGAGGGAACGCCCCCAGCTCACGACGCATGAAGGAACGGGAGGATCGAAGATTCGATCACTGTTGAACCTTGCGCAAGATGTCAATGACGAGCCAAATCAGGAGTCCCACCCCGACAAGCAAAGAAACGACGCGCTTCGCTCGAGAGTTTGTGCTGGCCAATAATCGTATGCCTCCTCCTCTCCCACCGGTATAAAAGTTTCCGGTGAGGGCTACGGTGAGGCACCACGAAGCCACAACAAAAAACATCATGTTAAGCCAGAATGCAGTACATACCATTGACCAAGTGGTGCGCCGTTAACCGGAAATTCCTCACTTCCAATGTGTTTACGCCGCGCCCTTCTGCGCTTCCTTTAAGTACTCCAACACTTCTTCCGCGTGGCCGTCGGGCTTGACCTTCTTGAAAATGTGCTTGATCTTGCCGTCGGGGCCGATGATGAACGTTGTCCGCGCCACGCCCATCACTTTTTTGCCATACATGTTCTTTTCCTGGATCACGCCGTAGGCATTGCAGATCGTCTTGTCGGCGTCGGCGACCAGTGTGAATGGCAGGTCGAATTTGTCTACAAACTTTTTCTGGTCTTTAGGCGTGTCCGGCGAAACGCCCAGCACAACTGCGCCAATCTTCTCCACGCGCTTGAAGGAATCGCGAAAGCTGCATGCTTCGATTGTGCATCCGGGCGTATCGGCGCGAGGATAGAAATAGAGCACGACCCACTTGCCTTTGTAGTCTTTGAGGCCGATCTTGTTGCCGTCCTGATCAAGCGAAGTAAAGTCAGGGGCTTTATCATTGAGTTCTATGTCCATGGGCATCTCTCTCCGTTGGTATCGTCCACGGTTATACCGCAAAACGGCGCTGGCCGTCATCTCGGCAATCTGCGTGGCGGCAGCATTCGGGCAGTACGCAAAGAAAGCGCCATCGAACAAAGGGCCGCGCGCGCTCGGCGTGCTGGAAGTCGCGGCAAACGGCAAGGCCCATCTGATTGCGGTGACGATCATGATTGACGGCAAATTCTACGATGCGGGAGCGTACAAAGCGGACCCCATCCCCATGGCGCTGCAAGGGGAAACGGTGTACGAGGCGGTGAAGACGGGAGTTCCGCAGGGCTTGTTCACGGTAGGCGGCGCCATGCACGCGAAAGAGGGTTTTATCGCCGACGGGAAATGGCGATCCACCGCGCAGCTCGAAAGCGATAAGGCCAAGGCCAAAGCCGACGCAGAGAAGAAAGCGCAGGTTGCGCCAGAAGTTGAACAGGGTCCGCCGAAACTCAAGCGCGGTCGCCCAACTAGTGACGACGACACATCGTCCGCTCCGCCTTCAACGCCTCCCGCTGAGAAAACGCCGCCGGCAACCGCGCCGTCAGGAGACAAGACGTCAACCGACAAGCTTGCTCCAGCGGCATCTGCTGAAAATGATCCGAACCGGCCTGTGCTAAGGCGGCAGCCTGCAACGGAAACGGCGCATGAGCAGACAAAAGCAGGCGGCGAACCGGACGAATTGAAGGGGCCTCTGCAATTGATCCCTGCGATCTCGGATGCTGATGGCCCAGATGCGCGTCCTTACGCGTATCAGATGAAGCCAGAAGAGGAGCAAGCCCGTCTGAAAAAGATGCAGGCTATGGCCGCGGACGAGGTGAAGGCGCGTGCAGAGAAGATGCCTGAAAACGGAACAAAACAGAAAGTGGCTGCGCCGCAATTTGAGAATGTGCAGATGCGGGTGTTCGATCTCTCGAATAGCAATGAGCCTGTGCTGGTGGTGACGGCGAACGCAAAAGTTGCTTCAACTGCGCGCAATCTGGAATACATGACGACGGTAGTCGCGCGTGAGGACATCTACGGCGATCTGCACAAAGTGTTTGCACAGACAACGGACAATCAGCATCTGGACGCACTGCCGAAATACGAGTTGATAGACGCCGTGGACGCGGACGGCAACGGGCGCGGTGAACTGCTGTTCCGTATGATCTGGGACAACGGCTCGGCCTTCAGCGTGTATCGGGTGATTGGGGACAGATTGTGGCCGTTGTTCGAGGGAAAACCGGGAGCCTAGTATCTATTCACCACGGAGACACCGAGGCACGGAGAAGCCAAGTCTTTTTCATGTTGGTTCAGGAACAGCTGACAGAGCAGATTATTGGCGCGGCGATCGAAGTGCACCGCGAACTCGGCCCGGGTCTGCTTGAATCCGCTTATGAGGAGTGCTTCTGCCACGAGTTACACCTGCGGAATTTAAGTTTTCAGCGACAACTTGACCTGCCCGTCGCGTACAAAGACCTCAAGCTTGACTGTGGCTATCGGCTCGACGTTGTTATCGAAAATCTCGTGGTTGTCGAGCTGAAATCGATGGAGCAAGTCCTCCCTGTTCACCAAGCACAGCTACTCACATATTTGCGCTTGAGTGGAAAGAAAGTGGGTCTGCTGATCAATTTCAATGTTGCAGTCCTTAAATGGCATTATAAGACGGGTTTTATAAATTGCGTTCTCCGTGCCCCCGTGTCTCCGTGGTGAAATGATTTTTGTAATGAAAGCCGCTAAGCACAACATTCAGGACGAAATCGAATCTCTACGCGAGGAGATTCGGCATCACGAGTGCCGCTATTACGTGCTCGACGATCCGGAGATCAGCGACGCGGAATTCGACCGTCTGATGAACCAGCTCAAGAAGCTCGAGGCTGAGCAGCCCGAGCTGATCACGGCAGACTCTCCTACGCAGCGCGTCGGTGGCAAGCCGCGCGAAGGCTTTGTCAAAGTTCCACATTCCATCCCAATGCTCTCGCTCGACAATGCCTACAGCGAAGAAGAGCTGCGCGCGTGGGAGCGGCGGGTGCATGAACTCAGCGGCCGCGAGGACATTGAGTACGTCTGCGAGCTGAAGCTTGATGGCATGTCGTTGGCGCTGCGATATGAGGGCGGCAAGCTAGTTCGGGGAATTACGCGAGGAGATGGGAACGTCGGCGAAGATGTGACCGCGAACGTACGAACCGTGCGTTCGATTCCGCTTGGTATTTCTAAGGACAAGCTGAAGAAGGCTGGACTTCCCAGCGACTTCGAAGTTCGTGGCGAGATGCTGATGCCAATCGCGTCGTTCAAACGAATGAATGATGAGCGGGAGAAGCATGGTCTGTCGCTTTTTGCTAATCCGCGCAACGCGACGGCTGGTACAGTGCGGCAGCTGGAGCCGAGCATTACTGCGCAACGGAGGCTGGATTATTTTGCGTACATGCTGGTCGCGGGCGGGAAGAACTTGTTTGATCAGCACTGGCAAGCGTTAAATGCGCTTGAGAATTCCGGATTCAAGGTTAATCCTCGGCGAACATTGGCCACGAACTTCGATGAACTCTGGAAGTTCATTGGCGAATGGGAGGAGAAGCGCGAAAGCCTGCCGTACGAAATTGATGGAGTCGTAATCAAGGTCAACAGCACGGCGCTGCATCGCCAGCTCGGCTTCACCGGCAAAGCACCACGCTGGGCAATTGCTTACAAATACGCCGCGCGGGCGGGAATCACGCAAATCGAAAACATTCACGTGCAGGTCGGGCGTACGGGAAAACTCACGCCGGTTGCGGAGTTGAAGCCGGTTCCGATTGGCGGGACTACGGTCAGTCGCGCCACGCTGCACAACATGGATGAGATCGAACGGCTAGGGGTGAAGATTGGCGACTGGGTGGAAGTCGAACGTGGCGGCGACGTGATTCCAAAGGTCACACGGGTTCTCGACGACAAAGATCATCCGCGCGGGCGCAAGTCGTTTGAAATGCCGGAGCGCTGCCCGGTCTGCGGTGGCCATGTGGTACGGGCCGAGGGTGAAGCCGATCATCGCTGCGTGAACCAAAAGTGTCCGGCCAAACTGCGAGAGACGATTCTGCATTTCGCCTCGCGGGGAGTGATGAACATTGACGGCATGGGCGACGCGCTGGTCGCGCAACTCACAGACAAGGGCATGGTGAAAGATGTTGCCGACATTTACAAGCTGACGAAAGGCAAGCTGCTCAGCCTCGAGCGCATGGGCGACAAGTCGGCGGAAAATGTACTGAAGGAAATTGAAAATTCCAAGAAGCTGGCTCTGGAGCGGGTGATCTATGGCTTGGGCATCCGCTTTGTTGGCGAACGCACAGCGCAATTCCTAGCCGAACATTTCGGCAACATGCAAGACCTTGTGAAAGCCAGCGAGGAAGAGCTGCAGCAGGTGGAAGAGGTCGGCCCACGCATCGCGAAGAGCATCGTAGAATTTTTCGCCGAACCCAAGAACCGCGAGCTTGTGGACGAGCTCCGCGCCGCCGGCCTGACACTCAAAGGCAAGAAGAAAGAGCGCGGAACCAAGCTGTCGAGCAAGACATTTGTCCTCACCGGCACGCTGGCGAATTACAGCCGCGACGAAGCCAAGAAGATGATCGAAGATGCCGGCGGAAAAGTCACAGGATCAGTCAGCAAAAAGACCGATTATGTCGTCGCCGGAACGGATGCAGGATCGAAGCTGGATAAGGCGAAGGAGTTGGGGGTGAAGGTGATCGATGAGAAGGGGATGGAGGAGTTGGTGAAACCCTAGGTCTGAGGGTCAAAGATGCGCGGGCAGGTTGGCTTAGAGGCAAAAAAAACCAAGAAACTTCAAACTGGTAGGAGTAGGCGCCTGTATCGCAATAGTGCTAGGGCAACTTGTATTAGTTT
>Ga0209056_10002869_pt1 | contig 18464 bp, 27 predicted proteins | sample GraSoiAngelo_114_FD_185876 | JGI IMG/M metagenome (GOLD analysis project Ga0209056, IMG submission 185876) | Grasslands soil microbial communities from the Angelo Coastal Reserve, California, USA - 14_0903_13_40cm (SPAdes) (version 2) | ecosystem: Environmental > Terrestrial > Soil > Grasslands... | reverse complement strand
GCCCGGGAGCGAATCCGCTGCCGGTCCCCTGCTGGCAATCGCGACAATGACACTTAAACATCATGATCGGCTCAGCGTCGCATTCGTACCGAATCGCGCCACAAGAGCAGCCACCGGTAAACGGAATCTTCATAGAAAGTTTCACAGCTGATCTGGAATTTCAGCTTCGACGAGCTTCGCTAATAGCGTCAGCGATTCTTGCCAGCCGAGATAGCACGCTTCGGCGGGAATGACCGCTGGCACGCCTTCCTGCACGATGTTCAGGTCCGTTCCGCACGGAACTTTTTTCAACGTGATCGTCGCCTGCATTTCACCGGGTAAATTTGGATCATCAAATTTGTCCGTGTAGCGAATGCGTTCGTGCGGCGTCAGTTCGACATACGTTCCACCGAAAGAGTGGCTCTTGCCCGAGGTGAAATTCGTGAACGACATTTTGTAAGTGCCGCCAACTTTGGCGTCCATCTGATGAACCTTGCCGGTGAATCCGTTTGGCGGAAGCCATTTGGCCAGCGCGTCCGGATCGAGAAACGCGCGGTAAATTTTCTCACGCGTTGCCCGGAGCACTCGGTGAAGTCGGATCGTATTTGTTGACATGATTTTCTTCTCCTTTCGATTTCGTTGTGTGTTGCTGAAGTGATCCCCTGGTTATGTCGCGCTTGTATCCGGCTCGATAATTCCGAACACATTGCCGGCCGGGTCCGATGCGTAGGCGAGCCATCCGATCTTCGGGATCGCCATTTTCGGAACGCAGATTTCTCCGCCGCCTTGTTTTATTTTCTCTGTTGTTCGGTCCAACGATTCCACTGCGATCGTGTTTAGAGTCCCGGAATTTTGCCCTTCACGCGGACGGGTAATGCCGCCATTGATTCCCGGCTCGTTGTCATCGCCGGTCTGGACAAGCCAATATTCCATCGGACCGTCTTCGAATTTGCTGAACTTCCAGCCGAAAACGTCGCGGTAAAATGGCTGCACTGCTTCCGGATCGTTGGTGTAAATCTCAAAGTGCGTGACGCGATTCATTTCTTGCTCCTTCTTTTTTTTGTAGTGCCGCTCAATATTCGTCGTGACGCCGCACCCAATCCATTGTTGCGTCCTGGTTTTCGTTGCGACCTTTTGGCGTGAGATCCAAGAGATTGTAAGCGCCTACCAAACTGTCGAGCCCACGCGCATACGTCGAATAGGTGTGAAAGACATCGCCGTTTTCGTCTTTGTAAAACACGCTTAAACCCGGCAATTCATCGCTGATGAATTCCTGCGTCGCGTAATTGTAATCAACTTTTCCGTTCCTTTCGTCTTCCTGGGTGAACGAAACGTGATAATCGAAATTGAAATCGTTCCCGTGCGAAGAAAGCCATTTGAAACGCCAGCCCATTCGTTTCTGATAGGATTGAATTTCGGACAACGGTGCGCGCGAGATAACGACGAAGGTCACGTCGCGATGCGGGAGATGCCAGTTTGCGCCGTCAAAATGATCCGCCAGATAGGAGCAGCTTTTACAACCCTCCTCCCATCCTGGCCCCAGCATGAAATGATAGACGATCAATTGACTGCGTCCGTCGAAGAGATCGGCTAGAGTTGCCCTGCCATCTGGGCCGTCAAAGACATATTCCTTGTCGATCTTAACCCAAGGCAACTCGCGCCGATGGCGGCTTACTTTGTCACGTAATCGTGTTAATTCCTTCTCGCGCGTCAGCAAATCTTTGCGCGCGACCAGCCATTGCTCTCTCGATACGACTTTGGAAAGATTCACGTCGATTGCGCCGGTTTTCGGTTCCAGTGTTTCGATTTTCATTTCTCCTCCTTGAGTTTCGTGTGGTTGTTGACTTTTCCTGCCAATTCGGCAAACCGCTTTCACCGCGAGCGCGGTCAACCCGGTGGCTGACGTCGCCCTCGCCGCGATGAATGCCAGGCTCACAAGATAAACCGGGCAGATACAACGGTCCGTGTGCCGCTTTTGACCTGGCGATCCGAGGCTTGGTCAGACTGTGGCGAACTCTGCTTCGCGCTTGAGTTCGCTCGCCAGCGGACACTCGCCCGCCACGGGTCTGACTTCGACAATGGCGCCGAAGGGTAACCCTGGGCACTCCTGTGCGATCGCTACGGCTTCATCGAGACTGCCGACATCGAGCAAAAAGTAGCCGCCAATCGCTTCCTTTGATTCGGCAAATGGACCATCGGACACCACTCGGTTTTTGCCCGAAACGATTTTGCCTTCGCGCTCAAGTGGATTGCCTGCGACGGCTTTGCCCTGGTCGGTTAGCCGCTTGAACCAGGCCATCCATTGATCTGTCACTTTCTGTGTTTCTTCTGGCGAAAGGCTCTTGTACCAGTCGTTCCCGCGAAACAACAGCATGTATCCATTCTGATTTTGTGTGTTCATATTCTGTGGTTGGTGATTGTAATTTAAGTGTTATCGAGTTTAAACCATTGCAAGTTGTTCTTCTCGCGCCAATTCGCGTGCGCGGACGTCGAGTGGACATTCTTCAGCCACTGGGCGCACTTCGATTGAGCCGCCATAAGCCAGGCCCGGGCTGCTTTGGGCAATAGCAATGGCTTCGTCAATCGTTTCGACATCGAGCACCAGATATCCACCAATTGCTTCCTTCGATTCAGCGAATGGTCCGTCGGTAATGAACCGGCCGTTTTTGCCGGAAACGATGGCGCCACTGCGTTCAAGCGCGCGTCCAGGTTTGACTTTGCCCTGCGCAGTCAATCCTTCGATCCAAGCTTTGTTCTGGCCCATGAGTTTCTGCAGCTCTTCGTGCGAAAGCCTGTTGTACCAATCATCGGTCCGGTACAGCAGCATATATCCATTCTGATTTTGTGTGTTCATATTGGTTTCTAGTTGATGGTTGATAGTTGATTGTTTTCGAGTTTTCAGAACTACGACGAACGAATAACGCAGTTTAGGACAAATTATTTCGCGTTCGGGTCAGTCTGCCAAATTCCAAACGGGTTCCCCTCGGTATCCTGGCACACGGCGAAATAGCCCATCTGCGGCACGGCCGTGTTCGCCATGCAGATTTTACCGCCAAGTTTCTCGATCTTTTTGGACAACTCGGTGACTGAATTTACGCTGACGTAGTTAACCACTGGCTCTTGCGGTTGTTTACGTTTCTTGAGCGCCCCGTCGGGAGTATCGTCGCCGCCACCGGTATCAATGTGCCAATACTCCTGGGGTCCTGGGAATCTCTCAATTTTCCAACCAAATAAGCCGCCGTAAAACGTTTTGGCACGCTCGACGTCATCGGCCGGGATTTCAAACCACGCGATGCTTGCTGCCTGTTTCTTCTCTGATGTGTTCATATTTTGTCTTTCTATTGATGTGTGCGTTCGTCAAAGCTATGACGAACAATCGGACGCGTTCAGGACAAATAAAAACTGCTGTGTAAAAATTTTAACGCCATCCCTTCAGTGGGCAATTGTTATTCAGGCCACAAGCCTGAGCCATCGTAGCCGTGGGCAACGCCCTCGGTTCACATTCGAGAATAATATTCGCCCTGTAAGGGCAAACCAGTTCGTGCCATCATCCGCCGCGTATGCCGCAATCGTTACACATCTTGAACGCTCACATCATTTTCGCGACCAAAGGGCGACGGCCGTGGCTAACAACCAACATCCGCGAGCGGGTATGGGCGTATCAATCGCGCATCCTTCAAAATCTGGAATGCAATTCAATTACGACCGGCGGCATTGCGGACCACGTTCACGTCCTGTGCAATCTCACTAAAAAATTTGCGACAACGAAAGTTTTGGAAATTGTCAAAAAAGATTCGTCCAAATTTATTAAAACATTGGATTCGACCCTCCGCGACTTTCACTGGCAGGATGGCTACGGACTCTTCAGCGTGAGTCCTTCACATTTCGACGCGGTCAAGAAATACGTTCTTGACCAGGAAGGACATCACCGAAAAGAAACCTTTCAGGAAGAGTATTTTCGGATTTTGAAAAAATACGAGGTGGCATATGACGAACGGTATTTGTGGGATTGAGAATCTTTGGAATGCCCTTTCAGGGCGAATTAATCTCTATGGGCAATTTCCGTCCGAGGGCGTTGCCCTCGGCTACGGTGGTTACGCGCCTTTGGCGCGCCAAAGAGGATTGCGTCGACCGAGCCGCAAATCGGTTAGAAATCTACACGCGGTCGCTGCTAGTGCAGTGCTGCAGTCGTTTCAAAAGGAACGCTCGCTCCGATTTCGTCTCGGCGAGTTCAAACGCTTTGCGGAATTGTTCGGCAGCTGCCGCATGATTGTTCAATCGCATCTCGAGCTCACCGAACACCGCATAGAATAGGTAGTAGGAATCTAGTTTTTCTCGGTCGCGGATGCCGCGGAGCGTTTGTAATCCCATCTCTGGGCCGTGAACATTTGCGACAGCCACCGCACGATTGAGCGCCACCACAGGCGAATCATCGAACTCGATCAATCGATCATACAACGAAAGAATCTTGGCCCAATCAGTCGATTTATAATCGATTGCCGTGGCGTGACACGCGGCGATGCCCGCTTGAAGATGATATTCGCTGATGTCGGCACCCGCAGCCGATTCGTGGAGGTGAAACATCCCGCGCGCGATCATCGCGTGATCCCACAGCGACCTATCCTGCTCTTCGAGTCGAAGCAGATTACCTTTGGCATCTTGCCGTGCTGGAATTCGCGCGGCATTCAAGAGCATCAGCGCAAACAAGGCATGCGTGTTAGGCTGGTTGCCGGCACGGTGTTGCGCCAGTAACTGGGTGAGACGGATCGCCTCGTCGCAAAGTTCTTCGCGCACGAGGTTTTCACCGCTCGACGCTTTGTAACCTTCGTTAAACAGCAGGTAGAGTGAATGCAGCACGCTGTCGAGTCGCCGCGTCAACTCGTCACCTGTTGGAATCTCAAATGGAACCTGCGCTTCCTGGATTTTTTGTTTTGCACGCGTCAGTCGCTTTGCAATTGCGGCTTCGGTCGTTAGGAATGCATGACTGATTTCCGTCACGCTGAAACCGCAGAGTGTTTTCAGCGCGAGCGCCACCTGCGCTTCCGGCGGAATGACCGGATGGCAGCACACGAACATCATCCGCAGTCGATCGTCTGCAATTTCGTGTTCGGAAAAAATTGCAGCTTCCAGTGCGGACCCGTCACGCTCCATCAACCGCGTGATTTCGCCTTCTTTCGCACGGAAGACCTTTTCGCGCCGGACGACATCGAGCGCGAGATTGCGGGATGCGCGCATGATCCAAGCGGCAGGATTTTCCGGAACCCCACGGTATGGCCACGTCTGCAATGCGCGCGCCAGCGCTTCCTGCACCACATCTTCAGCCAGGTTCAAACGCTCGATCCCGAAGATGCCCGTCAGCGTCGCCACCATTTTTCCCGACTCACGACGGAAAAGATGCTCGACCAATTGGGACACGCCTGCTGGTTCTTGCATGGCAGCTTGAACACTAGCGTCTGCCATACGCTCTCTAATCGCAAAGGCAATACGCGAATTGCCCAGGACAATATTTGATTGAAGACGACCGGTTCTCTGTGCTCGCGCGATATTGCCTTACATATGCAGGCCCATTCCGTGGCTAAACAGCAGGAATTCGTTGAGCCGGAGCAATTCACTTTTAAGGATGACGGTGTTTTCCCAAATAGCGTCCTGCCCGTACTATTGTTTCGGCAGGCATTCAAAACGGAGGCAGGAGATCGCGCCTTTGTAGTTGAACGACGTTTTGCCGAGAACGACTGGACCAATTCGTGGCGAAACGGCGTTTATTCCTTTGCTCATTATCACAGCACGACGCATGAAGTGCTCGGAGCTTATGACGGCGCTACGACTCTGCGACTCGGCGGCGAGCACGGCAAAAACGTTAAGGTGCATGCCGGTGATATAATTGTGATTCCGGCAGGGGTGGCACACCAGAACATCGGCGGCGGCACGGACTTTGCTGTTGTTGGCGCTTACCCCGACGGTCGCGAGTGGGATCTGCTTCGGGGTCTGCGTGGCGAGCGCCCCAAGGCCGATCACCATATCGCTACTCTGCCCATTCCGGACAACGATCCGATCTACGGCCCTGAAGGCCCGCTGCGACGGATTTGGAAATCCGTCCGCGGTTGCTCGAAGTGAGTCTGGTCTCTCATTGCAGCACTGGGTTTTCCGACTTCCCCCAGTCACACTTCAGTTTGTAGCGGATGTCAGCCGCTACAGCGCTGGAAAACAAAACACGCCTCTCCGTTCCGCTCACTACGCGGAACGAAAAGGCGCGATGACGACAAATGAGACTGAATATCAGTCCTCTTCCAAGATAACGCGATCGACGACTTGGTTAGTGCCGGTACCCATAAAGTGGACCCGTACCGGGACACCGACTTTGATTCTGGTTCTCACCGTCTGTTGATCCAGGACCCTGCCGCTTCGCGTCACATATGTGACGCTCTTGCCGAAGCGATAACGCACCGGGCCGGTGGTTTCTTTAAGTACTATCGCGCTTCCAGGAGTGTACTCTGTAATTGTCCCATTGGCTTCTGTCGTGGTTGCCGTGGTGGTAGTGGTCTGTTGCCGCGATTGCTGCGGCAACTCCTGTGTCTTCATAAGCGGTTGCCGTGTAGTCTGCCCCCACGCAAACGACGCCACCACTGCCAGGGCAATGCTCAAGAGTGCTTTTTTCATGTTTTCCCCTTTCTATTAAGGTTGGAGCGGCGATCAGCTTCCCGTGTCGCGTTTAATTTTCGGCCGGCCGGCCAGATTGCCGCCGTAATAAGGATTCGAACGCGAGCTGTCACGTGGATGCCGAAGCATGTTAAACACGCTTGACGCGCTTGGCGCGGCGGATTTTCCTGAGCATCGTTTCATGACTGCGATTCTGGCTCGGGACATCGGGATTTCATTACGTTCATCGGGAGGGAAATTTTTACCCGGAGGATTTGCTGCGGGATAACGATCCGATTTACGGCGCAGAAGATCCGTTGCCGACAAAGATAGAAATCCACCAGTGCCAAGCCGAAGCAGTTCAAGAACTCGCGCCCAAGCCGAAGCAGGATAAGATTTTCGGGATGAACGCAGCGCAAAAAATTTCTGTCGCCACAAAGTTCCGCGCAATGCACCAGTCCGGGTGTTTCGTGCTTCCAAATCCGTGGGACGTCGGAACGGCGATCTACCTTGAACACCTCGGATTCAATGCGCTCGCCACCACATCGGCAGGCTTCGCTTTTTCGCGCGGAAAACGCGATGGCGGCGTTCCGCGCGACGAACTGCTCGTGCACATTCGCGAAATAGTGCAAGCAACGGCGCTGCCGGTGAACGCAGATTTCTTGAACGGCTTCGCTGACACGCCCGAAGGGGTGGCTGCGAATGTGAAGCTTTGCGTCGGGACAGGCGTCGCTGGACTCTCGGTCGAGGACAACTCACAGGATCCCGCTGCGCCGCTCTATGAGAAAAATCTCGCAGTCGAGCGCATTCGCGCGGCGCGCGCTGCGATCGACGCTTCGGAAACTGGCGCGGTGCTAACGGGCCGTTGCGAAGCGTGGTTGGTCCACGATCCCACTCCATTGCGCACCGCCTTGGAACGACTCGCTGCGTACGCTGAAGCCGGCGCCGATTGCCTCTACGCGCCCGCTGTCAGTAATCCGGACGAAATTGTACAGATCGTGAAGACAGTCGCCCCGAAACCTGTGAACATCCTTGTCTCCGGATTCAACCACCAGCTTTCACTCTCCCAATTGACTGATCTTGGCGTGCGGCGGATCTCTGTCGGCTCCGGCCTTGCGTTGGCCGCGTGGGGCGCATTCGTCCGCGCCGCGCAGGATATCAAAACAAACGGCACATTCAACCTTCTGGCCAATAACGCAGCGTCAGGCGATCTAAACCAACTGTTTCGGGGAAAATCGTGATTCGTCGCGGCCCGAGCCTGCGTTTCACCACTTCGCTATTGGAATTTGCATCCGATGACGTCATTGTGCTCGAATGAAAATTCTTACTATTATCGCTCGGATCCTTTTCGGATTGATGTTCGTCGTCTTCGGCTTGAACTTCTTTTTAAATTTCATTCCCGCGCCGCCGCCGTCGCCAGGCCTGGCTGCGGATTATTTCAAGGTTTTCGCCGCCAGTCGCTACATGTACGTGGTTGGCGCCCTGCAACTGCTCAGCGGATTACTCTTGTTGATCGGCCGTTTCGTGCCCCTTGCCCTAACTATTCTCGCTGCGATGATCTTCAACATTTGGACATTTCACATCTTGATGGACCCGAAAGGTCTTTTTCCGATGGCGATCATCGCCATCGTGCTGGAACTTTTCCTGGTTTGGTCATATCGCGATCGTTTCGCGGGTATTTTGCGCGCCTAATCCGACACCGTGCCTACACAAAGCAACGATAAAACAGCCGATGTGGTCGTCCGCGGAGATGTACGCAGTTTCAAGCAGGAGATTGTTGCAGGTAAACATCACCTTATCGCTGACGAACCAGTAAGCGAAGGCGGTAGCGCCGCCGGCCCCAACCCATACGATTATCTGCTAACGGCGCTGGGGGTATGTACTTCCATGACGGTCGGCTTATACGCGCGCCGGAAACGAATGCCCCTGGAGAGCATCACGGTTTCGCTCTCACACTCGCGCATTTATGCAATTGATTGCGAGGAATGTGAAACCAAGGAGGGAATGCTGGACAGAATTGACGTTGAAGTCGAACTGACAGGCTCATTAAGCGCAGAACAGCACGCGAAGCTAATGGAGATTGCCGGAAAATGTCCGGTTCATCGCACGCTCACATCGGAGATCAACATTCGTCTGCGAACTGCTCAGAAATCACCTGCGTCGTAAGCACCGCTGTAGCCGGTATCGTTGATATTGGCCCGGGTGATGATGGATTACCTGGGTGTACTGGGATCAACGCACCGCTACAACAACGTTCTTCAAAATACGCGCGCACAACCTGGATCACACGAAAAAATAACGGGTTTACGTCGCCATTTTAAGAAGCAAAATTGGTTTCCGAAGGATTAAACAGATCAACAGTTGCGTCCAACAAATGAGATTCCTCGCCGTTCATCCCAGCTGCCTGATGTACTCGAAGATTTATCTTCGACTCGAACCGCTCGGCCTCGAACTTGTCGCCGCAGCGGCGCGGCGCGCCGGCCACACGGTTCGCTTGATCGATTTGCAATGCGAGGCGCACCAAAATTTTTTACGCCTGGTCAAGCGCTGGCAACCGGACGTGATCGCCTTCTCCATCAATTACCTCGCTAACGTTCCTGAAGTCATCGATCTTGCTCGCGCTGCGCGTGGCTTATCGCCGGAGACATTCATCTGTGTTGGTGGACACAGTGTTTCATTTATTCCCGAAGAAATTTTGCGGCACGCTGTGGGCGCCGTGGATTGCGTACTGATCGGTGAAGGCGAAACGGCGATCACCGGGCTGCTCGATGCTCTCACCGAGAATCCGCCAAACCTGAAAAGCGTTCCCGGCTGTGTAACACTCGATGATCGCGGCCCACCGCCTACGTTCATGAAGTCGCTCGACGATTTATTGCCCGCCCGCGACCTGGTTCAACATCGCCACAAGTATTTCATCGGCGCGTTGGACCCGGCTGCTTCCATCGAGTTTAGCCGGGGTTGCCCCTGGGATTGCGTCTTTTGCAGTGCGTGGACGTTCTACGGACGCAATTACCGCGTAAAGACACCTGAGTGCGCCATTGAGGAGCTGGCGCAAATACGCGAGCCCGGAATTTTTATTGTGGACGACGTGGCTTTTATTCAAGCCGAGCACGGCATGAGACTTGGCGAAGCCATTGCTCGACGGGCGCTCCGAAAACGATATTACCTCGAAACGCGTGGCGACGTGCTATTACGTAACAAGGAGGTCTTCCAGTTGTGGAAGCGGCTCGGCCTCAATACCATGTTCCTCGGTCTTGAGGCGATCGACGAAGAGGGACTCAAGCGTTATCGAAAGCGTGTGACGCTCTCAAAGAATTTCGAGGCGTTGGAGTTTGCTCGCTCGCTCGACATATCAGTAGCTGTCAATATCATTGCCGATCCCGCTTGGGACCGCGAACGATTCAAAGTCGTACGCGATTGGTGTCTCGAAATTCCCGAGGTCGTTAACATCAGCATTAACACGCCTTATCCTGGGACAGAAACATGGCACACCGAATCGCGTCGCCTTACCACGCGCGACTACCGGCTGTTCGACATCCAACACGCTGTGCTACCAACCAAGTTGCCACTTCCGGAGTTTTACAAGGAGCTTGTCGAAACTCAGCGCGTCCTTGCCCATAAACATCTTGGATGGACGGCTCTTCGAGACTGTGCGCGTATCGTTGGCCGCCAATTGCTTCGCGGTCAGACCAACTTCATTCGGATGCTTTGGAAGTTCGACAGCGTCTATCGTCCGGAGCTGCAACTCGCCGATCACCGTCAACCGGTGAAATACGAAATCAACCTGCCGCCACCTTCCGTTACCACCGTGCAGCGGGGCGCGCTTTACATTCACGAAAATCGGGGACGCGGCGGCCGACAGATCGATCATCACACGGAAGAATTCGTTAACGCGACGCGCATGGGCCTCGCTGATTGATTATATCCTGTGCGTGAAGAACACGGAATTGTAGGGCAACCTCTTCGGTTGCCGAATTGGCTGGCAGGCAAAGCGCCCGCCCTACAGATTCAATGAATCGATGAGTAAGACGCCGAAGAAATCATCGAAAGCCCGCCGATGGTCGGCCCAGGTCACAAAGCGTAGCGACGCGCTCGATCTTGAGTCGGATGTCTTCAAAGGAAAAGATCCGCATCGCATTGCGCTGTCGTTAAAACGTTCTGCCGAGCGGAGCAAAAGACGCAAGGGCACGCCCTATCAATCGGCGATGTCGATGTTGAGTTTTTACATCAACCGCGCCGGGGAAAATTTGCCTAAGAACCAAAAGCGTGTTCTCGAGCGGGCTAAAACCGAACTGCGTGAGGCGTTCGGGCGCGGCTAGGCGGAACGCGTTGTCCTCAACAGGTTGGCAACATATGCAAAGGTGGATCGGCTTCTCCTGAAGACGATGGCAAACCAATCGCCGAAGGCACAAATAGTAACCGGCAAACATGCGCGCAAACGATGTCCGTTTACCGAAAGTAACAGCAGCAATGAACACTCGAAAACTCGGCAACTCGGATTTAACGATCACGCCGGTCGGGTTCGGCGCATGGGCCGCCGGCGGCCCATGGCAATTCGGCTGGGGCGAGCAGAGCGATTACGACTCCGTTGCGGCGATCCACCGCGCGCTGGAGCTCGGCATCAACTGGATCGATACCGCAGCCGTTTATGGGCTTGGTCATTCCGAGGAAGTTGTAGCCAGGGCGTTACGCGAGTGGGCCGGAAAACGTCCCTATGTTTTCACCAAATGCGGGATGGTTTGGAATGAGAAAGGCGAGGTTGGCTATTCTTTGCGCGCGGAATCAATACGGCGCGAATGCGAGGCGAGTCTGCGGCGACTGAGCGCAAATGTCATTGATCTCTACCAAATCCACTGGCCTGCGGATGATCGCGCCGAAACGCTGGAAGGCTGGGCAACGATGTCCGAATTGCAAAAAGAAGGCAAAGTCCGCTGGATCGGAGTTTGCAATTTCAGTGTGCAGGAATTGCAAAAAGTTAAGGAGATCGCTCCGGTCACATCGTTGCAGCCGCCTTATTCAGTGATTCGTCGCGACATCGAGAAGGATCTCCTCCCTTTTTGCGAACGCGAAAATATCGGCGCGATCGTTTATTCGCCGATGGCGTCGGGACTGCTCACCGGCGCAATGACACGCGAGCGCGTCGCGAACCTTCCTGCTGACGATTGGCGCAGAAAAAACCCAGAATTTCAGGAGCCGAAGTTTTCGAAAAACCTTGCGCTGGTTGAACGGTTGCGCGCCCTTGGCGCGCGTCACGGCAAATCGCCAGGCGAGGTCGCGATCGCCTGGACATTGCGAAACCCCGCAGTCACCGGCGCAATCGTCGGCGCACGCAATGCAAAGCAGGTCGATGGGATTGTTGGCGCCGCGATCTTCCGCCTCACGCCCGACGAAATTAAGGAAATCGAAGCCAGCCCGTGATGGGCGTCCTCTTAATCCCATGCTTCGGTCAGTAAGGCACGCGTTTCTTCCACACCCGTGCGCCAAATTTTCATCATCTCTTCGTCGTCACGCTGATATAAACCGCCATAGTTGCCGTCCTTGAGGTACTCGCGCAGCGATTTTGGATTGAGCCGGCGCAATTTGTCCACATCGCTCATCGGCTTCTGCTCGCGCGGTACCTCGATATTTGCCAAACGCGTCCAGGGAAAATTTTCCATCCACGATGCGTGTGAAGCGACGGGATCGATCGCCTGCACCTGTGCCCAAACTTTCGGCGCGTTCCACCAGTTGTGAAACTTGATCCGCACGCCGGGATGATCGGCCATCCATTCGCCAATGAATCCTTGTGCCGGCGTGTTGCCGCCATGGCCGTTGACGATCAGGATTCGTCTGAACCCCTGCTCAGCCATCGCGTCGAGAATGTCACGCAGGATCGGGATGTACGTTTCGACACGCAGCGTGATCGTTCCCGGAAACGCGCGAAAGTACGGCGTGATCCCGTACGCCAGCACGGGAAAGACCGGCAGGTCCAACGGCTCCGCGGCTTCAACGGCAAGGCGTTCCGCCAAAATGCTGTCCACGCTCAGGCTGAGGTAAGCGTGTTGTTCTGTGCTGCCCAGTGGCAAGACTGCACGATCGTCGCGCTTCAAATATTCTTCCACCATCATCCAATTCATTTCACTGATTTGCATATCACAAGTTCACCTACAGATTTCATTTCTTCTCAGCCGGCGCGGACAACGCGCGGGTCGTCAGGCCCGTGTGAAGTAAATTCGGGAAATTCTCCTGGATGCAAAATTCCAGCAAGAATCTCAAGGCTATCGACAATACGCGGCCCTGGTCGCGCAAAGTACGCGCTGGCATCGACCAGATAAATTTCGCCTCGGCGCGCCGCGGGAAGTGAATTGAAATCGGGAAATCCCCGAAGGATTTCGTAGTCACGCCTCGTGCGATCAACGTCGTAGCCGCAAAGTGCGAGCACGATTACGTCAGGCTTTCTATCAAGCACGTCCTGCCAGTCGATTTGCGCCGAAGGTTGATGTTTACGGCCTAACGGATCGCATCCACCGGCGATCTCAAGGAGTTCTGGTCCCCAATGACCGGAACAAAATGGCGGATCCACCCATTCCATCAGGAAACAACGCGGCTGATGCGCAATGCGATTTGCGCGGCGCCGCACTGCTTCGATCCGATTCGATAACTGAGTGGCGAGTTTGTGCGCACGCTCGGGCACACCGCATACTTCAGCGACCTGTCGGATATTAACGAAAATATCTGAGACGCTCGATGGCTCGAGGTTCACCACCGTTGGCGGGCCTGGCAACGTTTCGGCGAGCCGGGCGACAGTCCCGTAGCCAACCGCGCACACATCGCATAACTTCTGGGTGAGGATCACATCCGGCCTGAGCTTGCGCAGCAGTGGCTCGTCGATGATGTAAATCGTGCCGTTCTCGTGCAGCGTGCGGCGCACCCATTCATCCACTTCGCGACTCGTCAAACCAGCATTGTGCACCGGAGAATGCGTGACGCGCGGCCGTTCATTTGCTTCACGCGGAAAATCGCACTCATGGGAAACGCCGACCACCTGATCGATCAAACCGACCGCTGCCGCGATTTCAGTGGCAGCGGGCAACAGCGAAACAATGCGATGCACAACTTAATCAACTGATCTGTCACCAAAAATGCAATGGCGTAGCAAGTGAAGATGGACAATCCGCCGGCGATACCGGCAACAATGGCTACAAGCCAAGAAGCGCAAGGTTCGGGCAAGCAATGCGAACGCAAGTGCGATGCCGAATTCGCCGACAATGAGTGACGCAGACAATCCTGTCTGCGAACTCAAGATCGCGCACGCGTCGCAGGCAAGATTGGCTGCATCACGAAAACGCGCTTTCTTGACCGATTCGCGTCCTTCCTGCTAAGCGAGTGCGATGAAACGGCTCCTTTGGCTCGATATTTCAAAGGGGTTAGCGATTCTCTTCGTCGCGTACTTTCATTTTTGTTCGACCTATTTTCAACACGGCGTTCTTCCCCCGGCTGACTGGAGCAATTTCGTAGCAAGCGTACTCACGATCCTGAGGTTAGTTTGGTCCAAAGTATCGGGACTCGGTTTCCATGCCGTGGGCGTGTTCATCATTCTGAGCGGTTGGACGTTAATGGAATCAACGATGCGACGCGTCGAATCGGGTCCTCTCGCCTGGAGCGGCTGGTATCGGGCGCGGTTTTTGCGGCTTTATCCGATGTATTGGGTCGCGCATCTGGTTTATCTCGTTTCACCTTTCGTCGCGCGTCTCGAACCGGTGGACAGCCGCATCATTCTAAGCCTGCTCGGTCTGCGCTTCATCGATATCCAGATGAACTTCATGTACCTCAACGCAGCGTGGTGGTATATCTCCATGCTGATCCAGTTCTATTTGATCTTTCCCCTGCTCTTCTGGGCAGCGCGCCGCCTTGGACCACGGTGGTTTCTGATAATTGGATGTGCGGCAGGATTTTTCGCCCGCTACGTGTTACTCGTGCAGTGGCCGCAAAACGGATTATGGGTCCTTGGCGGCTTCGCGATTTGTCGATTACCAGAGTTCGCACTCGGAATCTCGCTCGCGATGTGGCACCGCCAATCGAGCGCAGGCGTGGAATGGTTTCTTCTTCGTGGCGCAGGTTTCGTGGTCGGATTGATCCTGTATCCGGCGGCACTACAGCTTTATCATGGCCTGTACGAATACATTTTCGTCGATTTCGCCACGGGCGCGTGTTGCATGCTTGAAATTATAGGCATCGCGGGAATGATTTCGCTCTTCCAATGGCCAGCGAAACTCTTCGGTCTCGTCGGACTCTATTCATACGGCCTGTACCTCATTCACCAACCGTATGTCATCTGGCTCGGACTTCGCATTCGCGAAGTGCCAATCTGGATGTTTCTGCTAATCTGTATCCCGACTCTGGCCGTGCTCAGTGCGTGGGGAATGGTTTTGGAAAAAGCAACGAACGCACTGGTGAACAAAATCACCTCGCTACGAAAAGCGGCCTGAGGGCAGGCCGTCTCCATGTTGAGAGTCAATCGACGGCTAGGACGCCGTCGTTCCTTGATGTAGCTTCGCCTTGATTTCGTCGACAATCTCTTCCGGAGTGCGTCCTAACTCGATGGTTAGCGCGCCCTCGTCCGGCGCCGGTTCTTCCAAATCGGCAAACTGACTTCGCAGTAACGTAGTATCCATGAAATGACCGCGCCGTTGGCGCAGTTGCTTTTCAACGAGTGCGTAACCTCCGCGAAGAAACACGAACTTCACTTGATCGATGACACGTAACCGTTCGCGATACGCCCGCTTGAGTGCAGAGCAGGCCAGCACCGCGTTCTCGCCTGCTTCGAAAGAGCGCTTAATCAACTGACGCAAATTCTCCAGCCACGGCCATCTGTCTTCATCGGTCAGGGGAATGCCGCGCCGCAATTTGTCGATGTTGACCCCCGAATGAAAATCGTCTGCCTCATAGAAAGGCCAGCCAAGTTCCTGCGCCAGCAGTTTGCCAATCGTAGTTTTCCCTGTTCCCGAGACGCCAAAAACAATCACGATCACCGCGAATTAATTTGCCTCCTGCTCCCGATCCTCTCCAAAAAGAACGCCATAACCACAAAGAGCGTGTAGAAAATCCAAACGCCCATCGCAGTGCCCCGGTCGGTCAACGGTGTGCGAGGCACATACGTATCACCTATCTGGACAACAACGAGTGCCATTCCGAAGGCGATCACAGCTCTTCTGCGAATTGCGGGCATCACATTTCGCGCAAGGTAGAGCACGATCCCGCCGGCAAGCAGCGCGATTTCCAATGCGAACTCCGGGTCCCGATAATTCCACAAACCAAAACCAACTTTCCATCTGTTGTCATAGATCGCGAGATCGCGAGGATGCGCAATGAGATCGAGAATCCAGTGCGAGAAAACCGCAAGGCCGACGATCAACGCCGCTGATTTTCTGTACGAATAGCCGAGCCAACTGCAAAGTGGTTGGTAAAGAAGAACGGCTACCGCTGACCACGCCATCGCTGCAATCAAGCTGTGCGAATACGGATGGAAATACGAGTCGAGCATGCTGCCCGCGGTGAACCCTTTGATTACGCGCAGTTTCTCAACTCCCAGCAGCACCAGCGTCGCCCATATGTAATCGAGAAATTGGACGGCTATGAACAAAACCCAGAGCGGAATTTTGTTTCTCTCAGTCTTAACTGCGAAAGCAACGCTGTAATGCCCAACAAACATTGGCTTCTCACCTCTGATTTCTAAACGCTGCCTGCCACGCCGTAGCTCGGCTTTGCGAGCAAAGGCGGGTAATGTCCAATGAACATTTCCGGTTAGTTATAGAGGCTTTCGCCGCGCCGAACGCCCGCGCTAATTTTCGGCTACACCGCTACGCAATCGCTAATCTTACTGGCAATCTACGCGCGCCCCAAGCGCCGCGTTGCTTTTCGAAACGTCCAGCGATTTCGTAATCGCAAGACCGACATCTGCCATTGCCAAGATTCCATTCGCCGAGCTCGTACCAATCGCGCTCGATGAGTAATTCGCCGCAACCTGGACACCACGTGCTGCCGCCATCACGATCGTGCACGTTTCCGGTGTACACGTAATGAAGGCCTTTCGAGCGCGCGATTTCGCGCGCACGTGTAAGCGTCGCCGGCGGTGTGTGCGGTTTGTCGAGCATCTTGAAATCGGGATGGAACGCGGTGAAATGCCACGGCACATCGGGCCCGAGATTTTCCATGAACCATTCAGCTGCGCGATGCAGCTCGGCGTCGCTGTCGTTCTCGCCGGGAATCAAAAGTGTGGTGACTTCGAACCAAACGTTCGTTTCGTGCCGAAGATATTTCAGCGTATCGAGCACCGGCGCGAGTTGCGCAAAACAAAGCCGATGATAAAACGCGTCGGTGAACGCTTTGAGATCGACATTCGCAGCGTCCATGTGGCGGTAAAATTCCGGACGCGCATCCTCGGTGATATAACCCGCAGTCACTGCGACCGCTTTGATTCCGCGCTCGCGGCACGCCTGCGCGACATCGATAGCGTACTCGGCGAAAATCACCGGGTCATTGTAAGTGAACGCCACTGATCGACAACCGAGGCGCTCAGCGGCGAGTGCGATCTGCTTGGGCGAAGCCGCATCCGCGAGCTTATCCCATTCGCGGGCTTTGGAGATGTCCCAGTTCTGGCAAAACCGGCAGCCGAGATTGCATCCAGCCGTGCCGAACGACAGCACGCTCGTTCCAGGCAGAAAATGGTTCAGCGGTTTCTTCTCAATCGGATCGACGCAAAACCCGCTGCTCCGGCCATAAGTTGTGAGCACCATTCGGTTACCAACTCGTTGCCGAACGAAACAGAATCCGCGTTGGCCTTCATTGAGTTTGCAGAACCGCGGACACAAACGGCACTCAATGCGCCCATCCGGCAGCATCATCCACCACTGGCCTAAATAATCCGATTGCTTCAGCTCTACGACCATCACTCAGAACATCGCTCAAAAATCACGACTTGCACGCCATGCGAAAGCCAGTTCAAGAAAACTTGAACAGAAGGCAACAAAGAAAACGAAGGGTCACAAAAAGATCAGCAAGCTCACTCTTTGTTGTCTTTGTTGCCTTCTGTAAAGATTCCTGCCTAAGCCACAACTGATGACTGATCAACGATCAGAATCCCTCGGGCGCTGTTGAAAAATGACCTCTTCTCAACGTCCGGAGTTCTGCAGTTAGGCAGGGTCTATGGAGAAACCCCGGAAGCTTTCGGGGCTGCGACTCAGCTATCAACTATTAGCTATCAGCCTTTCCCGAACTCATGGCCGTGGCGGTGGCGTCGGACGCGGCCTTGGCGTCGGTGTTGGTCTTGGTGCGATTGTAGAGGTTGGCGTTGCCGTAGCCGTAGCCGTTGCCGTCGCTGTTGGCGTGGGAGTAAACGTAGCCGTTGGCGTCGGCGTGAATGTCGCTGTTGCCGTAGCCGTAGCCGTAGCTGTAGCTGTTGGTGTAGGCGTCGGCGTGTGAGTAGCTGTTGGAGTAGCTGTGGGTGTAGATGTTGCAGTCGCAGTTGCCGTTGGAGTCGAGGTAGGCGTGGGGGTAGGCGTAAACGTAGCCGTGGCTGTGGCCGTCGCTGTCGCCGTGGGTGTCGGAGTTGGTGTAGCCGCGCAGTATCGCCCGCCGGTGTTCAAAACGCCGCCGCCGCTGTCCTCTCCGCCCCAGACGATCATTTCGCTGCCGGTCCACACTGCAGTATGCCAGAATCGGCCATCGGGCGCGCTGGTGGTGCTGGTAGCTGTCCAACTGTCGGTGCCGGGATTGTATCGCCCGCCGGTGTTCAAACGGCCGCCGCCGAGTCCGCCCCAGACGATCATTTCGCTGCCGCTCCACACTGCCGTGTGAAAGTCTCGGGCAGC
>Ga0209056_10002868_pt1 | contig 18467 bp, 12 predicted proteins | sample GraSoiAngelo_114_FD_185876 | JGI IMG/M metagenome (GOLD analysis project Ga0209056, IMG submission 185876) | Grasslands soil microbial communities from the Angelo Coastal Reserve, California, USA - 14_0903_13_40cm (SPAdes) (version 2) | ecosystem: Environmental > Terrestrial > Soil > Grasslands... | reverse complement strand
CCTCTGGCGACGTGCCATAGGTGACATTACTGACGCTTCCGGGAGTCGGCACCGGACACCCCGCACCCGGAATATTGGGCGTATTGCGGTCGTCGGGAGCCGGCAGGTCGTGCAGCTCGATCGCCGCACGGATGGCGTCGTCGAGGCTGCGCACAACGAGTGGCGCATTGGTGAACTCGCTGCTCGTCATCACTGTGCCGGCGGGCGTACTCTCGTTGGTGAGCCGGCTCAAATACACCCGGGCGTCGTGCAGAAAAGGCGGGCCCATCCTTCCCATCCCCATCAGGGGCGCCGTGCGAAACTCCGTACCGGTGGCCGACGCCTGAAAGTTGGAAAACACATCGTCGGCGAGATTGCGGGGCAGATCGAACGTGGCGAAGAGCCGGCCGTCAGCGTCGGAACGGTCGTCATCGTCGTCTTCGCCTTTGAGAAGCTTTTTCAGGTCCGCGCGGTCGACGCGCAGGGGGTCCCGCGGCCTTGTCGCAAACCGCTCCGCATCGATCACGGGCCCTTTGTGCAGGAGCAGGTCCGAGAAGATCGGCGCCCACACGAAGCTGAGATGCCGGGCCACCGGGTCCGTTGGCGATTGCCCCGACGGTGACTGCCCCGTCCTCTGGATCGGTGTATGGCAGCCGACACAGTTCAACTTGCGATCGGCCTGGTTGATAGCATTTAGATCGAGGCCATCATCGCCCGTCGCCGGCATGCGGCCCGGGATCATTCGGTTGGCAAACGCCATCAGGTCGATCCCGAAGAGCATCGCGCCACGCTGGACTCTGGCTCCGGCACTCTCTTCCGACCGAGGCTCCGAGGGGTCCCGTGACTTGAGCAACCCCAACAGCGTGTCCCCAAATTCCGGCGGGGAAACAAGGCGAATGTGGTTCCGTTCGCTGAAGGGCGTGGAGAGGAAAACCTCGGGGGCGTTCGATGCGTGCGCATCGACCGCAGCCTCACACGCCGGCCGGACCGGATCATCATCGATGTCGGGCAGGTTGATCTCGCGAAGGTCTATGTCACTCGTGAACCCAAGCTCCCCCTGCAGCCCCCCGATGACAAACTGGATTATCTCCGCTCCATTAGCCCGCAACCCAAAGCGGCCGAGTCCGCTGGCAAACCTTGCATTCTTAGGGATTTCGTTGTGGCGGCCGGAGATGCAGTCGCTGGTGCATCCGAGGGACACCGCGAAATTGCCGAGCGACGAGTTATGGCCTTTCAGGTCGCCAGCATCCTCGTTGGAGAGGATGTCGGCGTTGGGGACCGCCTCCATCAGCCCGCGCCCGATGTACGGCGGACCGGCGCGCTCCCCCACCGAGCGCCGGAAACCGATCAGACTGAGACCCGTCGCCGGATCGATGACGCCGAGGTTGTGGTCCTCCATGATTGTCGGGATCCGGTCGGCCACGCACTGTGGGATCGAGGGCCGCGTATGCTGGACGAAACCGCCGAACGGCTGCGAGACTGACCCCGTCACGGTGTTGAGAGTAGAACCGTCGAGAGGATCGAAGAAGTTGGTGGAGGGGGAAAAGTCCCCGAAGAGCGTAAAGGCTGCTGTCCGCCCGGTATCGTTGCTGGCGTCCAGATGGTCGGCTGCCCGGCCGCCCGACGTAGCATCTCCCGCGGTGAATTTGAAGTTGGTCGGCGTCGAACGCGCGGCTCTCGAGACCAGTGACACGCAGGTGGATCCGTGGGGGCACGGCGCGCTGACCAGGCCGGCGCCGTGGATCGCCTCCGCCGAACTCGTGTGACAGCCGAGGCAGAACGGCTGGTTGGCCATGGGTCCCGCGCCTTCCTCAGCGGTATGGGGCGTGGTAAAGAACGTCATCCCTTCCAACACCGCGGCGCGTTCGTCAGGAGTGGCACTAGGGTAGATTAGCGCGTCGAGGTCCTTGAGCGTCAACGGAAAGGGGCCGACGACGCCGAACTTGTGGCGCGGGACACGCTCTACGGGCCGCAAGACTGCCAGAGACGGCGGAACTGCGACGACAAAGAACCCCTGCCCTCTTTCGGTTACCCGTTGCATTAGCAATTGCGCGTCAGTCGGGACGCCTGACCCTATCTCTGCCCATCCGAGGCTTGGGAGAAACGAGGCCGAGTACACCAAAATACCAAGCGAGGTACAGACTGTGAGAGCGCGCGCACGCTTTCGTATGTTCATCGCTTCCCCCCGGATTCGCTCACCGCACCGGACGCGCCGATCCGACTTCGCGTCACGTTAGTGTCACGTTACATGTCTCGCGACCTCCACCTCCTCCCAGTACCGGTGCTTACCGTAGATCCACGAAGGCAGGCTTCCATCCGCTGACGTCAATAAACGCCCACGGGGCGACTCATCATTGGCTCCAGGCATCGTCAGCCGAACGGAAAGCGCCACGATGCGGCGCGACCATAGCCGCCCGGAGGTAGGCTGTCAAGTCTTTAATTCCTCATTCAATTCCTCATAATGGCTTATCCCCTATAATTCCTTCTTCCTAATTTCGGTCCTACTTCCGGTCGTGTGGGATCGTTGCGCGGGACCCCCAGCCGCGGCCGTGACCCTTCTGGGGGAAATTCGGCGCACTCGGATCGCCGGGATCGGGATACCAGGCCGTGTCGCTCCAGCGCGGTGCTTGGACGCGGAACTCCGACCGAAGGTGGCGGCTGCAGAGCCGCTCACCCCGAATGGGCAAAGCGAGGCAGGGCGGCGCTGTCGGCGCGCGGATGGAAGGGGGAACGCCCGCGCCAACGGGAGGCTCAAGGCCCCTCAAGGTACGTGTAGCCGCTCGACCGGAGCCGTGCGTCTACTTCCGGCCGCGAGCGCCGCTCGCCCCGCCGCCGTTCGACACGAACCCGATTGGTCTGGCGACGCCGTTCTCCGAATCGTCTGTCCACGAAGATCTGCGGGTTCGCCCCGATCGAGACGATCTTCGCCAGGGACTCGTAGAGCTGTTTGTGCTCTTGGGCCACGATGAATAGGCTCGGCTGGCTCTTCGCCGCCTCTTCGGGACGAAGCCGCTCGTTGATGAGCTGCTGAAAGAATCGGCGCAGCGGCGGGTGATGGGAAAACAGGGCGTGAAAGCCGCCCCGATTCACGGTCAGAAGATTCACGGCGGTCGCGCTGCGGGCGGTGGCCATCCGTGGGCTGTCGCTCACGAGGGCGATCTCGCCGAGGCACTCCCCGGGACCGAGTCGCGCCAGGATTTCCTCGACGTTCCCCGGCCCCTCCTTGACCACCTCCACCTCCCCGTCGACGACGATATAGAGACGGTCGCCGCGGTCCCCCTGACGGAATATGACCTCCTTCGCCTCGAAATGCTCCCGGCCGAAGCCTGGCGTCTTCTCCGTCTTGAGTTGGACGATGTCGGGCGGAAGCAGCAGGTCCAAGAACCAATCCGTCGCTACCCGCATCTTGCGGTCGAACCCGGGCATCTTCATCAGGTAGATCACGCGCCACAGCAGCCAGGCGAGGAAGCCCGAGAGCTTGACCCCGAACACCTCGGCGACGGCTGACCGGTGCCCGAGAGCGGCGAGCTTGCCGAGCGCCTGGAACGCGAACGCCCGTTTGGGTTCGCCCCGCAGGGTCGCGACGAGATTCCTCGCCAGGCACCTGGCCTCTCGGATCGCGTGTTGAGCCGTCGGCGGACACGGCTGCCCGGTCTTGCTGTCGAGAACCCACGCGCAGTCGCCGATCGCCCATACTCCAGGATAGTCGGGAACGTCCAGGTACTGGTCGACGACCAGCCGTCCTCGCTCCTTCCGGCAGGGTAGAGTCGAGACCAAGGGGTTGGGCGCTCCCGGCACGGTACTGACCAGGGTCTTCGTCGGGATTCGCTCTCCTCCCTCGAGGAGGGCGGATTCGCCCGTCGCGCCCGCCAGACGGGTGTTCAGCCGGATCTCGACACCCCGGCGCCGGAGCAATCGCTGCGCAAATCGGGCGAGGTCATCGGGCAGCTCGGGCAGGATCAGCGGACCGGCGTGAAGGAGGATGACCCGGATCGCTCCTGGGTCGATGCGACGGAAGCTGCGCGCCACCCTGCGAACGAAGTCGTTCAGCTCCGCCACCGCCTCGACGCCGGAGAACCCGCCGCCGGCGACTACGAAGGCGAGCAGCGCACGGCGCACCTCGGGGTCCGCTTCGATGTCCGCTTCTTCGAGGGCGTGGATGATGTGATTGCGCAGGACGAGCCCGTCGCCGAGGTACTTGAAGGGCAGCGCGTGCTCTTGAAGCCCCGGCTGACCGGCAAAGCTCGTGATGTTGCCGAGCGCGATGACGAGATGATCGTACTCCAGCTGGTACGGTCGAGGCCGAAAACCCGAGCTGGTCGTCACGACCTTGTTCTTGAGATCGATGGACTCCACCTCTCGGCTGTAGAGGTTGGTGTTCGGACAGAGCCGGCGAATCGGGGAAATGGTATCCAGGATTCCGATGCTCCCCGAGATGACCTCCGGGAGCATGGGCTGAAACACCAGATAGTTCTCCTTGCTGACCAGCCCGACTTCGACGCCGGGATCGTTCTTGAGAAGCTTTTCCAGCGTCATCGCCGTGTAGACGCCGCCGAAGCCGCCTCCAAGGATGAGCACTCTCGTACGCCTGTCGTTCGCCATACCCCTACTCAAGCGATCCGCAGTGGCCCGAGCGGACAGAAACCGGGACGACGACGGACAGGATCAGAGACGCCTGTTCACGGATTCGGAGCAAGGCGAACCCGGACCCTCACCTCGTCCTTCGTGTCAGGCAGCTTCACGGTGAGCGCATTCGCATCGAAATTCTGGTACGGCTCGCCGTCGATCCACACCGCGTCGAGACACACCCTCCCGGGCGGCAGGATGTCGGGAGACACGCGCAACACGCTTCTCTTGAATCCCCCCCGCTTTGGGCGAAAGTACAACTCGATCGGCTGCTTCGTGATGAGCAGGTTCGTGTACGTCTGCGCCAGATACGCCAGCTCGAACGAGTGATAGCCACTCATCGAGTGACTACCCTTGAAGCGCTCGGTCCCCATCAAATACGGAATCCCAGTGGCGAGCACGTTGAAATACACCGCCCCATCGTCGTGGTCGAGGAAAAACGCATTGTAGAAGGCCGCCGCCTCGCGAGCCAGCCGAAGGTACTCCGGCCCGCCCAGCACGCCCGCCAGAATGAGGTACGCCAGGATCGCTTGCTCCTGCTGCCACCAGGCTTTCCGGTCGTGGAACGCAAAGCGGTGCACTTCCTCGTCCAGGCCCTTGAGCCGCTCCATCACGTCGTACCAGCCACCGCGTTGCTGATCGCAGCCAACGGATGGAACCACCTCCCCGATCTCCCGCGCGAGCGCCTCGTACTCTGCCTTCGGCCGCAGGCTGTACATCCGCATCAAATTCCACGCGATCTTGAGATTGTGACCCACGACCGCCCGATTCCGTTGCCACATGTGGGCCGCGTCGTGAGACCAATCCTCGTAGAATCTTTCTTGTACGAAGACGCTGTGTCCGTAGTCCGGAAAGCGTTCCGCGATGATGTCGAACGTGTACTCGAGCATTCGAGCGTAGCGCTGCTCGCCGGTCGCCAACCACAGGTTTATGAGATAGGCCGGCGCGTGATCGCCGACTGAGTTCCAGTTCTTCCTGGCCCGGTTCGATCCCAGCGCCTCGCTCCGAGCATCGAGCGCCACCGGGTCGAGATGGGAAAAGTAGCCGCCGTGTTTCGTGTCCAGGAAAAAGCGGTCGAACAGATCAATGGTCAGCTCGGCGTCCCGCAGGATGCGCGGATCGCCGGTGACGCGATAGGTCTGGACCGGGCCGGCCAGCGCGTAGATCTGCTCGTAGGCGGCGATGGCGTCGAAATCGTCGCCGAACTCAGACGCGAAGACCTTATCCTCTCGCGGCCCGTGCACGTCGATCCCGTGGTACCAGTAGACGATCTTCTCGTCCTGGTCGTAAAACCGCATGTGCTCGCGCAGGTATTCCGTCCCCTTCTCGGCAGCCGCCAAGGAGCGATCGTCCCCGGTCAACATGTAGGCCGTCGCGAAGCCATAGACCAGTCTCGAGATCGTATCGGTCTCTTGACGATAATTGTCTTTGGCCTTCGCGCCGGTCAGCGTAATCGTCGTGCGGTAGTTGCGGTAGTCGATGCCGTCGTCGCCAAACTGTGCCCTCAGATAGAACTCCGCCAGCGCCCCGATCTGCTTGATCCACCAATCCGGTCGCTCGAAGACGTACTCGCTCGGTTTGCGGCCCACGTAGACCAGGAACTGCGCCTCGAACACGTGCCCGTCCCCCTGCGGATAGAAGATCCCGTAGACGAACAGGTAAGAGTCGCGGACGAGCATCTTCCGGAGATCGCCCGTACAGTCAGAGTAGGGATCGCCCAGGTTCCGGACGAGGTACGCATACGTGTTGCCCTTCAACTTGCACCGGAAGACTCGGCCGTCCGTGGTTCTGATGCCGAAGGTGTCGCTCCCCTGATCGAAATCGGTGACGTAGCCGGCGATCGTGTCCGAAAAGGAGAAGTGCATCATAGTTAACCCGCCCTGCCCCCGGGTCGTCGCCCGCAGCTCCCGACATGCCCCGGCTCCGCGCCCAGTCCGAGATCGAACCGGATGCTACGTCGGGAAGGGTTGTCGGTCAAGAGGCTCGCTAGCGCGCGCCCTTTTCGATCTCCTGCACAAAGGTTTCCAGGAATCTGTCGAGCACGCCGGGGTGCTTGGCGGTAACCAGATCTCCGTCGACGACGACGTCCGCGGTCTTGTCGCCCTCAAATACGACCTCTCCTCCGGCGTTCTCTACGTCGCAGATGATGTTGTGGGCGCACGTGACGCGACGCCCCTTCAGCAGGTCGGGATCCGCGCACATGAGCCAGAGCCCATGACAGATCGCACCCACCTTCACTCCCCTCGTCTTGACCGCCTTTCCCAGGAACACGACCGCCGGGGCCTGGTTCGGCCGGCCCTTTCGCGGATGCTCCTCGTACCGCAGCCGGTCCATCGCGTAGGCACCGATGCAGATGATCCCCCTGTAGGCCGCCGGGTTCACGTTATTGACCTCCGTCGTCACCGTGACGTGCTCCTCCACGACGCCCGTGTCGGGGTTGCCCCCGAAGCGCAGTTCCGGGTTGCCCCACAGATGCGAGATGTAGTCGACCGCATACCCGCGCCGGGGGAAGTAGGTGTTGAACGCGCGAAATTCCGTCTGGTCGAAATGGTCCTCGATGAGCACGCCGATCTTTGCCGGCTCCACTTCAATCACCCGTCCTTTCTACTGGGCGACGCCGCCGTCGATGGAGATGCCACGGATGCCCTCACCCGCGTAGGCGACCGCAACAAGCTCGGTCTCGATCGTTTCACCCGGCTCCATCGTCAGCGCCGTGCCGTTGTCGATCGCCTTCTTTATCCCCGCGGGAGGGTAGCTCGTGAACGGTTCGAGCGCGCAGTTGTAGGTCCGTCCGTACCACGGGTAGTCGGTGTGGCCGCCGTAGACTTGCCACATCCACAGGTACTTGAAGAGGTCGTGATTCCAGGCCATCCCGAAGCCGACTCGCTGGCGTTGGTTCGTGAGCCCGTACCAGCCCTGATCGAGCTCCTTCAGGAACACGACGTCCACCGATTTGGTGTGCCTGCCGAGAACGCGCGTGATGTCCTGCAGCTCCTTGGTCCGGCGATTCCTGACGTAGGGGAACTCGAACTCGGTCCCGGGCTCCCACAGCCCGTTCGGGTGGTACGCCAGGACCTCGACCTTCTTCGCCGGTGTCTGCACGATACAGCTGTCGTCCAGGAACGGCTCGCCGATCGCTGGGTGATGGCCCCACATGATGGCGAACTTCTCGGCGCCTTCGTTGTGGAGGCGTTCCTGGATGAAGAGCGCCGCCCTGTCGCGCCGCAGCGACAGGGTCCGTTCGAGCGCCAGCGGCGAACGGTACAGCCGGACGCGCGATGTGAGGGCGACGAGCTCCGGGGAGTCCTCTGCGATCGCCGCTTCGAAGGGAAGGAGCGAGACTTCGCCATGAAGCCCCTGGTACGTGCCCTGGTAAGGCTCCGACGCCCAACCCGCCGAGGGCAACACCTCCTGCCAGCCCCCGTAGTAGTAATCGTGGAAGGCTCCTTCTGGCAGTGCGCTCGTCGAGGCGAACGGCCGGCGCAGGGCGAGTGGCGACTGCCACATGAAGTCGATATCCCGCGGCTTGTAGGTGAACTCGAAGACGTCCGCACCCTTGTCGAGCAACACGCCGACTTGGAGCTGCTCATTCTCGAGGCAGCCGATCCGCATACCCTTGTACGTGTAGTCGAGGCTGAGCCGGCAGCCCAGCTTTCTACCGTGCGTGTACATAATGGATGCGACCTCGTCGCGCCCGTGATCGATCTAGCGCTTCCCGCACAACCAGTCGTCAGAAATCGCCTTCGAGGAGTTCTATAAAGGTCCCGTCGGGATCCTTGAAGCACACGATCGAGACCGACGTGCCGGGTAGTGTCTTCGGCTTGGACAGGAAGACTATGCCTTTCGCCGACAGATCCCCATAATCTCGCTCGAGGTTCGTCGTCTTGAGGCACATCCGCGCGATCCCCGTGTGGTACAGATGAGGATACGGCCGACCAGTGGGCGCCGGGTCTGTGAACTCGAGCAGGTCGATCCGGGTCGCCTCCGCCGCGTCGCCGAGGCGCAGATGCACTCCCCTCAGATCAGCCGTCTGCATTCCGAACGCCTCGGCCATTTCCTTGCTGGTCATGCCCGCTCGGAAGTCGAGGATGACCTTGAAGCCGAGCAGCTGGTAGAACGCCAGCGAGCGCTCCAGGTCCGTACAGTTGATGTTGAAGTGGAAGATCCGCTCAATCACGGTTCACCTGCCCCGGCAGATTGGGCCTTGGCGCCCCCGCTACCACTGCTCGAGCACCGCCGTCAGGCCGCCATCCACAAACAGCTGGGTGCCGGTCACGAAGGAGGCCTCGTCGCTCGCCAGGAAGGCGGCAGCGTTGCCGATGTCGGTCGGGGTGCCCATCCGCTTAAGCACCTGACGTTCCTCGACCTTTTTGATCATCGCCTTCGGGTCCTCGTACCCCTCGAACAGATGCTCGATGAGCGGCGTCCACACCCAGCCCGGCGCGATGGAATTGACACGAATCGCCGGGCCATAGTCGATCGCCATGTTACGCGTGAGCGCGGTGATAGCGCCCTTCGACGCCGCGTAGGGAGCCACGCCGTTCGCGGTCGACCGAGAGTGGACCGACGACATGTTGACGATCGCGCCCTTCCCCAGGGCCTGCATATGGGGAATCACGTACTTCGACAGGAGGAACACGCTCTTCAGATTGATCGCCAGACAGCGGTCCCAGCTCTCGCTCGTCGTGTCGAGTACGGACGTGTAGGTACCGACGCCAGCGTTGTTCACGAGGATGTCGATCTTTCCGTAGGTCTCGAGCGTCTTCCGTACGACCTCCTTGACCTGCTCCTCGTTGGAGACGTCACACTTGACAAAGATCGCGTCGCCGCCCTCGCGGCGGATCTCGTCGGCGGTCTTGCGCCCCGTTTCCTCGCTCCAATCGACGACGACGACCCTCGCGCCCTCGCGAGAGAACACCTCGGCGACCCCCTTGCCGATTCCTGCGGCCGAACCCGTGACGACCGCGACTTTGTCCTTCAGCTTCATGGCAAGGCCTCCTGCTCCGAGGGGTCAGCGTTTTGGTCCTGCTCGGGCGGCTGTAGAGTATCCGTCTCGCCTTTGCAACGCAACCCTCCCTGAGGTCGCGCTCCTATCCCGTCGGTCCGTTTGAGGCCCGATCGTCGGCAGACTCGCCGCGGCCCGTGACGCTCCGTCTGGGATTGCGCCGGCCGAGGCAGAGCTCGCGGTCGTCCCTGCACCGGGCGGCACACCCATTTCCGGCGGCCCACGACCTTGAAGCGGATCACGACCGCCAGCCTACCTGAATGGGGTTGTGGGTCAGTCTGCGGAGCGCGGCACGGGGTCCTCCTCGGCGCCCCCGACGGCCCGCGTGTCCTAGCGTGACTTTACTACCGGCGGTCCGCCGTCGCGGAGCCGCATAGCCCGCCCACGCCTTTTGCGATCGGCGGCTCGCGTCCGCCTCCCGTCCATCGAGACGGTAGCTACTAGCTGGTAGGAGGCGGCTCCGCCGTCAAGGCAGAGCCTCCGTCCCCCGAACGAACGTAGCGTGCGAATTTCTCGCACTACGCTCTATAGAGCGGTTGCCGGCACGACGCCGGGCCTCGAGTTCGCGCATGAAGTCCCGCCGCAGGTGGTACAGTCGCGTCAGCCCAAGGTGAAACCAGAAGTACTCGTCGGGGTAGCGCCGCCAGTCCCGCCGGCTCGGCGGCAACCAGCATCCGGTCCTGAGGGGTGATCTCGCCGGCGGTCTCCCCCTCGTCGAAGTCGGGCGTGTGCCTACTTCTCGCTGAGACGCCAGACGCCGTCCCAGGATCGCGCCGGCGGGCGCTCGAGGAAGGCGCGCGCCCGCGCGGCCATGACCGAGGCCGGCGTCGAGCGACCGGAAGGCGTCTCCTCTCGGGCGAGCGCCTGCCAGAGGGCGTGCGCCTCGGCGAAGCGCGTCGCGCGGTAGTGCGCGAGGGCTTCCGCATACCGCGTCGCCCGCTCGCGCTCGACCGGCGGCGCCCCCGCCCGCTCGAGGAGCGGCTCGAAGACCTGGAGCGGCCCGGCCCGCCCCTTGACCTGGACTGCGTCCAGCTCGCGGAAGAGGATCTCGTCGCTCGCCAGCTCGGCCGTGCGCGGCCCCGTGACGATCGCGCCGCCGTACACCGCGCATACCCCCTCGAGCCGTGAGGCGACGTTCACCGTCTCGCCGACGGCCGTATAGTTGTAGCGGCGCGGCGTGCCGACATTGCCGACAACGGCGAGCCCAGAGTTGATCCCTATCTTGATCCCGAGAGCGACCTCGCCTCGCGCCTCCGCCGCCTCCCCGGCCTGCCGGATGCGCGCCACGGCGGCCAGCGCCGCGCGGACCGCACAGACGGCGTGCCGGGACTCGTCGGTGGGGGCGCCCCAGAGCGCCATCACCGCGTCGCCGATGAACTTATCGACGTAGCCCGCCGTCGCCTCGACCGCCTCGACGACGTAGCCGAGGTAGCGGTTCGCCATCTCCATCAGCACCTCGGGCGGTACGAGGCTCGAGAAGGCGGTGAAGCCCGAGATGTCGGCGAACATCACGGTCATCTCCCGTCGTTCGCCGCCGAGCCGCAACGCCGAGGGATCGGCCGCGAGGCGGGCGACGATGGCAGGCGCGACATAGTGACCGAAAGCCCGTTCGATGTGCCGGCGGGCGCGCTCCTCGACGAGATAACGCACCACGTAGGCGAGGACCGGCGTCCCCACGAGCATCGTCAGCGGCAGGGCGAGCGGCGTCCAGATGTCGCGAGCAAGGCTGGCGGCCCCCGCCCCGAGAAGGACTCCGGTGATACCAAGGATGGCCGCGGCGGCCGACCACGGCGTCAGGACGAGCCCGAGCGCCGCCCCGCCCGCGGCCAGCACGGCGGTCAGAGGCACGACGACAGCAGGCGGCGCCGTATGCGTCAGGTCACCCGTCATCACCGCGGCGACCGCGGCGGCATGGAGAAACACCCCGGGCACGGTGTCGGAATCGGGCGCGGACGCCGGCAGCCGCCGAAGACCGCAGGAATCGAGCGACGGCGACCCCTTCCTCGGCGGCGCGAGGAACCGGCCGGTCGAGACCTTGCGATCCTCTTCCGGCAATGTGCCGCCTATCAGGACGATCTTACCGGCGAAGGCTCGGGTGAGGGCCGGCGGGGACGTTCGCACGCAGCGGAGCACATCGATCAGGGCATAGGTGGGAATCGCCTCAAGGTGGCGACGTGGCGCCAAGAGAACCTCGTCGGGCATCGGTGCTGCCCTCGCACGCCCGAGCAGCGCGCTCGCGAGCGTGGGCAGGCGGCCGTCCTCCTTCGTCTCCATGCTGGCGCGAACCCGCCGGTAGCGGCCGTCGGGATCGGGCAGCACCTCGGCAAGCCCCAGGACATCCTGACCGGGCTGGAGCGCTGCCCAGAAGGGCTCGGCTGGCAGTGACCCCGCTGAGCGCGCGAGAACGACCCGCTCGCGGTGCCGTGCGAGTGATTCAACGAATGGCCGATCGAAGTCGCGGGAAAATCGGTTGGCGCTGTAGGCGAAGATCATGTCAAAGCCGACGACCCGCGCGCCTGCGGCAGCCACGCCGTCGAGCACCTCGGCCAGGACGGGACCAAGGAGAGCCCGCGGGTAAGCGGCCAGTTCGGGCCCGAGCAGGCTGCGCTGATCGAGCGCGACCACCGCGACCGGCGAGTCCGCGGGCGCATCCCGAGCGGCGAAGCCGGCGGCCCGGCCGGCGACGAGGAGGTCGAGGAGAGAGCCGTCAGCGGCGACCGGGCCTCCCGCCAGCGCCGCCGCGGCGGCGGCGGCGAGCAGGCAGAGTGTGCAGGTGATCGTCCGGTAATGTCGTCTGGTGAACGCCGCCAACGCGATCCGATCGTCAATCGACGTCGAGCAAGACCGGCCCCGGCGCGCTCGTTTCCGACGGGGGCAAGGTCCGGAATGTCCCCGTAGCGGGTTCGTCTCGCGCGGTCCGGAACAGAACGGTCAGTTCGTAATCGGTGTCGGCCAGTAATTCGGGGGCGTCGGCGGGCCACTCGAACCGGGGACCCGCCAGCGGCGCCTCCAACATCGTCTGGCCCCCGCGCACGATGCGAACGGCGGCGACGTCGCCCGCGCGAGCGCCGACCACCACGAAGCTCGGCTGCGTGGACAGCCGCAGCGAGGCGCCGGGGGGCGGCGGCCGAATGCCACGCACCATGATGCCTCCCACCTCGGCGCCGCGCTTGAGCGAGATCCGGCGCGGGCACCGCGTGGAGTCCTCCGAAGCCAATCCACTCCCGACCGCATACCCATCAGCCTCCACGCGCACGGCGCCACCGACGACCGTCACGGTCCGGCACGTAAAGTAATGGACGAAGACGAGCCGCGCCCCGCGCTCGAGGGTCACAGTCGTGGTCGCCGGGATCTCGCCATACCGCGTGAGCCCCGGCTGCATCCGTCCGCTCACGTCGAGCACGAGCGCGGCTCCTTGCGCGGCGAGGGCGGCGTGGGCTGGCGCCAGCACCAAGGCCGCCGCCATCGCCAGTACGATCCGCGTCAGGGACAGGCCTCCGAATCCCATGAACGCCTCTTCCCGAGCGCGGGCGATTCTGACCGGGGCGGCGTCTTGGGTCGTCAGGGCATCGCCTCCGCGCGAGCAGCCGGGGCGTCGGCCTCGCGGCTTCGTCACCTAGACCAGTCTCGACAATGTGGAAGGACCGGCCTGACCTGACCTATTGCATACTCATGGGTTGTTCCGGGTCGGAACACAGCCACATGCAAAAGGAAGCCGGTCATGGAGAAGGATACTACTATACGTGGCGCTCGATGACAGCAAGCGAAAGATCATCGCCGGGATCCTGCGTCCGGAGGACACCGGGCCGGAGCTGCGAGAGATGTCGGGCGACCCCCACCGCGTTCAGGAGGGCAAGGATCAGCAGGCTCAGGCTCGCTCCGTGTAGTCTCTGCCCAGGGCCGCACATGCCCGGCGCAACCGCGCGGCGAGATCGAGTCGCTGCCCGTAGCGCCGCAGCAACTCGAGCCCGCCGGAAGACGCGAGCTGTTGCGGGACGAACTCTATCGCGAGATCACGCTTGACCACTCGTCGCAAGCTGTCTGCGCTCAAACGCATCAGAAGGGCCTCCTGTGGAGAGGGTTGGACGTGGGCACGTCGTCCCATCTTCAGTAGATACTTCAAGCGCAAAGATGTTCAAAAATGTGCCTTGACAAAACGCGTGAGGCGAGTTCATCGTCAATACCCTCTCACCAAGGGATCACCACTGTGCATCGAGTCACCGGACAACCTCACCGCGTCGGCCATGCCGACGGTGGCCCGCGGTCGCGCACCAGCTGCTAGAGGACGGGGCACATCTCGGTGACGGTGTCGGACCCGCCCGCGCCAATCCGCCGGCGTTGGCCGCATGCCAGATCCGCCTGGCGGGTCTGGTGTCCTTCTTGGACGGTACGGGGCCAAAACCAGCATTCATGTGCCAGGAAGGAGGAGAGCATAAAACGACGGGCTCAGGCTTGCTAGCGGGGTGGGGCTCGCGGTCACGGCAGGGGCGGCGGTCGCCCAGACCGCCAAGAATGTGGCGGCAAAGAGTCCGTGGGGTCCCGCCGATGAGATCGGCGCTCTCAACATGATGACCAATGCCTCCAGGTCCGACGCTCTCAAGCAGGTCGCCGGGGGCGCGGTCCGAAGGCCCCGGGCCCACAGGCCCGGCTTGGACCGTGGGCGCCAACCGGTGGTTGGCTGTCGAAGGAGCGAGGGATGACAGGCATCCTACCGGTCATGATCGTCCTTTCAGTGGGCCTGAGCCTCGTGCCGTGCCGAGTCCGCCTTGCCTCGGCCCAGAGTGCCCAGGTGGGCCAAGCCCAAAACGCCATCGGCACGCTGGTCGTGGTGCGACCCGATGGGGTCGAGCACCGGCTCCGAGGCAAAGGCGTGCTCCAGCTCTTTGAGGGGGACGTCTTGAGGACGGAGGCTTCAAGCCAGGCGCTGATCGAATTCCGGGATGGCATCCAGGTGGCTCTTAATGAGAACACCACCTTCAAGATTTTCTCCCGGTGGGACAAGGCCAAGGGGATCACGCCGATTATTCGGCTCAAGCAGGGAGAGATCTGGGTCAAGACGGGCGAGAGGCCGAAGCCGTTGGAGGTGGAGACACCAGTGGCCGTCGCCGCCGTGCGCGAAGCCGAGTTCAACATCAAGATCTCGGGAGATGGCCAGAGCATCCTGACGGGAATTCAGGGGATCGTGGAGCTCGCGACCGCCTTCGGCACGTGTTCCGTCCCTCCCTCCACAGTCAGCTACGGCGTCCGGGGCCAGCGGTGTACGAGGCCCGCGCCCGCCGATGTCACGCCGGTCATCGGCTGGACCCAGACCCTCCTCGGCGGACCTCCGGTTGCTCCGACCCTCGGGCCGGCGTTGGCCGAGAAGATCAGGCAGCGCGGGGGCGAGGTTGGCCCGGCCCCTTCCTCACCGCCGCTGCCCGAAGCCGAGCTTTCGATCCGCCCCCTGGAGGCCAGGGCCGGGAGCAATCTCACCCTGGTGGTCAAAATCACGAATAAAGGGAAGGGGCCCCTGTACCGGTTCCAGGGGAAGACGAGGAGTGCCGACCCGGCGCTGGATGGCCATCTCTTTTACCTGGGAAAGATCGACGCAGGGCAGAGCGCCGAGGATGCCCTCGTCGTCCAGATTCCGCGCGATCAGAGGGACGTCGAGGTTCCGATGCGAATCGAATTCGAGGAGCACAATGGGTTTGTCCCCTATCCCCTCGAAGCCATGATTGCGCTCAAGGGCCTGCCCCGGCCACGATTCGCGTACACCTACCAGATCATCGACGATGGCAGCGGTACCTCGGTCGGCAATGGCGATGGCCGGATCCAGAGAGGGGAGGCCGTGGACCTCCTGCTGACCCTCAAGAATGTGGGGACGGTCCCCGCGCGTGAGACGCGGGCCGAGATCAAGCGGGAGGCGTGGGCAGAGATCACGAGTCCGGTCGGCCAGGGCCTCGTCATCCTGCATGGTCGCGTCGATCTGGGAATGCTGAAGCCCGACGAGACCAAGACCGCAAGGGTGAACCTCTTCATCGGGAAAGACCTGGCAGCGCCAGAGATCCCGCTCCGACTCCTCATCCGTGAGGGGACGAGCCTGGATGTCATGCTGGACGAAGCGCTGAAGCTCGCCGTAGACAGCCGCCCCCCGTCCCAAATCGTGGCCACCAATAAGCTTGTCGCAGTCAAAGAAACCTCGGCCAAGATCCACAGCGGCGCCGGCCCGGAGACATCGGTCATTGCATCGGCTGGCAAGGACCAGCCGCTGGCGGTGACGGGTCAGTTGGGCGACTGGTATCGGGTGCAGATCTCCGAGACCGAGGTCGGCTGGTTGGCAAAAGGCGAGGTAGCCGAGGCACCCGTTCCCGCGCAGGGCTACAGCCCCGTTCCCATGGTGCGTGGGCCAGCGGTGGTCAAGCTGTTCCAGAAGGCTCCGCCGGTTATCGCGCTCGCCTCGCCATCCGAAGGCCAGCAGATCGTCGCGGACCGAGTCCAGCTGATCGGAGCCGCGGCCAGCGAGAAAGGGATCGCGCAGGTGGAGGTGCGGATCAACGGTCGGCTCCTCGGCCGGCGGGAAGGCGGGGGGATCACTGTCAAAGGGACCGGGGAGGGCGCGTTCTCAGAGCGACAGACGACGGCGAATCTCGAGTTCTCCGAGCGGGTACCCCTCCAGGAAGGCAAGAATGAGATCGCCGTCACCGCCTTCGATCAGGAGAATCTCTTCAGTACACGGACCGTGACCATCACCCGGGTCGTGGATCGGGGAAAGATCTGGGCCGTGGTCATCGGGATCTCCAGCTACAAGGCGGTGAGGCCCCTCAAGTTTGCCGATAAAGACGCCCAGGCGCTCTACGATTATCTGCTCAGCGACGTGGGTGTTCCCAAGGAACAATTGACCCTCCTGACCAACGAGCGGGCGACTCTGTTCAACCTCAAGCGGAGCCTAGGGACTGATCTCAGGCGCAACGCGGGCCAGATGGACACGGTGATCATCTATTACGCAGGACACGGCGCGCCCGAGAGCGACGCCAACAGCCCCGATGAGGACGGGCTGGAGAAGTATCTTGTCCCGTACGACGCCGATCCCAACGACCTCTACACGACCGGCCTGCCCATGCGGGAGGTGGAAACGATCCTTCAGCGGCTCGCCGCGGAACGGGTGATCTTCATCACCGACTCGTGCTATAGCGGGGCGACGGCCGGCCGGACATTTGCCGCCGCGGCCCACCGGGCCATTACGTCCGACGCCTTCCTGGCCCGGCTCGCCAAGGCAAAGGGCCGGGTGGTCCTGACCGCGAGCCGGGCGAGCGAGGTCAGCGAGGAGCGCGACGCCCTCGACCACGGGGTCTTTACCTATTACTTGCTGCAAGGTCTCGGGGGAAAGGCTGACCTGGACGGCGATGGCATCATCACGGTTGACGAAATCTACACGTACGTCGCCCAGAAGGTGCCGGAGGCAACCGGCCAGAACCAGCACCCGGTGAAGAAAGGCGAGGTCGAGGGCCAGCTCATCCTGGGGCGGGTCCGGTGATGAGCGGCCGGCACATGTCCCGTTCAATCATTCTCCGCGGATGCCTGGCGCTCTCATCGACGCTTCTCGCGGGCTGCGCCACGGTTCACGAGCAGGCAGAGAAGTCGCGCATCTACGTCGCCAACGAGAGTTCGAACTCGGTGACCGTGATCGACGGCGTCACCTTCAAGGTGGTGGGCACCGTGGATGCCAGGAACCAGTCGACGCATGACCTGGCGCTTTCGCGCGACGGCAAATGGTTGTTCGCGACGAACCTGGCCTCCGGGCGGCTCTCCGTCATTGACACGCAGGCGCTGGAGACGATCGCCTCCATCCCCACCGGAAGCCGCTGCCATGTGGTGACGCTGACGAATGACAACCAGCACGCCTGGGTGGCGAACATCGCCGAGGACGACATCTCCATCGTCGATACCGTAAGCTTCCGGATCCTCGGGACCATCCCGGTCGGCAAAGGGCCGACCGGCCTCGCCTTTTCCCGGGATGGCCGATTCGCCTACGTGAGCAATCAGGGCGACAAGACCGTCTCGGTCGTCGAGACGGCCTCCCATCGGGTTATCAAGACCATCCCGGTGGGCACCAATCCGCACTTTCTGGTCCTTGGCCCCGACGGCGGGATCTGGGGGACCAATACCGGCGGGAACGACATCTACGTCATTGACCCTGCCACTCAAGAGAAGATCGCATCCTTAGAGGTCGGTCCCAATCCGCAGCAGATTGCTTTTGCGTACAAGGGGATCATCGGCCCAAACGCCTACGTCACGGTGGGCGGTGTGAGCAAGGTCGTCGTGGTGGGCACCGATCTCAAAAACCTGCGCATCCTCGAGCAGATTGAGGTCGGCCAGCGCCCCAATGGGATCGCGGCGAATCCGGAAGGCACCCGCGTCTATGTGGCGCACGAGGTCTCCAATGACCTCCGAGTGATCGATACGGGCACCGGCCAGTCGATCGCGACGGTGCCGGTGGGCCGCAAGCCGATCCGCGTCATGATCTCGCGGTAACTGCACGGGCGCCAATCGGTCATGACCGTCCTTTTACAAGTAGTGGGCCTGGGCCTCCTGCCGATGGGATGAGCGTTGGGAAAGACGCGATGAAATTGCATTCTCGAGATCATCTCGGACCTGGGTGAGTAGTCTTGCCCTCCTCCTCTCGGCCTGCACGGCGAGCGGGGTCAACCCCACGGGGCTGACGGGGGGGCAGGGCGGCCCGAGGGAAACCGAGCCGCTCAAGATGTCCTGAGCGTGATCGACCTCTCCCGCCGTGCCTTGATGGGTGGATCCGGCCCCACGGGAGGCGAGTGGGTCTGGTGGGCGGCGGTGTCCGCAGGCAATGATCGGGAGCAGGATG